>Ga0208772_100004_pt1 | contig 308978 bp, 334 predicted proteins | sample AntDeeMetVIREN14_FD_184782 | JGI IMG/M metagenome (GOLD analysis project Ga0208772, IMG submission 184782) | Saline lake microbial communities from Deep Lake, Antarctica, in enrichment culture - Antarctic Deep Lake Metagenome VIREN14 (SPAdes)... ... | reverse complement strand
CGATCGCTCAGTACACACGAGTGACGTAGCAACGGAAAATCAGAACACACCTGACTTTTGTCAGAAGCAGCGTGCAAGATATAGAGTGTGTAGTCAGCACAGGAACTGCATTATTTGCTCCGGTTACTCCTTGAATCAGCCGCAGGAACGTCTCCGATTCCTGATCCAGTGAGATACGAATTAATTCAGGTTGATCGGTACAAGAATGTTGCTGTCGCGGAGACCACTCACAAAGCCCCGCACCGCGATGGCATCCGAGACCTCCACAGCTTCGTTCGAACGCACGGAACGCTGCGGAGAATTAGCGGTTCTCGCGGACCCGTCGGGAGAGTTCGTCAGCAGTTAACAGCGCGTCGCGGACCATCGATGAGGAGACTGCAAACGGCTGGTTGTGGATTGTCTCTTCTTCGTCACAGGCTGCCTCAGCGACGACGGTGAGGTCGTTGTGCGACGGGTCGTCGAGACCGATATCCGAGAGCGTGACCGGAAGCCCAAGATCCAGCGAGAACTCAACGTACTCCTCAATGAACGCATCGTCACGGCCTTCCAACGCGAGCTGTGATATCGTCCCGATATTGACCTTTTCTCCGTGGGTCGCATCGTGTGTCGCCTCCAGCTGCGTCAATCCGTTGTGTATCGAGTGGGCCGCTGCGAGGCCACCACTCTCGAACCCCAGTCCGCTGAGAAGCGTATTCGCCTCGGTGACGGCTTCAACGCTCTCGGTGACAGCGCCCCGTTCGACCGCATCGACAGCGGCGAGTCCGTGGTCGCACAATGTGTCGTAACAAAGGCGTGCCAGATGGTGGCCAGCCCGTGTGGGTTTCCCGCCGACGACGTTGTCGCCGTCTGACTGGTTAGCTGCGTCGGCTTCGAACCACGTTGCGAGGCCGTCAGCGATCCCTGACCGGAAGAAGCGGGTTGGTGCGTCCGCAATAATTGCTGTATCCACTAGTACGAGATCTGGATGGTCCTCATAGAACCGGTACTCTTGGAACTCACCGTGTTCGCTATAGATGACCGAGAGCGCACTTGTTGGGGCGTCAGTCGAGGCGACTGTCGGCATCGAAACCATCGATTCGTCTATGTTCGTTCGGACGGCTTTTGCAGTGTCAAGTGCCTTGCCTCCGCCCGCACCGATGACGAGGTCAATCCCTTGCTCTTCCGCCAGACTGGTGATTCGGTCAATTTCCGTCTCGGACGCCTCGCCGTTGAACTCCACCGACATCGTACCCAGTCCTGCGTCTTCGAGACTCGTCAGTACACGGTCTTCAAGAATATCGAGGACGATTTCGTCGGCGATAAGCACCGCCTCCTCGCCCAATTCCTCAGCGTGCGATCCTATCTCCTCGGCAACATCCCGGCCCTGTACGTACGCTGCCGGTGATTTGAATATCTGAGCCATTGTGTGTCATTATCTATCAACAAGGTAATAACAGTTGCGTCCAGATGGATCTCTTGAGATTCTACTTTTCAGACATAATATCGTGTAAAACACCGTTTTCCGAGACTGGTCATAAAGCGCTATGTGAGGAGGACGGTGATCGATCCACTCCGATCAAGTCGGGAGATGATTCTATGCAAGATACGTGCGTTGTATCTTGCACGCCGCTTAGAACATCTACTGGACTTGGTAGGATTTTGAGCGGTCAATACGCAGTCGGAGCCTAACGGCTGGTTCAGAATTATCGGGAGCGAAATAAAACGTCAACAGCGCCGATTCAGTCGTCGAGCGGGTTCTCGACGTCGATCTCGCCGGAATCGATCTCGGCTTCGACCTCGCGGGCCGCGGTGACCATGTTCTCGGTCTTCCCGTACGCGATCTCTCGCGGGAGCAGCTTCAGCCCGCAGTCGGGCGAGATCGTGAGCTTCTCCGGCGGGACGACGCGCAGGCCCTGCCGGATGTTCGCTTTGATCTCCTCGACTGACTCGATCTCCGCCGTGTGGGCGTCGACGACGCCGAGCGCGAGGTCGGGCTCGAACTCGGGGTCGGTGAACGTGGGAATCTGCTCGAAGTCGCCGTTACACAGCTCCACGTCGAACTCGTCGATCGGGTAGTCGTTGATCTCGGGGTAGATCCGCGAGTAGTCGCCGTAACAGACGTGGAGGCCGATCCGGACCTCCTCGTCGATGCCCGAGACGATGCGTTCGAGGGCCTCGCCGACGATGGCGTGGTCCTCCGGCGTCGTCGCCAACGCGGGCTCGTCGATCTGGATGTAGCGCGCGCCAGCCTCGACGAGCTTCTCGACCTCCTCGTTGACGAGGTCGGCCAGATCGTACACGAGTTCCTCGGTGGAGGGGTACGCCTCGTTGAACGCCCAGAACCCGAGCGTGTAGGGCCCCGTGATCGGGACCTTGACGGGATGCTCGGCGACCGACGAGGTGAACTCGAACTCGTCGACGAGCCACGGCTCGTCGTACTCGACCTCCTCGACGACCGAGGGCTTGTCGAAGTAGTTGTGACCCCACACCTTCACGGGGCCGTTGAACTCGTAGCCGTCGATGCGGTCGGCGAAGAACTCGACCATCTCGTTGCGGCGCATCTCGCCGTCGACCACCGTGTCGAGCCCGGCGCGCTCGTGTTCGTGGGTGATCAGTCGACAGGCGTCGTCGTGGGCCTCTTCGAGGTCCGACACATCGAACTTCGAGTCGGGGTCGTCGACGAGCTCGTCGGCCCGGTTGAGCCACTTCGGCTTCGGGTACGAGCCGACGACGGTCGTCAGGAGGAACGCGTCGTTCGGGTGGTCGTGCGGGCGGAACTGTTCGCGGTTGGCAGACGGGTTTCGGACCATTATTCGAGCACCTCCGCGGCGGCGGCCAGCGTGTTCAGCTTCGCGCGGTACTTGTTGGCCGGCAGGTAGAACAGCTCGGTGTTCGGCGTCAGGTAGGTCCGGTCGAACCCTTCAGCGGGGATCTGCGACTCGAACCACTCGACGCGCTCCGCGATCGTCTCCGGCTCCTCAACGAGCGTGTTCTGCCCGTCGACGAGCCCGAGCGCGAGTGAGTCGGTGGCGCCGAACTCCTGAACGTTGTACACCGTGTCGTCGCGGTCGCCGGCGACCAGATCGAGCCCGAGCGCGTCCGCGCTCGCCTCGTCGACGAGGTGGGCGTACAGCTTCTCGTCGAGCGCGCCGTAGGAGGTCTGGACGACCACGTCGGCGTCGGTCGCGTCGGCGACCGTTGCGATCGCGTCGGTCGCGGTCGACTCCTCGCCCTCGGCGGGCGGGTTCGTCACCAGCGACGGTTCGAGGAGGAACAGCGTCTCGTGGGCGGGAAACGCCTCGACCTCGCCGGCGAGGAACTCGGCGATGGCGGCCTGGAACGCGGCCTCGTCGCCGTAGTGCTCGTCGGTCGCGAGGTCGGCGAGCGAATACGGGCCGGGAAGCGTCGCCGCGAGAGGTGCCTCACCGTCGATCAGGTCGGTGGCCCGCTCCAGCTCGCGCGCCACGTCGCCCGAGAAGTCGAGGTCGTCGACGACCCGTGGGTCGCGGTAGAAGTTGTTGTTGTCGTAGTACCGGACGATCCCGCCGGTCTCGACGCTGTCGTGCACCGTCAGCGGATGCGCGATCATGTCGTCCCAACGCCCCTGTCCCTCGACCACGCGGTCGAGGCCGGCGTCGAGCTGGTCGTTGACGTACTCGGTGCGCACCTCGTCGTACTCCTTGACGATCGCCTCGCTCTCGTCGCCGCTCAGCAGGTCACCCTTCTGGTGACCCTTCAGGTCGGAGAGCGTCTCCTTCGCCCAGTCCGGAAGCGGGTACAGCCCCGGTGTGGCTGCGACTCGTTCAGTCATTACCGTTGGTTCGATATGCCGTCGTATAATATTTGCTAATACAATTTATGTTCTCTAGTTATTAACTAACGGCCAGCGCCGCCGAGGGAGAGCGCCCACTTCACGCCCGACGCAGCGCTAACACCGTGAGCGTCTCGAACGGGAACGACTCCTCGACGACCGGCTCGGCCGCGAACCCGGCGTCCTCCACGAGAGCGAGCACCTCGTCGTACCCCGTCAGCGACGAGACTAGAAGCAGGACGACGCCGCCCGGCGCGAGGACGCGCCCCACGTCGTCGAGGAACGGCTCGATGAGTTCGCGGCCCGACTCGCCGCCCGAGAGCGCGTGTTCCATCCAGTCGCCCCACTCGTTGTCCGGGTCGGTCGGGAGATAGGGGGGGTTGAAACACACCGTGTCGAACGCGTCCGCCCGGTACGGGGAGAGGAGGTCGGCGACAACCCCTTCGACGCCCCGCTCGCGAGCCTGTCGCGCCGCGTGCGGATTGAGGTCGCTGCCGACCGTGTCGAGCCCGCGCTCCTCGGCGATCTGCTGGGCGACCCATCCCGAGCCCGTGCCGACCTCCAGCACTCGTCCGTGCGCCTCCTCAAGGGCCGCCTCTGCGAGGAGCCCGGAGTCCTCGGCCGGCTGGTACACCACGGCCTCGTCGAGGCCGCGTCGCTCTGCGAGACCGGAGCCGGCGTCGCGATCGTCCCCGGTCATCGGCCCGACTCCCCCGATCCTTCGGTGTCGCTCTCGGCGTCGGAGCCATCGTCCTCGCCCGAGTGGGACCCGCCGCGCGTCGCCGCGCGCCCCTCGACTGACGCGTCCAGTTGTGGGCCGGAGGCGTCCACATCCCGCGCGGAGAGCGTCTGCTGCGGGAAGGGGATCACGATCCCCTCCTCGTCGAGCGCCGGCTTGATCGCGTTCATCGCGGCGGTCTGCGTGCGCCAGCGCTTGCGCATGCTGGGGTTCCGGATCCAGTAGCGGAGTCCGAGCACGACCGCCGAGTCGCCGAACCGCTTCGTCACGGCGTTCGGTTCGGGCATCGCGGCCACGTCCTCGACCTCGGTGGTGGTCTCCTCGATCACCGTCGCCGCGCGTTCGATGTCGGTGTCGTAGTCGAGGCCGACCTCGATCTCGATCCGGTAGCGGTTCCGGCGTGACCGGTCGATTATTGATCCCGATCGCACGTCGTCGTTCGGGAGCGTAATCACCTCGCCGTCGAACGACCGGAGGCGGGTGCTCATGATCGAGATCTCCGTAACGGTCCCTTCGTGGTCGCCGATCTCGACCCAGTCGCCCACCTCGAACGGGCGGGAGAACATCAACACGAAGCCGGCGAGGATCGCGCCGAGCGTCTGGCGGGCCGCCATGCCGACCACGATCCCGAGGAACCCGGCACCGACGAGGAGGCCACCGACGTTGTCGGTGAACAGTCCGACGACGACCAAAAGCGCGAAGGTGTACACCGATATCTGGGCGAGCCGCCGGATCACCTCTTCTTGGTGATCGGTGAGCACCGTGCTCTCGGCAGAGATCTCGCGGATGACGCCCCCGAGGAAGTCCGTGACCGCATAGGCGCTCGCCAAGAGCACTACCGCGAGCACGACGTTCGACAGCTGGTCCGCGATCGCCGCCGACTCGTACGCGTCGAGGAGCGCCCCGCTGCGGTCCCACACCACGAGCAGGGAGAGCGCGCCGACTGCGGTGGCTCCGGCGACCGTTATCGACAGCAGGAGCCGCCGCACCGAGGAGAGCTCCCCGTTCCGCCGTTTTAGCCACCCGGTGAGCAGTCGAACGACGAGCACGGCGGCGACGATCAGTGCGGAGACTGCGACGCGCTGGGCGTTCCCCGTCACCACCCCGTAGATGTCACCGAGGGGGCCGAGGAGAGCCGTCGCGAACTGCGCGAGGGGGCCGAGGAGAGCTGTCGCGAACTGCGTGAGGACGACCGCGATCACGGTTCCTCTCCGTCGGCGACCGGATCCTCCGCCCAGGTCATCGGATCAGACCTCCGTCGGCGACCCGTGCTCGCGGGCCAGTTCGGCCAGCGCCGCGAACGACGACGGCTCCAGATCGCCCGGTCGCTGGCGGAGCAGGTCCTCGTCGGCGGCGTCGACGACGGCTTCCGGGTCGTCGAGCCCGGAGATGTGGCCGGTGTTCCGGATCGCGTTCCGGACCGTCTTGCGCCGCTGGGTGAACAGTGCCTTCACGAACCGGAGGAAGAACGCCTCGTCGCCCACCTCGTAGTCGGGATCGCGGGGGAGACACCGGACGACGGCGCTCTCGACCGCGGGCTGGGGGTCGAACGCCTCCTTCGGAACGCGTTCGACGATTTCCACGGCGGCGTAGTGCTGGGCGGACACGGAGAGCCGGCCGTACTCCGACTCGCCGGCCGACGCCACCATGCGCTCGGCGAACTCGGCCTGAAACATCAACACGAGCGGCTTTCCCTCGGGGAGCAGGCGGAAGGCGATCTCCGAGGAGACGCCGTACGGGAGGTTCGCGACGCAGGCGGTAAAATCGGGAAGGTCGACGTCGAGCGCGTCGCCCTCGATCACGTCGAGGAGGCCGTCGTCGATCGCGGTCGCGAACTCCTCGCGGAGGAAGTCTGCGAAGGTGCCGTCGCGCTCGATCACGGAGAGGTGGCCGGGCGCGGGAGCGGTGTCGGTGTCAGCGGAAGACGTGATCGCCGCCAGCAGCCGGTCGGTGAGCGCACCCGCGCCCCCGCCGATCTCTAAGAGGTGGCTCGTGTCGGCGTCGTCCGGGAGGTACCCGGGAATCCGATCGAGCACGCGGTCGTCGACGAGAAAGTGCTGGTCGCGGTCGGGGTTCGCGCGCTCCCCGGCCCGCCGGGCGAGCGCGTCGGGGTCGCGGTCCCCGTACGCCGCGCCAGCGCCCGTCGATAAGTCAGTCATGGCCGCGTTACTCCGCCGTTCCGGGTAAAAGTCTCGTTTCGGGGGCGTCGGCGGCTCCCGGGCCGGTATCGGCCGCGCGCCTCACTCCTCGTAACCGACGAACCGCCGGTACTTGAGATCCTCCTCGTGAATCTCCTCGACGATCCGCTCGACGAGCACCTCCCGCGGGTGGTGGAGCCCGGTGACGCGCTCTGAGACCTCTTCGAAGCTCTCGAAGGGGCCGCGCTTTCGCTCGTCGAGTACCTTGTTCCGGAGCTGTTTGCCGATCCCCGGCAGGAGGTTGAGCTGGTGGAGCCGGAGCGTGATCGGCCCGGCCTCGTTGTAGAAGTCGACGAACCGCTTCTCATCGCCCTCGACGATGTCCTCGACCGCGTACTCGATCTCGGCGGCCGCGTTCCGGGTGAGGTCGTCGAACGACACCTCGCGGTACCGACCGACGGACGGTCCGTCGAGCGCAAGCCGGTGGCTCACGGAGACGTCCGCCTCCTCGTCGAGCGTGAGCTCGTACAGCCGGAATGCGTCCGTGCCGAGCCCGTACGCGACCGGCGACTTCCGGTACTGCGGGCGGTCGTCGTCCGGCCGTCCGTTGGGCAACACGTCCAACAGGACGACCACGGGACCGTCGTCCGCGGCGGGCGCGTCGGTTTCGGGATCGGTCATGTGTGTTTTACGGTTCTGCCCGGTGAAAAAACCGCTGGCGCGGGGGGTGACGGCGATCGCTTCCCGACCGGTGGCGACCAGCGAAAGCCAAAAGCCCGTCTGTTCCCCACGAACCGTATGAACGAGCCCGGCACCGAGGGCGTGCTGTTGGACCAGAAGACGCTCCACGATCGGCTCGACGACGCGCCCGGGTGGCTCCAGGACCACTACCGCACCTTCCGCGAGTCGATGCTCGGCGAGCGCGACGACTCGCCGTTCCCCTGCTACTTCGGTATCGAGGTCGAGCGCGAGGGCGACCTGCTGTACGCCGCCTGCGAATCGACCACCGATCCGGCGGCCCTGCTCCGACTCCGGGACGTACTCGTCGAGTATCTCGACGCCTACGCGGACCACGCCGACCGCGCCCCGTTGGCGGTCTTCTTTCGGCCGCCCGAAGGCGATCCCGGTGAGTCGCACTACCACGAGCGGCTGTGGCACGTCCTCGAGTTCCTCCACGTCCACGACCCCGAGCCGTGGCCCGACGACATTCCGACCGATCCGGACACCCCGCGCTTCGAGTTCTGTTTCGGCGGCGAGCCGCTGTTCCCGACCTCTCGCGCACCGTTCTACGACGAGCGAAAGAGCCGATACTCGCCGGTCGGCCTGGAGGTCACTTTCCAGCCGCGAGCCGTCTTCGACGGGCTCACCGCCGACACCGAGGCGGGTCAACACGCCCGCGAGACGATCCGCGAGCGCATGGGCGAGTACGACGGGGTCTGTCCCCACGCCGATCTCGGCGACTGGGGCGTCGAGGGCGACCGCGAGTGGACGCAGTACCTGTTCCGCGAGGACGACGACGCGAGCCCGGATATCTGTCCCCTGAGTCCGACCCGCAACCACCCGAAGGCGCCCGCGGCGCTGTTGGAGCCGGGCGCGTGGCGTCGACTCGCCGAGTCGCCCGCGCCCGACGACGACGCCGGGTCCGTGATCGCGGGGACCGGCGATGACTGAGCGCACTGCGGGCGTTGCCGACGACGCCGTCCTCCTCCTGATCGACTTCCAGACCGGCTTCGACGAGCCGGGCTGGGGCGAGCGCAACAACCCCGACGCGGAGTCGGTCGCGGCCGCGCTCCTCGCGCGGTGGCGCGAGGCCGGCCGCCCGATCGCGCACGTGCGACACGCCTCGACCGAGCCCGACTCCCCGCTGCGTCCCGACGCCTCGGGGTTCGCGTGGAAGCCGGAGACAGCCCCCGAAGCGGGAGAGCCGACCTTCGAGAAGTCGGTCAACGGCGCCCTCCTCGACTCGGGACTTGACGAGTGGCTCCATGAGCGGGGACACGACACCCTCGTCGTCTGTGGACTCACCACCGACCACTGCGTCTCGACGACGGTTCGGATGGCCGAGAATCGGGGATACGAGGTTGCCGTCGTCGCCGACGCCACTGCGACCCACGCTCGCGAGGGGTACGACGGCGAGGCGATCGACGCCGACACGTCTCACCGCGTCGCGCTCGCGCACCTCGACGGCGAGTTCGCGACGGTCGTCGAGAGCGGCGATCTGCGCTAGCGTCGGTAGCGGCCCGTATCGATCGGCTCCGGAGTCGCCCCTCAGTCGTCCGCCGGGTCCGCGCCCGCACCGTCCCCGCCGCTCGCGCGCTCGGCGGCGTTCGCGAACATCCCCCGCCGCGTCGTGTACCAGAAGTACGCGCCCAGTCCGAGGAAGCCGACGACGTTCGAGGCGGCGACCGCCCAGAAGACGGCCTCAACTCCCCAGCCGAGTCCGGGCGCGACCGCGACGCCGAACGCCCCGAACGCCCCGAACGTCGCGGTGGCGGGCACCGCGGCGACGGCGATGGGGAACCGAATCGCCCAGTACTTGATCAGATCCGCGACGAACGAGGTTCGGGTGCGCGAAGCGCCGTTGAAGCCGGCGAGCAGGGTGTAGGTCCCGCCGAGCGCCCAGTAGGTGACCGCCAGAATCCGTAGATACAACACCGATAGCGACCGGCCGGTCGCGGTGAGGTCGGGCGCGAGGAGGTCGGCGATCGCGCCGGCGAACAGGAACTGGACGGCGCCGAGCGCGAGGAAGCCGACGACGACCAGTTTGGTGCCGACCATCGTCGTCCGCCGGGCGCGGTGCGGGGCGTCCGCGCCGAGGTTCTGGCCGATCATCGACTGGGCCGCCTGCTGCATCCCGAGTGCGGGGACGACCGCGAGCGTGGCGACGCGCGCGCCGACCGTGTACGCCGCGACCCCGGCCGCGCCGCCGGCGATCGCTACGAGGCTCACCACGAGCACGCGGACCAGTTCGCTCACTCCGCGCTGGCCACCGAGGGGGAGCCCGACTGCCACGACCTCGCGCACGACAGAGAGATCGACGGCGAACGCGTCGCGGGTGAGCCGGAACGTGTCCCGCCCGATCCCCGCGGCGTACGCGAGTATGTGAACGAATCCGACAATGCCGGAGAGTACGGTACCGAGGGCCGCGCCCGCGACGCCGAGTTCCGGGACCGGTCCGACGCCGAAGATGAGCGCGGGCGCCGCAACGAGGTTGACGAGGACGCTGACGACGCTCACGTGGAGGACGGCCCGCGTGTCGCCGTAGGCGGTGAAGCAGTTCTCCACCGTGTCGCCGACCGCGCCGACCGGGAGCACGGCGACGATAATCGCGAGGTACGTCGCGGTGGTGCCGGCGAGCGCCGGGTCCGCGCCGAGGAGTCGAACCAGCTCCTCCGGATACGCGACGACGGGGACCGCGATCGCTCCGGTGACCGCGAGCGCGACGAGCGCGCCGTTGACCGCGACCCGTCGCGCGCCCGAACCATCCTCGCCGCCGGCGCGCTGCGCGACGAGGATCTGCGTCCCGACGGCGGCGATGACCACCGCCGCGCCCAAAAGCGACTGGATCGGGAGGCTGAGCCCGACCGCGGCGACCGCGTCCTCGCTCACCCGGCCGAGCCAGAACGTGTCGACGAGGGCGTTCGCGACGTACACGAGGTTCTGCGCGACGAGCGGGGCCGCGAGTAGCAGGAGCACTCGCCCCACCGGCCCGTCCGTGATCGCCTCGCGGTCGACGTCGAGCATCGAATAGTTCCGTATCTAATGGAGATAATAAAAGGATATTGATGTTAGATAGCATACTACTTGTAGCGCCGACGGCCGATCGGACCCTCACGTTTTTGCACTCGGCCGCCGTGGCTCCGGTATGCAACGCGGCCGTCGGAAGCCGGACTGGCTGAAGTCGCGCCCCCCGTCCGGGTCCCGGTTCACGGAGATCAAGGAACGCCTCCGCGAGCGCGACCTCCACACGGTGTGTGAGGAGGCAAACTGCCCCAACATGGGCGAGTGCTGGTCCGGCCGGGACGGCCCCGGCACCGCGACGTTCATGCTCATGGGTGACCGCTGCTCGCGCGGGTGTAACTTCTGTGACGTGGAGACGGGCGGGATGAAGTCGCTCGACTCGGACGAGCCCGAGAACGTCGCGGACGCGGTCGCCGAGATCGGGCTCGACTACGTCGTGCTCACGTCGGTCGACCGCGACGACCTCGCGGACGGCGGTTCCGAGCACTTCGCCGAGACGATCCGCGAGATCCAGCGGCGCGACCCGGAGATCCTCGTCGAGACGCTGATCCCCGATTTTCAGGGCGACCCCGAGGCGATCGACCGGATCATCGACGCGGGGCCGGACGTGATCGCCCACAACGTCGAGACGGTCGAGCGCCTCCAGTGGCCGGTGCGGGACCGGCGGGCCGACTACGAGCAGTCGCTCGCGGTCCTCGATCGGGTCGGCCGCGAGTCCGATATCCACACCAAGACGAGCCTCATGCTCGGCGTGGGCGAGTACGACCACGAGGTGTACCGGACCCTCGGCGACCTCAGCGAGGTGGGCGTCGACGTGGTCACGTTCGGGCAGTACCTCCAGCCCTCGCGCTCGCACCTCGACGTGTTCGAGTACGTCCACCCCGATGTCTTCGAGACGTGGCGCGCGGTCGCCGAGAGAGAGTTCGACTTCCTCTACTGCGCTTCGGGACCGATGGTCCGCTCCTCGTACAAGGCCGGTGAACTGTTCGTCGAGGCGCTGCTCCGGGAGGGGCGCTCACCCGAGGACGCACGGCGTCACGCGCGGGCCGCGGGCGGAGACTGACACGAACAGACGAACACACGAACGCGCCCCTTGCTGTCAACGACATTTGAGGTCTCCACTTTTGTCGGAACAGCGAGTTATTTACCTCTCGGTATCTGACGCTGCGTCAGTGAGACGCACACATGGGAACAACTGAATCGTCGATCGTCGACTCGGCGCGGGCCCGGCCGGGGCTTCTCCTCGTCGTTCTGCTCGGCGGCCTGTTGCTCGTCGACCTCGCCGCGAAGCTCGCCGGTTTCTCGATTCTCCCGATCGGCGAGGCGATCTCGATCGATCGGCTCGGCTCGAACCTCTGGAACGGGGTCGTGATCGGGCTCGTAATCGGGCTCGCCGGAATCGGCCTCTCGATGACGTACAGCATCCTCTCGTTCGCGAACTTCTCGCACGGCGACCTGCTTAGCACCGGGGCGTTCACCGGCTGGGGCGTCGCGTTCCTGATCGCCGGATTCGGCGATATCCCGGTTCGGGCGCTGCTGACCGTTGGGGACGCCGGGAGCGCGACCCCCGGCGACATCGGGGCGCACATCCTCTCGACGCCGGTCGCGATACTCGTCGGGCTGCTCGTGGCCTTTGCGGCCACCGCCGCCGTCGCGCTGGCGCTCGACCGCGCGTTCTACAAGCCGATGCGGGACCGCGACGGGATCTCGATCCTCATCGCGTCGATCGGCGCTGCGCTGATCGTCCGGTACGTGATCCAGTTCGTCTACGGCTCCGACCGGCGCGGCGTCACGGCGGCCATCGACGCCTCGAACCTGGCGTTCGACCCGCTCGGGCTCTCCGTCAACGCTCACGAGCTGACCATCGTCGTCGCCGCGATCGGGCTCATGCTCGCGATGCACTTCATGCTCCAGCGCACGAAGCTCGGCACCGCGATGCGGGCGATGGCCGACAACAAGGACCTCGCCCTCGTCACCGGCATTCCGGCCGAGCGCGTCGTCACTGCCACGTGGATCATCGGCGGCGGGCTGGCGGGCGCCTCGGGGTACCTCTACGTGCTGCTCCGCGGGACGATCCAGTTCGACTTCGGCTGGCTGCTGCTCCTCTTAATCTTCGCGGCCGTGATCCTCGGCGGGATCGGCTCGGTGTACGGCGCGATCGCCGGCGGGCTCGTCATCGGGATCGTCTTCACCACCTCGACGGTCTGGATCCCGTCCGACTTCAACCAGGCCGCCGCGTTCGCCGTGATGATCACCATGCTCCTGTTGCGCCCCGAGGGGCTCTTCGGAGGTGTTTCGACCGCATGAGCGACGCGTCGTCGCCGTCGACCGACGAGCCGCCGGAGAGCGCGACTGCCGCCCTGATCGACGCCGCCCGGCAGAGCGACCTCGGGCTCGTGATCGGGACGCTGCTTCTCGTCTACCTCGCCGCGACCCTGCTCACCTTCACCGACGGCCTCAACAGCGTCGTCGGGCTGATGCGGACGCTGACGTTCCTCGGGCTCGTGTACGCGCTCGCCGCACTTGCGTTGAACCTCCAGTGGGGCTACGCCGGACTGTTCAACATCGGTGTGGCCGGGTTCATGGCGCTCGGCGTCTACACGATGGGGATCGTCGTCCGGTCCCCCGACCCGGCGTTCGGTCCGCCCGGCTTCGGGCTCCCGCTCCCGGTCGGTATCGTCGCCGGGATGCTGGTGGCCGCGGTCGTCGGGCTGCTCGCGGCGCTCCCGGCCCTCCGGCTTAAGGCCGACTACCTCGCGATCGTCACGCTCGGCATGTCGGAGATCATCCGTCTGTTCCTCCAGTCGAGCACGTTCGACACGTTCCTCAGGGACACGCTCGGCGTCGGCACCGGCGGCGGCCGCGGCATGGGGCTACCGCAGAACCCGATCCGCGAGCTGTTCCTCGTCGACGGGCAGGCCGGGACGCCGACGGCCCTCGGCGACCTCGCCTTCGGTACCTTCGGCGAGGACGGGCTCGGGATCGCCAACACGATCATCATCGACTGGGCGTACATCGCCGTTCTCGCCGCCTTCGTGATCGCCTTTTACGTCCTGCTCGAACGGCTCGGCCGGTCGCCGTTCGGTCGGATGCTCAAGGCGATCCGCGAAGACGAGCTCGTCGCCGACTCGCTCGGGAAGAACGTGGACCTGATCAAGATCAAGGTGTTCGTTATCGGCTGCGCGCTGATGGGGCTCGCCGGGATCCTCTGGTTCGGCAGTCAGGGTAACGTCTCGCCGACGCCGCAGTTCATGCCCGTGCTCACCTTCTACGTCTTCATCGCCGTCATCATCGGCGGGTCCGGCTCGAACGCCGGCGCCGTCCTCGGGGGCATCGTCTTCGCGACGGTGCTCTTTGAAGGACCGCGCCGTGTCGGATCGTCGCTCAGGGATGTCATCGATGCCGAGACACCCTCGTCGTTCGCGGACGCGATCGTCACGCTCGACCCGACCGCGTTCCTCGCGTACGCGACCGACAACATCGCGCCGCTCCAGTTCGTCTTCCTCGGACTAATCTTAGTGTTCATCATGCACCGACGGCCTGACGGGATACTCGGCGACCGGATCGAGACGGCCGCGGCCGTCGATCTCTCGGAGCGCCCCAGCGGGGGTGAGACCGATGAGTAGCGACATTCCGGACGCGTCCGACGTCGCTGACGGAGCAGATGCGACCGCGGCGTCGACCGACGAACCCGAGGCAAACGACAGCGCGGTCGAGGAGGCGGCAAAGCACGTCCCGTCCGGAGCGCCGCCGCTCCGAGTCGAGGGACTCGTCAAGCGCTTCGGCGGCGTCACCGCCGTCGACGGCGCCTCCTTCGAGGTCGAACAGGGGTCGCTGACGGGGCTGATCGGTCCCAACGGCGCTGGCAAGTCGACCACGTTCAACTGCATCACCGGCGTTCACGAGCCGACGGCGGGGTCCGTCTACTTCAAGGGCGAGGACGTCACCGGGCTCGAACCGTACCGGATGGCGCGGAAGGGGCTCGTGCGGACCTTCCAGATCGCCCGCGAGTTATCGGAGATGACCGTACTGGAGAACCTGATGCTCGCGCCGAAAGGGCAGATCGGCGAGTCGGCGATCCGGTCGGTCACGCCCGGGCTCCGGGGCGAGGTCGTCGCACAGGAGGAGGAGATCCGCGAGCGCGCCTGGGAGACCCTCGACTTCTTCGAGATCGACCACCTCGCGACCGAACACGCCGGCAACCTCTCCGGAGGCCAGCGGAAGCTCCTGGAGATGGCGCGCGCGCTCATGACCGACCCGGAGGTGGTTCTCCTCGACGAGCCGCTCGCGGGCGTCAATCCCACGTTAGAGGAGAAGCTCCTCGATCGGATCCACCAGCTGCGCGAGGACGGCTACACGTTCCTCCTCGTCGAACACGATATGGACGTTATCATGAACAACTGCGAACACGTCATCGTCATGCACCAGGGCAGCGTTCTCGCCGAAGGGACCGGCGACGAGATACGGAACAACGAACAGGTCATCGAGGCGTACCTGGGGGAGGACATATGAGCGTCGAGGAGGCCGACTCCGTCGACGAAAACCCCGTCGACGACTCTGTCGACTCCGACGACACACCCGTCGCCGCCGACATGGACGACACTGATGCGGGAACGACCCACACGCTCGACGGCGACGCGATCCTCCGGCTCCGCGACCTCGACGCTGGCTACGGCGACCTCCAGATCCTCTCTGACGTCGATCTCGACGTCGCCGACGGGGAGTACGTCACCATCGTCGGCCCCAACGGCGCCGGCAAATCGACCGTGATGAAGACCGTCTTCGGGCTCACGACGTACATGGACGGCACCGTCGAGTTCGAGGGCGAGCCGATTCACGGGCTCGCGCCCGAGCAGATCATCCGCGAGGGGATCGGGTTCGTCCCGCAGACCGACAACGTGTTCCCGGGTCTGAGCGTGCGCGAGAATCTCGAAATGGGCGCGTACATTCTCGACAGCGTCCCCGAAGACCAGATCGAAGAGATTTACGACCGCTTCCCGATCCTCCGAGAGCGGTCGGGACAGAAGGCAGGGACGCTTTCGGGCGGCCAGCGGCAGATGGTCGCGATGGGGCGGGCGCTCATGCTCGATCCGGATCTACTGCTGCTCGACGAGCCCTCCGCGGGGCTCGCGCCCGACCTCGTCGCCGACATGTTCGATCGGATCGACCGGATCAACGACTCGGGAACGGCGGTACTCATGGTCGAGCAGAACGCCAAGGAAGCGCTCCGGCGCTGTGACCGCGGCTACGTCCTCGTCAACGGCGAGAACCGCTACACCGACCGCGGAGAAGTGCTGCTCGGCGACGAGGACGTGCGGAAGGACTTCCTCGGCGGGTGATCGGCTCACCGATAGTTCGGCTCGCGGGACGTTCGTTCGGAGAGTCGCTCGCTCTGTGAAGTTAAAAAACAACGTTGTCGAAATTCTCAGCCCATTCTGACCCGGCTGCGGTCAATGCAGGGGGTTGGCGTACCGATCAACAGATCGACTACGGGGAGCGGAGCGGGTACTCTCGAAGAGCTTCCGCAAAACGGCGGTTCGAAACCAGAGTCGTCCGATGGACCGCTTTCCATCACCGTGTCGTCGCGTCCGATCCGAGAAGCACTGGGAGGATGTCCCGCACGAAGTGGATGAAGACGACCAGTACAATCGGTGCGAAGAATACCCCGTACCAGCCGAATGCCACCACACCGAGAACGTACGTCAGGAGTAGCAGGCCCATGTTGAGTTCGCCCTTCGAGACGTACGACCGGATGAAGAAGTCGGGAATGACGTCGACGACAACAACCGTTACGAGGAAAAAGACGACCGGGAACCAGAGTGAACCCTCGCCTTTAGACACGACTTGCCAGACGAGGTAGCCGGTGTAGGGGTAGTAGATGAGTTTCATACCGATGGCCGGAATGAGTGTGGCCACTCCAGTCAGGAGTCCCAGGAGGAACGGGAATTGGACGCCCGTCCCGGCCGGAGCGATGATGTCCAAGACGTAGTAGGTACTGACGGCGAGGAGGCCACTCGCTCCGATCGTAATGAGGTTCCCCGTGTAGATCGTCGTGAGGTCGGCGTCTACCTGTTCGACGAAGGTCACGGCGGCGGGCTGATGCTCGAAGCTCCGTCGGAACCACTGTGCGATTTTGTAATCGTCCCGCAAGAGGTAGAATGCAAGCGTGAAGCTGACGAAGAGACGTAACAACCAGACCGTGGCTGAACTGGCGAACCCCCGCGCCCTAGAGACGTTGTCACGAAGGATGCCGAATAGCCCTTGTTCTTCAGACCCCGACACGAGGTCAACATAGGGTTCTAACACCGTCCTGAGCTGTTCGAGATTTGCGATTGCAAAAAACTGGTCAATCTCGCGGATCCCAACGAATGTGGCATACGCGAGGATGAGGAGAATCGGCAGGCCGACGGTCAGGAGCGTAACCGTCGCACTGAGGTCCGGATGTTCGGTCCATTGGTCTATCCATCGGTAGATCGGCCGTGTCGCATAGTAGAGAAAGATGCCGACCACGATGGCACCGACGAACGAGTAGAGAACGAACGCCACCACCGCTGTGATCAGGACCCCGACGAGGATCCATGCGACCGAACCGTGACGGTCCCTCAGGGAGGCCACCATACGATTCTATTGGACCTCTAGGGGGATAACAGCCTTCACTATTGACATTCTTCCTCAATACCTACGTCGTTCACGGCGAGGAGGATGTCATTGTTGCCGAATGACTCTTGCTGGCTGGGTTCGGCCAGCGACTGTACAGCTACCGCACCTCACCTTTTGCTGATAGAACTCTCTGCGGTCAGTTCGCAATCCTCAGCGACCCGCTATTTCGGACGAGACACTCTCCGAAGAATCGGATTTCAACAGGCTCAAAAAACGGAAACGGAACTCTCGACGACCGACCGTGGCTACGCGACGACTACTGGTTCAGCACGCTCGACCACTGGCTGGTATACGTCGCCTGCGCCGGCTCGAAGGAGACGCGCTCCCCGATCGTTCCGCCGTTCTCCTCGAAGGAGGCCACGTACTGTTCTTCGAGCGACTGGCCGTAGGCGTCGTTGAGGTACAGCGTTCCCGAGGACTCGGCACCAACCAAATCGCCCCTCGCAAGCTCGGCCATCGCCGGGCCCTGCAGGAGGTCGGAGGGCGCGGTCCGGAAGATGTAGCCGTTGTCGTCTAAGTCGGTTACGTCCGGACTCGTTGAGGACGGCGAGATGCCGACGACGCCGTTGGGGATGAACACTTGGTCCGCGACCTGGAGGTTCACGTTCGAGGCGGCCGGTCCGACGACGGCGCCGTAGCCGGCGTCGACGAGCGCATTCGCGCCCGAGATACCCGCCTGCGGATCGGTCTGAGTGTCCTCCACGCGGGTGTTCACCGTGACGTTCAGGTCGGCGTCGTTGACCTGTATCGCGGCGAGCAGCGCGCCGTCGCGGATCGGACCGCCGAGCGAGCCGAGTTCACCCGTTTCGGGCATCAGCACGCCGATCTGCGCCTCGAACTCGCCGTCGATTCCGACGGGGTCCGCCGCCGTCGCGTTCAGGTCCTCCTCCGAGAGTTCGTTGCCGAACTCCAGCGTGTCGAGCGTGACGATCTCTCCGTCCTGGAAGTCCTGCACGTCGTACGCCGCGGTGGCGATGTCGCCGTTGGCGTCGAAGTTGACGCTCGACGACGCTCCGACGTAGTGGACGGGGTCGCCGGCGGCGACAGTCTCGACCGCTTCGGGGAGGTTTTCCGGACCGAACTCCTCGCCGCCGGGGTTCGCGACGGTCCGGACCCGGTCGCGGATGGCTTCCCCGTTGTTCTCGCCCGCGGCGGTCGCCGCGAGGATCTCGACCGCCATCGCGTCGTACGCCTGCGCGGTGAACACGCCAGGCGCGGTGTCGTACTCCTCCTCGTACGCACTGGTGAAGAACTCCGCTCCCGGACCGCCCGCGGACGGGGCAGTCCCGATGACGTTGTTCATGTCGTTGTCGACTTCACCGGGGAGGTCGGAGTCGATGAGACCGTCGGGCACGATGATGTCGAGTTCGGGCACGTCGCTGGCGAAGCCGGAGTAGAAGTCGCGGAACAGCTGGATGCCGGATTCCGGGAAGCCGACGACCATCACGGCGTCGGGCGCGCTGCTGCCATCGCTTCCGTCGCTTCCGTCGCTTCCGTCGCCGCTGTCGTTTCCGTCGGAGCCGTCGGAACCGTCGGAACCGTCGCTTCCGTCGCCGCCGTCACCGCTCTCGGTCGAGCAGCCGGCGATTGCCGCAATGCCGGCCGCGCCGGCGCCTCTGAGTACGTCGCGTCGCTGTATTCTTCGCGTCATTCTGTTACGTCATACCATACGTGTGTTTATAAGTGTATCCACGCCCACAAATACCACAGCGGACCGATCGATTCCGACTTCAGGGAGTATAACCCGTTTTAACTGCCGACTACCGGCGTCTGCGCCGATCGTCGAACGGCGCAAAACAGCCGTTTATTATAAATATCTATCATTTTCTACTGCCGGGCGTGACAGGAGTCCGTCTCGCACGGATGAAAGGCCAGCATTCCGTCTGGCCGAGACTCAGTACCCTTGTGCGTTCCCGTCCTTCCGCGGCTCGGTCGCCGCCGAGAGAACACCGTCTCGAGACCGCGCGATCTGGGCGCCGCCGAACATGGCCGGCGGGAGGGTCAACACGTCGTGACCCTTCCGGGCCAGCTTCGCAGCGATCGCCCCGTCTGCTTGGGGTTCGAGCGCTAGCTCCCCGCTCTCGCGGTAGCGCCACCGCGGCTCGTCGAGCGCTTGCTGGAGCGGCATCCCGTAGTCGACGAGATTCGAGACCACCTGCACGTGGCCCTGCGGCTGCATGTACCCACCCATCACGCCGAAAGCGGCCCAGTCGTCCTCGTCGAACCGAATGAGTCCGGGAATCAGCGTGTGGAACGGCCGCTTACCCGGTTCGAGGCGGTTCGGGTGGTCCGGGTCGAGCGAGAACGACGAGCCGCGATTCTGGAGAGCGATCCCCGTCTCGCCCGCGACGAGCCCGGAGCCGAACCCGGCGAACCGCGAGTTGATGTACGAGACGACGTTCCCCTCGTCGTCGGCAACCGTCAGCAGGACGGTGTCGGCATCCTCCGCGTTCGCGTCTGGGATACCGAAGCCCACGTCGTGGTTGGCCATCTCGCCGACCTCAGTGGCCCGCCGCTTCGCCCACGACGCGGACGCAAGCGGTGGGATCTCTTCGTACGCCGGATCGGTGATGTAACGGTGGCCGTCGTGGAAGGCGACCTTCAGCGCCTCCGCGAAGTAGTGGACGCGCTCGGGAGCGTCGTAGTCGTACTCGCCGGCGCCCACCTCGGCCGCGACGTTGAGCGCCTCCAACGCGATGAGCCCCTGGTTGTTCGGCGGGAGCTCGTACACCTCCGCGCCGTTGTACGTCGTCGAGACCGGCTCCGGCCACTCCACCTCGAAGTCCGCCAGATCCTCGACCGTCATGAAGCCGCCCGCCGCCTGTACCTCCTCCGCGATGGACTCGGCGATCTCGCCCTCGTAGACGGCGTCGGCGCCCTCCTCGGCGATCAGCGCCAGCGACTCACCAAGCCGCGGGAGGGTCACCCGCTGGCCGACCGTGGGCGACTCGCCACCGAAGAGGTACGCCTCACGGGCGTGGTCGCTCTCGAACAGGTCCTCGCCGTGGGTCCACGCGTCCGCGATCACCTCGCTGACCGGGTATCCCTCCGTCGCGTAGCGGATCGCCGGCTGCAGGAGTCGGTCGAGGCCGAATTCGCCGAACCGCTCGGCGGTCGCCTCCCATCCGCGCGCAGTTCCCGGGACGGTGACCGTCTGCGCTCCCGTTTCCGGCATCTCGACCTCGATCGGGTCGTCGCCGTCGACGTTATCGTCGGCCGCGAGTGCCTCCCGGGCGTTCTCGACCGTCGCGTCGGCGGGCGCGCCGCCGCAGGCGCGCATGGCGCCGACCTCGCCGTCGGCGGTGCGGTACAGCGCGAACACGTCCCCGCCCAGCCCTGTCGACGTGGGCTCGACGACGTTAAGAGCGGCGGCGGTCGCTACCGCGGCGTCGAACGCGTTCCCGCCGTCGCGTAACACCTCGATCCCCGCCTCGCTCGCGAGCGGCTGACTCGTGGCGACCACGCCGCGCTGTCCGTACACCGTCGACCGCCGGGAGCCAAACCGATCCACGTCTGGGTCCATAGCCACACGTTCGCCGGCCCCCGGTTAAACGTCCCCCTAGACAGTACCGGTGTTCGAGGGGGAGATAGTTGATAATAGGTAATATATAATACATATCGTCTCATCAGATCACGGGATCAGATGACCGGGCGAGACGACAAACGAGAAGACGAGCGCCGAAAGCCTGCCGAACGGTGGATCTCCCGAGGATCTTGGTCGACGCCGTCGTGCTCAGGTACGCGGGACTTGCCGCGGTCGTCTCGTCGCTCGGGGAGGTCCGGGATACGCTCGTGAGCGACGACCAAGCGGGATACGACGATTCGGCGGTCGCAGTGGTCGACCCAAAAGGTGCTCGCGGGGATCGAGCGCGCGACCGCCGCCATCGACGCTCCTCTTTGAGCAGCACGGGGACGCCCCAACGGGATACACGAACCATCGAGCAGTGACGATTTCGGAGAGAACCGAACCGATCGGACTCTCTGACGGTCGTCGATCAGTTCGTCTAAATGTCGCCGCGGCGCATTCATAAACCAATATTCGCGATATCAATAACGGATTGTTCCCTCATCGTTCCGGGTCGCCGTGCCCTCACGAGCCGTCTTTTTCGTGCGATATCGCTCAGTATCGCCGCCGAGACCTCGTGAACTCGGGCTCGCTCTCATCCGCTCAGTCGGAGAGTAAGCCGCTCTTACTGATTTTGGAACTTTATAACTAATCGGGTGGCCCTCCCATTACCGGTATGGACGGTATCACCCTGCCGTCGGTCGATCATCAGCTGTTGTCGGGGATCGAACTCTCGATGCCGCTCCAGTTCTCGGGCGACTTCCTCGAGCTGGCGGTGTTGTTTTTCATTATCGCAATCGTCGCAGCAGTCCTCGGTGCACGCGGGGTCGCCGGACTCTCGATGACCGTCGCGAAGTGGCTCGTCATCATCTTCCTGGTGTTGGCTGTGATCTCGCTCCTGCTCTGAGCGTCCCCGATGACTGACTACGGCGTTCCCCTCAGCGCATGAGGTCGTCGGGGCCCGAGGACAACGGGGACGCCGTCTACACGTCGGTACGAGATCTCACGACAGACAGTTCGAGCGTCGACGACGACACCATCGACAGCGAGGCAAATTTGTCCGGCTACCCAAACATCGCGAGAAAACTCCGTTATCGTCGTTTGCACGTTGACGAGCGGGAGACAGGTGTGGGTGGAATAAGCTGAGATCAATTAACGGTAGGCCCGTCAGCAAACTGATCCAGCGATGACGCGAAAACGCCAAACGTGAGCCGCTTGGATCGGCTTATTCACCGACCTTGTGCACCGACGTTGTCGATGCCAGCTCGAGTTTTGTGAAATTACATATTATTTCAAATAATCGCAATATAGCTAAACAATTGATCTACGTACGTCGAGTGCGATGTCTAAGGAACCGAATGAGCCGACTGAACCGTCCGTAAGGAGACGCACGTATCGACGCCGAACAGTAATGGGAGGGCTTGCAGCGGGTGCGGGTCTCAGCGCACTCGGCTCGGAAGCCAGCGGCCAAGTGCGAGCGCAAACAGATGACGGATCCGAAGAGTGGCCCCCAGCGGATAGCTGGGAAGCACACGTCGCCGTCCTGTCGGGGTCTCAAGCTGACGTCGAAACCGATGCGGGTGGTTGCGCAAACCTGATGCCGGGCGAAGCGGGGACACTCATGGTCGATCTCGTACTCGAGGATATCGAATGCGTCACGCAGGCGCACATCCACGAGGGCGAGCGAGGGGAGGATGGACCGGTTGTGGCACCGCTTCTCGAATACACCGGGGACGTAGACGGGGGCGGTAACGGAGATCCGCTTACCACCCGTTCGGATGTCCCGCTGATCGAAGGGACAGTCGTCGACGATCCCGAACTCGTCGAAGCCATCTTGAACGATCCGGGAGCGTACTACGTCAACGTACATACGGTCGACAATCCGGGCGGAGAGATTCGCGGACAGATCCGCGGATTCGACTTCGGCCAAGAAACCCAACTCGAACCGGTGCCGGCGGAGTTCACTGTCTCCGGACTGGATCCGAAAGATACCGAAGTAGCCCGCAGCAGGGAGATAGACGTGTCTGCGCGGATTCGAAACGTCGGCGACATCACCGATACCCAAACCGTCGAACTTCGTATCGACGACGAGGTGGTTGCAGAGCGCGAATTGGAGTTAGCCTGCCGTTCGTCGGAGAGGGTTCGATTCGAAAATATCGACATCGACGATCTCGGCCCAGACGAGTACGAATACGGTGTCTTCTCCGAAGACGATTCGGAGACGGGGACGCTCACCGTCCTGCGACCGGCGGAGTTCAGAGTCTCCAATCTGGACCCGGAGGATGTGACCGTCACTCGTGGAGATCTGATCGATGTCTCTGCAAGCATACAAAACGTCGGCGACATTTCCGATACACAGACGGTCGAATTTCGGATCGACGACGAAACCGTTGCCGAGCGACGGTTAGAACTCGACGGACGCGAGTCGAGACGGATCACCTTCGAGGAGATCGACACGAGAACACTCGAACCCGACGAGTACGAACACGGTGTATTCACCGAGGACGACTCCGAAACGGGGACACTGACCGTCGAAGCGGCCGAAGAGTCCGGGTTCATGGTCACCCTCGATCCGGAAGAACAAACCGTCACCCAAGGGGAGCAGTTCGGCCTCTCCGCAACGATCGAAAACGTCGGCCAAGTGGCTGACACGCAGACGGTCGAACTCCGTTTCGACGGCGAACTGATCAACGACCAAGAAGTGGTGCTCGATAGTGGAGAATCGAGAACGCTCCGCGTCAGAGGGATCGAAACCGACGACCTCGATCCCGGCGAATACGAGTACGTCGTTTCCACCGACGACGACTCCGCAACGGGGATATTGACGGTCGAAGCGGCGGACGGTGACGACGATGATGAGAATGGAGAGGAAGAGAATGGGGAGGAGAATGGAGAGGAAGAGAATGGGGAGGAGAATGGAGAGGAAGAGAATGGGGAGGAGAATGGAGAGGAAGAGAATGGGGAGGAGGAGAACGGTGAGACTGAGAACGGCGAGGAGGAGAACGGCGAGACTGAGAACGGCGAGGAGGAGAACGGCGAAGAGGAGAACGGCGAAGAGGAGAACGGCGAAGAGGAGAACGGCGAAGAGGAGAACGGCGAGACTGAGAACGGCGAAGAGGAGAACGGCGAAGAAGATGGAGGCAGTGGAGAAGGCGATGGTGGAGGAGAGGATGGACAGGACGAGAACGGCGGAACCACTGAGGAAGATGGGAACGGTGGAGATGGGAACGGCGAAACGGAAACCGGCGAAGAAGGTGGAACCGGAGGAGACATGTGAACTGCCACTACCTACCCTACTCGCTCACGGTTGACGCCGTTCGCTGAATTCGCCACGATTAGATCGGCCACTGCGGCCGATACCCATCGAGATTATTCAACTGGCTATCGGCCGGGTGGACTACTGATCGAACTCCAGTCCGACATCGGCCTTGAGGGTGAACACCGTCGATTCGAGGGAGTGTTTCGAGACGGTAAGCATGCGAAGCATGTACGAACTGAGAAGCACGTACGGGGAAAGCGCGATAACGAACGCGAGGTTGACATAGAGGAGTCTCGATCCGACTCCCGGGAGCGTCGTTTGCGGGAAGAGTCCGGTGTCCATCGCGAGCAGAACGTACGACGTGAAGACGATGACCGGGAGCGAGAGAAGGAGGAGGGCGCTCGATAGGTTCCGGAGCTCCCGCTTGAAATACAGCGTCGTGAAGTACTCTCGACCGGACGCGAGGATCGTGAGTATCCGGAGCAGTGTCGCGAGCGACTCGTGATCCGATTCCGTGAGTACGTCCCCGTGGGTGGCTTTCAGGCGGCGGGTCACGTTGATGTGGCGGGCGTAGGGGTAATCGAGCGTGCTCAACAGGAGGATCGACACTCGAGGGTCGCTTTGCCGGATGCGCCTCTCTATCTGGGACAATCGTGTGTCGATATCGTCGGCGAAGGTAAGCAGATTCGCCCGCGCCCGCTCGTCGGTCGTCGAGCCATCAGTGGTCCGGAGCGATTCGGTTTCGGAATGGATCGCCTCGATAACGTACTGGAGAAACGGCTGTAGCCCGGCCGGACTGATGCCGTCCTCCACGAGTTCCTCCAGTTCGATCTGGAAATCGATGGAGTCCTCGATGCTGGCCAGTTTGACCTGGAGAGGAGCGAACTCCTGGGCGAGGGCTGCGGTATTGATCGAGAGGACGACCGAGACGAACAGGATGATCCCGCCGAGCAGCGTGTTGAACAGGGTCTGGACCGCTCGCGTCTCGGTGACGAGCCGTTCCATCTCGAACTCCCAGACGGTTCCGACCGTCAGCAGCGCCACCAGGATGACGATCTCCGTGACGAGTGCGAGCACTCGTCGATCTCCGGACAGGAGCACCCACCGAACCAGCCGGGTGACCGGGTTCCGGGGACGGGTCCCGGAAGAGTCGGGATCGGCTCCTGTATCTGTGATCTGGTCGAAAATACTGGCGTCACTCCGATTGAGTCGACTAAGTCGGGGTGTGGTAATCACTAGTCGGCTGCTAACGACGGTAGGAGTCGGATACCGTGAGAACGGCAGGCGTGGTTCTCCGGCGTGTACTCGTCTCTCCTCGGACGTGTGGACGGAACGCCGGCCTCGGCACTCATAGGGCTCGTCATCGCCGGTGCCGAGGCGGCTCGGAGCGGTGCATCGTCATCGGCCGGTGGCTCGTAGTCGGTTCGTCGCCTAAAAGGGTCGGGTCCGGACCGTCGCCGTCAGTACCCGAGCTCTTCGTAGTCTCGCGGCTCCTCTCCCGGGCCGAGTCGCAGGAACCGGAGTTCGCGGACTCCCCGTACCGTCCGCCCGGCGTCGACGGGGGCGACAAACCGCGGACGGCGGGCCGGCGGCAGGGGCTCACCCTCGCGTTCGACGGCGAGTACACCGCCGAGCGCGGTCCGGATTGGCACGCAGACGGCGTACTCGTCGGCGGCGACGCGGACGTGGGTCGCCGCCGGATCGACGTCCACGTCCGGCCGGTCGAGCAGCGCCGCCACGGGAATCCCGCGCCAGACGCCGCCCCAGCGCTCGCCGCTGGCGCACAGAAACTCTTCTTCGACGCGTTCGAGGGCCCTGTCGAGTGCGTCACACACCACCGTCCCGTCCGCGAGCCCGCACAGCCGTACCGCGGTCCGCGACGCCGCGCCCGGGTCCTCACCGCGTTCGTGTGGGCACATGACCGACCGTAGGCGCTCCGGCCTTACAAACCGGCCGCACCGTTTTCGGGAACTGGGTATTCGGGACGGCTTCCAGCGGACTGTCGACAGTTCAGACGCGCTACTCGTCGATTTAAAAAGCCGGGACGAGGCCGGTCACTCGCTGCCGTGACACGACCCCGTGTACGCGTTCCATCGGCCGGTTCCGTTCGGAATCTGGCCCGTATCCGTCGCGTCGAACGTCGCCGCAGAGCGTGCGACCGCCTCGGCCGCAGTCGGCAGGTCGTCGCTCGTCGCGCGGTCGACCGACGCTTCGTCGGTCGACGCCGTCGTTTCCGTCTCGATGCTCGTCTCGCGCGTACTCGGACCCTCGGGACCGACCGCAGCCTCCGATTCCGAGCCTGGGTCAGCAGTGTACTACGGGTGGCACGTCTTCCCCGAGACGCGCATCCTTAATAATTGTTCATGTTTGTTCGAACGTTGCGGGTCGTAGATCCGAACCTCTCGACTACTCGAAGGACTCCGGCTCAATACCGGAGAGGCGCATCGCGTTGCCGGTGACACCGAGGCTCATCCCCATGTCGCCGACGACGACCGCGACCGCGACGCTCACCAGTCCCAGCGGCACGCCCAGCGCGAGCAGGGCCTTCACGCCGAGGCTCGCCCAGACGTTCTGACGGATGACGCCGTTGGCGGTGTGCGAGAGCGCGTACAGGTACGGGAGCTTCGCCACGTCGTCGCCCATCAGTGCGATGTCCGCGGTCTCCAAGGCCGTGTCCGTTCCCGCGGCGCCCATCGCGACGCCGACCTCTGCCGCGGCCAGCGCCGGCGCGTCGTTGATCCCGTCGCCGACCATCGCCACATCGCCGTATTCGGCCTGCAGCGCTCGGACCGCCTCGACCTTCTCTTCGGGCAGCAGCTCGGCGCGGTACTCGTCGACCCCGGTCTGCTCGGCGATCGCCCGCGCGGTCCCCTCGTTGTCGCCGGTCAGCATCACGACGCGCTTCACGCCCAGTTCCCGAAGGCGCTCGACCGCCCGCTTCGAGTCGCGTCGAACCTCGTCGGCGATGGCAATGGCTCCCGTTAGCTGTGTCGCCGTCCCGACGAGCACCACCGTTTTCCCCTCCCGTTCCAGCGCGGCGAGGGTCCCCTCGGCGAACTCGCTGGGACCGATGTCGCCCGCCGGCGGGTCGGCGTCGTCGCCCTCGGTGACGACCCCGCCGTCGGTCTCCGCCCGTGCCCGCGACAGGTCGAACCCGAGGTCCTCGAACAGCGCGGGCTTCCCGGCGTAGTACGTCTCGCCGTCTATCTCGGCGCGGATCCCCTTCCCCGTCAGGCTCTCGAACGCCGCCGGCTCGGGGTGGTCGGTCACGCCTGTCCGGTCGGCGCGGTCGAGGATCGCACTCGCGATCGGGTGCTCGCTCCGCCGCTCCAGCGCCGCGGCCCGCCGTAGCAGCGTCGCCTCGTCGGCGTCGCCGAGCGGTACGAGGTCGGTGACCGTGAGTTTGCCCTTGGTGAGCGTGCCGGTCTTGTCGAGCGCGACGGCGTCGACCTCACCCATCGCTTCGAGGTGGTTCCCGCCCTTGATCAGGACGCCGTTTTTCGCCGCGCTCGTGATCCCGGAGACGACCGAGACGGGCGTCGAGATGACGAACGCGCAGGGACACGCGATCACCAGCAGCGTGAGCCCGCGGACGAACCACGTCCCCCAGTCCGCGGCGAACGTGATCCCGTAGCCGGCGACCTCGACGGCGATCGGCTCCGCGATGACCAGCGGCGGGATCGCGGCCGTCAGGACCGCTAGCACGACCACAACCGGCGTGTAGTACCCAGCGAATCGGTCGACGAACCGCTCGGTATCGGTCTTCTTGGCCTGTGCACCCTGCACCATCTCGATGACGCGCGCGAGCGTCGAGTCGCCTGCAGTCGAGGTTACTTCGATCTCCAAATACCCCTCCTCGTTGATCGCGCCCGCGAACACTTCGTCTCCGGAAACCTTGTCGACGGGCACGCTCTCGCCGGTTATCGGCGACTCGTCGACCGCGCTCTCACCCTCGATAACCGTTCCGTCGAGCGGGACCTTCTCGCCCGGACGGACGATCACGGTCTCGCCGACCGCTACGTCATCGGCCGGGATCGTCGTCTCCGCATTCTCGCGTTTCACGGTGGCCTCGTCCGGCGACAGCTCCATTAGCTCGCGCAGGGAGTCGCGAGCCCGGTCCATCGCGTAATCTTCCAACAGCTCGGCGATGCTGAAAAGCACCGCCAGCGTGGCGGCCTCGACGAAGTAGCCGATCCCCGTCGCCGCGATGATCGCCGTTCCCATCAGCAGGTCGATGTCGAGGCTCCGGTTCCGCGCCGAGTAGTACCCCCCGCGGATGACGGGGAGCCCGCTCGCCGCGACCGCGCCGAGGAACAGAGCGTCGGCGAGCGTGAACGGGACGCCGAGCACACTCGCTACTTCGGGGTTCTGTGCGGTCAGAATGAACTCGAACAGAAGTCCGAGCGTTACGAGTCCCGCGCCAAGCCACGTCTTCTTCGCGCGCGCCGTCGTCCAGACCTCGGCGGGGGGCGCGACGGCGACCCCGCCGGATTCCGTGTCGGCGTCGGTGCCTCCCTCGGTGTCGTCGCCGCTCTCGTCGCTGCCCGACCGCCCGCCCGTGACCTCGTAGCCGGCGCCCTCGATGGCTGCGACCACGTCGTCTTCATCGATGACATCGGGGTCGTAGGTCACCGTCGCCGTCCCGGCGGTCGGATTGAGCGCGGCGTTGGTCACGCCGTCGAGACGCCCAATCGCGTTGTCGACCTTGCCGGCACAAGAGGGGCAGTCCATCTCGGGGACCGCGAGGCTGACGGTCAGCTCTCGTCGCCTCCCGTCTGCGCCGGCCGCCCCGCCGGTCGTCTCGCTGCCGGCCGTCTCTTCGCTGCCGTTCGAGCCGTCTCTCATTACGCGGAGAAAGGGGTCGTATCTCGATAAGCCTTCGTTGGAATATTCCAACACCTGCAGATTGGGACGCCCCCGGCAACGCCGATCCCCGCCGCCTCATTTCGAGGCCGGCGAGGCGTCGACAACCCGCTCGTCGACCACGTGCGCCTTCGCGAGACGCTCCTCGGCCCGGCGGAGTCGGTAGGTGAGCGTCGATCGCGGCACGTCGAGGTGGTCGGCGAGTTCGCCGACGTCGACCTCGCGCGGGGACTCGTAGTAGCCGTGTTCGACGGCGGCCCTGATCGCGGCCTCCTGCTCGGGAGAGAGCCCCACTTCGTCCCCGCTCGTTCCCGACCCACCGGCTGCGCCCGACGCACTCGCCGTCTTGAGCAGTTCGGTGCGGGCGGCGTCGCCGACGGCGGCCCGGAGTGCGTCGAAGAACTCGCCCACGTCTCCTTCGCCGGAGTGAATGAGCCGCCAGGTGTAGTGGCGCCCTTCGTGGCGTGTCTCGAACAGCACGCTCTCCCCGAGGTGGTCGCGCGCGATGTGTGGCACGGACGCGCAGACGGGCGTGGGCTCCCAGTCGGTGTACAACACCAGCGTGTCGTCGGTGTGATCGAGGACGCGGGTGGTCTGGGTCGCGCCGCAGTGCTCGGTCGCGAGGCAGTCGGCGTAGTAGTCACCGTCGAGGAACGCGGCCTCGATGTCGTCGAGCGCGGCCGGGGTGCCGGTGGCGTGGTCGACGCGCCAAAGGTGGTCGTCGGTGGCGTGTACCGACAGTGATCGGACCCGGGAGCCGGGGTGGTCGGCCAACGCGTCGGCCACCCTGTTGCGCCCCGGCTCGTACTCCAGAGCGAAGACGAGTTCGCGCATACCGGGCGATAGGCGCCCGGCGGATATTAACGCGCGGCCCGACCCGCCGCCGGATCTATGCGCGCCGTTCGGCCCGACTCCACCACGCGTATTCGATTTGATATACCGAAACGCGATTTATCCGTGCGGCGTCCGAACGTGTTCGGGCGCGTTTCGCGGCCGTGAGAACCCTCGAAACCGGGTTCGGTGGGGCATGTGTACGCCGGGTATGGTCGAGAAGACGGACCGAACCGGCGGATCGGATGGAATGCGCTCCGCAGACGGTCGTCGCTTCGAGGTGTTCGTCCGCGAGAGGGAAGCGGACCCGCTCCGCCACGTCGGCACCGTCACCGCGCCGACGCCCGACGCCGCCCACGGGGAGGCGAGCAAGCTCTTCGCGTGGTACGCCCGCGACGTATGGGTGTGTCCCGCCGACGAGACGCACCGGTACTCTGCCGGGTCGCTCGCGGACGAGGAGAGCGGCGAGGCAGCCGGTGACGAGAATCCCGACGCCGACGAGCCGCGCGTCTACGAGGAGACGGAGGGGACGCCGACCGTCTCGTGTGGCGGGGCGCCCGTCGACGACACGGAGGGGTCGCGATGATCTCCGTCAGCAAGCTCCTCTGTGGGCTCGACGCCGAAAGCGACGGGCTCCGATACGACGCGGCCGACGGGTCGAAAAAACCCCAGATCACGGACGACAAACAGCAACGCCCGGTCGTCGTCTGGAACACCACGAAGCGGTGTAACCTCTACTGCGAGCACTGCTACGCCGCGGCCGATCAGGAGGAAGCGCCGAACGAGCTGTCGACCGCGGAGGGGAAGGCGCTCATCGACGACCTCGCCGAGTTCGGGGTGCCGGTGCTCCTGTTCTCCGGCGGGGAGCCGCTCGTCCGCGAGGACCTCCTGGAACTGATTGCACACGCCGCCGACAGCGGCGTCCGTCCCGTGCTCTCGACGAACGGGACCCTCCTGACTCGCGACCGTGCCCGCGAGTTGAAGCAGGCGGGGCTCAAGTACGCGGGCGTCTCGGTCGACGGTCTCCCCGAGCGCAACGACCGCATTCGGGGCGAAGAGGGCGCGTTCGACGCCGCGGTCCGGGGGATCGAGGCGTGTCTCGACGTGGGGCTCAAGACCGGGCTCCGGTACACGATCACCGAGCACAATGTCGAGGACCTCGCGGGCGTCGTCGACCTGCTCGTCGACGTGGGCGTCGACCGGTTCTGCTTCTACCACCTCGACTACGGCGGGCGCGGCGCCGACATCTCCGACGTGGATCTGAGCCCCGAGGCGACCCGGAAAGCGGTCACCGACCTGTGTGACCTCACCCGCGAGTACCACGAGTCGGGCGAGGAGATCGAGACGCTGCTCGTCGGCAACTACGCCGACGCGGGCCACCTCGTCGAGTACGCCGACCGCGAGATGGGGACCGATCGCGCACAACGAATCTACCGGTACCTCGAACGCAACGGCGGCGACCCGACCGGCGAGCGCGTCGCCGACGTGGACCCCGTCGGTAACGTTCACCTTACGCAGTTCTGGCAGGGATACTCGCCCGGGAACGTCAGAGACCGATCGTTCGGCGCGATCTGGTCGGACAAGTCGAACCCGCTTCTCGGGGCGCTCCGCGAGCGCGAAGATCACCTCTCGGGGAAGTGCGCCGACTGCGCGTACCAGAGCGTCTGCCGCGGCGGCTCGCGGCTGCGCGCGCTGGCGGCCCACGACGACCCGTTCGCGCCCGACCCGAAGTGCTACCTCACCGAGGCCGAACGCGACGGGGAGGCCGCAATGAGTCGGATTCGAGGCGGGCCGGCCGCCGACGCGGACTGATAGGGATCATCGTAGTAGCCCATAGATTCACAATAGCTGATCGATAGATGCGGGACCTCGAATGCCACGAAACATCCGGTTGGCTACGATGATCCCTATGAGCTACCGGTCGGGCTGGTCGCCGTCGGCGCCCAATCGCGCTCGTCGGACGATTCTCCCGCAGTGCCGTACTTCTCACTCGACCTCGTCGAACACGTCGGTGACGAGCTTCGCTTGAGCGGCCCGGAGCCGCTGTGAGAGCGCGGACTTGCTAATCTCTATCTCGGCGGCCAGATCGCCGAGCTCCACGTTTCGGTCGTTGTCGAAGTAGCCGCGGACCACCGCGAGTTCGAGCCCCTCCCGCTGTTTCGGGGTGAGCGCGGAGAGGTCGAAGGTCACCTGCTCGGTCGCCTCCGGCCCCTCGACGACCGCGAGTCGGACCAGTCTGACGTGATCGAGGGCCTCCCTGAGCGCACCGACCACGTCGCGGACCGTCTCTCGGTCGTCGACGTAGGTGGTCACGAGCATCGTCCCGTCTTCGACCCGCCGGACGTGCGGGACGCAGCCGAACCCTTGGAAGATCCGACAGAGGCAGTCGTCGGAGACCTCGCCGCGAGCGCGCACGAGCCCGTCGTCGCCGGTCGGCTGCACGTCGACGGTGCACTCGTGACCCACCGCGTTGACGGCCACGGCGCTCGCGTCGGGAGTCTCGGAGACGATGGGACACTCCCAGTCGTCGCTCGGATCGATGTCGAGGTCGACGCGGAGTCGGCGCCCGTCCTCTGCGGCTTCGGCCATGGAGCCGCTTGGTCGGCCGGCGGCTTCAGCGCTCGCCGGATCCCCAGTGTCCGAGAACGCGCGCGACAGGTGGCGGCTCCGGCGCGAAGGGGCGGAGCTGCTTCCGCGGCGCCGTCGTCGGATCCCGCGCCGTTTATGTGCCACGCCGCGGTGGACCGAGACGACGTGCGCGAGACAGCACGCGGAGTCTTCGAACTGGCACGCCCGGGTAACTGCATCGCCGCCGCGGTGCTCACCGGAACCGGCGCGTTCGTCGCCGGCGCCAGCGACGCGCTCGCTCCGGCGGCGATCGCCGCGGTCACCACCGCGTTCGCGGTCGCCGCCGGCAACGCCATCAACGACTACTTCGACCGGGAGATCGACGCGATCAACCAGCCCGACCGCCCGATCCCACGCGGCGCGGTCTCGCCGCGGCGTGCGCTCGGAATCTCCGGCGTTTGGTTCGCGGCCGCCGTCGCGCTCGCGCTGGCGCTCCCGCGGCTGGCGCTCGCCATCGCCGGTGTCAACCTCGCCGCCCTCGTCACCTACACGACGATTTTTAAGGGGACGCCGGGGCTCGGCAACGCTCTCGTCTCGTACCTCGTGGGATCGACGTTCCTGTTCGGCGGCGCTGCCGTCGGCCGCCCCGAGGCGGTCGTCGTGCTCGCGCTGCTCGCGGGCCTCTCGACGTTCGCCCGCGAGGTGATCAAAGACGTCGAGGACGTGGTCGGCGACCGGGAGGAGGGGCTTCACACTCTCCCGGTCGCGATCGGCGAGCGCCGGTCGCTGTGGGTCGCGACCGGCTCGCTCGTCGTCGCCGTCGCCGCCAGTCCGTTTCCGTACCTCTCCGGGACGTTCGGCGGCGCCTACCTCCTCCTCGTCGCGGTCGCCGACGCGGTCATGCTGTACGCCTGCTACGAGGCGTTTACCGACCCGACGGCGGCACAACAGCGGTTCAAGTACGGCACGTTCCTCGCGGCCGTCGCCTTCGTCGTCGGTCGCGCTGCGCTGCTCATTTAAAAAGGCGGTCGACGATATCGTCGTCGTCGACGACGCGGTCGCTCACCGAACGAGGCCGCTTAAAAATCCGCAAAACGAAAACCGCGAACCGCTCGACGGCGGACGGTTAGGTGACGGTCACGCGACGTTGAAGCCCTTATCGCGGAGGAAATCCTCCACGCGACCCGAGTGGTTCCCCTGCAGCTCGATGGCGCCGTCCTCGACGGTGCCGCCGCAGGCGAACTTCGACTTGAGATCCGACGAGAGGGAGCTCATGTCCACGTCTTTCGGGTCGAATCCTTCGATGACCGTTACCTCCTTACCGTACCTGCGCTCGTCGATGCGGATGCTGATCTGCTGGGACTCTTTCGCGACGTCCTCGCAGACGCAGAGTTCCTGGGGCAGTCCGCACGTCGAGCAGACTTCCGACATTACGGCCCGAACTACAAGATGCCCGTATTAAATAGTGTCGGGAGTGCGGCCGCCGTGCACGCCGAGTGCGGCCACGATCGCGACCCTGATTCGCATCGTGGCACGCGATTCCAGGGACTCCTTACGACTCTCGCACGTTTCGACCGACTGTCTCGCCGAACGACTCCGCGCCGGTGACCGGATCGCGCTCGTAGGCGATCTTGCCACGGACCGTCGTCAGCTCCGGGAAGACGCCCTGTAACCCCTCAAAGGGCGTCCAGCCGGACGCGCCGTGGAGCGCGCCGGCCTCGATCTCGCGGGGGTTCGTCAGATCGACCACGACGAGATCGGCGTCGGCGCCGGGTTCGATCCGCCCTTTCCCCTCGATCTCGAAGATCGACGCCGGGTTGGCGGCGACCACGTCGCGAACGCGCTCCAACGAGAGGTTCCCCTTGCGGACGGACTCCAAGAGAAGCGGATAGAGGGTCTCTACGCCCGGAACGCCGCTGGGCGCGTCGACGAGCCTCTGTCGCTTCTCCGCGACCGTGTGGGGCGCGTGGTCGGTGGCGACCACGTCGACGTCGCCGTCGCGGAGCCGCTCGAAGACGGCCGCGCGCCGCTCCTCCGAGCGGAGCGGCGGGTTCATGCGCCCGAAGGTGCCGAGCCGCCCCGCGTCCTCGCGCGACAGGAAGAGGTGGTGCGGCGTCACCTCACAGGTTGCGTCGGTATCGCTCACGGCGTCGATCCCCTCGGGCGTCGACGTGTGCGCGATATGCACCTGCGCGTCGCTCTCTGCGCCGGCGTCGAGGGCGCGCTCGATCGCCGCAGTCTCCGCTTCGGCGGTTCGGTAGGCCGACCACGCGTCGGCGTTCGCGGCGGTGCCGACCCCCCCGAGGTCGCCGTCGAGCGCACTCTCATCGAACAGGGTCTCGTCCTCCGCGTGGACCGTGACCGGAACGTCGCGGGCGGCGGCCTCGGCGAGCGCCTCCTCGAACAGGTCCAGTGCGATCCCCATGTCGCCGGTCGAATCCGCGAGGAACACCTCGCCGAGCGCGAACAGGGGGCGCTCGAAGAGGCTCTCGGGGTCCCAGTCGGCGGTGACGCCGCCGTTGATCCCGTAGTCGACGAGCGAGTCGGCGGCGAGGGCGGCCTTCTCGTCGAAGGCGTCGCCGTCGACGGTCGGGGGTGAGGTGTTCGGCTGGTCGACGACCGTCGTCACGCCGCCCGCGGCCGCGCCCCGCGAGCCCGAGGTCCACGTCTCCTTGTGGCTCGCGCCCGGCTCGCGGAAGTGGACGTGGACGTCGACGGCGCCGGGGAGAAGGTGGCGTCCCCGCGCGTCGACGACGCGCTCGCCGGTGTCGGCGTCGAGTCCCGCGTTCGTCGGTTCGACCGCGTCGATGGTCCCGTCTCGGATCCGAACGTCGCGGACCCGCCCGTCGGCCAGCTCCGCACCCGTGATGAGCATGGGTACGCGCTCGCGGTGCGCCGCTTAAACCGTGGTGGTTCGTGCGACGCGGTCACCGCGGGGAGCCGTCGAAGCGTGGCGCGGGCGACGCCCGGACGACCACAAAGCGTTTGTCGGGCGCGAAATCCGTTCGAGTATGGCCCTCCCCTTCCCCTCGCTCTCCACTATCGCGTCCGCCCCGGCCGTCGTGGACTCGGTCGTCGGCTGGCTGTGGACGCTCGCGCTGTTCCTCTTTCCCGGCCTCGTCGCCGCGGGACTGTGCGCCCCGTTTCTCGCCGCCGAGCGCCTCCGGGAACTGTTCCGCGCGCTCCCCCCGAACGGGCGGCTCCTGACCTCGTACGTCGGCGTCTCGATCGCGCTCTCGGTCCCGTACCTCACCGGCGTCGTCCTCACCGTCACGCTCGCCGGCGAGGCAGGCCCCGCTTGGAGCGAGGGGTTCCTCGTCACGGCGCTGTTCGGCGGGATCGGTGTCGGACTCGTCGCTCCGGCGGTCGCCGTGATCGGCCTCCCGCGGCTCGGGACCGACTGGGACCCGACGGGGTACGGCCCCGGGACGTGGGGGAGCCTCCTCGCCGCCGGACTGGCGTACGCGCTCGTCGCCGCCGTGCCCCTCGTCGCACTCGCGATCGGTATGGCGCTGCCCGGCGGGTACTGACGGCGACGTTCGCTCGGGACCGTCGCGGGGTTCGGCGGGGACGCTCAGCACCGTAAGGTTTTGTTAATCCGCGCGACGTACGGCCGGATATGTTTCCCGCACCCCTCCGGCTGTTTTTCGTCGCCGTCCCCCTCCTCGTCGCCGCCGGCGCGCTGGCGATGGCGGCGTTCCCGCGTCGGATGACCCAGTGGCAGATGCGTGGTCCCGACGGCGCGACACGACGGATCGAACCGAGCGGGACGCGGCTCCTGATGATGCGCGTGATGGGGGTCGTCGTCGCCGGCCTCGCGCTGCTCATGCTGTTCGCGAGCTTCGCGATACTCCCCTGACCGACATCGACGAACCGCACGGCCGACAATCACCGATCTAACGCGTTAACGCTCACCATCGGCCGATACGGCTCTCTTAACTAAGTGGGTAGGGATCGATTGGTGAGTATGAGCCTAACACAGGCGATTCAAAGCGAAGTCATGGCTACGCCCCTACAGTTCGGTGGGGACCTGATCGGACTGGCGGTTCTCTTCCTCGTCCTCGCGTTAGTCGCGGCGGTCCTCGGCGCCAGCGGCGTCGCCGGAATCAGTATGAGTATCGCGAAGTGGCTCGTCATCATCTTCGTCGTGCTCGCCGTCGTCACGTTCATCCTTTAAGCTCCCGACCGACCACCACAACCGCTGTAGATCCCGTTGATACTTTTTCAGACGCGACATCGGATGGAACAGCGGACCGCTAGCGACTGCTCGCTGACCGAATGTGGGAATGGCGTCAAATACCGATGGATCACCCGGATAGTTCGGATGAGACGCTGCCAACGCTCCGATACGGTTTTGGGCCGTCCCGCGGAATTGTTGATAAATGCTGTCTCGACAGTTCGTCCGGGAGAACCCCGAGGTCGTTCGCGAGGCGCTCGACAACAAGGGCGTCGACGTGGACCTCGACCGGATACTCGACGTTGACGAGGAGTGGCGGGAGCTGAAGAGCCGTGGCGACGATTTGCGCCACGAGCGCAACGAGGTCTCCTCGACGATCGGCGAGCTGAAACAGGCCGGCGAGGAGGAGGCGGCCCAAGAGGCGATCGAGCGCTCACAGGAGGTCAAGTCGGAGCTGCAGGAGATCGAAGAGCGCGCCGACGAGCTGGAGGCCGAACTGGAGGAGTCCCTGCTCGAACTCCCCCAGATCCCCCACGAGTCGGTGCCGGTCGGGGCCGACGAGTCGGAGAACGTCGAGCGACGCCGCGAGGGGTTCGACGACCTGCGCGAGGTTCCCGACAACGTGGAGCCCCACTACGATCTGGGCGAGGAGCTGGAGATCCTCGACTTCGAGCGCGGCGCGAAAGTCGCCGGCGGCGGCTTCTACGTCGCGAAGGGCGACGGCGCCCGGCTGGAGCATGCGCTGATCCAGTTCATGCTCGACGTGCATCGCGAGCAGGATTACCGTGACGTGTTCCCGCCGATCGCGGTCAACTCCACGTCGATGCGCGGCACCGGCCAGCTCCCGAAGTTCACCGAGGACGCCTACCGGATCGAGGGGACCAACGAGGACGCGTACGACGACGACGACCTCTGGCTGCTCCCGACCGCGGAGGTGCCCGTCACGAACCTCCACCGCGACGAGATCCTGCTCGGCGAGGACCTCCCGCTCAAGTACCAGGCGTACACGCCGAACTTCCGGCAGGAGGCGGGTGAGCACGGCACCGAAACGCGCGGGATCGTCCGCGTCCACCAGTTCAACAAGGTGGAGATGGTGAACTTCGTCCGGCCCGAGGAGAGCCACGAGCGCTTCGAGGGCCTCGTCGATGAGGCCGAGGAGGTGCTTCGCCGCCTCGAACTTCCCTACCGCATCCTGGAGATGTGTACCGGCGATCTGGGGTTCACGCAGGCGAAGAAGTACGACCTTGAAGTCTGGGCGCCGGCCGACGACATGGACGAGGGCCCCGCAGAGGGCGGCCGCTGGCTGGAGGTCTCCTCCGTCTCGAACTTCGAGGAATTCCAGGCGCGCCGTGCCGGGATCCGGTACCGCGAGGAGCACCACGAGTCCGCGGAGTTCCTCCACACCCTGAACGGTTCGGGGCTCGCCGTCCCGCGGATCGTCGTCGCGATCTTGGAGTACTACCAGAACGACGACGGCACCGTCACCGTCCCCGAGGCGCTGCGCCCGTACATGGGCGGCACAGAGGTGATCGAGGGTCACGACGCGGTCGGCGAGACGAAGCTCGGCGGGGAGTAGACGGGTCGGAGTCGCCTTCGGGCGGATGAGGGGTGTGAATCCTCCGAGGTCAGGCAGATCGAGATTGTGTCGTTGACAGACCGACTGGATGAACACTCCTGCTTTCGGCCGTGAAAACCAATCTACAAGTCCGCAAGTTCATCGGCGAGAGTCTCTCCGTCGTCGAGGAGTTTCTTCGAGGCGCGAACGACCTCCGCATCCTGATGGCCGACGATTTCAACGAGCGTGTCGAACGCGACAGTACCGTCGAGATACAGATCGACGACCGTCTCGTGTAAGGGGTTCCCTGTTCTCATCTCGTTTAAATATCGCCGAAGCGATTTTTTGTGCCTCATCTGCGACCCCCTCGACTGGTTCCGCTAGATCCTCGGGGAACGGAACGGCGACGCACTTCGCATTCGTGTATACACCACTTGGACTAAAAATCGTGTCGCCGTTCCCGACGAAAACCACACGCGTCGCTACTGGTTCTCTAAGGCGTCGAGGACGCACGCGGAGGCGATTACCGCCTCCTTCGGCACGTCGCTCGCGTCGTCGATAGTGACCGTGTAGGCGTCGCGCAGCGAGAACTTCCCCTCGATGTCGCCGACGTGGTCGCCGTCGGCGTCGAATATCTCGTACTTGTTCGGAACGAGGTTCGCAACGGAGACGAGGTGGCGGAGCGCAGAGAACAGTTTATTCTTCGAGCGAATGGTCGCCAGCGCCTCCCCCGTGTCTGGGTCGCGGATCGTCCAGTTTTCCGCGAGCAACGAGTAGTCCTCATCGAGAACGACGACCTCCTCGCCGGTGCCCGCGTCGGTGATGGCGTAGTTCCCGGCGATGTCCATGATCCCGCCCGCCTTCACCGAGAACGCGTCGTCGTCGTCGCCGGTGACGAACGGGAACTCCTCTTTCAGCTTGAACATCTTCTGTTTCCCGCGCAAGACGACGTTGCCGGCGCTGTCGCGGACGGCATACTTGTTCCGGACCACCGACTGTGTCACCTCGTAGCGATCGTCGTCGAGGTTGACCGTGGAGATGTCGTACGCGCTCGACTCCGATTCGAACCCGGAGGGCTGGCTCATAGGTGTCGAGAGGGTCACGTTCGGAAAAAATCCTTCCGTTCGTCCCGAGACGGCGGTACCGGCTGGTCGATCCGGCGCCCGCTCAGGGCGTCAGTCGCCCGATCGAGAGCCACTCCACGTCGGCGTCGCGGACCGCGCCGTTCTCGGCGGTCTCGTCGTCGCCGCCGTCGCCACCGGCGCCGCTACCGTCACCCTCCACCATCGTCAGCGCGAACACCATCTCCTTGCGGACGCCGCCCGCGAGCCGCACGTCGAGCGAGAGCTCGCGCGGGGAGAATCGGTGGTCGCCCTCGACGACGCGCACGAGGTGCTCGGAGTGCGGCAGGTCCTCGACCGTCTCCACGTCGAGGTACGTCCGGAAGTCTGCGCCGAACTTGAAGCCGGTCTTCGGCACGGCGTCGGCCGCGCGGAGGCGCTTATAAACGGCGAGCCGGCGGTCGAACCGCTCGCCCTCCACGTCGCGGCCGCGGGCGACGACTGCGGCGACGGGACCGTCCGTCTCTGCGGCGCCCTCGCTGGGGGATTCGCCCGCCGTCCCCACCGACGTCGACAGCGAGAGGACGCCGTCGGCGGCGAGCGACGCGGCCTCGACTAAGGATAGCTGGACCGCGCCCTCGACCGCCGCGGCGCGGCCGGTGAGCGGCTGGCCGTAGAAGCCGCGCTCGTAGAGCCCTTCGGGGGCGTCCCAGACGACGACGCGGTCGGAGAGCAGGACGCCGTCGAGCTGGTCCGGGGGCTCGTAGTCGGTCGCACCCGCGATCTCCCCGCGCGTCGCCGCGAAGTACGTGATGTCGGACTCCTCGTCGACGACGGCGAGGGTGCGTCCCGCGAGCCCGGCCGCCGGCAGCGACTCGCGCTCGCCGACGACCTGTACGGGGTACTTCACGTCCCCCGTGTCGGGCGTCGAACCGCGCTCGTAGGCGACGAAGTCGACCGCGTCGGGCGCGTCGACGTCGCCGCCGGGCCACGGCTCGCGGGCGGGCGAGAGGTAGAAGCCGCGGTCGCGCAGGTCGGCGTAAACGAGGTAGCGTACCGCGAAGCGGTCGGCGGCGGCCGCGGACTCGACGAAGAAGCGCTCGAAGCCGACGGGGTCGGCGTCGGGGGTGAGGGAGACTCCCGAGAGGTCGCCCCGGAACAGCAGGTGAGCGGTCTCGACCCGCGAGAGCGCGATCTCGTTGCCGCCGAGCGGACGGCCGTAGCCGTTGGAGTCGTGGAACCGCTGGCGGGCGTCGCCGGCGACGTGGACCGCGTCGCCGCGCAGGTGCCCTGTCGGTTGCATATCCATCGACGGGTTCGGCCGGGGTAAGGGGGTTGCGGTCGGCGGCGGACGGATCGCGGGCTCTGCGGCAGCGCGAGCGCCCCCGATGGCGGGTAAGGGTAAAGGGCGAGTGGCCGGAACGGAGCGTATGAACGACACCGCCGGCCTCCGGCTCACGGTGCGTGCCGCCGAGAAGCGGGACGCGGGCCGGGGCATCGCCCGGCTCCCCGAATCCTCCCGAAAGCGGCTCGGCCTCCTCAGCGGCGACACCGTCGAGATCCGCGGTGAGCGCACCGCGGTCGCGAAGGTGTGGCCCGGCGGCGCGGACGCCCCAGAAGGATCCGTCCTCATCGACGCGGACACTCGCGCGAACGCCGGCGTGAAGGTCGGCGACGCCGTCACCGTCGCCGCCGTCGACGTCGAGGACGCCGACCGCATCGTGCTCGCCGCGCCCGCGGAGCTCGCCGACGTGGACGTGAGCCGCGAGGTGGTCGAGCGCGCGCTCGCCCGCGACCTCCGCGACCGTCCCGTCACCGAGGGCGAGGCGGTCCACGTTGAGCGGCTCGGCGGGATTCGATTCGTCGTCGCCGAGACGGACCCGGCGGGCACGGTGCGCGTCACGAGCCGGACCGACGTGTCGGTGAGATACGGGGACGAGGACGCGTCGCGCTCCGACGCGGGCGCGGGGCGGGATCGCCGGACTGCCTCCGGATCTTCGACGGGGAGCGGTCCCTCGTCCGACAGATCCATCGGCACCGACACCGCCAGCACCGACACCGCCGGCACCGACACCTCCGGAACCGACGCCCGCCCGCCCGGCGGCACCGAACCCCCGGCGGAACACACCGCGGGCGCGACCTACGAGGACATCGGCGGGCTCGACGAGGAACTGGAGTTAGTCCGCGAGACGATCGAGCTCCCGCTCTCGGAGCCCGGCGTGTTCACCCGGCTCGGGATCGACCCGCCGAAGGGCGTCCTGCTCCACGGCCCGCCGGGGACCGGGAAGACGTTGATCGCCCGCGCCGTCGCCAACGAGGTCGACGCGACGTTCATCACCGTCGACGGCCCGGAGATCATGTCGAAGTACAAAGGCGAGTCGGAGGAGCGCTTACGGGACGTGTTCGAGCGGGCCAGCGAGGAGGCCCCCGCGATCATCTTCTTCGACGAGATCGACTCGATCGCGGGCAAGCGCGACGACGGCGGCGACGTGGAGAACCGCGTCGTCGGCCAGTTGCTCTCGCTGATGGACGGGCTCGACGCCCGCGGCGACGTGATCGTCATCGGCGCGACCAATCGCGTCGACACCCTCGACCCCGCCCTCAGACGGGGCGGTCGGTTCGACCGCGAGATCGAGATCGGGGTTCCCGGTGAGGCCGGCCGTCGCCAGATCCTCGACGTCCACACGCGTCGGATGCCCCTCGCGGACGACGTGGACTTGGACCGCATCGCGGCCCGGACCCACGGGTTCGTCGGGGCCGACATCGAGGGGCTCACGCAGGAGGCGGCGATGACCGCCCTGCGGCGCGCCCGCGAATCGGACGCTGCGGCACTCGACGACGTGACGGTCGGGAAGGCGGACTTCGAGGCCGCCCACGCCGCCGTCGAACCGAGTGCGATGCGCGAGTACGTCGCCGAGCAGCCGACCACCGACTTTACGGATGTCGGCGGGCTCCCGGAAGCGAAGGAGAAGCTAGAACGAGCCGTCACGTGGCCGTTGACGTACGGCCCCCTCTTCGAGGCCGCCGACGCCGACCCGCCGACGGGGATCCTGCTCCACGGACCGCCCGGAACGGGAAAGACTCTCCTCGCTCGGGGGATCGCGGGCGAGAGCGGCGTGAACTTCATTCAGGTGGCCGGCCCGGAGCTGCTCGACCGGTACGTCGGCGAGTCCGAGAAGGCGGTCCGTGACCTGTTCGATCGCGCGCGGCAGGCGGCGCCTGTGATCATTTTCTTCGACGAGATCGACGCGATCGCCGCCGATCGCGACGCCGCTGGCGGGGACAGTTCGGGCGTCGGCGAGCGGGTGGTCTCCCAGCTGCTCACGGAACTCGACCGCGCGAGCGACAACCCGAACCTCGTCGTGCTCGCGGCGACGAACCGGCGGAACGCACTCGATCCAGCGCTGCTCCGGCCCGGACGGTTAGAGACGCACATCGAGGTGCCCGAGCCCGACCGCGAGGCGCGCCGGAAGATCCTCGACGTACACACCCGCACGAAGCCCCTCGTCGAGGGCGTCGACTTAGAGCACCTCGCCGACGAGACCGAGGGGTACTCCGGCGCTGAGATCGCCTCGCTGTGCCGGGAGGCCGCCCTGATCGCCATCGAGCGCGTCGCGGACGAGCACGGTGAGGCCGCCAACGATCACGCCGACGAGGTCGGGATCACCGCTGACGACTTCGCGGCGGCGCTGGAAACCGTCCGCCCGGCGACGCCGTAACCGATGAGCGCAGCGGGGGATCGCGAGGGAAATTCGCCAACGCTCCGCGGGCTCCTCGCCAGCGTCCGCGCGGCCGTCCGGTCGACCCCTCCAAGGGATCTCTTCCTGATCACCGTCCCGCTACCGACGCTGCTCGTCGCCGTGAGCCTCATGCCGGGGACCGACGCGTGGCAGCTCTCGCTGGCGACTGAAGGGGTGTTTGAGAGCCGGTGGGCGCTGTGGACCGCATTCGCGTCGAGCTTCGTTCATACGGACCCGGTCCACCTCGTCGACAACGTCGTCAACTACTGGCTGCTCGTCGCGGTCGCGTACCCCCTCTCGATCGTCGCCGGCTGGCGTCGACGGCTCCTCAGATCGGTTGTGGTCTACCTCGCGGTCGTCCCGCTGGTCTCCGCGTGGGCGACCATCGTCACGCTCGGCGGCGTGACCGACGCGCTGACCGCCGGCTTCTCCGACGTGAACAGCGCGCTCCTCGGCTACCTCGTCGCCGTCTGGTTCGCCGCGCTCGCGGCGGAATGCGATCGGGTTCGAAGCGAGACGCCCGCCGGCGTCGACCCGCGCTGGTCGGTCGTCGTCGCCTTCGCGTCGCTCGCGCTCGCGTACCTCGCGCCGAGCGGCGCCGGTTACTTCCCGCCGCTGCCCGCCGTGGGGTCGCTGTTCGCGGTCGGAGCGGTCCTCGCCGCGGCCGGGCTGTACACCGCGGTCGGGCGCCCGCAAGTGGCGGGACTCGATCTGGGGCCGGAACGCGAACTCCTGTACGTCACCGGCGCGAGCGTCGCGGCCGCCGGCGTGATCGGATCGCTGGTGCTCGTCCCGTTCGGCAGCAACGTGTTCGCACATCTCGCCGGCTACGTCGTGGGGTTCACGGTGCCGTTCCTCGGTGTGCTCGCAGACGGAACCGCCGGTCGCGGAGGCAGTTGAAAAGAAACGGCGACAGTTCTCCTCAGTCGTCGTGGGCGTGGCCGCCCGCGCGGTTAGCCTCTCCGTCTCCGGTCCCGTCGCTTCCCGTCGCCGCGAGGTCGCTGTCGGCGCCGAACTCGTCGACCGGCGTCACGCTGTAGTCGACCGTGAGCGTGTCCTTCGTCGCGCGAATCTTCCCCACGAACGTCGAGATATCTTCCAACCGCCCTTCGAGCACGAATAGCTCCATGCAGTACCGCGAGCCGACGTGGCTATGGAAGTTGGAGGCCACGAGCCCCTCGTGTTCGTGGCGGAGCCGCATCATCCGCTCTTCGACGCTCGTGGTCTCGTAGTCGAAAAGCACCGTCACCACCGCCATCAGGTCTCTGTCCTCCAGTTTCGCGTCCTCGAACTCGCCGAGGAGGTTCCGGGAGGCCTCGCGGACCACCTCGCTGCGCCCGGTGTAGCCGTGTTCGTCCGAGAATTTGTCGATCCGCTCCAACAGCTCCTCCGGCATCGAGACGCTGACAACGGTCATATATTAACTGAACGCCGCAATCTTGTTAATCCTTGAGGTTTGGACGGCCACCGTCGCTGTCGTCGCTGTCGTCGCCGGCGTCGCCGTCGTCGCCGTCGTCGCCGTCGACCGGTAGATCGTCGGGTGACCCACCATCGATCCGATCCGAGAGCCACGCGTAGTGGTCGAGGAGGGCGCGCTCGCCAGCGTCGGTAAGCGCGTACACGTCGGCGAGCCCCTCGGTCCGCCGGTCGAGGAATCCCGATTCCACGAGCGAGGTGAGCGTAGCGTAGAACGACCGGGGATCGATCCGCTCGTCGTAGTGTGATTCGAGCCGGCTCTTCAGCGACTGCGCCCGCAGCTCGCCGGCGTCGTACAGCAGCGCGCAGAGGTCGCGGCGGCGGCCGCTGTGGAGCCACTTCGTCATACGCCCGGTTCCGCCCGGTGCCTCACGACCGTTTCGGTCGCGGGCGGCGAGCCGGTTGCGCGCGCCGGTCGCCCCGCTCCGGCGCTCGCGGATTCAGCCGCCGGCCAAGAGCTCGTCGAGCCGGCTGACGCGCCGGTCGCCGAGCACGCATCGCCCGCGGTCCTCGTGGCCCACGCGCTCGACGTGGACCGCGTCGAGCCCCGCGTTCCACGCGGCGCTCACGTCGCTTTCGCCGTCGCCGACGTAGTAGCCGCGGTCGCTCTGTGGGTTGACGTCGAGGTCCGTCATCGCCAGTTCGATGGGGTCCGGATCGGGTTTCCAGCCCGTCTCGTCGGTACAGCAGACCACCGCGTCGAACCGGTCGCTGAGGTCAAGTCGGTCGAGCACGGGCTCGGCGAGGAACCGCTGGCAGTGGGTGACGAGCCCGGTCGGGCCGCCGGTGTCGTCGACGCGGTCGAGCAGTCGGGCTGCGTCGTCGTGGAGGTACGTCGCCTCCGCGCGGGCGTCGGGATCCTCCTCGGCGTGGAACGCGGGCCAGAACGCGTCGGGGTCGATTCCGAGATCGCGGAGGGTGTCGCCGCGGGCGCCCCCGAGCCCGTGCCAGAGGACGTACGCCTCCCGGTCGGAAAAGGGGCGGCCGAGCCGGTCGCTGACGCGGTCGAAGACGCCCCGGGTGTACGACCACTCCGCGTCGACGAGGGTCCCGTCAAGGTCGAACAGGTGGAAATCGTAGTCGGCGACGGCCATGGGGCCGTCAGTAGGCGGCCGACTGGTAAGTGCGTTGTGGGGTCGCGAGGGAGACTGTAGCATGCGGAACGTCACTCCTCCCGCACGTGGACCGACGAGCCGAGGTATTTGTGCAGGACCTCGTCGACCGAATCGGCGTTGAACCGGTCGAGGTCGGCCGCGATCGCCGACTGCAGCGCGTCGAGGAACGCCTCGTCGGTACGGAGTTCTCGGAAGTTGGCGGCGACGACCTCGACACCGAGACGGTCGCTCGCCAGCCGCCGGAACGACGGTTCGTCGCCGATCTCGCCGCGCCAGAGCCGGTCGCGGAAGAAGAGCCAGCCGTCGGTACCGGGCTCGTTGGCGGGCAGTTCCATCGTCGTCTCGAACCGATCCGGAGCGATGGTAGCGCCCTCGGGATCGAGACGGAACTCGACGCGGAAGACGTAGGCGGCGTTCATCGGGGACATCTCGATCCGTCAGAGCATAAAAGTACATACCCCTCGGTCGTGTCGGTCCGCATGTATGTTGAATCGTCTCCGCGTGCTTACCGAGCGCGCGTACCGCCGGCACCTCCATCGAGAGATCGAGGACGTACCGACACACGTCGCGATCATCCAGGACGGAAATCGGCGGTACGCCCGGGAGCGCGGCGACAACGCGCCCGACGGCCACCGGGCCGGCGCCGCTACCACCGAGCGCGTCCTCGACTGGTGCGCGGATTTGGGCGTCGCAGAGCTGACGCTGTACGCCTTCTCGACCGAGAACTTCGAGCGCCCGGACGAGGAGTTGGAGCCGCTGTTCGACCTGTTGGAGACCAAGCTCCGCGACTTCGCCGACGCCGACCGCGTCCATGAGCAGGGAGTCCGCGTTCGCGCAATCGGCGATGTCGACCGCCTCCCGGAGCGCGTGCGCGACGCGGTGGACTACGCAGAGCGCCGCACCGCCGACAACGACCGGTTCACGCTGAACGTCGCGCTGGCGTACGGTGGCCGCACCGAACTGCTCGACGCGGCGACGGCGATCGCACGCGACGTCGATGCGGGCGACCTCGACCCGACCGATGTCGACGTCGAAACCGTCGAGGAGCGGCTGTACGATCGACCGGTCCGCGACGTCGACCTGATCGTCCGGACCGGCGGCGACGAGCGCACCTCGAACTTCCTCCCGTGGCACGCCAACGGCAACGAGGCGGCCGTCTACTTCTGTGCGCCGTACTGGCCGGAGTTCTCGGAGGTGGAGTTTCTCCGTGCCATCCGCACGTACCAGTCGCGCGAGGAGTCGTGGCGGCAGGCCCGGGCGGAGCGGGCGGTCGCGCTCGTTCGGGCGGTCGCCGAGGTGGAAATCGCCGAGGCGCACGCGGTGGCGGGGCGACTCCGCGACCGGCTCCCGCTCGACGCCGACGCGCTCGCTGCCGCACTCCCGGGCGACGACGAGGACGCGGTCGAGGATAGGTCTGAAGACGGATCCCCGCCCGAAACCGCAACCGAGAACGCGGGCCAAACTCCGACCGGAGAACGCGACGCAGAGCCGGAGTCGGCGGACTAAGGAGTCGCAAAGAACGGCGAGAAAAGCGGACAGTCCCGCGTTACGCCGGGTTCTTCCGCGTCAGGTCGCTTCCGCAGATCGGACACCGCTCTTTGTTCTCGTCGAAGGTCCGGTTGCAGCCGACGCACTGGAACCGCCATTCGCGCTCCTCCGTGATCCCGTCGCGTGCAATCGCTTCGACGGAGATGTCGAGTCGCTCGGCGACGTTTTGCATCGCGTAGTCGTCGGTGACGAGCGTCGCGCTCAGCTCAAGCGCGGTCGCGATCAGCCGGGTGTCGGTGTCGGACAGCTCCGCGGCGTCGCCGGACCCGCGCGCAGCGCGCCGCACGTTGTCGAGGACTTCGGGGGCCGGGACGTGGATCGTCATGCCGGAGCCCTCCATCGCGTCGAAGCGGAGCGCTCCCTCGCCGGTGAGCTCTTCGTGCACTTCGGGCACCGAGACGACAGTGTCGTCGGTGGTGTACTCGTGAATAAACGCCGAGGTGTCGAGAACTTCCATTAGCGGGCGACGACGATGTAGTCTTTCACCGCCTGTACGTTCGCGACTGGCACCTTCAGATGGCCCATTTCGTCGACGTCGAAGCCCGATCGCTCCGGGCTGAGGTGCTCGTGGGGGCTCACAAGCAGGTCGGACAGCTCGCCCGACTTGAGGTCCATCGTGATGTTGTATAGGTCCCCAAGCTCCGTTCCGTCCGCGCTCATCACCGCCTTCCCGGAGAGGTTCTCCGCGAGGATATCGACCATGTTCGCACGGTCCCGGGCAACGGTCTTAAACTCCACGGGGGCGTCGGACGGGCGACGGACGCAACGGTCCCCGGATCGGTTCTCTCAGAGACCGCCGCCGCCGCTGCCCCCGGACCCCGGTCGGGCGCGTTTTGAAAGGCTTAACTGACGTCCGGGTCGAACGGAAGATAACCGACCTTTTCGGGGCGATCACTGATGACCGACCACACAAACGCGGACACTCTTCGGACGCCGATCGTCGCCGTGCTGGGCCACGTCGATCACGGCAAGACCAGCCTGCTCGACACGATCCGCGGCTCCGCCGTCAGCGAGGGCGAAGCCGGCGCGATCACGCAGCACATCGGGGCGACTGACATCCCGCTCGACACCATCTCCGAGATGGCGGGCGAACTCATCGATCCGACCGACTTCGACCTGCCGGGGCTTCTCTTTATCGACACGCCCGGCCACCACTCTTTCTCGACGCTGCGCGCCCGCGGCGGTGCGCTCGCCGACATCGCGGTGCTCGTTGTCGACGTTAACGACGGGTTCCAGCCGCAGACGGAGGAGGCGATCGACATCCTCAGACGCACCGGGACACCCTTCGTCGTCGCCGCCAACAAGGTGGACACGACGCCGGGATGGAACCCGCAAGACGGCCAGCCGATACAGCGGAGCCTGGAGGCGCAGTCGGAGCGCGCCGAGTCGATGCTCAACGAGAACCTCTACGAGATCATCGGCCAGCTCTCGGACGCCGGCTTCTCCGCCGACTTGTACTGGCGCGTGCAGGACTTCCAGAAGAACATCGGCGTCGTCCCCCTCTCGGCGATCACGGGCGAGGGCGTCCCCGACCTGCTCACGGTCCTGATGGGTCTCTCACAGCGGTTCATGAAAGAGGAGATGGCGATCGACGTGCAAGGTCCCGGCGAGGGGACGGTCCTAGAGGTAAAAGACGAGCGCGGCTTCGGCGCCACCATCGACACGGTCGTGTACGACGGCGTGGTGCGCAACGGCGACCAGATCGTCGTCGGCGGGCAAGACGAGCCGATCGTCACCGAGATCCGGGCGCTGCTGCAGCCGCGTCCCCTCGAAGAGATCCGCACGGAGAAGAAGTTCGAGAAGGTGGCGGAGGTCGGCGCCGCTGCCGGGGTAAAGATCGCTGCGCCCGACCTCGATCGGGCGATGGCGGGCGCGCCGGTTCGGGTCGTCCGCGACCGCCCGGTCGAGGAGGTCGTCGAGGAGGTGAAAGCCGAGCTCGCGGAGATCGAGGTGGAAACCGCCGAGAACGGCGTCGTCGTCAAGGCGGACACGCTCGGATCCTTAGAGGCGATGGCGAACGCGCTCCGCGAGGCGGAGGTCCCCATCCTGCGCGCTGAGGTCGGCGACATCGCGCCCCGCGACATCGCCGTGGCCGAGACCGCGAACCAAGACGAGCACAAGGCCATCCTCGGGTTCAACGTCGATCTGCTCGCGAACGCCGAGACGGAGCTTGAGAACGCCGACGTGAAGCTGTTCACCGACGAGGTCATCTACCAGCTGATCGAAGACTACGAAACGTACGTCGAGGAGAAACAGCGCGCCCAGCAGGAGACGGTGCTGGACAAGGTCGTCCGCCCCTCGCGGTTCCGCATCCTCCCCGACCACACGTTCCGCCAGAACGACCCCGCGGTCGTCGGCGTCGAGGTCATCTCCGGCACGGTTCAGAACAACCGCAACGTCGGATACTTCGAGGGTAACGAGTTCGAGCGCGTCGGCCAGCTCTCCGGCATTCAAAAGCAGGGCGACGACGTCGACGAGGCGCGCGCCGGCGAGCGCGTGAGTATCGCCATCGACGGCCCGACCGTCGGGCGCGACATCGAGGAGGGCGACACTCTCTGGACCGAAATCCCCGAAAAACACGCGAAGATCCTCGAACAGGAGTTAAAAGAGGAGATCACGGCCGACGAGCGCGAGGCGCTCGCGGCGTACTTGGAGACCAAGCGGAAGCGGGACCCCTTCTGGGGGAAGTGAATCGAGGATTATCGGCGTACTCGGGCGAAAAGATGCCGCAGTTCGTTGCTAATCTCAGTCGTCGTGGTCCGCGAGCGTTTGCTTGATCTGCTCTAGTTGAAGATAGGTGGCGAGGGCGAGTATGGTACTCGGCCACAGGCCGATGAACTGGCCGCGCTGCTTGTCGCCGCGAACGTAGTAGAAGTACAGCGCGAGGGCGACGGAGCCCATGGACGCCAGCGCGGCGGGTCCGAGGTCGCCGAGGTTCATCCCGGCCGAGGTCCGGTTCGTTGCCGCTTCGGATGCTTCGTTCATAATTTATAATGGCGTTCTGTAGTTAAATCACTTGCGCTGACACGAACGCCTCCGCCGCGATCTTCCTACTCGCGTCCCGACGCCGCAGACTGGCTGACGACCCGCGTCGCGGTCGCTTTCCACCGGATCGCCACGTCGTCGCCCGCGTCCAAGTCCAACCGTGCCGAGCTCTCCGCCGTGATCAACACCCGGAAGACCACCTCGCCCACCTCAACCCGAACCGTCGACACCGTTTTGCCCGCCACGATCTCGACGACCTCGCCGCGCAAGCGGTTCCGGGCGCTCGTCGAATCCGGATCGACTCGCTGGCTTTCCTTATAAATCGTCACCGCGTCTGCGCCGATCCGCACCTGCACGGCGTCGCCGACTGCGGCGTCGTCGTGGAGCCCGCGAACTGTGCCGACCGCGGTGTCCACCTCTGCCAGTTCGCCGTCGACGCGCGCGACTGTCCCGTCTAGCACCGTCTCGGGGACGTTGGCTGTCGCGGCCAGCACCGCTTGCAGGCGGTCGTACCGGTCGAGGAGGTCGCGGCCGGCCCCCGTCAGCCGACTACCGCCTCCGCCGGACCCCCCGCGCCGTCGCTCGACGAGGGTACCGAAGGCACCTTCGAGCGCCTCGATCCGCAAGAGCGCGCGAGCCCGTGAGCGCCCCAGCTCGGAGGCCGCACCCGCAACCGATCCGGCCTCGTGGACCGCTCGGAGGAGCGCGGCGTCGCGACCGTCGAACTCGGCGTCGCCCTCGATGAGCGCGGCTCGGCCGCGGCCCGTCCCGGCCGCTGTGCTCCCGTCCGCGGCGCTTCCGTCCGCGCGTTCGTCCATACCGAAGGCGTCGGCTCGGGGGGTGTTGGCGTTTTCCCTCCCCGACCGAACTCGGCGACTGCGACGGCGACGTAACCGGTCACGGGTAGCCACGCTCCTCGTTCCGGACGCGATCGGACGCCGATCCCGGGGTGAGCGACTGCCCGGATTCCGCTCCGTGGGGGACAGTAACCGATCGCGGTTATTCGCGTGCAGAAGCTATATTTGGTATCGGTCCATCGGTGTATCTATGACGATACATCGACGGCGATTCGTCGCCGCACTCGGTACGGGCGCAGTCGCGAGCACCGCCGGCTGCGGGGGGGCCGGCGGCAGCGAGGGGAGTAGCGACGAGGACGACGACCGGCCCGCCGTCGCCGGGGAGACCCTGACGCTCACGACGACGACGAGCACCTACGACACGGGCCTGCTCGACGCGATCCACGCCGACTTCGAGAAGCTGTACGGCGTAAGCGTCGACGCGGTCGCGCAGGGAACGGGCGCGGCCCTACAGTCGGCTCGCGACGGCGACGCCGACGTGGTGATGGTCCACGCCCGAGGGCTCGAAGACGAATTCATGCGCAACGGGTACGGCGTGAACCGCCGCGACCTCATGTTCAACGACTTCGTCATCGTCGGCCCGGAAAGCGACCCGGCAGGGATTCAGGGGATGGGCTCGGCGACGGAGGCGCTCACGACGATCGCCGATAGGGAGGCGTCGTTCGTCTCCCGCGGGGACAACTCCGGCACCCACACCAAGGAGCGCAACCTCTGGGAGGCGGCCGGCACCGAGCCCGGCGGCGACTGGTACCAGGAGACCGGCAGCGGGATGGGCGAAGCGCTGAACATCGCCACCCAGCAGGGCGCCTACACGCTCTCGGACCGCGGAACGTTCATCTCGCAGCGCTCGGAGATCGACCTCGTCGTTCTGGTGCAGGGTCCCATCGAGAACGGCCCGGAGATCCTCGCGAATCCCTACGGAGTCATGGCGGTCAACCCCGGTGTCCACGACAACGTCAACTACGACCTCGCGATGGCGTACATCGGGTGGATCACCAGCCCCAGCACCCAAGACGCGATCTCCGAGTACCAGATGAACGGCGAACAGCTGTTCTTCCCCGAGGCGATCTCGGAGAATCCCGACTTCCAGCAGTACGTTCCGGAAGGTTGGAGTAGCGACTCGTCTGACGAGTGAGCGTGCCGATCGAACCAGTCGCACAGCTGCTCTCTCCCCTCCTCGATCTCCCGTTCAGGGACGGCTACGTCTGGAGCATCATCTACGTCTCGCTGTACGTGAGCGTCACCGCCGTGGCGCTGAGCACACTGTTCAGCGTTCCCGTCGCCGTCGTAGTCGGGTTCTCCGAGTTCCCGGGCAAGCGGGTCGTGAAGTCCGTCGTCAACACGGGAATGGGGTTTCCCAGCGTGGTCGTCGGCCTCTTGGTCCTGTTCGCGGTCTCGAATCAGGGACCGCTCGGGTCGCTTGAGCTCGTCTTCACCAGAGAGGCGATGATCATGTCGCAGTTCGTACTCGCGACGCCGCCGATCACGGCGATCAGCCTCGCGGCCGTCTCCGGGGTTGACGACGGCGTCCGCGACGCCGCGCGCGCGCTCGGCGGCACGCGCCTCGACGCGGCCCTCGTCGTCCTGAAGGAGGCGCGGTACGGGATCGCCACCGCAATCTTGGCCGGCTTCGGTCGGGCCGTCAGCGAGGTCGGCTCCGTGCTCATCGTCGGCGGCAACATCACGAGCGCGGACGGGATTTCGAAGACCCGGACGCTGACCACTGCCATCCAACTGGAGGCGCGTCAAGGCCAGTACGAGACGGCGATGATCCTCGGCGCGGTCCTCGTCGCGCTCGTGTTGACCGTCAACGCCGTGGTCATTCACTTCGGCGACGGGGGGGTGAACCGCTGATGCTCCGGGCGACCGGCGTCTCGCAGTCGTTCGGCGGCGAGCGGGTGTTCGACGACCTCTCCATCGAGATCGACGCCGGCGAGGTCCTCGGCGTCATCGGTCCTTCCGGCGTCGGCAAAACGACGCTGCTTCGGACGCTCGCGCTCTCGCTCGAACCCGACGCGGGGACCGTCGACCTCGGCGGCACGGACGCGTGGACCGTCGAGGAGTCGGACCGACTCGCCCTGCGGCGGCGGGTCGGAATGGTCTTTCAGGAGGCGAGCCTCTTCGACGCCTCGGTGGGCCGCAACGTCGAATACGGGCTCCGGGTTCGGAGCCCGTGGGCCGACCGGATCGCCGCGACGCTGGGGCTCGCCGAGACTCCCGACGCGGTTCGCGAGTCGCTCGATGTCGTCGGGCTGACCGACAAGACGACTCAACACGCCGACTCGCTGTCGGGCGGAGAGGCCCAGCGCGTGTCGTTCGCTCGCGCGCTGGCGTACGACCCGGACGTGCTCCTGTTGGACGAGCCCACCTCCGACCTCGACCCGCGGAACACGGCCGTCATCGAGGAGGCGATCGACGAGGCCCAAACCCGGGGCATCGGCGTCGTCGTGGCGACCCACGACATGCATCAGGCGGAGCGCGTCGCGGACCGCGTCGCCGTCCTGCTCGACGACGGGATCACGGAGGTCGGCCCGACGGAGCGGATCTTCGAGAACCCGTCCGACGAGCGCACCCGGAAGTTCATCTCGGGCGAGCTTGTGTACTGACGCACACCGAGGAGAGACGGGGAATCGGCCGGAATCCGGCGAGCTATTTATAAGTGATCGACGACTCCGCGGTGAACACCGTCAAAGCCGCACAACCGCAGCCTCACACCTCTCCAGCCTCGCGGTTCGCGCTCTTCGAGCGCTCACCACGTCCAGCGAGAATCGAAGATTCTCTGGCAGCCGGCGCGTAGCGCCGGCGACGCCACCGCGCCGGTTGTTTATAAGCGATCGTCGCTGTCGCTCACGACTGTTTACATACGGTATTGCTGCCACCGATCGACTTCACCACTCCCGACATCGATCGAGAAGCACGCTTCGGCGACAAATCGTTTCAAACGAGGGGCTCTGTAGAAATCCTCTTTGTCAGATACATTATTGCCTGAAACAACTGGTCGCTGAAAGGTGCGTACTGACTGCTAACTATCTGTTAATCACGGTTTATTTCTGAATCATTTTGGTAAATACAGTGAATATTGACGAAGAGACCACCCCTAATTGATGTGACAGATCATAGGAGCTATCCGTTCACCTCCAGAGGTTGCTATCGTATGAATGAGAGCAACCGTGACCAGCTAATCGACTCCTACTTGAATGGTATGGATCACGAGGACAAAGAGTTGCTACGAGACGCCTTCGCGCCGGATATTGTACACGAACACCCCGTCCGCAACGTGAAAGGAATCGAAGGTTTTCTGGCATTTAAAGTCGACGAGCAGCCACCCCAGGAGTCCGAACACAAAGTGAGCCGCCGCATCCACGTTCCGGAGGCGTCCGTGGTCCAAGGACGAAAAGTCGGAACCGTGGAGGGGGAATCGGTCGACGTCCAGTTCTGCGACGTCTATGAATTTAACGCGGACGAATCGGCGATCACTACGCTTTCTGTTTACGTGCGGGAGTGAGCTATCAGCGAGGTAACGTCGATCCGTCTCCAAGGTCAATTATCGGAGTCCTTTATCGGTGGAATCAGTGAGCAATGGGGTAGTGCTCTTGAGAAGATTTCGACCGATCGCTGAGCAAGGACCAATCGGTTAGATGAGTCCGTTTTCGGAATGGATGGTGGACTACTGCTCTGTCTCTCACACCCCGTCTCTATCAGAGAGCGACAGAGTACAGTCTGTCGTGTTACATCGTTCTCCTGTACTGAGCGATAGAAGGTGCAAAGCTATCACCCGCAGATGATTCAACAGAGCCGTCGCTTCAGACGTCGAAGTCGAGTTTGACCGCATCACCGGCCTCAACGTCGCCCGGATCGACCACGTCGTCGCCGGCGGCGAACCCGGCGTGGAGGTGTTCGTAGGTGCGATCGATCGCCTCCACGATCACCTTCGTGTCGCCCGTCACCGGCATGAAGTTCGTGTCGCCGTTCCACCGCGGGACCACGTGGGTGTGGAGGTGGTCGATCGAGCCGCCGGCCGCCGAGGCGCCGAGGTTCTGCCCGGTGTTGACTCCGTCGGGGTCCACGTCGCGGCGCATCGCTGCGAGCGTCGCCGCCTTCAGTTTCGCGTGATCGAGCAGGGTCGCGTCGTCGAGGTCGGTGGGGTCCTCGCGGTGTTCGCGGGGGATCACCATCGCGTGCCCCGGATTGTACGGCGCGTTGTTCAACAGGACGTAGTTGCGCTCGCTGCGGGCGACAACGCGCGCGTCGCGGGCGTCCTCGCGCTCCGGCAGGACGCAGAACGGACAGCCCTCGATGGGGTCCGCGTCGCGCTCGACCCACTCGATCCGCCACGGCGCGTAGATCCGGTCCATCAGCCGTCGAAGTCGTGGATGCCGGCGGTCGTGATCTCGACGCCGTCGTCGGTGACGAGCAGGGTGTGTTCCGCCTGACTGACGAGCGCGTCGTCGGCCTCCTTCAGGACGGGGTATCCCTTCACCGCGTTCGCCTGCTTCAGCCGGCGCAGTGCCATCTCTACGCGGTCGCCTTCCAGCCACCGCGCCGCGAACGGGAGGTCGTCGAACGCCTCGATCTCGTCGAGGGCCTGTCGCGCGCGGCGGTCGCGGACGCTCCCCGACCCCTGTCGCTCGAAAATCTCCTCCTCGGTCCCCTCGCCGACCTTCCCGCGGCCGTCGGTGGCGAACGGCTCGATCGCAACCGCCTGTCCGGGCTCCAGTTCGACCGACCGATCGACGCCGCGGTTCGGGACCGTCGGCCCCGTGTGCGCGTCGTAGCGCTCGACGCCGTGTCCGGAGAGATTCAGGACGGGCGTGTAGCCGTACCCGCGGATCACGTCCTCGATCGCCTGCCCGACGACGCCGACCTCGACACCCGGCCCGGCCTCGTCGACCGCGGCCTCGAGCGCCATCTCGGCGGCCTCGACCAGCTCGGGGGTCCCCGTGTGGTCCACCGTGACCGCGGCGTCGGCGATGTAGCCGTCGACGTGGACGCCGACGTCGAGACACACCATCTCCTCGCCGAACTCGGTGTCGTCGTCGCGACTCGGGGTGGCGTGAGAGGCCTCGGGATCGACGCTGATGTTGACGGGGAACGCGAGCCCCGCGTCCTGCTCGCGGATGAAGTCCTCCGTCCACTCCGCGACCTCGAGGTGTGTCCGCCCCGGCTCGACCATCTCGCGGGCCTCGTTCATCGCCTCGACCAACACCGCACCCGCCTCCCGGTAGCTCTCGACCGCGTCGTCGTCTAGGGATCCGTGGCTCATGTCTCCGGGTTCGGCGACCGACCGCAAAGAGGTTGCGGAGGGGCGCCGCGGACCCTCACAGCGTCAGGGCACGGAGTCACGGCGCGGGGTCGGGGCTCGGATCGCTGCTCGCCGACGCCGCCTCGGCGTCGGCCGCTGCCTCGCCATTGGCCACCGCCTCCCTAGCCTTCGCCGCCTCTCCGTTTGCCGTCGGAAGCCACATCGTGATCAGCGTTCCCGTCGGCTCTCGCGTGTGGATCTCCAGTTCGCCGCCGGACTCGGTGACGATCCAGTGGACGAGCCAGAGCCCCAGCCCGCTCGCGTGTTCGAGCGCCGTCTCGCGGGCCTCCGAGAACACGCTCCGCTCGACCGCGGGGATCCCGGGGCCGTTGTCCGCGACGGCGATGCGGTACCCCTCGCCGTCCGGATCGACGGCCACCTCGACGATCGGTTGGTCCCCGTCGTTGTGGACGACCGCGTTCTCCAACACGTTCCGGACCGCGGACTCCAACAGCTCGTCGGCACACACCACGGCCGCGCCGGGCGTCGACACCGTCACCGTCGCCCGCGGGAACGACGACTCGAGCGACTCGCAGAGTCGCGTGACCAGTTCCGACAGGTCGATCTCCGCCCGCGCGCCGTCCCTGTGGAGCGTGACGTCGATCTCGCGGGCTTGGTCGCTGAGGTGTGTCAGCGTCTCGACCTTCCGATCGATGATGTCGAGGTAGTCGTCGCCCTCCTCGTCGACATGGTTTCGGAGGAGGTTCGCGTATCCGCCGATAACGTTCGTGTCGTTCTTCAGATCGTGTCTGAGAACCCGATTGAGGACCTGTAGCCGCTGTTCGGACCGTCGGATCTCGGTCACATCGGTGGCGGTTATCACCACCTCTTCGGTGTCCTCGAACAGGCGCTCGACCCTCGTGTCGAACTGGCGCCAGTTTCCGTCTGCGTGGGCTATCCGGTGGTCGATCGCCTGCGGCTCGCCGGTCTCGAACGCGCACTCGAACGCGCGTTGCGCCTCCCGACGGTCGTCGGGGTGGACCAAGTCGATCACGGGCCGCCCCTCGATCTCCGCAGGCGAGTGGCCAAGCAGACGCTCTATCGACGGGCTCACGTACCGGAGCAGGCCGTCGGTTCCGCAGACGGCGATGATGTTCGGTGACTTCTCGATGAGCGCCCGGTAACGGCGCTGGAGCGTCTCGCGCTCGGTGACATCGCGAAACAGGAGGACGGTTCCGCCCGCCGCGGAGGTGGACCCGAATTCGGGCGGGCTCTCGAACTCGGATTCGACCCCGGCCCCGGACCCGCCCCCGGCGATCGAGTGGGCGGCGACCGTCAGAAAGCGGGGATCTGACCCACCGTCGACGGTCACCCGGAGATCGTCGTCCGGGTCCGCTCCGGGGGTGCCACGCGACCCGGCCCCGTCGACAGTCCCGTCGCGCGACACGAGATCCGTGACCGCCGGGGCGCGCTCGAACGCCTCGTCGACGCCGCAGCCGATCGCCGCGGACGGGAACAGTCGACGAGCCGGCCGGTTCAGGTCGACGACGCGACCGGCGTCGTCGACGACTACGATACCATCGGAAAGGTTTGCGAACACCGCGTCGCGAGCGATGGGCGAGAGGTCGAGGAGCCGGTAGCGGAATACGACCCAGCCGAGCAGACCGGAGGTGGCCGCGAACGTGACCGGCGTGAGGTCGACGAACCGGGGGCCGATCAGCCCCCAGATCCCGATGACGCCGACGGTCATCGGTGCGACACCGGCGGCGAGCAGCAGCGCGGCCTGCCGACGGAACACGCCGTCGCGGGCGAGCGCGGCGTAGCCGAGCACGGCGAAGGTAAACAGGTTCACGGCGTAAGCGTACGTCATGAACCCCAAGAGCGCGGGCGTCGGCAGGTACTCCATCACGAGGAACCCGTTCGTATCGGACAGCGACGGAGACGTGTAAAAAATCGGGTCGGCGCCGACGACGAAGATGCCGCCGACGGCGGTCGCGGGGACGAGACACAGCAGGGCGATGCGGCGCGGTCGAATCCACGCCGTCCAGTCGACGTAGACGAACACGAACACGGGCCAGGCGACGGTGAGCGCTGCGACTCCGACCCAGACGAGGCGGTTCCACAGCAGGGTCGCTTCGAGCGTCGTCGCCGACAGCTGCGCCGCGTACGCCAGCGACCAGACCCCGCTACTGACCGTGACACCAACGAAGCTCCGTACGAGCGGTATCTCTCCCCGCGACCGGTTCCGGACAGCGTACACGGCGAAAGAGAACGACGCGAGCGCTGCCACGAGCAGCGGAACCGTGTACGGCGTCGGTTGCCACACCATCGATACCGGGTGCATGACTGTGCCGGGTAAAAAGGAACCGGACCGAATGTCCTAATACCGCGGCGAAACCACGGAACGTATGCTCGAACCGGGCGATCCCGCACCCGCGATCGCACTGTCCGACCAGCACGGCGACGCCGTCACTGTCGACCCCGCCGCGGCGCGCTACACGGTCGTCTACTTCTACCCCCGCGCCGACACGCCGGGATGTACGACCGAGGCCTGTAGCTTCCGCGACGAGTGGGACGCCTTTGAGGGCGCCGACGTCGCGGTCGTCGGGATCAGCGACGACTCCGTCGGCGACCTCGAACCGTTCGCCGAGGAGTACGACCTGCCGTTCACGCTGCTTTCCGACCCCGACGGCGAGGTCGCGAGCGCCTACGACTCGTACGGCGAAAAACAGATGTTCGGTAACACTTTCGACGGTGTGTTCCGGAACACGTACGTGATCGACGCAGACGGGACGATCGCGCTCGCCTACGAGGGCGTTTCCCCCGAGAACCACGCGGTCGAGATCCTCGACGACATCGACGTACTGGACGGCTGATACGCCGCTCGCCTCGACTACGTTTCTAGAACAGCCCGCCGATCCGGGAGAGAAGCCGCGGTACCTCGTCGGCGATCGCGTGCCGCTTGAGGAGACCGAACCCCACGACGATGACGGCGAAGCCGGCGATCGTCAGCGCCGTCACGGGTTCGGCGAGCAGGACTGCGCCCGTCACCGTCGCTACTACGGGGACGACGTACGAGACGAGGTTGATCTCGAAGGGGCCCAGACGGTCGAGTAGCGTGAAGTAGATGACGTACGCGACCGCCGAGGCCAGCACGCCGAGGAACAGCAGCGCGCCGAGCGCCGGGAGCGCGGTCGACGGGAGCCGCTGGGGCTCGCCGAGCCCGAGGCTGAATCCGTGGATCAGCAGCGCGCCGAACAGCATCGCCCACCCGGTGAGCGCAACGTTGGAGAAGGTCGTCTCCACGGTGCGGAGCCCGACGCTGCCGACCGCGACCGCGATTACCCCGATCGAGATGAGTCCGACGCCGATCGTGACGCCACCGGCGAGGTTCGCGGGGTCCGGCTGGGCGACGAGCCCGACGCCGATGAAAGCCAACACTACGCCGAGCCCACCGCGCGCGTCGAGATCGGAGCCGCCGATCCAGGCGGCCGCGACTGCCGCGGTCGCGATGGGAACGAGGCTGTAGGTGATCGAGGCGATCCCGCTCGTCGTGTACTGCTGACCGACGAACAGCAGGGAGTTGTTAGCGGCGACAGAGAGTCCGCCGCTGAACCCGATCGCGGCCAGATCACCGCGGGTCCGCGGGAGCGAATCGGCCTCCGTCACAAGGACGTACGACACGAGAATCAGCGCCGCCAGATCGAACCGATAGGCGGCGTACAGCACGGGCGGGTAGTAGTCGAGCCCGACCTCGATGGCGACGAAGGAGGCGCCCCAAAGCAGCGCGAGCGTGAAGAACAGAACGATATTTCGGTGCCTGGACACGAACAGAGAGAGTGGTTCCGAAAGTATAGCGGTGTTCGTTTCCGCTCAGTAGCCGCGGACGATCAGGTAGTCTGCCAGATCCGCCAACAGCTCGCGGGACCCGCTCTCGGGGAGAATCTCGAGGTGTTCTTTCGACCGTCTCGTCAGGTCCTCGGCTGTCTCGCGGGCGTACGCGATCGAGCCAACCTCCTCTAAGGCAGCCACCGCGTCCTCGATGGCCTCTTCCGTCACCTCCGCGGGAGTGTCGGCGTCGACCAGCCCGTCGACGTCGACGCCCTGTTGGCGGGCGTGGAGGGTGATCAGCGTCTCCTTCCCCTCGACGAGGTCGGAGCCGCGCTGTTTGCCCAGCTCTTCGGAGGCGACCGTCAGATCGAGTACGTCGTCTTGGATCTGGAACGCGCGCCCCGAGTCGATCCCGTACTGGTAGAGGGCGTCGACGACCTCGTCGTCCGCGCCGAGCAGGACGGCGGGCGTCGCGGCTGACGCCCCGTAGAGGACGGCGGTCTTCAGCTCGACCATCTCTAGGTACTCCTCCGGAAGGATGTCGTCGCGCGACTCGAAGGAGACGTCGAGCGACTGTCCCTCGCAGATCTCCGTGCAGGTGGTCGCGAGCATCCGCATCGCCTCCAGTCCGTTGGCGGGGTCCGAGCCGGTCTCCGTCATGAACTCGAACGCCTTCGAGTAGAGCGTGTCGCCGGCGAGAATGGCGGTCGAGATGTCGTACTGCTCGTGGACGGCCGGGACGCCCCGTCGGAGGTCGTCCTCGTCCATGATGTCGTCGTGGATCAGCGTGAACGACTGGATCACCTCGATCGCGACTGCGGCGCGCATCACGTCGACGGTGTTGCCGTCGAGGGCCGCGAACTCGCGGAAGTCCGCGCTCAGCGGGTCGGTGCCGGTCACCGCCTCCGCGGCCAGCGTCGTCACCGTCGGACGGAGCCGCTTTCCGCCGGCTTCGAGGATGTACCGCGTCGCCTCGTAGAGCCGCTCCGGGTGCTGTACCGGCAACTCCTCGTCGATAGCGGCGTTGACGAGCTCACGCCGCTCGCGGATGGCCTCCAGCACCCGCGCCTCCTTCGTCTCGCTCGTCATTCGGCGAGTTGGATAACGCTCCCGTTCTGCGTGACGTGCACGTCACGTCCGAGCTTGTACCCCTGCGAGGTCGCGAGGTCGACGTACGGCGAACGGCCCTTCAGCGTCTGGTGGGCCGGAATGAGGTGCTGGGGCTGGAGCGCGTCCAGCATCTCGTAGTGACCCTCCTCGCGGAGATGCCCGGAGACGTGGATGTCGTCGTAGAGGCGCGCGCCCTGCATCCGGAGAAGCTGTTCGCTCTGGTAGCGCTGCCCCTCGTTGGTCGGCTCCGGAATGATGCTCGCGCTGAAGACGACCTTGTCGCCGTTCTCGATTTCGTACGGGGTCTCGCCGCGACCCATACGGGTGAGCATTGCGCGCGGCTCGCCCTGGTGGCCCGTCACGATGGGGAGGAAGTTCCCCTTCCCCTCCTTCATGATGCGCTTGAACGCGCGGTCGACCGACTTCCGGTGGCCGTACATGCCGACATCGCCCTGGAAGTCGACGAAGTCGAGTCGTTCGGCCGTCCCGGAGTACTTCTCCATCGAGCGCCCGAGTAGGACCGGCTGGCGGCCGATCTCGCGGGCGTACTCGACGAGGGTCTTCACGCGGGCGATGTGGGAGGAGAACGTCGTGGCGACGATCCCGCCCGAGTAGTCCTCCATCGAGGTGAGCGTGTCCTCGACGTGTTTTTTCGCGTACGACTCGGAGGGCGTCCGGCCTTTTCTGCCGGCGTTCGTACAGTCCTCGATGTAACAGAGGACGCCCTCATCCTGCCGACCGATCTCGCGGAACCGGTCCATGTCGATCGGGTCGCCGATGACGGGCGTGTGGTCCAGTCGCTTGTCGAGCCCGTAAACGACGGCGCCTTCGGGCGTGTGGAGGACCGGGTTGATCGCGTCGATGATCGAGTGAGTGACGTTGACGAACTCCATCTCGACCTGCTCGGAGTCGCCGATGGCCATCGTGCCGCCCGCCTTCATCTTCACGAGGTCGTTGTCGACCTGGAACTTCCCCTCGTCGGCGATCTGCTGTTTGACCAGCTCGATCGTGTACGGGGAGCCGACGATGGGTGCGTCGTACCGGTGCGCGAGCTTCGGGATGCCCGCGATGTGGTCGAGGTGACCGTGGGTGGGGACGATCGCCTGGACGTCGCCCTCCAGCTCGCTCATGACGCGGTCGTCCGGGATCGCGCCCATGTCGATCAGGTCGAGGCTGTGCATGCTCTCGGTCTCCACGTTGTCGTGGATGAGGACCTTACTGAGGTTCAGGCCCATGTCGAAGATGACGATGTCCTCGCCCGCTCGGACCGCCGTCATCTGCCGACCGACCTCTTCGTAACCGCCGAGTGTCGCAATTTCGATTTCCATGATTTGTGGTGTCGAACGCCGTGGTGGGCGTCCATCACTGAAACCCCGCAAGGAGCCGTCAGCGCTACGTTTGTCCGCGCGTCGTTGAGGCCCCGCTACGGCCGAGCCGTCGTCGGCTCACCGTGTCCCGCGGGAGTGTGGTGATCGGAAGTACAGCAGCGCGTCTTAAAAACACCCGGGTTCGAGTGCGTCTCCCGCGATCGTCCGGTACGGCTCGTGCGGATGCATCTCGCGGTGGAATCGTCACGCGCTGTCAACGCAATTATTGTTGCCACGCGCACTCGGCGCGATGAACCGCGCCGTGATCCGACCGTGGCTCACCGTCGATCTCCCTCAGCGTCCCGATATTTTTATTAGTGCGACGGGCGGCGATATGGACAATGAGTGGACGACCCCTCGACGTGCTCGAAGCGTCGCTCGAGGAGCCGGTGACGGTTCACCTGAAGGACGGGACGACCTACTACGGCATCCTCGCCGGCTACGACCAGCACATGAACATCGTCATCGAGCCCGAGACCGACGTAGACGATCGCGTCGACGACGATCTCGACGGCGAGTTCGCCGTCGCAATCGAAGACACAACGATTATACGCGGCGATAACGTCGTCACCATCAAAGCATGACCGGCTCCGGAACGCCCTCTCAAGGGAAAAAGAACAAGACGGTTCACGTGAAGTGCCGCCGCTGCGGCGAGAAATCCTACCACGTCAAGAAGGAGCGCTGCTCCTCGTGCGGCTTCGGCGACTCGGCCTCCCGCCGCGGCTACGCCTGGCAGTCGAAGTCCGGCGACAACTGACGACCGCGCGCTCTCTCTTTCGGCGCTTTCGGTTCTCGTTTCCCTAGCTCTCGCGTCGGCGTTTCTTGCGGGTTCCCTCCGGCCTCTTTCTGACACTTTCTGGCTTCTTTGGTCCCCCGACGCGACCGCCGGGAGCCCAACCGTTAACGCCCGGGATCGCCGACGGCGAGTATGGATCTCTCGATCGTCGATCTCTCGCCGGTCCCGGCGGGCGGGACCGCCGCCGACGCGTACGCGAACACGGTGACAGCCGCGGAGCAGGCCGAGCGGCTCGGCTACTCGCGGTTCTGGGTCGCCGAGCATCACGGCATGGGCGATCACCTGGCCGGGACGACTCCCGAGGTCCTGCTCGGTCGTCTCGCGGGCGCGACAGACTCGATCCGGCTCGGCACCGGTGCCGTCCTGCTCAACCACTACAGCCCGTACAAGGTCGCGGAGGCGTTCGGCACGCTCGACGGGCTCGCGCCGGGACGGATCGACGCCGGCCTCGGTCGGGCCAACGGCTCGCCCGCGTCAGACCGGGCGCTCGGCACGGACCGACGCGTCGAGAACCCGGACGAGGACCACGAGGAACGTATCCGTGCGGTCGTGAACCATCTGTACGACGCCTTCCCCGATGATCACCCGTACGCCGACCTGACGGTCCCGCGCTCCGGTGCGGCCCCGCCGGTCCCGTGGGTGCTCGGCTCCAGCCCGGCGAGCGCGGCGATCGCCGGCAAGCTCGGCGCCCGGTTCTGTTTCGCTGCGTTCATCCGACCCGGGTTCGCCGAGCGCGCCTTCGCGGCCTACCGCGAGCAGTTCGAGCCCGCCGAACTCGGAGACGGTCCCGATGAGCCGTACGGGATGGTCGCGGTCAACGCGGTCGCCGGTGAGACGGACGCGGCCGCGGCGCGGCGCCGCGCGCCAGCGGAAGCGACCTTCAAGCGGATGCAGCGCGGCGTGGTGGGGACAATTCCCTCCGTCGAGGAGTCGATCGCGGAACTCGGCGGCGTTCCCGAGCCGACGCCCGCGACGCTCGATCCCGACGAATGGCCGCGAGCGATCTCCGGGAGCCCGGAGACGATCGAGGGACTGCTCGAACAGCTCGCTGACCGGATCGGCGCCGACGAGGTGATGATTCAGCACACGGTCCCCGATCACGAGGATTCGCTGGCGTCGCACGCGCTGCTCGCGGAGGCTGTCGGGCTGGAGGGCGTCGGGTCGGAGGGCGACGGGTTGGTAGATATCGATCGGTGACGGTCGCGCCGGCGTCTCTCCCGCGTCGTATCCCGCTCATTCGGTCACGGCGGATTTCGGAACAGCCCGTCGATCATCGGCAGACAGCCCGCGATCGCTGCGATCGCGGTGGCGGCCGGCCACGCGTCGAACGCCGCCGCTCCGAGGATGTAGCCGGCTGCGAACAAAAGCGGCATGCACGCGAGGATCAGGTCCGCCCGCGAGAGCCGATCGGGCAGACCGACGGCACGTTCCCCGGCCATCCCGCTCACTCCATATACCCCAGATCTCGGAGTTTCTGACCGATCCGACGAGCCTCCCCCTCGCTGATCTCGTCGTCCGACTCCATCTCTTGGACGACCAAGTGTTTCACGAACTCCTTGACCGATCCAAACGGCTCATCCTCGATGTACTCCTCGACGTCCGCGACGAACTCCTTGCGCAGCGAAACCGTCGTGTACTCGCTCATTGATTCGGATCACTCGCTCCGGTCTGAAAAAACTAATTGCATATAATTATCTCTCTCGGCAGCGCGGTTCGGGAGCGGTGTGTCTCCTCGTCCGTGACGGCGCGATCGGTGTTTATAAGCGATCGACTCCCTCGCTGCGCGCTCGGACTCGCTCCCACGCGAGGTACGCGGTGATCCCGAGGAGGAACGCGACCCCGAGGTTCGTGGTGAGCGCTCCCGGTCCGAATTCGACGCTCCTCTTGTCAGATTGTCGTACTGTTCTTATTCTCCGCGAGTCGCGTCGAATGTCGGGTCGTCGTCGTCGACCATCGGACAGTTCCGAACCCGGAACTCGTCGAACCCGACCGACTCGACGATAGTCGTTCCCTCGTGACCACAAGCGACTGCCGGCGGTGCCGAGAAGTGTGGACACTGCTGGCAGTACGTCCGCTTCGAGATTACGCGCTCGACGCCGGCGTCGGCGAATCTTTCTCCGGCGCCGACCCTCCCTCCGGGATCGGACCCTGTCGTGTTCGTCTCCGAAACCGCGCCGCCGAACTCGCCGACCGAGCCGAACCCACCCTCTGCGTCCTCGTCGAGCGATTTCCAGATGTCCTCCTCCGTAAGGTCGCCGACGTCCATCCGCTCGAATGCCTCGTCGAGGGCCGCGTCGGTCTCGCCCGTTGCCGGGCCGAGTTCATCGAAGGGGTCGTTTGCTCCCGCCCGACTCGCATCCGCGGCGGAACGAGAGTCGGGCGCGTCCTCGTCCAACTGGGCGAACGGATCGTCGATATCGTCGACCACGTCGGTATCGTCGACCGACTCGTCGTCGAACAGCACGTCCGCCTCGTCTTCGACCGTGTCCGTCTGGTCTTCGACCGCGTCCGCCTCGTCCTCGGTCACAGTCGACCGCCTCCATCGGCGTCACGGGTGCTCACGCTGCTTCCGTCCTCGGCTCCCGATCCGTCGCCCGCACTGCTCGCGGCGCCGGGTGGGGTCTCGCTCACGTCGCCGTCGAGCACCGGGCGGTCTTCGACGACCAGCCGCGAGGTACCGAGGAAGCCGGGGTTCGGCTCTAGCTTCGCGAACCGGCGGCCGCAGTGGGGGCACTCCGGCGTCGTTAACAGCCCGATGTCGACGGTTTCGCGGCAGTCAGTGCAGTTGGCCTTTCGGATCCCCTCGCGGTTCGCGGCGGCGGTCAGGGCGTCGAGGCGTTCGCGGTCGGAGCGGTCGCGCTCAGCCGCCTCCAGCCGCCGGCGAACTCTGACGACCGCGCTCGCGACCCGCGAGAGCTTCTCTTCGATCTCGTCGAGGTCGTCGACGCGGGCGTCGAGCGCCTCCAGATCGTTCACTCGGGCTTCGAGGTCGTCGAGCCCCTCGGTCCGGGCGTCCAGCTCGTCGATATCGTCGGTCCGGGACTCGACGCGAGCGATCCGATTGTCGAGGGCGTCGATCGTCTCCTCGACCGCCTCGCCGACGGTCGCCGTCGCGGCCGCCTCGGCCTCCAGTTCGTCGAGACGATCGGCGACTGCGTCGAGGTCGGCCGCGATCGCGTCCAGCCGCTCGGCCGTCTCCTCGTGGGCGTGGTCGGCGGGCGCCTTCGACTCCAGATCGCGGTACAGCTCCACGAAGCGCTCTCGGAGGTCCTCGACCTTCTCGTCGACTTCGGCGTCGAGGTCGTCGAGCCGCGACTCGATCGCCGCCACCTCTTCGGCGTCCGGGACGTCGATCCCCTCAGAGTCCGCGAGCGCGACGATGGCGCGTTTGAGGAGTTCCTCGCGGTCGACGTCGGCCTCACCGGCGGCGGCCTCGACCGCGGCTTCCGCGGCCTCCGCAACCTCGGCGTCGGTAGCCTCGGCGGCCGCCGCGGCGCTGTCGCCCGCGTCGGTCGGATCGAGGTCACTCATCGAGGGTCCCTCGTCATCTACGCTCCGTTTAGGGAGCAGACTTAAGTAATCTGTCGCGTCATTCTCCGGATCGATACTCGGGGGCCGCTCACCGGATCTTGCGCACGTCGCTGATGTCGAAGCCGCCCTCGTGGATCTCGGTCTCGAAGCGGACGATGTTCTCGGACTCCAGCCGGGAGAGCACGCCGCGGAACTCGCGGACGAACATTGTTCTGGCGCGCTGCGAGCCGCCGCTCTCCCACGTGAACTGGAGGGTGCCGCCCGCCGCGTCCATCAGCGCGCCGAACTCGCGGTCGGTGATCGAGTCGGTGTTCACCAACACGAGGATGAGCCCGCCCCACTCGTAGGCCGCCTTCTTGAGCCCCTTCATCACCATCGCCACGTCGCTCCACTCGGTGTCGTCGTCGACCATCGAGACGAGATCGGTCACGGAGTCGATACAGACGAGGCTGTCGTCGGCGTGTGCCGACAGGTAGTCGCCGAACGCGGTGAGCACGTCCTCGTACTCGCCGCGGTCGCCCAGCTCCGTGATCGACGCCGTCTCGTCTTCGTACCAGTCGCGCGGGATCGGGCTGAGCTGGAAATACTCCGGCGAGAGGTCCCGGAACTCGATCCCGTCGATCGCGGCGTCGACGATCTCGTCGGCCATCGTGTATCCCATCTCGCGGGTGAGTGCGCCCGTGTCGGCGGTAAAAGAGAGGTAGTGAACCTCATCCGGGAGTGCCGCGTCGGCGGGGAGGTCGCCGTAGTAAAGGTCGAACAGCTCCGCGTCGGCGTGTCCGAGGGCGTTCATCGCCGCGCTGGTGTACAGGAACTCGCGCGCGCCGGCGCCGGACTCGCCCGCGAGCAACACGACGTTCCCCGGCGGCGCCCCGCCCTCGAGGATCGAGTCGAGCCGGGCGACGCCGAACGGAAGACTCGGCATGTCCCGTATGGGAACGCCGCTCCGCTTAGTGTTGTTGCTCGTTCGCGGTCCCCGCTCGCCTCACTCCCGCCCCGTCACCCGCGCCCCGCCGTTGGCCGCCTCGACGACCGAGACCGACCCGTCAACGCCCGCCTCGTCGAGGGCGCGCTCGCCCGCGCTCGCGGCCGCAGTCGCGTTCGCGGCGTCCGTGATTCCGTATACGGTCGGCCCCCACGACGACTGCCCGGCGCCGAACACGGCCGCGGCGTCCGACAGCGATGCGACCACGTCGCCGACCGGCGGGCGGTAGACCCCGCCCTGTTCGTCGGCGTACCACGCACCGTTGAGCCGGCCGATCTCCGCGACTGCGGCGCCGAAGCGCTCGGCGTTCCCGGTCGCGATCGCGGGGAGCACGCGCCGGGTGACGATCCCGCCGATCCGGTCTGCGAGCCCGGGTTCCGCCCGCTCGACCGCGGTCCGCATCGCGTCGTCCTCGGCGTCACCGCTCCGGCCTGGGTCGGCGTCGGGGCGCACGAGCAGGAACCGCCAGTCGTCGGGGACGGCGTGGCGGGCGGCCACCGGCGGCACGGTCCACTCGCCGTCGGCGGGGCGGTCGGTGGTGAACCGTGCGGTGGGGTGGCCCGCGTCGAGCACGAACCCGCCCGCCTCGAAGGTCGCGACGCCGACGCCCGAGCGCCCGCCGCGGCCGAGCGCCGGGGCGCGCTCGCGGACGCGGGGGTCCTTCCCGTGGGCGGCCGCGACCGCTGCGAGCGTCGCCGCGGCCAGCTGGGTGCCGCTCCCGAGTCCGGCGTGGCGCGGGAGCGTCTCGTGGACCGTGATTTGGGCGCCATCGACGCCGAGCAGGTCGGTGGCGGTGGTGGCGTACTCGCGGATGTCGTTGCGGGTGGCTGAATCAGTTGTGGGCGTCTCGACAGCGACGGTTATCTCCGAATCTGGCTCCGCGTCGACGACGACGCGAGGTTCCGCGAGCCCGAGCCCGAGGGCGCCGTACAGCCGCTCGTGCGAGAGGCTGAGGTTACAGAAGCCGAAGTGGAGCCGCGCCCCGGCGCTCACGCGTGCCATGGTTGCGTCGTGGTTCGGGACGGACTGATAAAGGGTGCGTGACTGTGGCGGGCATTGCCCCCGAATGCAGATCGTGGATTGGCGTGTTGCGATCGGCGTGATCGTTTATAAATGGCTGGCTACAGATCGACGGTGAACGCCTTCAAATCCCCAGCCGATCGCTTATAAGCGGTTAACGACGGATCGTCGGTGACCGCTTCCAAAGCTCCAGCTGCGACGACTCGCGACTACCCCTTTGAGTCCCAGCCCTGCCCCGCACCGCAACCGCAGCCTCACCCCTCCCCAGCCTCGCGCGTGCTCTCGCTGGCGGCTTCGCCGCCGGCTGTCAGAGAGACCTTCGGTCTCTCCCTACTCGCGCCCATAGGGCGCTCGGAGGCACGCGCCACCGCATATCTATTTATAAATAATTACGCCGACGCCCGCTCATCGATCCATCGTCGACGACGCGCCCCCGACTCACTCCTGCCAGTCCGGGTTCGCCCGCGGCGGCGAGAAGATGTCGTAGCCGACGACTTCCTCGTCGCCGTCGTTGCGCGCCGCGTGCGGCTCGCTGCCCGGAATCACATACGTGTCTCCGGCTTCAACCACGCGGTCCTCGCCGTCGACGACGAAGGTGATTGTCCCCTCGGTGATCACGCCGACCTGCTCGTGGGGGTGGTCGTGCTCGGGGACTTCGGCGCCCGGGTCGATGACGAACCGCTGGATGCTCGTCTCGTCGCCGGCGGCGCCCTGCGTGAGGAACACGCCGTCGACCGCCTCCACCGCCTCGACGTCCGCGTCTGGGAGTACGTCCATGGGCGAGTGAGGGGTTGGGAGCGGCTTAAACCGGGGGGATGGGGCAAACGCGGGAGCGTGCTGGACCGTCTCAGGGGAACGGGTGGTACGCCTTCTCCAAGTCGGGCTCGAACCCCATCGATCGGGGCACGTCGCGGGCGCGGTCGCCGAAGAACGGGTCGCCGGTGAACAGCGGCTGCGCGCCGGGAACGAGCACGCGGACCGCCTCGAAGCCGAGCGCGGCGAGGTCTCGGGTCGTCGTCCGCGCGACGTACGGCTCCAGTCCGACCGCCTCGGCGCGGTCGACGACGGCGGCTAGCTCGTCGCCTCCCGACAGCTCCGGCTCGCCGAGCGATTCGGCGGGGACCGTCGCGTCCGCGTCGAAGAACGCCCGCGTCTCCGCCGGGAAGTCGGCGTGGCGACCGATCGCCGCACCCTGCTTTGCGGCCGCGTCGGGACCCATCGACCGGAGTTCGGTCCAGTTCTGGAGCGCCTCCGCGAGCGCGCTCCGGGCCGCGGCGGCGGGATCGAGGTCGGCGCCCGACCCCGCCGCGAAGCGGGGCCAGTCGCCCTCGCGATGCACGCCGACCGCGACGACGGGCACGTCGATGTCGGTCGTGACGAGGAGCGGGGTCACCGACAGCGACTCGGTGCGGGCGCGTTTCTCCAGTTCCGCGAACCCCTCGTCGTCGACCTCGATTCCGAGCGGGTCGGCCGTCGAGTACCAACTTGTCATCGTCGCGTCGCGCTCGATCGCCTCGTAGAGTCCCGACAGCGCCGCGTGCGGTCCGGAGTTTCCGAGGCCGAGCCCGGTCGTGATCGCGGGCCGATACCGGTTCTCCGGCGGCGGGAAGTGGACGAACTCCGCCGGCAGACTCGCGACCTCCCCGGTTCCGAGATGCTCGCCGGTCACCCACGGAAGTCGGTCGTCGCGGGCGTACGGCTCCGCGCTCTCGGGACGGACGAACGCGTCGGGCGCCACGGGATTCGGGACGTTCGCGGCCGGCGCGCGCGTGAACGACGCCCCGCGGTAGACTCCGGCGGCGTACCGCTCTAACCCCTCGCCGAGCGCCTTCATGAACGCGGCGTCCCACCCGGCGTCGACGCCGCCGCCGAACTCGGCCGCCCGCGCGTCGGAGAAGGGCGTCGTGTCGGCGACCCGCGCGACGTAGTACGGCACGGGGAACGACTCCTGTTCGCCCACCTCCGAGAGCAGACCAATTCGGGGATCGACCGCCCGCTCCGCGCGGTCGATCGCGTCCGATAGCGATCGCTCCTGATGCTCGCGGGGCAGCGCGTCGCCCGGGTCGGCGCCGCAGTCACAGCCGGGAACCGGGAGGAGGGTGCGCTCGGCACCCGGTACCTCGACGACCGTGTCGGCGACCGGGTCGCCGGCGAGCAGTTGGATGACGCGGCGCCCGGCCAGCGCGCCGGCGTAGCGCACGGCCGACCGGCGGCCGGCCGGCGCGTCGGCGGGCTCGGCTCCGCCGCTGGCGACGCGTCGCCGGAGGCAGTCGTAGCAGGTCTCGTCGAAGGCGGTCACCGCGGCGTCGACAGGCTCCAGGGGGACGCCGCCGAGTCCGCCGACCTCGATTGCGACCCAGCGGTCCAGGTGCTCGTTGGCGGCGGCGAACGTCTCCGATCCGGCGGTGTCGACCACGACCGCGAGGTCGAACCCGTCGAGCAGCCCCACTTCGACGGGCATCACGTTCACGTCGACGTCGCCGAGCGCGGCCGAGACGGCCTCGACCGCGGGGCCGTCACCGACAAGTCCGATATCCATGTCACTTCCGAGGCGAAGGACCGAAAAAAAGCCGCGGGTGACGGTATCGGGACAGAACGGGGCGGGACGGACGAGAACGGGTTTCGGATCTTCGGCCGGTTAGGCCATCATCTCCGCAACTTCGGCGGCGAGCTCGGCGGCGTCGAGGCCGTTGAGGCGCTCGTCGCCGAGCTTGAGCCGGAGGCGGGGGCGGCCGACGTCGATCGGGACCTTCTCCGTGTCGATGATCCCGAGGTCTTCGAGGCGGGTCTTCGTGCGGGAGAACGTCGCCTTCGAGGCGATCCCCACGTCCTCGCCCCACTTCGAGATGTCGTACAGGAGCACGTCGTTCTTCGCGGCGACGAGCAGTGCGACGGTCACTTCGTCGACCTCGCCGTCGGCGCCACGGGCGGAGTCCATCGCGGCGAGCACGGCGTCGAAGTCCTCGCGGGTCGCCTCGCCGATCTCGGCTGCCATCGTCTCCCGGACGCGACTGATCGCGGGGGTTCGGAGACCGTACGTCTCGGCGTCCGCGAAGGCGTCGCTGTGGGTCTCGAACACCTCGGCGACGAACTCGTCGTCGTCCGAGGCAAGCGCGGCGACGCGGTCGTCGGTGCTCACGAGCACGACGACTCGCGACGGGGAGACGAACAGCGCGTTGTCGACTGTCTCGCCGAGCAGCCGGAGGTCGAGTACACCGTCAGCGACGAGGTCGGCCGCCTTCGACGCGACGAGGAAGTCCTCCATCACATCCTTCAGCGTCCGTTCGTCGACGAGCATCGACATCTCCGGTAGGTCGTCGCGATCGATTGCCGCCTCGACCAGCGACACTATCGTCTCCGCAGAGGGGTCGACGACGAACAGCTCTTGATCGTCCCCCGCGAACGCCGCGTCGAGGACATTTTCGACGTCTGCCTCCAGTAAATTCGACACCATTTATCTCTCCGGATAAAAGCCAGTTGCGTATTTAATATTAACGGGATTCGGAGAGTGAACAACGTGTCTTTAGCCGTCGAAACCCTCGAAAATGGCGGATTCGATCTTTGCACCGATCGTCGCCGAAGTGAGATACGGGACCACCGACGTGACGCAAGGATTAATGTGCGATCGAACGGGGGTTCCTACATGGACCACGAGCACGTCCGGGAGGTCGATCCCGAGGTCGCCGACGCGCTGGCCGGGGAGCGAGACAGGCAGGAGCAGACGCTCGCGATGATCGCCAGCGAGAACCACGTCAGTGAGGCGGTACTGGAGGCGCAGGGGAGCGTCCTCACGAACAAGTACGCGGAGGGGTATCCGGGCGAGCGCTACTACGCCGGCTGCGAGTACGCCGACGAGGTCGAGACGCTCGCGATCGATCGCGCGAAAGAGCTGTGGGGCGCCGACCACGTCAACGTCCAGCCGCACTCCGGAACGCAGGCGAACCAGGCGGTCTACTACGCCGTACTCGATCCCGGCGACAAGATCCTCTCGCTCGATCTGAACCACGGCGGCCACCTCTCGCACGGCCACCCCGCGAACTTCACCGGGCAGATCTACGAGGTCGAGCAGTACGAGGTCGACGCCGACACCGGCTACATCGACTACGAGGGGCTCCGCGAGGCCGCCGAGGAGTTCGAGCCGGACATCGTCGTCTCCGGCTACTCCGCGTATCCGCGCACGGTCGACTGGGAGGAGATTCAGGCGGCCGCCGACGCCGTCGACGCCTACCACCTCGCCGACATCGCCCACATCACCGGGCTCGTCGCCGCGGGCGTCCACCCCTCGCCGGTCGGCGTCGCCGACTTCGTCACCGGCTCGACGCACAAGACGATCCGGGCCGGTCGCGGCGGGATCGTGATGTGCGACGAGGAGTTCGCGGACGACATCGACAAGGCGGTGTTCCCCGGCGGGCAGGGCGGGCCGCTCATGCACAACATCGCCGGCAAGGCGGTGGGGTTCAAGGAGGCGCTCGATCCCTCGTTCGACGAGTACGCGCAGAACGTGGTCGACAACGCCGAGGTACTCGCCGAGACGCTGCAGGACCACGGGTTCTCCCTCGTCTCCGGCGGCACCGACAACCACCTCGTGTTAGTCGACCTCCGGGACTCGCACCCGGACCTGCCCGGCGGCGACGCCGCGGATGCGCTCGCGGCCGCGAACATCGTTCTTAACGGGAACACGGTCCCCGGCGAGACCCGCTCGCCGTTCAATCCCTCGGGGATTCGCGTCGGGACCGCCGGAGTCACCACTCGCGGCTTCGACGCGGACGTAATGGAGGAGGTCGGCGACCTCATCCACCGCGTCGTCGACAACGTAGACAGCGACGACGTGATCTACGAGGTCGGCGAGCGCGTCGTCGAGCTGTGCGACGAGCACCCGCTGTACGAGTGAGTTTGCTGCGGTCGGCGGAGTTGACGGCTTCGTCGCCGCCGGCCGATTTCGGCCAACGGACCGAATCCGTACGTACAAAGTGGGGGGGACTCTGACGAGTTGATATGGCTGACTCGTCGTTCCTCGCAACACGCCTCGACCGCGACGCCGTACCCCTCGCGATCGGCGACCTGATCGCACTGATCGTGCTGTTGACGATCGGCGCACTCAACCACAGCACCGTCGAGTTCCTGTCCGCGAACCCCCTGTACCTGCTCGAAGTGTACGCGCCGTTCCTGATCGGGTGGATCCTCGTCGCGCCCCTGATCGGCGCGTACTCGGCCGGCGCGGTCGAGACCGCGAAGTCGTCGGTTCCGCTGGCCATCCGGTCGTGGATCCCGGCCGCGGTCGTCGGGCTGGCGCTCCGCCACTTCGTCTTCCGCGGCAGCGCCGCCCTGACGTTCGCGGCGGTCATGCTCGTCCTCGGATCGGTCGTGCTCGGCGGCTGGCGCGCGCTGTACTTCCGGTTCCGGTAGGCCGTCGGTCTCTGCGTCTCATCGTTTTCCTCCCCTCGTTCGCGCCCGATTCCCTGTACGGTTTAGTCCCTCGCGCCCGACCGGGTCGGTATGACCGACACCCTGTTCCTGACAAGCGCCGATGTCGACGACCTCGCCGAACCGGCCGACTACGTCGCGGTCGTTCGCGACGCCTACCGCCAGATCGGCGAAGGCGCGCCCGCGGAGCCGCGGACGAAACTGCTCAACCGCGAGCCGCCGGGAATGCTCACCACCTACGCCGCGGTGCTTCCGGAGACCGGCGCGATGGGCGGGTACACCTACTCCGCCGGCTTCGGCGCGGGCGACGCGTGGTTCATGACGCCGTTGTTCGACGCCGAGTCGGGCGAGCCGCTCGCGCTACTCGACGGCGCGTCGATGAACCCGTTTAAAACGGGTGCTGCGGGCGCGGTCGCGGTGGACGCGCTCGCTCGCGCTGACGCGACCGAGATCGCCGTGATCGGGAGCGGCGCGCAGGCCCGCGGCCAGCTCGCGACGACCGCGACCGTGCGCGACTTCGAGGCCGTTCGGGTGTTCTCCCCGACCGCGGAGAACCGCGAGGCGTTCGCCGAGGAGTTCGACGACCGGCTCGACGCCGACGTGTCGGCGGTCGCGAGCGCGAGCGAGGCCCTTGACGGCGCCGACGTGGTGATCACCGCGACGACCGCGAGCGAGCCCGTGATCGACGACGCCGATGTCGAGCCCGGTACCCACGTAACGGCAATGGGGCAGTATCACCCGAAGAAGAACGAGCTGCCGCCCGAGCTGATCGCGCGGGCGACGTACGTCCCCGATATCCGGGCGCGGGCGGCGCAGGACGCCGGGTCGTTCCTCGCGGCGATCGAGGCGGGGCTGATCGACGAGGACCACGTCGCCGCCGATCTGGGCGAGGTCGTCGCCGGCGAGCATCCGGGCCGGACGAGCGACGACGAGGTGACCGTCTTCGACTCGGGCGGGACCGGTATCGAGACGGTCGCGGCCGCGCACATGCTTTATAAGCGAGCAAGCGAGGACGGGCGGGGACAGACGATCGACTTCGCGCCCGCGAGCGAGGCGCTTACTGGGAAGTGAACTACTGGGAAGTGAACTGGCGGCAGGGTCGCTTCGGGAGACTCGTATCCGTGTTGGTCGATCGTTTATAAGTGGTTGACGCCGGATCGACGACGAACACCGCCAAAGCCTCGTCACCGGCTCTGCGCGCCGGTTGCAAGCGGGAGCTTCGCTCTCGCCCTGTCGCCGGCGCATAGTCACTCATTCGCATGATCTCCCCAATAATACGTTTACCCAGTTGTTACTCCGTTAACATTTATATGTCTCTACGGAGGAACTACTGGCAATGAAATGACAATGAAAAATTATGAAAACGGTGGACAGGTCAGTGAGAACTGGGATACGGTGTTCAAATCGCTCTCGGCCGAACCACGCCGTCAGCTTCTTGTCTCTCTTTTGGACGCTCCGCCGGATCAGCCGGTTCCCTTACCCGAAAGCGCCGCGATGCCTAACTGTCCGCCTGATCCAGATGTGCTATGTGTCGAACTCTACCACGCCCATCTGCCGATGTTAGCGGAGATGGGTTTCATTACGTGGGAGACAGATCCGCTGGTCGCCTCTCGTGGCCCACAGTTCGATGAAGTAGCAGTGGTTCTCGACGCACTCCACTCGATGGCAGCCAGTATCCCCGACTCATTAGTTGTCGGCTGTCAACGACTTGTGCAGGAACAGCAGGATAACATCGATTTCTGAACTGTGGTGTTCACGCTGAGTTCTCGAAGTCGTGTGATCACTTCGAGCCTCTCAGCGACCAGCCGTTTCAGACGAAGCGGCGTCTGGAACTGTACTCCCTACTGCAGTCGATAGCGCAAGATCGCGGCGATCCCACCGAGGTTCGAGAGCTGTTCGCCGGGGGCGAACTCCGAGGAGAAGACGACCACGTCGCCGCCCTGCTGTTCGACAGACTCGATCACCTCGTTGACGTCGATCGACCAGTCGCCCTCGCCCTGTCGCTCGGTGCGGAGGCGGTCGTCGACGACGAGCAGGGTCTCGATCGCGCCGAACTCGGCGGCCTCGGCCACATCCTCGGGGCCGTAGGTCGCCTTCGCGCCCTGCGCGATCTCGGCGGTGAGGTCGTCGATGAGCGTCGCCTCCTTGGAGATCCGGGTCTCCTTCTGCACCTCGTCGACCGCGCCGCGCTTGAGCACCTCGTGGACGCCCCGATCGCCCGCGGCGGAGGTGTCGACGGTGGTGATCCGATCGGCCAGATCGCGGTACTCCTCGGTGATGTAGTCGAGCGCGTCCTGCTTCGTGAACCCCGGACCAGCGAGGATCACCGCGTCGGCGTCGAGATGCGCGAGCGCCTCGCCCAGTTCGGCGAACAGCTCCTCGCGCGGCCGAGAGTAGTCGCCCTTCCCGGTCGGCTTCGTGAACGAGGCGTACTCCTCGGTGCCGTACTGCTGGACCGTGTGGACGTAGGCGGCCCCCTCCTCGACGGTCGCGATGGCCACGTCGGGATTCTCGGCGGCCTCGGTCGCCTCCTCCAGCCGCTCGGTCTGGTCCGGCTTGAAGTGCTTTTCCACCGTTATCTCGTCGTGCTCCTCGACGTTGATCGTGTGGTGGGCGTTGAGCTGGTCCTCACGCGAGCAGCCGACGATGACGCCCGACACGCGCAGCCGGTTGGCGAACCGGGCGAACTCCACCTCGTCGACCTGTAGCGTCACGAAGAGGTGTTCGCGCTGGCCGCCGGTGTCCCGCATCTGGTCGTCGTTTCGCTGGATCCGGCGGGTGGTGTCGCCCTCGACGAGGTCCCCGGGTTCGAGGACGTGCGCGAGGTGCCAGAGGTCGTCGACGTTCTCGGGGACGAGGGTGAGCCGTTCCCGGCCCTCCTCGCCGTAGCCCCGGTCGCTGATGCGCATGCCCGAACGTCGCCCCGGCCGCGTATCAATTCTTGTCTTCTCGGTCGTCGACGTCGACATCCCACTCGAACTCACCGCTGGCGGTGTCGTCAGGGCTGACTCCATCCCGATCGACCGACTTCCCGTCGGGCGCGTTCCAGTCGAATCCACCGTCGGCCCCAACGGCGCCACCGGGCCCGTCGGGCACCGAGTCGTCGACGCGCGCCCTGCCAGCCCTCGTCCCACCGGCTCCTGTCTCACGGACCCCTGTCCTCCCGAGCGGAACTGACCGCCCCGTCTGCACCATCGGCGGCACCTCGGGAGTCGGGGGGCGTTCGGGGCCGTCCGATCGATCGACGCGGACCGCTTCCGCCGCGGTCGGATCGGTCACTCCGTCTTCGTCGCCCGCATCGACCACTTCCAGCGCCGTCGCCGCACCCCGCCCGTACAGACCGTGCGCGGCGACGTGGACGACGAAGACGAGCGCGACGCCGACTACGAGCGGGACGAACGGGCCAGCCAGCGTGTAGCCAGCGCCCAGCGTTGCGGCCGCCACCAGCCACGCGGTGGCGTACGTGCCGGAGCCAGCGACACGGCCGACGCGGCGCGGGTGAAGGCCGTCGCGGAGGCGTCCGGACGCGGCGAACGCCGCGAGCGCCGCCGGCCTGACGTACGCGAACGCGAGGAGATACGCCGCGGCGACCGTCCCGACGAGCCCGCCCGCGACCGCGCCGACGGCCGCCACGCCCCCGCCTCCGAGGGCCGCTCGGACCGGCTCGGCGACGGACGCGAGATCGACGAGCCCGTTCCCGAGAGCGCCGATCGCGAGCGCTGCGAGCGCGGCCCCAAGCACGAGCGGCGCGAGGAGGACGGCACTCAAAAGCGCGGACTTGAGGCCGTTTCGGTAGAGCTCGTTCCACGCGACGAAGGGTGGTGCGCCGTCGGCGTTCCCGGTTGCGATCCCGGCAGTGAGGACGCGAACGAAGTAGCCGCGAGCAACGAACGCGGGGGCGAGCGCCAGCGGCGCGAGCAGGACGAGCGGGGGAAAAAGCAGCGCGCCACCGACCCAGATCGGGGTGACGACCCATGTCAGCAGCGTCAGGAGGCCGCCGACGACGAGGACGCCGGCTGCGTCGGCCGAGCGCGTTAATGCGGTTACCGTCCCCCGGAGCATACCGGATCCTGTCACGCGACACTGATAAAGGGTGCCCGGATCCGACGAGCCGATCGGGAGCAGCGAGCCGTTTTCGGCTTGGCCGATCACCGTTCGGAAACCGTCCCATAAATTCATATAATTTCACAGAGTACTACTGGCCGGCCGCGCGGGACAATCGTGTGCCTCTGACAGAACCGATCCCGGCCGTCTATCGTGGCGGCCTTTCCCCCCGTCCGCGGCTTTCGGAACGACTCGTTACTCACGTATTGAGCGACCCCGCCGCCCGGACGCCGGTACCGATTTATCTCGCCCGGACGTGGATCGCGTATGACCGGCGACGAACGAACGACCGAGGTGGAGCCGACGCTCCGCAGCTACGGGATCAGCGTCGAGGCCGTTGAGGGCCACGACCCGCTGGAGCTCACGTACATGACGGCGTTTCCCGGCCGCGAGGTGCACCGCGGCGAGATCGGACGCGCGCTCAACGCGCTTATCGACCGTGCCAAGGCCGACGCGTGGGATCCCGTTCGGGTCGAGGGGACCGTGGTCCGCTCCCCGGGAGACGTGCTCGGGACGTGGCACGCGGAGGCGGCGTGGTTTGAGGAGCTGATCGCGTACGAGATCAGCGAGACCGAGTTCTCGACGCGCGTGCTGGAGACGCTGACACACACGGATGAACCGCCCCAACTCGGAGACGAAGCGTGACCCGCAGAGACCCGGTGAACCGTGCCCAGCGGCGGCTCGACCGGCCGCCGCGCGAGCGGTTCGCCACCCGCGAGCTCGCGTTCGACGCCGACGGCGACACCTGTCGCGGCACGCTGTATCTCCCCGGCGGCGACGATGAGGACTCGCCAGTCGTCGTGATGGCACCGGGGCTCGGCGCGGAGCGGAGCTTCGGCTACCCGGCGGTGGCGGAGCGGTTTGCCGACGCCGGCTACGCGGCGTTCCTCTTCGATTACCGCGAGTTCGGGGCCTCAGACGGCGACTCGCAGGTCGTCGATCCCGCCGGCCAGCGCGCGGATTACGCGGCCGCGATCGACCGCGTCCAACGAGTCGACGCGATCGGTCGCGAGCTGGTCCTCTGGGGCGCGTCGCTGTCGGCTGCACACGTCCTCACGCTCGCGGCGGAGCGGCGCGACGTCGACGCCGTGATCGGCGCGGTCCCGATGCTCGACGGGCGAGCGATCGCCCGGCGCCGAGGCGTGAAGTACCTCGCGCGCTCCGGGGTCGCGGGCGTCCGCGACCTGCTCGGCCACCGGGTCGGTCGCGGGCGGACCGTCCCGATCGTTGGTACCACCGAGGAGTTGGCCGCGATCACGGAGCCGGGGACGAAGCGGAAGTACCTCGATCTGGTCGACCGGGAGTCGACGTGGCGCAACGAGACGCCCGCGCGGTCCCTGCTGCGGGTGGCGAGCTATCGCCCGGTCGAACAGCTCGACGAGATCCGAGCGCCGACACTGCTTCTGGCCGGCACCCACGACGCCATCGTCGACAGCGAGGCGGTCGTCGACGCGGGCGAGACGCTGTCGCGCGGGACCGTCGTCACCATGCCCGCGGACCACTTCTCCCCGTTCGGCGAGGACTTCGAGCCGGCAGTTGGTCATCAGCTTTCCTTCTTGCGGGACGCGCTCGACTGAGGGGCGGGCGGCGACAAGCGACGAGGCCGCCGCGCCGCGCTCCGTTTTTAAGTGTTCGCAGGCCGGACACACAGGTATGACCGCCATCGCGCTGTTGAGTGTCGCACCGGTGATCGAGGGGAGTATGTCCGGCGAGGTCGCGAAGGCCGTCGCCGCGCTCGACGACTTCGACGTGAGCTACGAGACGAACCCGATGGGAACCGTGATCGAGGCCGACGACGCCGAGACGCTGTTCGCGGCGGCCGCGGCCGCTCACGACGCCGTCGACGGCGACCGCGTCTCCACGGTCTTAAAAATCGACGACAAGCGGACCGAGGACACGACCGCCGCGCGGAAGGTCGAGGCCGTCGAAGAACACCTCGGTCGGGAGGCGAAGCGGGAGCGCTGACCGGGCGGGGGAGTCGGCGTCGTTCCGTCAGGTGGTGCCACTTCTCAGGCGGCGTCGCTTCTCAGGCGGCGTCGACCCCGACCGATCCACCTGCCGTCGCATCGCCCGCTGGATTTTCGACGGTCAGGTCGACGGTCGTCGTGCGCACGACGGTCGCTTCGTCGCCGCCGCCGGCGACATCCGCGCGGAATACTACGTCCAGCGTCGTCGTGTCCGTCTCGCCGCCGGATAGATCAGTCGCGGAGAGCGTCTCGCTCGTCACCGCGTCGCCCCGGGCAGTTGCGTCAGCGCGCTCGAACCGCACGGTGAGGCTGCCGTCGATCGTGTCGAAATCGGGCGGCGCTTCAGACTGTGCGCCATCGGAGCCGCCGACCGACGCGACATCGCCGGGCGTCGCCCCGGGATCGGCCGCCGTGAGGGTCTCCCGGTACACCTTGTCGACGCCGGCATCGCTCCCCACGGCGAGCGTGAGCGTCACGCGCTCGACGCGCTCGGAGAAGTCGGTCCACGACACGTTCAGTGTCGGTGAGAGGTAGACGGACTCGATCCGTCCGTCGTTGCTGGTGACCGTCGGAGCGTCGCCCGCCTCGAAGGCCGCGGGGTCACCGTCGATCGCGGCCGCTGGCCGGCTGGATGCGACGAGCGTTCCGGCTCCGGTGATCGCTGCGCCCGCGGCGGCGGCGACCCCGCCGAGGACCGACCGTCTGGTTAGCTCCCGTTGCCCGTCGGCGTCCCGCGAGTGGCTCGACATCTCGACGCGGAGTGGGCGCGGTATGGGTGATAAGGAGTGGGAGACGGAGGAAATCGTCGTCGGCGGCCCGTCACCCCTTGATGTTACAGACGGGGAACGTCCGCGCGACCTTGTCGCCGATGCCGAGTTCGTCGCTGACGCGGATCACCTCGTCGATGTCCTTGTACACGCCCGGCGCCTCCTCGGCGATGGTAGCGCCGGACCGCGCTTTCACGTAGATCTGCTGGCCGTCTTCGAGGTCGTCTTGCACGTCCTCGCCCCAGAACTCCTGTTTCGCCTGCGTCCGGCTCATCAGCCGGCCGGCGCCGTGGGCGGTGGAGCCGAAGGAGACGCCCATCGACTCGTCGCCGCCGCGGAGCACGTACGACCCGGCGCCCATGCTGCCGGGGATGATCACGGGCTGGCCCACGTCGCGGTAGACTTCGGGTACGTCCTCGTGGCCGGCCGGGAACGCGCGGGTCGCGCCCTTGCGGTGGACGTACAGCTCCCGATCCGCACGGTCGACCGCCTCGTCGCCGACCGCGGGCAGTCCGTCGGCGTCGACGCCGACCTCGTGGGTCTCCTTCTTGGCGATGTTGTGTGCCACGTCGTACAGCAGTTCCATCTCGAGGTCCTCGATCGGGTCGGCGTCGAACACCTCGCCGAACGTTTTGCGGGCTTGGTGGGTGATCAGCTGGCGGTTCACCCATGCGAAGTTGATGCACGCGCCCATCGCACCGTAGTACTCGTCTGCCAGCTCGGAGCCGGCGGGCGCGGCCGCGAGCTCTTTGTCGGGCAGCTCGGCGAGCAGGTCGCCGTGTTTCTTCTCGATCTGCCGGAGGTAGTCGTTGCAAGTCTGGTGGCCGAGTCCGCGGCTCCCGCAGTGGATCAACACGACGATTCCGTCTTCTTCGAGCCCGTACTCGTCGGCGACCTCCTCGCGGAACACGTCCGTGACGCGCTGCACCTCGAGGAAGTGGTTCCCCGAGCCGAGCGACCCCATCTGGTTGCGTCCTCGGTCCATCGCCTTCTGGGAGACGTACTCGGGGCGGGCGTCGGGCCGTCGCCCCTCGTCCTCACAGCGCGCGAGGTCGCTTTCGATTCCGTACCCCTCTTCGACGGCCCACTCGACGCCCCGTTCTAGGGCGCCCTCGATCGCGTCGGCGTCGCCCTCGATGACGCCGCCGCCGCCGAGCCCGGAGGGGATCGCCTCGAAAAGCGCGTTGACGAGTTCCGGCTCGCGGCCGCGCACGTCGTCGTAGGTAAGATTAGTTTTCACCATTCTGACGCCGCAATTTATGTCATAGCCGACCGCTCCGGGCGAGATACAGCCGGTTCGGGCGTCGATCGCGCCGACGCCGCCGACCGGGAACCCGTACCCCTGATGGCCGTCGGGCATACAGAGGGCGGGCTCGACCATTCCGGGCAGGTGCGTGGCGTTTTTTAGCTGTTGGAGGGTTTTGTCCTCGCCGATCTCCGCTAGCAGGCTCTCGCTGGCGAGCACCCGCGCGGGGACGTTCATGTCGCCCTCGCGGGGGATCTCCCAGACGTGCTCCCGCACTTTCTCCAGTCGGATCCCGTCGAACTCGCGCGTGGTCATACCCGGCGTTCGTCGCGGGGGGGCAAGGGCGTTGCGTCAGCGAGCGCAGGTTCGGGCGGGTATCCCCGCGACCGCTACCGGTCGACCGGGTCGATCGGCAGCCATCCGATCTCGGCGTCGACGAGCGTGAACGCGGCGAAGATCCGCCCGAGTACGAGCCCGTACAGCAGGTGTGCGACGGCGATGACCGCGCCGAACTCGAGGGTCGCCGTGAGCCCCGGTACCGGGAGCGTCGGCACCGGCAGCGAGGTCGCGCCCTCGATCGCGAGTGCGACCGGCAACAGCAGTCCGCCGGTGATCATGCCGAGCAGCGCCGAGTGGATGACGCCGAGCGAGAGATAGCCCCCGACGTCCGTGCGCAGGTCGTCGAAGAACGCGCGATCGAAGATGGCGACGAACAGCGTCCCGAACGCCGCGCTGTTGAACAGGTGGACCGCCCAGCCGGCGATGACCGTTTCGATGCCGATCAGGGCGCCGATCGTCGGCATGAGCCCCAACGCTCCGTGCAACACGATACCCATGGCCACGCCGGCGATCAGCCCACTTACGGCGCCCGCAAGCCAGTGTCGGCCGACCGCCTCGGGGCTCCCCCTTGCAGTCGCCTCCGGTTGCCGCTCTTCTGTCCCGCTCGGTTCCCGTTCCGCAGGACCGTCCGCACCCGTTTCGGCTCCCGCATCTGTGTCGTCCCAACCAGACTGTGACATGTGCCAACAAGGGTCTCTTCGGTGATAATGGTTTCCACGAGCATTCGTTTTTCGGACGTGTACGCTCGTCACACGTCGAAAACGACGTACGCGTACCACTCGCCGCCCCGACGATCGAGGACCATCTCGGAGTAGGTGACAGCCTTGATCTCCCGGGCGGCGACGGCGTCGAGGGGGACGCCGCGGGCCGTTACCTCGACCGTCCACATCGCTTCGTCGTTCGATTCGGAGTCATCAGATTCGGGATCATCAGATTCCGCGATCGTACACCGGTGATCGGCGGGGAGGACGAGCCGCACGTCGCGTTCGTAGATCAGCTGGTCGAGGTAGTCGAAGAGGAGCGCCTCGCGGCTTTCGGCGGTCACGGTGAACTCGAACCGATCCCCGCCCTCGGCGATCGTCTCGCAGCTCGCGGCGGTGAGGCCGTCGCCGACCGACTCGAACAGCGCCGCGAGGGTGGGCGCGGTCGCCTCGACCGCGATGTCGGCCGTGTGCTCGCGGAGGGTGTAGCTCATCAGTCGTCACCTCTATCGCTCGGAGGGATATCGATCTCGGTGGCGATCTCGCGGCCGACCGGGAGCGTCACCGGTTGCAACACCGGGAGGATCTCCGACGAGAATGCGTGCAGGTGGTCATAAACCGCGTTAAACACCACGCCGAGCGCCGCGAGAGTGATGGCAGAGGGGGCGGTGACGGAGACGCCAGCGAGGAACGCGTGACGGAGCCGCTTCCGGCCCGTTGGCGGCGGGTCCATTACCGCACACCCACGACCGAGCGCAACAAAACCTTTCCGTCGTTGGGTCGCAGCACTCGGGACCGTTCGCTCGACTTGCGTCCCCTCGCCCGCCGAGCGCAACCGTCCCCGGTGGCGGTGGAGTTATATCCCGCTGGCGTGTTAGCCACGTGCAGTGAGCGTCAACGTGGAGAAGCGGACGGAACCGCCCGGCGAGACCGACCACGTCGCCGAGGCGTGGGAGCTCAAAGAGCGGATCCGATCCGAGGAGGGCGTCCTCCGACAGCGGCGGGGGTTCTTCGTCGACGCCTACCGTCGGTCCACGACGCACCTACTGGTCGAGAACGACGAGATCGTCGCGTTCGCCTCCGTGCGCCGCGACGGCTACATCCTCTTTCTGGCTGTCCACCCCGATCACCGGGGGCGCGGTCACGCCGAGCGCCTCATCGCCGACGTGGCCCAGGAACACCGATCAGTCACCTGCCACGCCCGCACGACCAACACCGGGGCGCTCGGCTTCTACGAACACCTCGGCTTCGAGGTCGTCCGCCGGATCGACGACTACTACGAGGACGGTGGCGACGCCTACTACCTCAAGCTCGGCGGCGAGTCGCTCCGCGAGCGGCTCTCCGGGATCGTCGGGCGGTAGTCGGGAAGTTCTGAGGATAGCCCGCGGCCCCCGAAGCGCCTGCAAAACCGATAGTCATTAGCGCGCGCCGCGAGGAACCCCGGCCATGACCGAACCCACACCCGCGTCGCTCGCCGACCGCGTCAGCGAGGGCGAGATTCGCTTCCACGAACTCGAAGCGCACGCCGACGCCAACACCGCTGCGGCCGCCCGGCGTCGCCTCGTTAGCGAGACTGCTGACGCCGACGTCGACGCGCTCGGCGAGTACGCGTTCGACGCGGCCGACGCCCACGGGTCGAACATCGAGAACATGGTCGGCGCGGTGCAGGTGCCGATGGGCGTCGCCGGCCCCGTCGCGGTCGACGGCGGCGCGCTCTCGGGCGAGCGCTACCTCCCGATGGCGACCACGGAGGGCGCGCTCGTCGCATCCATCAACCGCGGCTGCTCTGTCGTCAACGACGCCGGCGGGGCGACCGCGCGCGTGACGAAGAGCGGGATGACCCGAGCGCCGATCTTCCGCGTGGCCGACGTGGCCGAGGCGGAGGCGCTCGTCTCGTGGGTCCGCGACAACGAGGGGGTTCTTCGAGAGGCGGCCGAGTCGACGACGAGCCACGGCGAGCTGCTCGACGTGACGCCCTACGTCGTCGGTAACAACGTCTACCTGCGGTTCCGCTACGACACGAAAGACGCGATGGGGATGAACATGGTCACCATCGCGACCCGCGAGGCCTGCGACGAGATCGAGGCCGAAACGGACGCCTCGCTCGTCGCGCTCTCGGGGAACCTCTGTTCGGACAAGAAGCCGGCCGCGATCAACGCGGTCGAGGGGCGCGGACGCTCCGTGGCCGCCGACGTGGAGGTTCCCCGCGAGGTCGTCGAGGAGCGGCTCCACACGACGCCGGAGTCGATCGCGGAGATCAACACCCGGAAGAACCTCGTCGGCTCCGCGAAGGCGGGCGGGCTCGGCTTCAACGCCCACGTCGCCAACGCGGTCGCGGCGATGTTCCTCGCGACCGGGCAGGACGAGGCCCAGGTCGTCGAGGGGGCGAACGCGATCACGACCGCGGAGACGACGCCCGAGGGCGACCTGTACCTCTCCGTGTCGCTCGCGAGCCTCGAGGTCGGGACCGTCGGCGGCGGGACGGGGCTCCCGACGCAGGCGGCAGGGCTGGACATCCTCGGCGTCCGCGGCGGCGGCGACCCCGCCGGGAGCAACGGCGACGCGCTCGCGGAGGCGATCGCGGTGGGCGCGCTCGCCGGCGAGCTCTCGCTGCTCGCGGCGCTCGGCTCCAGACACCTCTCCTCCGCGCACGCGGACCTCGGGCGGTAGGCGTCGCTTCTTCTCGCGGTTCCGCGCTCAGTCGTCGGCGCCCGACGACTCCCCGTCGGACGCGCCAGACGCGCCAGACTTACCGGACCCGCCGGACGACGAGTCCGAGAGCATCGGCGTGCCGTCGGCGCGAGGACCGAGCCGCGGTCCGTGAGGATTGTCGTCGGGATCGATCCGCCGGCGGGTGCGGTAGTCGGTCGAGCGCTCGACCGGCGTGCGGCCGATCGCCGTGATCATGTCGACGTAGTCGTCGAACGAGCGGAACTCCCCGTACTCGCCGCCGGCGCGTTTGGTGATCTCCTCGGAGAGGATGGTGCCCATGAAGTCGTCGGCGCCGCAGTTGAGCAGTTTCAGTCCGTGCGCGTCGCCCGACTTCACCCACGAGGCCTGCACGTGATCGACGTTGTCCAAGAAGAGGCGCGCGACCGCCACCACGAGTTCGTCCTCGTCGTGAGAGGGGCCGGAGTCGACAACGCCGTGGCGGTAGAGGGGCGTGTTCTGGTGGATAAAGGAGAGGGGGACGAACTCCGTAATCCGGCCGGTGCGGTCCTGTAGATCGCGGATCACTCCGAGGTGTTTCGCGCGGTGTTCGACCGTCTCGACGTGACCGTACATCATCGTTGAGGTGACATCGAGGCCGGCCGCCATCGCGCCCTCCATGGCCGCGACCCAGTCGTCGGTGCGGATCTTCCCGGGGCAGATCACGTCGCGGACCTCGTCGACGAGGATCTCCGCGGCGGTGCCGGGAGCGGAGTCGAGTCCGGCCGCAGCGAGTTCGCGGTAGACCGTCTCGTAGTCCCAGTCGGTGCCGCGGGCGGCGTGGTACGCCTCCTCGGGCGTCATCGAGTGCAGGTGGATCCCGCCGACCGACATCGCCTCGATCTGCTCGACGTAGGTGCCCGGATCCGTGGCGTACTCCTCGGGCGGTTTGTAGTTCACCTCGCTTTCCGGGTCGTCGTAGGATTGAAGGATCTCGTGGTGCTCCTCGTTCAGCGCGAGCGCGGGGTGGAGCCCGGACACCGAGCACACCTCGTAGACGCCCATGTCGAGGGCGTCTTCGACGATCGCGCGGGACTCGGCGGGCGTCTTCGTGAAGCCAACGTGGTCGGCGTCGCTGTCGGCCTCGAAGGCGTGCGCCGAGTCCTTGAAGTTGCAGAACAGACAGCCCGTGTTGCAGGCGGTCGTGACGTTGTTGTTGAGGTTGGCGACGAACGTGATCTCGTCGCCGACCTCCTCATGGCGCCGGCGGTCGGCGAGTTCGAGGACCCGCTCTTTGCGGACGGGGTCGACCCCCTCGGTGTCCGTGCCGGTCGCGAGCAGTTCGGTCGCGTCGTCGATTGAGAGGCGGTCGCCGTCGCGGGCCTTCGCGAGCGCGTTCTCGAACGACTGGTCGGTCGCCGGCTCGGCGAAGCCGAAGTCGTCGTCGAGGTCGGCGGCGTCGCGGTCTGTCGCGTCGGGGTCCCGCGCCGGATTCATCGCGTGTGTCTCCCCGTCCCACGAATAAAAACGGGCCGGTCACGGCACTGATAAATCAGTCGCGGTGGCGCGTGCCGCCGAGGCTGCCTCGCGGCCGAGGAGCACGCGCGAGGGAGTCGCGAGCGAAGCGAGCGACGAGGCTGGGGAGGCGTGAGGCCGCGGTGCTGTGCGGTCGGGTGGGACTCAAAGGGGCCGCCTTCGTCCTCGCGGCTGGGGCTTTGAAGCTGTTCACCGCGGAGTCGTCGATCACGTATCGCCGAGCGGTTGGGGCTTTGGAGGCCTTCGCCGTCGATCCACTGCCAGAAGCCACTTATAAACAGCTAACCGCCCTTCCGAGATCCGACACGTCCTACGCCAACTCCCGATCCTCGCCGGCGTGCGCCCGGACCCACAGTTCGCCGATCCGCGAGAGAGTGGTTCGGTAGGACTTCCCGTGTTCTTCGCGCTCGATGTACCCCTTGCCCCCGGGGCCGAGCCGATCGACGTTGTATATCACCTTCGAGCGGAACGAGTCGGTGTACTGCTCGTTGAGGTCGGCGGCGAGCGTCTCGGCCAGTTCGGAGACCGACTCGAACTCGCCGTGCTCGCCGAGGGTGAACAACACGAGCTCCTCGAACGGCTTGACGTTCTGGAAGGAGGCGACCGGAAGCTCGATCACGTGGCTGTCCCCGATGCGCTTCGCGCCGATGGTGGTGCCGCGCTCGTCGAACTCCGCGAGCAGGTCGGTGGTGGTGGCAAGCTGTTCGGCGATGCGGTCGTCGCCGACGCGATCGTCGGCTACCGCGTCGTCCTCGACCAACTCCCGCAGGAGGTCGCGGTTCGCCCGGAGCTCCTCGGCGAGTTCGGTCTCTAAGTACTTCTCCGGGGCGGTGTAGTAGGTGTGGATGCGGTCGCGGTCGTCCTGCCGCTCGACCATGATCGAGTGGGCCGCGGTCGCGAACGCGAAGGAGACGGGCCGCGGCATCGAACAGAGGTTCACCCACACTTCGCGCTCGTCGGAATCATCGACTCCCTCGTCCCGATCGAGTTCCGCATTTATCAGATCGAAGGCGCGCTCGAAGGCGGCGTCGTAGTCGTACACGTCGTCCAGTTGCTCCCGAACGGTCTCGGCGCCGAGCAGGTTCCGAAAGTCCTGTTCGAGCTTGCGCGCGATGTTGCGCGAGTACTCGACGTTGGCCTCGCTGCCGACCGTCCCCTCCAAGAGGATCACCCGGTCGACGTCGAACTGGTCCCGGATGAGCGGGGCGATCATGCGGTCGTAATCGAAGCCGACCGGCACGATGTGGGTCTGCATGGGTGAGCGTTTGGCGGGACGCGCTTATAAACGGACGCAAGCGATCGCGGGAGCCCGCCGTCCGACACCTGCCGCCCGTCATCCTGTCCTCACACCACTCCGCCACCCGCCACCCTGCCACCCCGTCACCCCGACACCCCACCACCCCGCTACCTCGCCACACCGATCGAACGCTTCCGCGAGCAGTAGCGTTATTCCCGCGACCCACCAATCACGACGTGGTATGTCACAACAAGGCGTTCAAGAGGAGCTGTACGTCGACCAGTACACGCTCGGGCTGGTCGGTCCCGATCAGGAGTGGGCCGGCACAGTCGCTGACGGCGGAAGGGTGGAGACGTACACGCCGCCGGGGTGCTGGGGGCCGATGGTCACGCCGTCGTTCCGCGGCGGCCACGAGGTGACCCGCCCGATCCGCGTCGAGGGCGCCGAGGTCGGCGACGCGATCGCGATCCACATCCGCGACGTCGAGGTGACAAGCATGGCCACCAGCACGGGCTCGATGGCCGAGCGCGAGGGTGCGTTCGGCGACGATCCCTTCGTCGACCACCGCTGTCCCGAGTGCGGGACGACGTGGCCCGACTCCATCGTCGAGGGCACGGGCGAAGACGCGATCCGCTGTGCCGAGTGCGGCGCTAACGCCTCCTCGTTCGGCTTCGAGTACGGGTACACCGTCGCGTTCGACCACGAGAACGCGGTCGGCGTCACCCTCGACAAGGAGGGCGCTCACGAGCTCGCGCTCGACGCCGAGCGCGTGATGGACATCCCCGAGAACGCCCGGCAACACCCGATCCTGCTGTACGAGCCGGACGGGATGCCCGGCACGCTCGGTCGCCTCCGACCCTTCATCGGGAACATCGGAACGACGCCGTCGGTGACGATGCCCGATTCGCACAACGCGGGCGACTTCGGCCAGAGTCTCATCGGCGCCGACCACGACTACGGCGTCGAGACCGAGGCAGATCTCGAAAAGCGCACCGACGGCCACATGGACATCTCCGAGGTCCGTGCGGGTGCCACGCTGATCTGCCCCGTCGAGATCGACGGCGGCGGGGTGTACGTCGGCGACCTCCACGCGAACCAGGGCGACGGCGAGCTCTCCCTCCACACGACCGACGTGAGCGGCACCGTCACGATGGACGTAGAGGTGATCGAGGGCCTCGATATCGATGGTCCCGTGCTGCTCCCGAACGAGGAGGATCTGCCCTTCATCAGCAAGCCCTACACTGACGCGGAGCGCGAGTCCGGCCAGAACCTCGGCGCAGAACACGGCGTCGACGTCGAGGACGACATGGCCCCGATTCAGGTCGTCGGCTCCGGCGCCACCGTCAACGACGCCACGCAGAACGCCTTCGACCGCGCCGGGAAACTCCTCGACATGAGCGAGGGCGAGATCCGCGCTCGGTGTACCTTCACCGGCGGCGTCCAGATCGGTCGACTCCCCGGCGTCGTCCAGCTCGATATGCTGGCGCCGCTGGACCTGCTCGACGAGCGGGGGCTCGGCGACGCGACACGGGAGCAGTACGGGCTGTAGGCCTCCTGCACGTAGTCCCCTCAATCACCAACTCACCGGCGTCGACCCCCTCTCGACGGCCCAATAGGGATTCGGCGGGTCGACTCCTGTGCCGCCGCCCGCCGCCGTAGGCGCTCGACGCGCTCCTCGATCGAGGGGTGCGTCGACAGCCAGCGCTCAGCCGGGTTCTCGGTCCGTTTGTACGTGGACAGCGGTGTGAAGGGCCACGACGGCTCCGCGGCTCGCTCGATCCGCCGGAGCGCCCGTGCAAGCGCGATGGGGTCTCCGGTCACCTCAGCCGCACGGTCGTCGGCCGCAAACTCCCGCTTGCGCGACCGCGACCGGGCGAGGAGAGTCGCGAGTACGAAGCCGGCGAACAGTCCGTTCGTGAGCGCGCGGTGGAGCCACGCGAAGGGACCTGACCGGTCACCGGGGCGCCCCCGGATCCACGCCGAGGCGGCGGCGAGCCCAGAGAGTGCAAGGAGTGCCGGCAGCGCAAGCACCGTGGTGAACCCGACGACTGCACGCCCGATCCCGTCGGCCATCGCGAGCGCGAGCCCGTCGTTCGTTTCGAGGTGCGCCAGTTCGTGCGCGACGATTGCCTCCACCTCGCGCGCCGAGAGGATCCGGAACAGCGACCGGTCCATCACGAGGGCCCCGCCGCCCGATCCGCCGCCGACCGCGAACGCGTTCGGCGCCCGGGCGTCGGTGACGTACAGCGCCGGGCGGTCGACAGCCATCCGAGCCGCGAGTGCGTCGATCCGATGGTGGAGGTCGGGCGCGCGCTCGCGGGGCAGTCGGTCGCCCTCCAGACTCGCGAGGACCTGTGCGGTCCCGATCCAGTAGCTGAGGTACGCCGAGCCGACCGCGACGACGGCGAGCAGCGCGAGGAGAACGGGGAGGTCGGGGCGTGTGGCCCAGAGAAACAGCAGCGCGTCGGCGACGAACGCGGCCGCGGCCAGATACACCGCGAGCAGCGCGACGCCGACGACGGCTGCGGCCGCGCGGAACGCGAGCCGGGACATGTCCGACTGTACGAGGCGGGGCGTCAAACCCGTTGTGTCGTCGGCTCCCCCACGACTGCGGAACAGCCGGCTCCCCCACGCGTGCCGCCGGAAGGAAAAGCCGTAATTCCTCGGCCGCGAAACGCCTGCACATGGACGCACGCGTTCGCGAACACGCGGAGATCATCGCCGACCACTCCACCGACATCCAGTCGGGCGACGACGTGGTCATCCAGATGCCGAAGGAGGCCGAGGACCTCGCGGTCGCCCTCCACGAGATCTGCGGGGATCGCGGTGCCAACCCCGTCTACCTCAACTACTCGAAGCGCGCCCAGCGCGCCTTCAAGCGCTCATCGGACGACTTCACCGAGCCGAGCCACCGACGCGCGCTCTACGAGGAGGCCGACGTGTTCATCATCGCGCGCGGCGGCTCGAACGCCACCGAGGACGCCGACATCGACCCGGAGACCAACGCGGCCTACAACCGGGCGATGGAGGACGTCAAGCGGACGCGGCTCTCGAAGACGTGGTGTCTCACGCAGTACCCGACCGCGAGCCACGCCCAGCTCGCCGGAATGAGCACCGAGGCGTACGAGAACTTCGTGTGGGACGCCGTCTCGCTCGACTGGGACGAACAGCGCGAGTTCCAGTCGAACATGGTCGAGATCCTCGATACCGCCGACGAGGTCCGGATCACATCCGGTGAGGAGACCGACCTGACGATGGACCTGTCGGGTAACTCCACGCTTAACGACTACGGCGAGGCCAACCTTCCCGGCGGTGAAGTGTTCACCGCGCCCGTGCGCGACGGCGTCGACGGCGAGGTTCACTTCGATCTACCACTCTATCGCTACGGCCGCGAGATCGAGGGGGTCCGGCTCCGGTTCGAGGACGGAGAGGTCGTCTCCCACTCCGCCGAACGCAACGAGGACCTGCTGACGGGGATCCTCGACACCGACGAGGGATCTCGGCATCTCGGGGAACTCGGCATCGGGATGAACCGCCAGATCGACCGGTTCACCTACAACATGCTGTTCGACGAGAAGATGGGCGACACCGTCCACATGGCGGTCGGTTCCGCGTACCCGGAGACGGTCGGCGAAGGCAACGAGGTCAACGAGTCCGCCGAGCACGTCGACATGATCGTCGACATGAGCGAGGACTCCGTCATCGAAGTCGACGGCGAGGTTGTCCAGCGCAACGGGACGTTCGTCTTCGAGGACGGGTTCTAACTGCTTCGGCGGCGATGGCGGATTTTGTCGTCTGATCGGGCCGACAATCTCGTTCTGTGGGGGATTTTATGTTCTCACCGCGCGTACTCACGGTCATGCCTGAAGAAGTCCTCTTCGAGTCGGAGAGCCGCCGGAGCCGCGCCGAGATCGCCGCGTATCTCCGGACCGTCGCGGACTCGCTGGAGTCCGACAACGCGATCACCCTGCAGAAAGGCGAGCAGTCGGTGACGATGGACCCGCCCGCACGGCCGACGTTCGAGGTGAAAGCCGAGCGCGAGGGGCCGGACAACGGACCGGGCGAGCTCAGCGTCGAGTTCGAATTGGAGTGGGACGAGGAGGGTGACGGTGACGATGACGGTGGCGACGGCGGGGAGGGCGACGGGGAGTTAGCGATCGAGTAGGTGCGTTCGAAGGCCGCTACGGAATTCCGCCGGGAATCTCGGCGAAGGCGTCCCGCGCGGAGAGGTGGTCGAGGGTGTCGTCGACGCGGTCCCGAACCGCCTCCATCCGGTCGATGAGCTCCTCGTACTCGTCGGTGTTCGTCGTATCGGCGGCCTCCAGCGCAGCCTTCTTCGACGCCAGCGCGAAGAACTCCTGGCTGTGCTCGTCGAACTCCGCACGGTGGAGCAGTACCTCCACGAGCGCGAGCAGGTCCTCCTTCGAAACGGGCTTCGTCTTGTAGTCGTCGAACGGCATGTCGACGATATCGACATCCGGCTCGACCGCGGTCAGCATCGCGATCCGCGCGTCGTACCCTTCCCCGCGGATCGCCTCGAGCACCTCGTGGCCCGACATCTCGGGCATCCGTCGATCTAAGAGGACCACGTCGACCGACTCGTCCATCATCGAGAGGGCTTCCTCGCCGCCGGTGGCGATCCGCACGTCGTAGGTCGCGTCGAGGTACACCCGGTACAGCTCGGCGAGGTCGGGCTCGTCGTCGACCGCAAGGACCGTGGGCTGCGCCTCGGCGTCACTCATGATCGGAGGACTGCGGTCTGCCGATCACCCGCTCGGAGTCGCGGACCGGCGTGACCGATTGCTGTTCGTGCGCTCATGACGCGAGTTACACGCGTGATCGGTTAAAACGTTGACCCATAGTTATCGTGAGTGATATCTACCTCCCGAGACGATCGATCCGGCTCCCGTTCGCTCGGAGGGACCGCCTCACACGGCCGGATCGGTCGCACGATCGAATTGGGAGACCGCCGTGACCCAAAGGCACATTTACGCGCGCTTCCTAATCGGCACCAACGAATGTCTCATAGCCCCTCACTGCCCGACCGTCCTCGTCTGGAACTCGATCCGGAGATGAGCGAGACGGAGCGGCTCGAGGCGATCCGCCAGCACTACCGGCGGATACTGCAGGTGAACGATGAGCTCGAGGACCGACTTGATGACGCGCAGGACCGGCGCGGCGAACTCAAGTCGGACGTGGACGGGCTGAAACGCGAAAACGAGGTGCTGAAGACCACCTCGCTGTACATCGCCTCCGTCGAGGAGATCACCGATGACGGAGTAGTCATCAAACAGCACGGCAACAACCAGGAGGTGCTGACGCAGGCGTCCACGACGCTTGAGTCCGACCTCCGGCCCGGCGACCGCGTCGCGATCAACGATTCCTTCGCGGTCCAGCAGGTGCTCGACGACGAGACCGACTCCCGGGCGCAGGCGATGGAGGTCACCGAGTCCCCGGACGTCACCTACGACGACATCGGCGGCATCGACGACCAGATCCGCGAGGTCCGCGAGGCCGTCGAGGACCCGCTCGAAGACCCCGAGCAGTTCGAGGCGGTCGGCGTCGATCCGCCGAGCGGTGTCCTCCTGCACGGCCCGCCGGGGACTGGGAAGACGATGCTGGCGAAGGCGGTCGCCAACGAGTCCGACGCCACCTTCATCAAGATGGCCGGCTCCGAACTGGTCAGGAAGTTCATCGGCGAGGGCGCCCGACTCGTCCGTGACCTGTTCGAGCTCGCTGGCGAACGCGAGCCCGCTGTCATCTTCATCGACGAGATTGACGCCGTCGCCGCCAAGCGGACGGACTCGAAGACGTCGGGCGACGCCGAGGTTCAGCGCACGATGATGCAGTTGCTCTCCGAGATGGACGGCTTTGACGACCGCGGCGAGGTCCGGATCATGGCCGCCACGAACCGCTTCGACATGCTCGACGAGGCGATCTTGCGTCCGGGGCGCTTTGACCGCCTCATCGAGGTGCCGGAGCCGAACGCCGAGGGTCGCGCGCGCATCTTGGAGATCCACACGCAGGACATGAACGTCGCCGAAGGGACGGACGTGAGCGAGGTCGCGGCCGACCTAGAGGGATACAGCGGCGCCGACATCGCCTCGCTGGCGACCGAGGCCGGGATGTTCGCGATCCGCGACGGTCGCACCGAGGTCACGCAAGCGGACTTCGAGCAGGCGCGCGAGAAGTTGCAGGACGCCGAGAAGACCGAAGAGCAGGTCATCAACTACCAGTACTAGACGTTCCGATCGGCGGGCGGTTTTGAGTTCTGCAGGGTTTCTGACGGTAGATCAACGGGGTACGCTTCCAAAGCACCAGCCGCGAGGCGCGCGCCACCACTCCCTTTTATATTCAGCTTTTGTGCCGTCGTCGGCAGCGCCCCAGTTCGTAACCCCTTACCTCCCGCGCCGTCGACTCTCAGCCGATGAACACCATCCACGTCGCCGGCGGCGTCGGCGTCGCCGACACGGCGATGGCCTCCTACGACGCCGCGCTCGCGGACGCGAACCTCCACAACTACAACCTCGTCGCGGTCTCCTCAGTCGTCCCCGCGGAGGCGACGGTCGAGGCAGTCGAAGCGGCGCCGGATCTCGGTCCCGCCGGCAACCAACTCACGGTCGTCGAGGCGCGCCGAACGGTCGGCCCCGACGACGCGGTCGACTTCCGGGAGGGCGGCCGCGCCGGCGCGGAGGACGCCGAGTCGAAGCGGGCGCCGCGCCGCCGCCCGGACGTGGCCGCCGGACTCGGCTGGGCCACCGGCCCGGGTCCCGGCCTCTTCTACGAGGTCACCGGCGAGGACCCCGACGACGTACGCGAGCGGATCGAGGCGGGACTCGACGCGGGAAGCGACCTCCGCGACTGGGAGCTGCCGGATCGTGAGGTCCACGTCGAGACGGCGGCCGCGACCCCCGACCGGTTCACGACGGCAGTCGTCATCGCCGCGTACGGCGAGTCCGAGCCGATCCTGTAGGGGGAGACTCCGATCGATCCCTCCCGGATCGCCCCCGCCGACGCCTTTTTGAGTGGGCTCCGTGTATCAAACGTGTCTTCGATGAACGGCAATAACCCGTATGCCGGGGCACCGGGTGTGACGAACGCGGGCGAGCCCGCGGCCGTCGACCTCTCTCCGGATCAAGAACGACGCCTCCGGCGCGCGGTCGCCGGAATCGTCTCGCGAACCGAATCGTATCTCCCGAACAGCTACGCGGTCGGCTCCGAGCTGTCGGTCGGCACGAACGGGCCGCAGGCGACCGTCGCCGTCAACCCACCGGCCGGTCACCCCGTCTCGGCCGGGTTCACGCCGGACCCCGACGAGCTGGAGGCCGGCATCGCCGACGCCGACACCGACGAGGTCGCCCGCGGACTGGCCGCGAGCGCTGCGATGCAGGTGATGGACGCTGTCGGCGACGTGACGCCGACCGCGAAGTGAACTCGGGCTACTCCGTCTTCGTTTCGCTGACCTCTCCTTCCGAATCGTCTGCCGCTCTCACTGACTCCGGCGGCTCCAGCGTCCCTGTCACCCGGCCGTAGATCCCGAATATTTCCTCGTACCCCTCTTCGCTCGCGAGAATCGGGACCACACCCTCCTCCTCGACGCGGTGGATGTACACGTCGTCCTCGGCGAACACCGAGCCTGCGGGAATCTCCTCGAAGTTGGCGAAGTGGACCGTGGGCTCGCCGCCTCCCTTCGGCACCTCCTCGTCGCCCGCGACGACCGTCTTCTCGGTGAACGTCGGCGGTTCGTCGTCGATCGCGCCGTGCGCCCGGAGGAACGCCAGACACGCCTCGTAGCCGAACGCGACCGCCTCCTCGCTGCCCTGTCGACCGACCTCGATCGAGACGGTGTGCGGGATGGTGGAGTCCAGCGTCGTCCCGCGGAGCCCGCTTGCATCGACGACGTAGTCGACGGGCATCGCCGTCACGCTCCGGCGCGTCGACGGTGTGAGATCGCTGTAGATCGCAAAGGGCGGCGGCGCGCTGTGAGAGGTGTGGAGCGCGAGTACCGCGTCCATCCCCTCCAGTTCGGCTGCGAGCCGCGGCGCGAGCGCGCGCTCGTACTCGTCGCTGTCGGTATCTCCCGGGAACGCGCGGTTCAGATCCGTGTCGGTGTACCGCGTCCCCGCTGCTAGCGCCGGCTCGTTAGCGACGATCAGTCGAATGATGCCGTCGCCGCCCTCCTCGTCGCCTGACCCTTTCCCCTCCTCGTCGAGTTCGTCGGCGAGTCGCCTGACAATTCGCTCGCCGGCGGGTTCGTCGCCGTGGATCCCGCCGACGATCGCGACGCGGGCCGAGCTCGCTGACCCGCGGTCGATCGTTTCCATACGCTCACTTTATGCGGTCCGCATAAAGTGTCGCCGTTCCGGGAGGGAGACACCGGAACGCAGTTCGGTGAGACGCCGGGACGCGATCCGCAGTCTTAACGACGGGGGAGCGACCAGACCGGATAAATGCACCCCCTCAACGCGTGTTGCAAGGTGAGTCTGTAACGTGGTCGACGCCGATGACGCCGGGAACGGCGGGGTCGTCGTCGCCGGAAGCGGAGCCACCGGAGACGCTGACACCGAGACGGACGACCCCCTCAAAGCGGAGATCATGCGCGCAACCTACCGAGCGCTGATCGAGCAGGGGTACAGCGACCTCACGATACAGGGGATCGCCGACGAGTTCCCCAAAAGCAAGTCCCTACTCTACTACCACTACGACGGAAAAGACGACCTGATCGCGTCTTTCCTCGGGTTCGCTACCGATCGATTCCGACGTGAGATCGAAGTCGAGATCGACGACCCGGAGGCGCAGCTCCGTGCGCTCGTCGACCAGCTCGTCCCCGAGTCGCTCGACGAGGGCGAGTACCGCGTGCAGGTGGCGCTGTTGGAACTTCGCAGCGAGACGCCCCACAACGAGCGGTTCCGGCAGCAGTACGCGGTGGTCGACGACGCCCTCAAGTCTGACATCGCCGACGTGCTCCGGCGCGGTATCGAGTCGGGCGCGTTCGCCACCGACGTGAATCCCGACACCGAAGCAGAGGTCCTCGTCTCGCTTCTGACCGGCGTTCGGACCCTCCGGCTCTCAACGTACGAGCGGTTCCCGGTCGCGGAGACGCGGGCTGCGCTCGACGGCTATCTCGATCGGCTTCTCGCCGACTCCGAGGCGTAGCCGGTCGCCGACCACCGATTGGCGCGCAGCTTACCGACCGAGCCACTCGGCGAGGGCCCCACGGTACCGCCCCGCAAGCTCTCGTGCGACGAGCCGGTCTCGGGGATCAACGCCGAGGACGTGTAGCGTGCCCGCGTAGACCACGAGCCCGCCCGCGGCCCCGACGACGACCGCGGCTCGCCCGGGGGCAACCTCCCGAATTGCTCGCATCGCGAGGAACGTCACGCCGCCGGCCACCAGCGGGGTGAGGTAGGTGCGGTCGAACGGCCACAGCCCCTCGAAGCGGCGCAACAGGATGACCTGAATCGCGTTTTGCACCGCGATCGCGAGCGAGGTGCCGAGCGCGGCGCCGACGAGCCCATACCGGACCACGAATGCGTACGTTAAGGCGACGTTGAGGACGGCGAGCAGCCAGTCGAGCGCCATCCGGGCGTACTGGTGGTCGGTCATCATCAGGAGCCAGCCGGTCGCGCCCACCGCGCTGCCGACGAACACCCCGCCGAGGTAGACGACGAGGGGGGCGTACCCTGCGACGTACGGCTCGCCGAACAGCCCGAGTAGCTCCCGGCCGTACACCACGAGCACGGCGAGGATCGGGATCACGCTCGTGACGATCTGACGGGTCACCGACGTGTACACCGCGTTGAGCGTTTCGATCCGATCGTCGGCGTACAGATCCGAGGCGACCGGCGGCAGCAGTTGGTTGAACGCGATGAGGGGGATCCACGCGATCGCGATCAACACGAGGACGACGTTGTACACGCCCGCGGCGGTCGCCGTCAACAGCGCTCCGACGAGCAACACGTCAACGCGGTTCTGGAACACCTTCCCGAGGCTGCTCATCGCGACCGGCGCCGCGTGGTTGTAGAACCGCCCCGCCTCCCCACGGACTCCCCGCAGCGACGGGACGATCCCGGTCACCCGCGCGGAGAGGGGCGCGGCGACGGCCGCGAGCAGCGCGGTCGCGACGACGATGCCGCCGGCGACGCCGACGACCGAGTAGCCGAGCGCCAGCGCCGTAAGCGCGCCCACGAGCCGGACGCCCGGGCGGAGGAGTTTGTTGAAGGCGATCTCGCCGCGCGCGGACCCGACCGCGCGGAAGATCGCCGACGCGACCATCACGACGCCGAGCGATCCGACGAGGAAGCCGAACGCGCGCATCGTCGGCGGGAACGCGGGGGCCTCGACGGTGAGCGCGTTGATCCGCGGTGCTGCCACCCAGATTCCGGCGGCGATGGCGGCACCGAATCCGAGCGTCGTGGCGTACGCGAGCCCGGCGACGACCCCCTGTCGGTCGGGGTCGTCCGCGTACTCGGGGAGGTAGCGCTGGAGCGCCGGCACGCTCCCGAACGTGACGAGCCGCGAGAGCAACTGGGCGATCCGCCACGCCAGTGCGTACACGCCGTAGGCGGCCGGGCCGAGTCCGCGAGCGAGCGCGAACTCCGTCACGGCCGTGAGCGCGCGCTGGCCGGAGACACCGCCGGCGGTGATCACGGCTCCGCCCGCGATCGTCAGGAGCGCCTCGCGCTCGGCGTCGGGGACGCTGTCGTCGTCGCTCGCCGCCTCGCGCTCGCCGTCGCCACCGGCACCGAGTCCGTCGTTCACGTATCGACTCGACATGACTCGGGTCGGGAGAAAAGCGACTCGTTCCGCCGCCGGTCTGAGCCGCTACCAGCGCTGGTGGACGTGCTCGCGGACGAACTCGTCGTACACGTCAGCGACGGCCTCGCGGTCGGCCTCGCCGAGCGGCACGAGGTCGCTCGCGGCCGCGTTCGACCGAATGTGCTCCGGCGTTGTCGACCCCGGAATGACCGCCGAGACGGCGTCGTGGTCGAGGAGCCAGCGCAGCGAGAGCTGCGGGAGCGAGAGGTCGTTGCCGGTCGCGTCGGTCGGGTCGTCGGCGACGGCGTCGACCCGCTCGGCGAGCGCGTCGGCGGCGTCGAGGCCGACCTCGTAGGGGACGCCGGCGAACGTCTCGCCCACGTCGAACGCGTCGCCCTCGCGGTTGTAGTTGCGGTGGTCGTCCTCGGCGAAGTCGGTGTCCCGCGAGAGCGCGCCGGTCAGGAGGCCGGAGGCGAGCGGCACCCGACAGATCACGCCCACGTCGCGGGCGGCGGCCTCGTCGAGGAACAGCTTCGCGGGACGCTGGCGGAAGGGGTTGAAGATGATCTGGACCGTCTCGACGCCAGGGTACTCGATCGCTTTCAGTCCCTCCTCGACGCGTTCAACGCTGACGCCGTAGTTCGCGATCTTTCCCTCGTCGGCGAGGGCCGCGAGCGCGTCGAACGTCTCCGGCTGGTAGTACACATCCGTCGGCGGGCAGTGAAGCTGGACCAGATCCAGCGTCTCCATCCCGAGGTTCTCGCGCGATCGGTTCACGAACCGCCGGAGGTTCGTCTCGTTATACTCGTCGGGGACGTGGGGGTTGAGCCGGCGACCGGCCTTCGTGGCGACCGTCACCTCCTCGGCGTCGATGTCGTCTTCGAGCACGTCGCCGAGGATGCGCTCCGAGCGCCCGTCGCCGTACACATCTGCGGTGTCGAAGAAATCGATTCCGGCGTCGCGGGCGGCCTCGACCGCTGCGACCGCCTCGGACTCGGTCACGTCGCCCCAGTCGCTCCCGATCTGCCACGCGCCGTAGCCGACCTCGCTGACCTCGCCGACGTTCCCGAGCGTTCGGTGGTTCATGTTCACGTCCTACTGATCGGGGTGAACGCAAGGGCGTTCCGGAGGCGGAACCGCGAGAGGAGGGCGACGGAGCCGTCGACAGGAGCGCTGATTCATTTCGAGTCCCGCAGCACCAACGGCCCGATGGCGAGCGTGCGCTTCGCGAGGGTGAGTACGCGGAGCACGTAGGAGACGAAAAGCAAGAAAGGGAGGAGCGTGACCGCGAACGCAGCCCCGACGACGAGCGTCACGTGGTCGACCCCGCGGGTGCTCCCGGGGAACGTCCCGGCGTCGACGACCGCGAGCATGAGCCCCGCGACGACCAACGCGGGCACCGCGGCGTAGAGGATCTGCCGCGAGAGGTCGATCAGCGTCCACTGGAAGTACAGCGTCTTGATGTGTTCGCGGGCGGGACCGAACAGCGACAGCGACTCCTTCAGCTCCTTGAGCAGAGCGCGCTCGTCGTCGGTGAACGCGTCGTCGTGGTCGTCGTCGACGCGCTCGATCTGGCCGATCTTCGGGCTGTAGTCGAAGTCGATGGCCGCGAACACCACGTCGAAGGAGCCGAACTCCGCACCGTCCAGACTGTCGCGCACGCCGTCGGCGTTTTCGATGATATTCGCGGCGAGGTCGTCGACGTCCTCTCGGATGGCGATCCGGTCCGACCGGTCGCCGTCGCGCTCCCGAACCGACTCGCGGAGGGCCCGGCTGCGCTCCGACGCGGCGACGAGGATCGCATCGAGGAACGCGGCGGGGTCCGTGGGCACCGGGGAGCCGGTCAGTTCCGCGATAGAGTCTCGAACGGTGAGCGTGTCGTTCATGCGCTCCTGCTGGTCTCCGAGCGGGCCGTTCTCCTGCGTGAGCACGACCTGACCGATTGTGACGACGAGCGTCGTTCCGGTGACGATCGCCGCGATCATCGTCGAGAACAGCGTATCGATCGGATCGCCCGACCCGATCTTCTCAGCGAGAGACGGGGAGAACGCGGCCGCCACGGTGACGAACGCGACGAAGACGACGAGTGTTAAGACTCCCGCGACGACGAGCCGGTTCGCACGCAACAGCAGCCAGAGCTTCACCCGGCTATCACCGGCGCGAACGCGCATCGTGTCGGCCGTGTCGCCGTCGTCGGTATCTTCGCCTCCCTCCGCTTTCTCGCCCTCGTTCGCCTCTTCGGACGCCGTCCCGCTCGTTCTCTCGGTCATTACGCTTCGATAACCGCTTCTCGGCCGATTCCACCGACGTTCATGTAGTATGATACCGTACCCAGTGAGATAAGTACACGGTGTGATTCGAGAGGCGGCGTCGTATTCGACGGGCAGAGACGCCCGTTCGAGTTGGATGCGTATCTCGGATCCGCCGCCGCGTCGCAACGCAGAGTGTGTATTCACCAAGAGGACCGCCGGCCGCAAACCCGATACCCGTGGCTGCCGACACCCTCTGTATGACCACGACGTTTGCCGATCTCTTCGAGCGGGCGGCTGAGTACGACGTGAGCGCCGAGGCGGTGAACGCGGCGCTCGTCGAGCGTCGATCGGCGTCTGGGGACGACTCCGGCACCACTACCGAGGTCGCTTCCGACGTCTCCGACACCGACGACCTTCCCCCCGTCGACCGAGATCCGAGTCCGGCCCGTGTCGTCGCCGACGCAGATGTGCTCGCAGCCGACCTCCTCGTCGGCGGGCCGGCTCGCGAGGCGCTCGACGCGCTACGCTCGCACGCGTGGACGACTTTGGTCGCCAGCGACCCGCTCCTCGACGACGCCGAGGCCGTGGTCGCCTCGCTCGCGGACGACGGGCTGGCGGCCGACTGGCGCGGAGCAGTCGAGGCGTGGCGCGAGCCAGTGGCGCAACCCGCGGCCGACCACCCGGCGCTGGCGTCGGCGTACCGCGGCGGAGCGATGCAGGTCGTGAGCCTCGATCCGTCGCTTACGGGTCCGCAGGCCGCGGCCGGACTCCGAAATCGGATGCCGGTGAGCGTTCGGGAGCCGCGCGCGTTCGCGACCGTGTTCTCGCCAGCGAGGCTGTATCCGGAGGCCGTCGGGGGGGAGTACCCGGGTCCCGACCGCGACCCGCGCTCGATGGAACCGGTCGATATCGGCACGGACCGGCACCCCGGCGAGGACCAGCATCGATAAACCGCCGCCGACCGGACCGAGGGTAATGACCGACTCGGACGCGACCGCCGTAGCGGGGGCCGGCGTCGACGGCGACGCCCCCGAGCTGCCGGCCGATCTCGATGCGGTCCGCGATGCACTCGTCGACTGGTACGAGGCGGACCACCGCGAGTTCCCGTGGCGACGCACAGAGGACCCCTACGAGATCCTCGTCAGCGAGGTGATGAGCCAGCAGACACAGCTCGACCGAGTCGTCCCCGCGTGGGAGGACTTCGTCGAGGAGTGGCCGACGACCGAGGAGTTGGCCGAGGCCGACCGCGGCGGCGTGGTCGCGTTCTGGTCCGACCACTCGCTCGGCTACAACAACCGCGCGAAGTACCTCCACGAGGCCGCCGGACAGGTAGAAGGGGAGTACGGCGGGACGTTCCCGGAGACGCCCGAGGAACTACAGGAGCTGATGGGCGTCGGCCCGTACACCGCGAACGCGGTGGCGTCGTTCGCGTTCGACAACGGCGACGCCGTCGTCGACACCAACGTGAAGCGGGTGCTCCACCGCGCGTTCGCGGTCCCGGACGACGACGCGGCGTTCGCGCAGGTCGCATCGGACGTGATGCCCGACGGCGAGTCCCGTATCTGGAACAACGCGATCATGGAGCTCGGTGGCGTCGCCTGCGGGACGACCCCGCGGTGTGACGAGGCCGGCTGTCCGTGGCGGAGATGGTGTCACGCCTACGAAACCGGCGACTTCACCGCGCCCGACGTGCCCGAGCAGCCGAGCTTCGAGGGAAGTCGTCGGCAGTTCCGAGGTCGGATCGTCCGACTCCTCGGCGAGTACGACGAGCTGGCGCTCGACGATCTCGGCCCCCGCGTCCGAGTCGACTATTCGCCCGACGGCGAGCACGGCCGAGAGTGGCTGCGCGGGCTCGTCGACGACCTCGCGGACGACGGGCTCGTGGCGATCGAAGAGCGCGCAGGGGCGGACGAAGGGCGTTCGGCGGACGACGGAGCGAGCGAGGTCGTCGTCTCTCTGCGGCGGTGAGTTCCAGAGCGTGAGAAAGCGATTGGGAACCGTTACCCGTTTATCGCGGGAGCGGGAATGAGTGGCCATGAGCGAGACCGTCGACGCCGACCTCTACACGCGGACGAAGGCCTTACTGGAGCCGGGCGACATCGAACTCGCCGGCTGTATCGTCCACACGACGCTCGGCGGGCAGGAGGACTTGGAGATGCACGAGCTCACGGTCGCGATCAACGAGGTCATCGCCGATCACGCCGGGAAGGGCGAGTCGTACATCGAGGCCGGCAACGACGACACGAACTTCTCGTCGAACCAGTTCCAAGGACTGACCCTCGACGACGAGGCGTTCGTCTGGGAGTGCCAGCAGCTCCTCCGCGACGGCACCTTCGACCTCGTCTTCTACTACGAGGCGAACGTCGATCAGGAGGCGCTCGCGGACGACCTCGCCGAACTCGACAACGTCGATCGCGTGACGCAGGTTCCCTGACGCGGCGACCCCCTTGTAACTCGTGAGCGAAACCGTTCTCATTCCCGGCGGCCGCGACGTGCGCGCCACCCTCGACACCGCCGCGAGCGACGGCGGTGGCGACGCCACCGGGAACGGGTCCCGGGCCGACGCGGTCGTCGTCGCCTGCCCGCCGCACCCCCAACAGCGCGGCCACCGCGGCGACGAGCGCCTGACCGCCGTCAGCAACGCGCTGACCGATCGGGGGATCGACTGCCTTCGGTTCGACTACGGTGACTGGGACGAAGGATACGGCGAGAGCACTGACGCCGACAACACGGTCGGCTGGGCGGTCGAGCGGTACGAGCGCGTCGGGCTGTTCGGCTTCTCGTTCGGGGGGACGGTCGCGCTCGTCACGGCGGCGTCCCGCCCCGGACTCGCCGGGGTCTGCGCGCTCGCGCCGACCGCGCGACTGAACCCCGACGTGGACGCAGTTGCGGTCCTCGACGATCTTATCGATCTCAGCGTGCCAACGCGGATCCTGTACGCGACCCGCGACTCGACGGCCGACTGGGAGCCCGTGGTGGAGCGGGCCAAGGAGTTGGGAATCGAGACGATCGGATTCGAGTCCGACCACTTCTTCGTCGGGCGGGCAGGTGATGTGGGGGAGGAAGTGGGGGCGTTTTTCGGGCCGCGACTAGAGGACAGTTTATAAACGGCGGTCAGTCGGTTCTGGTGAGGTCCTCCATCTCAGATTCGCCGAGACACTCGTCGGCATACCATCCATAGACTTCGGCGGCCTCGTTACCGTTCTCAATGCACTCGCGTTGCTCATCGCTCAGACGGTCGTTTTCGAGACGGTTTCTGAAAGGGACGTGCCATCCTCGTTGACATCCAGCAACCGTGACTGTCGTCCGCTGATCCAGATCACCTCACCCGCCGAGCACCGCGGCAAAGACCTTGTAGAGTCCGAATCCGATCCCGATAGAGGCACCGAGCGTGATGAGCCAGAATACGAGGGTAACGCCGATCTTCCGACGAGACACGCCCGCTGAGCCGCCAGCGAGCCCACCGCCGATGACGCCGGAGATGATGATGTTGTTGAACGAGATCGGAATCCCGAGCGCGATGGCCAGTTGTGCGATGATGAACCCGGGAACCAGCGCGGCGATAGAGCGCCTGACACCCAACTGTGCGTACTCACGGGAAGTCGCTTGGAGCAGTTTGGGCGCCCCCATCCACGCACCCGCGAGAATGCCGGTTGCGCCGAGCGCGAGCAGGACGATACTGGGTAGTCCGAGTTCGGCCCCGTAGAGGTTCTCAAGCGGGCCGGTCGCCAACCCGACCTGACTGCCGCCGCTGGAGAAGGCGACGACGCTCCCGAGGACGATGAGGAACGTCCGGATGCCCCCCTCGACCGAGGCATTGGTCCGCCGGCGAATCAGCAGAAACCACGCCGCGGCGGCCGCGAGCGTGACGAGAACCACTACGGGATCGACATCGGCGACCGTCGGCAACTCGACCTGTCGCGCAATGAACTCTGCGATGGAACTTTGGCTCGCCTCGGGCGGCGAGGGGATAACGCCCAGTTGGACGTTGGCGATGATACCGCCGACGACTGCCGCAAGCAACGGGACGCCGATCGTCTCCGGGATGTCGTCGCGTCGGAGGATAGTGGCAGTGAGATAGGCGAGCCCGCCCGAAACGGGGGGGACGAGCGCCCAAAAGAGCGCGATGCGGCGGTAGGTGTCGATGGCGGGGTCGCCGCCGAGCGAGAGCCCGACGCCGACCATCGCCCCCGTCGTCGCAAACGCGGCCGGGACGGGATAGCCGGTGTAGACGCCGAAGGCCATGAATCCGGTCGCGGTCAGCAGTCCCGCCGTCGCCGCCAGCGACGTTATTTGGACGCCGTTGATGAGTCCCGCCCCAACCGTCTCGGAAATCGCTCCGCCCTGAGTGAGCGCGCCGAGCGCAGCGAGGATGCCGATGAGGAAGGCCGCTCGCATCGTGGAGATGGCGTTGGCACCGATCGCCGGGGCAAACGGCGGCGAGTTGCTGTTGGCACCGAGCGCCCACGCCGTGGCGAGGCTGGTGAGTGTCGCCAGCGCAACGAGCGCCCAGAAGACAGCTCCCGCCACGCTCAAGGTCCTCCACTGATGGGGGTTCGAGCCATGTCAATCAGTTCGACAGAGACAGTGGTTAAACATTCCCCCCCATGAGTCCAAGTGAGACGAAAATCTCCCTTCGGACAGTGTCTATCACTGACCGGCTTGAAGTGATAGAACTCCCAGCGGTCAGTACGCGATTTTTAGCGGCCGGCTGTTTCCGGCAAAAATGCACTGAAAACAGGAGTCCAACAGGGCCGGTCAGTTGTACCCGCGCCAGCGGTGGCCGCACTCCTTGCACTTGAAAAAGCGCGTCGGGGGCTCGTCGGCGGCGCCGGTCTGTTTGATCGTGTACCACGCCTCGCCGTGGCCGCACTTGTCACAGACGATGTCCTTAGCGGTCGGCTTCCCCTCGAAGTTCGCGCCTTCCTCCGTCTCGATCACCTCGTCGCCGGTCTGCTCGGTCGTCGACTCGAACTCGGCGGCGAGCGCCTCGTCGCGCTCGGTGGTGGCGCCGCAGTCGTCGTTCTGACACACCATCTCCCCGTCGCGAGAGACCATCATCGAGCCGCAGTCGTCACAGAACTGCATATACGCCACGGTACGGCCCCGAGCGGTTTAGCTCCCCTGACTGCGCGTCGAAGGGGAATGAACGTGAATCGCATTTATAAGTAAACGTCGCCGTCACGGATTCGTCGCTTTCGGAGTGCTACTCCACGCGCTCGCGGGCGGCAGCAATAAGCATCGGCAGCATAACGGTCGCGTCGCCGTAGACGGAGGCGTTGCGCGCGTCCTTCTCCAGTTTCCCCCACGACCGAGCCTCCTCTAAGGTGGCACCGGAGAGCCCGCCGGTCGCCTCCGGGTCCATCGTGATCTGAACGGCGTAGTCGTAGGCGCGGGGCGTGACGAGCATCGTCTGGAGCGTGAAGTTCTTCGGGACGCCGCCGCCGACAAGCAGGCAGCCGGCGTCGTCGGCGTCGAACGCGAGGTCGGTCAGTTCCGTCATGTCGTCTAAGGCGTCGAGCGTGAAGTCGGCAGTCTGGGCGTACATCCACGCCTGTAACCCGAGCACGGAATCCTGCACGGCGGGACAGTAGACGGGCACATCGCACTCGTAGGCCGCGGCGGCGACGCCGGCGTCCTCGGCCACGTCGTCGCGTTCGTTAACCGCGGCGTTGGCGCGTCCGAGCTCGCGTGTGAGATCTGCGATGCCGACGGCGCCGTTTCCGTCGTCGTCCGGATCGGCTTCGAGCGCCGGGAACACCTCCTCGCGCAGGTGACCCTCGAAGGCCGCGAAATGCTCCTGCGGGAGGTAGACGTTGTAGATGCGGTCGACGCCCTCGTCGCGGAGCCCCTCGTCGTGCTCGCGGAGACTCTTCTCGGGGTCGTGGGTCCGACCGTGGTGGTGTTTCCCGCCGATGGCCTCGATGGCGTCGTGGGTGAGGTTCGCGCCCGTCGTCACCAGCGCGTCGACGTAGCCGTCTCGGATGAGATCGGAGACGATCCGGCGCATCCCCGCGGGCACCATCGCGCCCGCCAGCGAGAGGAACACGGTGCAGTCGTCGTTCGCGAACATCTCTGCGAGCACGTCGCCCGCCTCGTTGACCGACGCTGCGCCGATCCCCGCGTCGCCGTACCCCTCGACCAGCTCCCCGACGGTCATCCCGGCCGTCGCGCGGGTGTGTCCGACCGGGTCCTCGTGGAACTCCTCGTGCGGCGGGTCGCCCCCGTCGTCGCTGTCGCTCATAGCGAGAGGTGCGGCGCGCGACCGTTTGAAACGACCGATCTGTCGACCGATCTACCGCCCGACGGCGCCCCCGCTCACGGGCGGGAACAGCGCCAGCTCGTCGCCGGCTTCGAGCGTCGTGTCCATCCCGCCGTTCTGGCGGACGTTCTGACCGTTCCGGAGAACGTTAATGTGGTTCGCGACCTCGCCGTCGTCGAGCACCCGATCGCGAAGGTCCGGGTGAGCCTCCAACAGCGCGTCGAGCGCGTCGCCGACCGTGTCGCCCGGCTCTGCCGCCACGTCGATTTCGCGCCCGCCGGCGATCTCTGCGAGGTCGGCGAACAGCTTCCACTCCATACGCAGATCCCCGCGCGGGCGACTCAAGAGCGTTGCGCCCGGTCCGAATTTTCGGGGGCCTCGGTCTTGTCGGTGTTGTCGGTCTCGTCGGTGTTGTCGGTCTCGTCAGTGTTGTCGGTGTCGCTATCACCGATCTCGCTGTCGACGCTCCCGCTATCTCCCCCGTCCGCAGACGCCGTCCGGACTCCTCCCGCGGCAGCCGCCTCGAACCGGCGGATCGCGTCCGGGCGACCGACGAGGTACACGAGGTCGCCGGCACCGAACGTGTACGCGCGCGGCGGGATCGGCTGGACGGAACCCTCGGCCGGCCGGACCGCGGCGACGACGGTGTCGACGTCGCCGACGGTGCTCCCGTCGAGGTCGCTCCCCGCCCCGACGGCCACCGATGCCATCGTCTCGTCCGCGTTCCGCAGCAGGGAGGCGAACTCGCGGTCCGCCTGCGGCTCCGCTGGGAGCGTCACGATCCGGTATCCGCCCTCGTCGGTCAGGCGTTCGGCGTCCGACTCGTCGAGCGCGACGGTGACGGCGTCGGCGGCGACCCCGCGTAGTTCCCCGGTTGCGACGTGTTTCGGCTCGGGATCGTCCCGCCACAGCTGGACCGTGTCGCCGGCGGTGGCGTTGTTCGGCGGATCCGCAGCCACCGCGATCGCCGCCGATCCCGGGGCGAGCGTCGGGCCAAGTCCGGCAGCGCGGGAGCCGACCGCGAAGTACTCGACCGTCCCGTCGGTGCCGAGGTCGATGTCGACGTAGCCCACGCCGTACTCCTCTTTGAGCCGGGCGACGAGCCGCTCGCGGAGGTCCTCCACCGAGAGCTTCCGCGGGAAGAGGAGGGTCGTCTCGGCGAGTTCCGCCTTCTTCTCCGGCGAGACGGGGTCGTACGTGTCCATGTCGCCGATCTCGCCGACCGACGGGAGCGTCACCGCCGTGAACCGTCCCACCGCGCGCACGACGCCACTCAACTCGCCTTCGAGCTGTTTGGCTCCGGAGAGTGCGAACACATCGACTGCAAGTCGGTCGCCAACGTATCTCCCGACGGGCGCCATCACCACTGCGACGCCCAGCGATACCACGTTGAAGAACACGGTCTCGGGCGCCAGAAGTGTCGGGCTGTCGCCGGCCGCAATCGATCCCAACGAGGTCGTGTTGAGGTACAGCGCGACGACGGCGACGCCCAGCAGACCGGTCACCCCTTCGGGGATCTCCGCGCGAAAGTACCAGCGGTAGGCCAGCGCCGCACTCCCCGCGACGAGGACGGCGAGGACGGCGAACGTGGCGAGGGTGACCACCGCCTGCCGCGGCCGCGCAAAGCCGACGGCGACGACGGCGGTGACAGGGCGGACAACGCCCACGGCCGCGTCTGCACCAACCGTTTCGGCGAGGGCGTGAATCACGCGGCCACCTCCACGAAGCGGTCGAGCGCGTCGCGACTCCCGACGACGAACAGATCGTCGCCCGCCGACAGCGACTGCGACCCGCCGGGCGCGATCGTCCACGATTCGTGGCGCGCCGCGAGGACAGCCACGTCGTACGCCTCGCGGATCTCGGCCTCGCCGATAGTGTGCCCGTCCAACGGCCCACCGGCGACGACCGAGACCTTCCGGAACCGCTTGCCGGTCCGCCGTAACAGCGCCGTGAGCTCGTACTCGCGGCGAGTTCCCCGCGACAGCACCAGCACGCGCCCCCGGTCGGCGCGCAGGAGCGCCGTCGCCTCCGAGCGGTCGACGGCAACCGTCACCCGCCCCTCTCCGCCGGTCGTCGTGGGTGCGGTCGCCGCCGGGAGGGAGGCGACGGTCTCCTCTCCGCCGTCGGTCCGGAGGTCGTCGTCGGGCTCCGGCTCGTCGCTGGCAGCAGACGCGGGAGCAGGCGCCACGGCGGCCCCCGCTTCCGGCTTTCCGCTCGATCGGGCGGCGAGCACGGCTCCCTCAATGTCGAGGTCTGGTGTCACCACGCGGACGACGTCGCCGCGGGCGATCCCGGTCGGCACGAGTGCCGATACCGACACCGCACGCTTCCCGACCGGAACCCGCTTCGAGAGCGCTCCCGTCGGCGGCGCGGCGGCCACCGTCGCACGCGCCTGCTCGTCGATCCGGACCGTCACGTCGGCCAGATCGAGTTCGGTCTGTAACCGCTCCGCGAACCGCTCTTCGAGCTCCGCGAGCGGGAGGTCAGCCGGGAACGTCCAGTCGCCATCGAGGATCGACCGGCGCGTCTCGGTCGGCAGCGGCGGGTATCCCTCCATGTCGTTCACCTCGCCAGTCACCTCGACGGAGACTCGTCCTCGGCCGCCGACAAGCTCGATCACGTCGGTCGAGAGGGTTCGGTTCCGGAGCTGTTTGAGCGAGATCCGCTTCGGGACGCTGGCGCCGAGTCGGTCCCCCTGCGCGTGGGCGTACAGAGAGATCATCAACACAACGATGATCGCCGTGAGGATCGCCGGTGCACGCTCCGACGACCGGATCGTTTCGTCATTGAGGGCGAGCAGCCCCCCGTTGATACCGGCGATCGCGAGCGCGAGGACGACCACCCCGAGCCCGGGGATGGTCACGTCGGTCACGTACTTAAAGACGAACCCGAGTACCCCGGCCACCAGCGCGGGAACGATCCCGGTGATGATGCCGAGGTAGATCCCGAAGACGATCTCGACGGGTAGCGACATACGCCCTCCAACCGGCGGCGCAGTTAAACGTGTGTCGACGGAGAGGGCGTCGCGAGTACCGACGCCGGTGACGCCGTCGACGACGGAAACGCCGCCAGTTCCGTCGCTCGCTCGCGGGGTTTAAGTCCGCCGTCGGCGACGGAATCCCATGGAGCTGACCCGTGATTGGGTGACCGTGCGGGCGTCGATCCTCCTGACGTTCGCGGTCGCGATACTGTCGATCCTCGCCGGTCTCGCCCAGATCGGGGGGCTCGGCGTCGACGGTCCGCTGTCCCTGTACGTGCCCGCGGTCGTCCGCCAGACCGTCGGGTTCACTGGGACGATAACCGGTTTCTCGATGCTCGGGAGCAGCTTCGCGCTGCGGAACGGCTACCGCGTCGGTTGGTACTCCACGGCGGTCCTACTCCCGCTGACCGCGATTCAGGGGCTGATGCAGGCGTCGGTGCTGTCGTTCCCGCTGGTGGCGTTGTCGATCGTGTCGATGCCCGCACTCGCGTACAATCGCGGTCGATTCGACAGGCCGTTCTCGCCGTCGCCGACCCAACTCGCTGCGGGCGCGGCGCTCGTGACCGCAATCTCGTACGGGACGATCGGCACGTACGCGCTCCGCGACCAGTTCAACGGGGTCGAGACCATCGTCGACGCGTTCTACTTCACCGTCGTCACCGCCTCCACGGTCGGCTACGGAGACGTGACTCCGGTGGCCGGCGCGGCCGCCGACATCGCGCAGTTGTTCGTGCTCTCCTCGCTCGTGATGAACGTCGCCGCGTTCGCGGTGGCGCTCGGGGTTATTCTCACCCCGGCTATCGAGGCGCAGCTCTCCAAGGCGCTTGGAAAAATGACCGATAAACAGATCGACCTCCTCGACGACCATGTCCTCGTGCTCGGCTACGGGGACCTGACCGAACCGATCCTCGAAGAACTCGACGCCCGCGACGGGACCAAGTACGCGGTCGTGACCACCGACGAGACCGCTGCGAGGCGACTGAGCGAACGCGACGTGCCCGTATTCACCGCGGACCCGAGCGACGTCGACCCGCTCGAACGGGTGAATATTCAGGGCGCCCGGGCGGTCGTCGTCGCAACGAACGACGATGCGCGGGATGCGCTCGCGATCCTCACCGCCAGACAACTCAACCCCGACGTGCGGATCGTCGCTGCGGTAACCCAGCGAGAGAACGTCAACAAGCTCCGCCGGGCCGGCGCGGACCAGGTAATCTCGCCCGCGACGCTGGGCGGCCACATTCTCATTGACTGCGCGTTCGGCGCGGACAGTGAGGACGCGACGACCGACCTCCTCGGCGATTCGATTGACGACGTAGAAGAACTCGACGACTCGTCCGCTTGACGCGCTGACTCCCTACCTCTCCGGCCGCGAGACGGGTGCGCTCAGCGACTCTGTCGTCCCTTCGTCTGCCGGTAATCCCGACTCAACACGTTCTCGCGCATGTGTTCCCGGAACGCGTCGGCCTCGGTGTCGGTCATCTCTGACGGCTCCTTCATCGGCACCAGCTCGAAGCCGCGGCCCCGGATCGTCGTCGCGTGTTCGGCGTCGATATCGAAGGAGTCCGGACGCCGGGTGGTGTACGCGACCGCGAGCTCGCGGAGCGGTCGCTCGCCCACGGGGACGATGATCTGCGGATTAATCATCCGAATCTCCGCGTTGAGGAACGGCTCGCAGGTCTCGACCTCTCGGTCGGTCGGCTCGCGCTTGGGGTGGCGACACCGCGTTAGGTTCGTAAAGAAGATGTTCTGCACGTCGGGCTCCGTCGCGTCCGGCGCCGACCGGACGAACCCGAGGTCGGCGAAGATCGACTGCACTCGCTCCCCGGCGCCCGCACCGGTGAAGGGGATACCGTTGGCCTCGGCGGTCGCACTCGGCCGCGTACCGACGACGAGAAACTCACCACCCACGTCGCCGTAACCGTGAACGACCCGGTCGCGGGGGCCGCACAGCTCGGGACAGTTCTCACAGTCAGTGTCCATCCCGAACGGGTTCCGGAGCTCTTTCTGGTTCGCGTCCACGGATGCACTGCGTCCCGCGGGCTGGTAAACGCTCCGCTGGCGGGATCGGGGACGGACGAGAACGAACGAGAACGAACGAGAACGAACGAGACGGACCGTTAGTTCAGCGCGTAGGTGGTACCGTCGCAGTCGACCATGCCCTCCTTCCGGAGGGTTTTCAGAATGCTGTACAGCGAGAGCTTCTTCATGCCCAGCGAATCGCCCATCTCCGAGACGGTCGCGTCGCCGTTCGTCGTCAGATACAGGTACACGAGCTTCGCGCGGGGAGACTGCAGCTCCGGCGGCAGGGCCGGCGCCGCGGTGGGTGCGGTCTCTGTCTCTAACATCTTGTTCGATCCATTGACTTCGACGATAATAAACCCCCTATTCAACGATCGTCGAAAGTCAGCAAGCGGGAGATAGAAGGCCAAACGCGCCGAAAATGCGTTAGAACGCGATCGATGTCGGTGGCGTTGTCGTCGTCACGCTCGCGGTACCGTTGTCGGCTTTCGACCGACGACGGATAGGAGACCGTGAACGATCCGGATTGATCGTGTCTGAATCGCGGTTCAGTACGAGCGGGTCTTCGGTTCGTACGTCTTGTTCTCTCCTTCGAGGATCGTCGGCTTGTACCACAGCTCCGGCTCGCCGTCGTTCCACGAGACGAGCGTGTGTTTCAGCCAGTTCTCGTCGTCGCGCTCCTGGCGCTCTTTGCGCCAGTGAGCGCCGCGGAACTCCCGTCGCGCGAGCGCGCCCATCGTCAGCGCCTCGGCAATGTCGAGGATGTTCCGGGTCTCCATCGTGTGGATGAGGTCGGTGTTGAACGTCCGGGACGGGTCCGAGACGGCGACATCTTTGTACGTCTCTCGCGCCTCGTGGAGGTCGCTAAGCGTCTCCTCGAGCCGACCCTCCTCGCGGAACACGTTGACGTTCGCGGTCATCGTCTGCTGGACCTTCGAGCGGGTCTCGGCGTGGTTGCGACCCTTCCGCGAGAGCAGTTCCTCAACGCGGTCTTTGGCGCTCTCAACTTCCGCTTCGAGCACGCCATCGGGGTCCGTCGCCACCGCGCCGCCGTCGGCCGCGGCGGGATCCTGCCCGCCGGTCTCGCCGACCTCGACCTCGAACTCGTAGTCGGCGGGCTCCCACTCGCCGTCCTTGCCGGTCGTGACCTCGGCCTCGCCCATCTCCTCGCCGGCCGCGTGACGCCCGGCGCGCTTCCCGAAGACGATGAGCTCAGGCAGGGCGTTGCCGCCGAGACGGTTCGCGCCGTGGACCGACGCGCAGGCGCACTCACCGGCGGCGTAAAGGCCGCCGATGACGGTCTCGCCGAACTCGTTCGTCTCGATGCCGCCCATCGCGTAGTGCTGACCGGGCTTGACCGGCATCGGCTCCGTGAGCCCGTCTGCGCCCTCGAAGTCTTCCGCGAGGTGGAGGATGTTCTCCAGCCGGTCGAGAATGCGCTCCTCGCCCAAGTGCCGCATGTCGAGGTGGACGTACTCGTCTTCGATCCCGCGCCCCTCGTTGACCTCGGTCAGCTCGGCGCGGGAGACCACGTCACGGGAAGCGAGCTCGCCGTCGTTGTTCGCGTAGCCGTGCTCGAACATGAAGCGCTCGCCCTCACTGTTGTAGAGGATACCGCCCTCACCGCGGACACCCTCGGAGATGAGGACGCCCGTCGACGGGAGCGTCGTCGGATGGAACTGGATGAACTCCATGTCTTCCATCGGGACGCCCGCGCGGTACGCCATCGCGACGCCGTCGCCGGTGTTTGCGACCGCGTTCGTGGTGTGATCGAACACCTGTCCCATCCCGCCGGTCGCGAGAATGACACCGTTCTTGGCGCTAAAGCCGCTGATCTCGCCGCTCTGAATGTCGTAGGCGACGACGCCGTGGCAGGTCCGGTCGGCCGGGTCGTCCTCGTCGGTGACGGCGAGTTCCATCACGTGCCACTCGTCGTATACCGTGATCCCGCGTTTGACCACCTGCTCGTACATCGTGTGGAGCATCTGGTGGCCGGTCTCCGCGCCGGCGTACGTGGTCCGGGGGAAGGAGAGCCCGCCGAACGGTCGCTGGGAGACGCGTCCGTCGTCCTCGCGGGAGAAGGGCATTCCCCAGTGTTCGAGCCGGATGACCTCTTCCGGACTCTCCCGACAGAGGGCCTCGACCGCCGGCGCGTCACCGAGGTAGTCGGACCCCTTCATCGTGTCGTATGCGTGGTCCTCCCATGAGTCGGCGTCGCGCAGTGCCGCGTTGATGCCGCCCTCGGCCGCGCCCGTGTGCGATCTGACCGGGTGGAGCTTCGAGACGATGGCCACGTCGGCCCCCGCTTCCTGTGCCGCGATCGCCGCCCGGAGTCCCGCCCCCCCGGCGCCGACAACGATAACGTCGTGTTCGTGCATTGTTGTATGGTATCTCGTTAGATTTGGAGTCCCTTGAGCGTGTCCACCACGCTCACCAGAACTTCAGGTTGTTCTTGACGGCCTCGCGTTTCAGCTCCTGGATGTGCTCGGTGAGGGGGATGTCCTTCGGACACACCTCCGTACAGGAGAACTGGGTCTGGCACCGCCAGACGCCGTGCTCCTGTTCGATGATCTCCAGCCGCTTCTGTTTGATCTCCTCGCCCTCGCGTTCGTCCATCGCGAACCGGTATGCCTTGTTGATCGCGGCGGGGCCGAGGTACTCGTTGTCGCCGGCGGCGATGTTACACGAAGACATACACGCGCTACACCAGATACACCGGGTCGACATCTTGATCTTCTCGCGGTTCTCCCGCGTCTGGCGCTGTTCTTCCAGTTCCCCGTCGGGGTACTCGTTCGTCTGGAAGTACGGCTCGACGGCCTCCATCTGGTCGTAGAAGTGCTCCAAGTCGACGACGAGATCCTTCTCGACCTCGGCGTGCGGGAGCGGCTCGACGCGGATCGGCTGTTCGAGATCGGCTATCTGGGTCTTACACGCCAGCTTCTGCCCGCCGTTGACGAACATCGCGTCCGAGCCGCAGACGGCCTGCCGGCAGGAGTGCCGGAACGTAAGCGACGAGTCGTACGTGTCCCGCGAGTACATCAGCGCGTCGAGGACGGTCATCCCCTTCGTGAACGGGACGTGGAACGTGTCGAACCGGGGCTCCTGTTTCCCCTCGATCTCGGGGTCGTACCGGAACACCTTCAGCTCGACCGTCTCCTCATCGGCGGCGGCCTTCTCGGCCTCCTCGGCCTGCCGACGCGTGCGCTCCTCGGCGGCGCGTCGTCGCTTTTCTTCTCGACGCTCGTCGCCCTTCGAGGGCACCTCGGTCTCGGCGTCGGTTTCGGTCGATTCCTCAGTCTGTGTCGGTGTCTGCGTACTCATAGTTCAGAGCAGTGGGAAGCCGCCCGCCCACGCGTTCGCCGTCCGAATCCCCTGGAACAGCAGCACGACGCTCGCGGCTACGAGCGTCCACTTGACGACCGTGCGTTTGGTGCCGGTCAGCCCCTGGTTGATGAGGGCGTTGTATACGCCGTTGACCCCGTGGAACGTCGCCGTTACGAGGAACAGCACCATTAGCGAGTAGTAGCTCAGCTGCTCCATCCGCGCCGAGCTGGCCGCGAGCGTGACCTCGTCCGCGTGGTGGACGAAGTGGAGCAGGAAGAAGTGGAACGCCAGCACGATCAGTAGGAACGCCGCCGTGACGCGCTGGAGCAGCCACATCCGACCGCCGGAGTTGAACGAGGAGTAACGCTCTGCCATCTTAGAACGCCCCCGCGATGAACGTCGGAATCGACGCGACAGTGATCGCTCCGGTCAGGATTAGCGACGCGTAGAAGCTCTTGTCTTGTGCCTCCAGCCCGACGCCGAGGTCGACGAGGAGGAGCCGAGTGCCGTTGAGCATGTGGAAGACGGCGACCGCGAGCAGGCCGACCTCCAGGATGCGCACCAGCAGCAGCCCTTCGAGACTGACGATTGTCCCCGTGAACACGTCCGTCTCCGATCCCTGGAAAAGCATCGTCGCGCCGTCGGCTGCCGGGATCGCGGTACTCAACACGGCGATGTGAGTGAACAAGTAGCCGATGAGCACCCACCCCGTGAACTTATGAAAGATCCAGGCCCACATCCCCGCTTGGAACTCCCGCCAGCGGCTGAAGTCCTCGATGAGGCCTCGATTGTACGACTGACTCATACCTAACGGTTCCGCACCGGGGTCGTATAGTAGTTACTAACGTGGCGGAGTCTTCGGGGACTCACCACCCGGAGCCGTCGGTGACATCTTAAATTTTTGTCACCAGTTTCCGACTCGAACGAAGAGCCGATTAGGACTCTTGTAACGTGCGTATAAGATGTCCTGTAAGGCTCGTTCGTGCGGGTAGTTCGCACGGTTGTGCCCTCGCGGAAGCCTTTTATGCGATCCGTTCCACTATACAGGTGCAATGGCGAAAGGGAAGGTTGACTTCTTCAACGACACTGGCGGCTACGGGTTTATTGAGAGTGACGACGCGGACGAGGACGTGTTCTTCCACATGGAGGACGTCGGCGGCCCGGACCTCGAGGAGGGTCAGGAAGTCGAGTTCGACATCGAGGAGGCCGAGAAGGGTCCGCGCGCGACGAACGTCACTCGCCTGTAACTCCGGCGACGACGTTCAGGTTGTATCGGCTTTTCGACTGTTCTACGCCTCCGAGCGACTGCGTTATCCGGCGTAGCGGCCGATTGTTCTCCGACCGATAGGGATTTACTGGTGGCTGACTGACCGGTCAGTCAATGAGTGAGCAGCCGGGCGCGGCCGACGAGATCATGGACGGGGTCTATCGCGCGCTCCGCGCCCACGGCTACGCCGACGTGACGATGCAGGATATCGCCGACGAGTGCTCGAAGAGCAAGTCCTTGCTCCATTACCACTACGACACGAAAGAGGATCTGCTCGTCGCCTTCCTCGATCACGTCATCAGTGACTCGGAGCGGCGGATCGCGGCCCACGCGGACGACCCCCCGGTAGAGCGGCTCTCGGGATTTATCGGGTGGTTCGTTTTCGAGCCCGAGGCGATCGACCGCGAGGCGTTCCACATCGCTCTCCTCGAACTCCGCACGCAGGGGCCGTTCAACCAGCCGATCCGCGAACAGCTCGTCCGGAGTGATCGGCTGCTCCGCGGCACCGTCGTCGACATCCTCGAATCGGGCATCGAAGAGGGCGTCTTCCGCGACGTCGACGTCGAGGAGACCGCGGCGCTGCTGGTCGCGACCCTCGACGGGGCGCGGACGCGACAGATCACGCTGAGCCGGGGCGCGAACGCAGCGGGGAGTCCCGGTATGAACGGTGACCGGTCGGATACGGACGATTCCGGTCGGAACGGGACCGGCGGTAGCGCGTCCGGAGGCACATCCGGCGGCGACGCGTCCGGAACCGGAACCCTCGACGCCGTCGACCGTCCCGAGCCGACGTACACGCGGGCCGTCGCGGAGGCGACCCTCCGTCGGATCGTCGAACCGCTGCTCGCCGAGGGCGTGGAGCGACCATCGCTCGAAGCGGGAATCGCGGCAATGACGCCGGTCGACGAGGATGAAAACGAATGACGGGCGGCCCGAGGTGCCGGGCGATGATTCTTCCCACCGCTGTCGCGACGAGAGGAGGTGACTGAAGTGGGACTGCTCGGGATCGACCGGCCGCCGACCGTGTTGCTCGCGGTGATCGCCAGCACCTTTTTCGTCGGCTTTGGCGGCGGTGTCGTCTTCCCAATCCTCCCGAACCTCGGCGCGGTGCTCGGCATCTCGGCGTTCATGGTCGGCGTGATCCTCTCCGCGAACCGGTGGGTGCGCCTCGTCGCGAACGCGCCCGCCGGCGCCTTAGTCGACCGGTACGGAACGCGTAAACCGTTCGTCGCCGGGCTGTTCGTCGAGGGCGTCGCCACCCTCGGATACGTCGTTGCGCTCGCGATGCCGCCCGCCGAGTCGCTCCGCCCGATCGCGGCGTCGCTACCGACGTTTGCGGCCGGTCCGCTGGTCGTCGGCGCGGAGCAGTGGTTCACCCCGATCGCGATCGTCGTCGCGCCCGAGACGTGGTTCCTGCTCGCGCGCATTCTCTGGGGGTTCGGCTCCGCGGCGGTGTTCGCGACGGCCTACACCATCGCCGCCGACCTCTCCGACAGCGGCTCGCGGGGGACGAATATGGGCGTCGTCCGCGGCGGGATCACGATGGGGTTCCCAGCGGGGCTCGTGCTTGGCGGCGTCGTCTCCGCGATCGCGGGCAACATCGCCGCCTTCTCCGTCGCCGCCGCGTTCGCGCTCACCGCCAGCGTCGTCGCATACCGCTACGTCCCGGAGACGCACGTCACGGGCGATCGCTCCGGGGATTCGATCAAGCCGTGGGATATCGACACCGCCGTCCCCGCCGTGACCGTCGGGCTGGTCAACTTCGGGCTGATGTTCGCGTACATCGGCGCGCTGTTCTCCACGCTCGTGTTGTTCCTCGGCGCAAACGACATCTCCCTGTTGGGGCTCGCCCCGCAGGGGACCTCCGGGCTGTTCATGGCCGGTACGGTCCTCTCGGCCGCGTTCTTCATGCTCGTCGGCGGGCGGATCTCGGACACTCGTGACTCCCGGACGCCGATACTGCTGACGTTCCTCGTGGTCTCGTTCGTCGGGTTCCTGCTGCTCGCCCGGGCCGAATCGGTGGTCTCACTCGGACTCGCCTGCATCTTCATCGGCGCCGGACAGGGCGGGACGAGCGGCCCGATGATGGCCCTGCTCGCGGACCTGACCCCCGACGAGCGGATGGGTCGGGCCTCGGGGACGAACAACGTCCTCGGCGACGTCGGCGGCGGCCTCGGCCCGATGGTGTCGCTCCCGCTGATCGAGTCGGTCGGCTTCGCGCCCATCTACGCCGCCTGCGCGATCCTCCCGCTCGCCGCGGGCGCAGCGCTCCTCGTTGGCGTCCGCCGAGAGACCGGGACGTTCCTTCCCGGACGCACCGCGGGCGAGACGGACCCGGGCGAGGGGTCGCCCCCCACGGAGCCGTAGTCAACGGTTAGTCACCGACCGTCCGCCACTGCGATTTATAAGTCAAAGCGATCATCACTGGGTGCATTTATAAACGCGCTTCAAGCCGACTCGTCCAGACACACGAACCGATCCCCGCACCGCGGTCGATATCGGAAGTGTGCGAACCGCTGGCTCCCCCTGCCCGAAAGAACAACCGTTAAAAGTCGCCACCGGGTTCATACGGATATGGCTGGAACTATCGAAGCGCTCGTCCCCGGCGGGCAGGCCACCCCTGGCCCGCCGCTCGGTCCCGAGCTCGGGCCGACGCCGGTAGACGTTCAGGACGTTGTGGCGCAGATCAACGACGAGACCGCCGCGTTCGACGGCATGGAAGTGCCCGTCACCGTCGAGTACGACGACGACGGCTCCTTCACGATCGAGGTCGGCGTCCCGCCGACGGCCGAACTGATCAAAGACGAGGCCGGCTTCGAGACCGGCTCCGGCGAGCCCCAGGTGGACTTCGTCGCGGACATGTCGATCGAACAGGTGAAGAAGGTCGCCGAGCAGAAGTCGACCGACCTGCTCGCGTACGACGTGAAAAACGCCGCCAAGGAGGTCGGCGGTACCTGCGCCTCCCTCGGCGTCACCATCGAGGGCGAGGACGCCCGGACGTTCGACGACCGCGTCGACGCCGGCGACTACGACGACGTTCTCGACGAGTAACTTCCGCTCCCGCTCGCAGTCGCGGCTTTTTCACGCTATCTGTTTCGTCGCCGCCGAATATCGATGAGTCTCACCAACCCGACGACTCACACGGCGGGCCGATTCACGGGGTCGGGCTCCGCAACGTCCGTCGCGACCGGCCGCACGTCGGTCCACGTCCAGCCGATGATGGCTGCCGCGGCGACGATCGCGTAGAACTGGACGAAGACCCCGGCGATCGTTCCGAGAATCGGGACGATAGAGAACACGCCGATCGCTAACGAGCCGGCGAACACCACCGCGACGGCAGTGAGCCAGCCGACAGCGTACGCCCGCTTCGTGACGACGCCCCAGAGCGTGCCGACCGCGAAGCCGTCGCCGACGCGTCCCGAATCGGCGACCGCGGCCAGCGCGGCCGGAGTCACGTAGACGCCGGCGAGCGAGACGGCGAGTGCGACGACGACGAGCAGCAGCGCCAACAGTCCGCCGATCAGGCCGCCGAGGACGCCGCCGGTGCCGTCACCGGACCCGACGACGACCGCGCCGATACCGAACACGGCGGCGACCGCGAGGATCGCGAGCGGCAGCAACGAATAGACGAACGTGACGACGAACGCCTTCAGCCCCTCGACGAGGAGATCACTCCACGCTTCGAAGACCGGCGGCTCGTCGTCGCCGTCGGCCGTCTGCCGGATGACGCGCATGAGGTATCCGAGTACGAGGAACGAGGGGATCAGGAGCGGGCTCGCGAGCAGCAGTACTCCGCCGATTGCCACTGTCACGATGGCGTCGTCGCCGTCGCGGAGGTAGTTGAGCGATTCAGATATCATGGATGATCCCACGTAACAACGCGCTAAGACGTATTAACCTCGTACGGTCGTTTCACCCGGGAGACGCAGTTGTCGATTCCGCTCGAACGATGCGGACAGCGTGAATGACACGAACGATGCGGACAGCTCGGACGGCGCTTTTATTTCCGAATCCCGTGGACGTTCCCATATGCCCGACCTCAATCCGATCGCCAAGCGCATCCACAACATCCAACCCCGGCCCGTTCGGCTCGCGATCGACGGCGACGACGCCGGCGTCTTCGAGTTCTCCTCGACCGAGTTCTTCCAGCGGGAGTTCCGCGGCGAGGGGATCCGCACCGACGCCGACGGCGACGCCGAGTTCCGGCTCATCACCTCGGACGACTACGAGTCCGTGCTACTCGGGCGGTCGGGCCCCGACGAGGAGGGGTGGACGATCGTCGGCGAGGTGACCGAGGCGGAGTCCGCGGAAGAGTGATCGACTCGGGCGGCCTCACCGAACGACGGTGACGGGCACCTCGGAGCGACGGACCACGCCCTCGGCGACGCTTCCGAGTAGGACTCGGGAGAGTCCGGTCCGACCCTGACTCGCTAACACGACGTGGTCGAACGGCTCGCCCGGGTCGTCGTCGTCGCCGACCCGCTTCTCGCCGCCCGCCACGCCGAGTATCGTCGCTGTCGGCCGACCGACCTCCAATCTCGTCTCGATGTCGCGGTCGACCGCCGCGGTCGCCTCGGTCAGGATCCGCTCGCCGCGCTGTTTGGCGCTGTCGTACCACTGGTCGGCGGCACCCGGGAACCCGCCATCCGCGCCCGTCGCCGAGTCGGCGGGGTTGATAACGTGCAGCGCCGTCAGTTCGGCGTCGGGCCATTCCGACGCCGCGAACGCCAGCGCGTCCCGTGCCTCCGTCGATCCGTCGACCGCAACGAGGATCCGTTTGGCCATGTGCGCGCTTCGCTCGCTCGGCGTAAAAAGGGCGGCGGCGACTCCGACGCGACCGCAATCCGATTCCGGTCCGGATGCGTCGCTCAATCCCCGTGCCGTGTCACGCACTTCGAGAGCCCGATCAGCTCGACGGGCTCAGAGTTGTCCGGCGAGTAGACCACCATCTGTCCCTTCTCCATGTACGGGACCTTGCCGGCGAGGTTCGAGGGGATGTTGACGCTTGAGATCGCGTCCTCGTCGCCGAGGTTCAAGACGACCTTGGTGTTGATCTGTTTGAAGACGGACTCGGCCACGTCTTGCGGGTCCTGCGTGATCAGGAAGAGTCCGAGCCGCTCCTTGCGTCCCTGCTTGGCCGCCTCCGTAAACTTCTGGACGACCTTCTGGGCCTGCACGGTGTCGGCGTCGGCAAGGAAGTTGTGCGCCTCGTCCATTCCGATGAGGAGGGGGGTCTCCTCGATCCGGTCGCTGTCCGGATCGTTCGAGAGCTTGTCGTCGACGAGCAGCCCCGCGACCGCGAGTACGACGATTTCCTTCTGTCGGGAGGTCGGGAGGTGATACGTGGGAACTACGGAGAGACCACCCGGTCGGACGAGGGTGTGGTCTAACTCCGTGATCGGCTTCGCGTCCTGATCGAAGACGCCGCCGGGGACGCCGCGGACCCGCCGCTTGACGGCGTCGAACGTCGCCTCGTGGATCCGACCGCTCTCGTCGAGCTCCTCTTTCAGCGCCGGGTCGTCGAGGTACGAGAGGAACTGGCTGTAGGTCCCCGAGTCGCCGTAATCGCGGAAGAAGCGGTTCAGCAGGGTCAACAGGGCGGGGTACTGGTTCTCGTTGAGCCCGGAGCCGGCGACGAGCCACGGCATGTCCTGCGCCAGCGAGAAGGGGATCGTGAACTCCACGCGCTCGGCGCGGTGGCCTTCGCCGGGATACGTCGCGTTCGCGGCCCGTGGCACCAGTGCGACGGTGTCGTCGTGGCCGCCGTACGCGATCCCCTCCCGATCCAGCCGGCGGGCGAAATCGGCGTCGAGGTCCGGGTTGTCGTCGTGCATCTGCGCGTACTCGTCTTGCGGATCGAACTGGACGACCGCCATCCGCGACTCCCTCCCGTCGCCGGTCGGGTAGGTGCGGTCCGCATCGAGGTACTGCCGGAGGACGTTCTTGGAGGCGTGGGTCTTCCCCGACCCGGTCCCGCCGGCGACGAGGGTGTGCCGGAACGCGAGCGGGTCGCCGTCGGCGTAGTCGTCCTTCACGCGGTAGTCGACGGTGGGCGGCTCGGCCGCCGTCCGCACCTTCTCGCCGCCGACGGAGAGGTGTCCGAGGAAGACGCCGTCCTCGGGAATCTTCAGTCCGGTCTTGATCTCGGCGTCGTCGGAGGCCTCCTCGACGATTGCGCCCGGCTTCGGCACCCGGTCGGTCATCCGGCGTTTCATGTCGTCGCCGGTCCCGTAGACGACCGACATCGGCTCCAGCTCGGCCATGAACTTGTAGTCGCGCTCGGCGAAGTCGTCGCGACGCATCTGCCGGCGAGCGTGGATCTCGGTGGCGTCGTCCGACCGGAACTCCTGTGCGTACTCCAACCCGGTGATCCGGCAGAACAGCCGCTCGCCGTCCGGGTACGGGACCAGGAGGTACTTTCCGAGCCGGACCGCCTCGCGGTTCCCCGCCGTGACGAACGCTTTCAGCGTCGTCTCGTCCGCGTCCTCCGCGACCCGGAGCCCCTGCGAGACGGAGACGACGCCGAGCCCGACGTCCTCGCCGGTCGGCTCCACGTCGTACGCGGCGAACCCGCCGTCGGTTGCGTCCTCGCCATCACCGTCGATCGAATTCTTGTCGGCGCCGTCGGTTGCGTCCTCGCCGTCGCGCTCGGTTCCGCCGCGTCCAGCGGTCGCAGGATCGGCGGCGGCGTCTCCCCCGCCATCGCCCTCGTCGTCGCCGAACTCGGTGAAATCCTCCAGCGTCATGGCAGACCCACCGCCTCCCACCCCGAAAGCGTTTCCCCCTCGTCGTCCAGCGGGGATGCGTCCTCTCCGACTTTTTGAAGCTCGAAGGTGCCTCGCGGGCCCCTTTTGAGTCTCCGGACCGTATCGGCGATATGATACTCGTTCGCGGCAGCGGCGGCGGGACGGAGCTCACCGGGACGGTGTTCGAGCGCGGTGAGGAACCCCCCGCCTACAAGGGCGCCCCCGACGAGGACGCCCCGTACGTCTGGGTGTGCGACTCTTTCTACGAGGTCGAAAGCGGCGGGTCCGCCCTGCTTGTCGACGGCGAGGAGATCCGAGTCGCGTTCGAGGAACCGATGCCGCGCGGGTTCGACACCCGCGATCAGGCTCTGTCTGCGGCGAAAGAACACGTCCGAACCCAGTTCGCCAGAATTGGCGTCGACCCAAGCGGCGTCGAGGTTGAAGTAACGAAGGAAGACCCGGCCTAAGCGCGCGACTCTTCGCCGACTCCGACGCTTCTATTGGGATCGCACCGGTTCCATGCTGGGTTTTACTACTTCGGAGGCGGTACGGAGCGTATGTCGGACCCGTCCGCGGACTTCGATCCCGAATCGCGCGAGGAGCGCGAGGTCGCCGCGGAAGCCGCAGGGGACCGGTCAGAGCTACTCTCGCTTATGGCCCACACCTACCGCGGGGAGCTCGGACGGGCAGCCTCGTGGCGCACGCGCATCGACCGAACCACGAACTGGGCGGTGGTGCTGACGGCGTCGCTGCTCACGTGGACGTTCTCGAACGAATCGCGCCCGCACTACGTGCTGCTCATCGGGCTCGTAATGCTCACCGTCTTCCTCAGCATCGAGGCCCGGCGGTACCGAATATACGACGTGTGGCGGTCCCGTGTTCGGATCTTGGAGGAGAACGTGTTCGCGAACGCGCTCGACCCCGAGGGCGTCGAGCAGTCGAACTGGCGGGGGCTCCTGAGCACCGACCTCCGCAAGCCGACGATCAAGACGCCGGCCGTCGAGGCGGTCTCTCGTCGGCTCCGACGGGTGTACACCCCGCTCTTCACCGTCCTCATCGCGGCGTGGATTGTCCGCCTCACGGTGTTCACACCGCCGGAGAGCGGCGTCGTTGCCACCGCGTCCGTCGGCGCGATTCCGGGACTGATCATTCTGGCTGGCGTCGCCTGTTTTTATATCGTCGTGCTCGGGCTCTCCCTCCGAACGCGTCCGCGGCAGGCGAAGGGAGAACTGCAGTCGACCGACCGCTCCGAGGAGTGGAAGTGAGCAGGAGTGGAAGTGATCGGCAGAGAGCGCCCGCTACTCACTGCCGTCGTCCGCTTCCTCGTTATCGGCGCAGACGCCGAGCGGGAGGGTTCCGGCCGGATCCGCGTCGCCATCGAGGCCCTCGTAGGCGTCGTCGATGAGTCGGGCCAGCTGCGTCTCGGGGCTCACGCCGCGGGCGGCCGCGAGCGCCGCGAGCCGCTCGTACTGCTCGTCCGGCACGGACACCGTTCCCTTGTTCATACGCGTCGGTCCGACCCGGAAGTACAAAAGCGTTATTCGGGATCCGACGCTACCGCTGTGTCTTGGACCGGCTGTGACCGCCGACGCTCGCTCGGGCTTCGGCGCGATCCGTCGGTGTTCGCCCGGGCTCGCCTTCCCCTTTCGCCGCTCCATGGGCCGCGCGCTTACTGTGCGGCGCCGACAAGGGCGATCCGAATGTCCGACCGATCCTCCCGAGGCGGCCGAGAAGCGGCGTCTTCGGCTGACTCGGAGCGCTGCCAGCCGAAGACACCCCCATCGACGGGTCGGCTGTTGGCGTCGAGCTGCTGTTCGTGGGGCTCGTCATCGTCTCGTCCGCCTGAGCCCGCCATTCGACGGGCGACGACGTCTCGCTACTCTTCTTCCAAGATTTCGCCCGCCTCGTCGCGCTCCGCCTCGTCGGTGTCGGCACGACGGCGGACGTCGACGCGGTAGTCGGTGAGGATGTCGCGGCCGAGGAGAAGCGGATAGTCCATGTGGCCGCGGTCCTCGACGCTGGCGGTGACGGTGTGCTGGTTCCCGCCGATACCGATCACGAGGTCGACGACGGGGCGGGCCTTCCCGCCCTTCATGCTGCCGGATTTTACGCGCGTCATGCTCTTGATCGGCCCGGCGCCGATCTCGGCGGCGAGCTGTGTGTCGATGCTGGTTCGGGTCGCGCCCGTGTCCGACTTCGCGAGCGCCTGCGTCGACCCGGAGGTGCCGGTGACGACGACCTCCTCGATATACCCGATGTCGGGCTGCTCGGAGCTGTTCGTTTTCGGGAGCGGGGCACAGGCGGGTCGCGAGTCGTCGAGCGTCGCCGCGATGCGCTCGACATCGTCGTCGTCGACCTCGCCGTCGACCGCCTCGATCGCGAGCTTCGCGATGTACGGGGCGGGGCTCGTGCCGGTCGCCTCGAACAGCCCTTTAAACCCGGCCGTCGGGTTCACTTCGAGGACGTACCAGCCGTCGTACCCCTCGACGAGGTCGACGCCGGCGTAGTCGAGGTCCATCACGTCGGCCGAGTACAGCGCTGTCTCCGCCGCTTCGTCGGGCATGTCGTCGGTCGCGTCCTCGACGGCGCCGCCGAGCGCGACGTTGGTCCGCCAGTCGCCCTCGGGCGCGTAGCGGTACATCGAGCCGATGATCTCGTCGCCGACGATGTACACGCGCAGGTCGCGGTGTTCCTCGTCATCGCGGTCGATGAGCTTCTGGAGGAACGCCTGCCGGTTCCCCACCTTCGGGTTCACGCGCTCGGTGAGGTCGACCTTCCACGTTCCGCCGCCGTGCGTGCCGATCGCCGTCTTATAAACTCCGACCTCGCCGAAGCGCTCGCGCCCCTCGTTGAGCCGGTCGTTCGACAGCGCGAGCAGCGCGTCCGGCACGCGGATGTTCCAGTCGGCGAGCGTCGCCGCCGTGGCGAACTTGTGGATTGACGCGAGCACGGCGTTCGGCTCGTTCAACATCGGCCTGATGCGCTCGAACGTCGTCGCCAGCCCGAGCAGCTCCGCGGGCTGATCCGTGTTCGACAACAGCAGCCGGTTCGCGATGATGTCGACGGCGGGCTCCACCGACACGTCGCCGTCTTCCACGCTTATCGCCGCGTTCTCCTCGCGGAGCCACACCGGCTCGTGGCCCAGATCCTCGACGGCGTTGCAGATCGCCTTCGTCTCCTTGCTGTTGTGCAGCGACAGTACTCCCACCCGTACCGGGTCCGAACTCATGGATCCCCCTGCGCAGTCGTCCGTAAAAGGTCGACCGATCACCACCGGCGGCCGCCGGGTCGCCATATATATACTCTCCGCCGTGCTCCAGTCTGACATGAGCGACGAACGGGTGTTCACGTACAACGGCGGCGCGGTACCGCCGGGCGAGACGCAGAACATCCGCTACGGCATCAGCGAGACGTACCTCGGCGACCCGGTTCGGATCCCCGTGACGATCGTCAACGGCGAGCGCGACGGGCCGACAGCGTTCCTCACGGCGGCCGCCCACGGCGACGAGCTCAACGGTATCGAGGTCGTCCGCGAGGTCGCCCACGAGTGGGACCTCTCGAAGCTCGCTGGCACCCTCGTCTGTCTCCCAGTGCTCAACGTTCCGGGGTTCCTCGCCCAACAGCGCTACCTCCCCGTCTACGACCGCGACCTGAATCGGTCGTTCCCCGGGAAGGCCGGCTCGACCAGCTCGAAGCGGATGGCGAATCAGATCTACTCGAACTTCATCGCGCCCTGTGATTTCGGGCTCGACTTCCACACTTCCACCCGCGGTCGAACGAACATGCTCCACGTCCGCGGCGACATGACCGACGACGGCGTTCACCGCCTCGCGTTGGCCTTCGGCTCGAAGGTGGTCATCGACAGCGACGGACCGAGCGGCACCCTCCGCGGCGAGGCGACCGCCGACGGGATTCCCACGATCACGATCGAGATGGGCGAGGCGCACCGGTTCCAGCGCCCGCTTATCGACGACGCGCTCGCGGGGGTACGCTCCGTCTTCGCCGAGTACAGCCTCTTAGATACCGATACGGTGCGTTGGCCCGGCTGGCGGACGATCGTCGCCGGTACGGGCGAGAAGACGTGGCTCCGGGCAGACTCCGGCGGGATCGTCGACACCCACTTCGAGAGCGGCTCACTCGTTCACGAGGGCCAGCGGATCGCGACGATCACCAACCCGTTCAAGAAAGACGAGGTCGTGGTCGAAGCACCCTTCACCGGCCTGCTGATCGGCCTCCTAGAGAACCCGGTCGTTTACCCCGGGAATCCGCTGTGTCACCTCGTCGAGATCGATGAATCGACTCGGCGAGCGATCGAAGCCGGTGACGCCCCGGAGCCCGTCGGACAGCCGAACGCAGCGGAGTGAGGTCGGTCGATCGACCGATTCGGTGTCGTGCGGGGCCGTGATTGTCTGGGCGCCGTCGCCGGCCACTCACTGGCCACCAGTTACTCGATGTCGGGCGTCTTCTCGCCCGCGGGGACGACGATCTCAAGCCAGTTCTCTTCGGGCGGGAGCGGGCAGGAGAACGTCTCGCTGTACGCGCAGAAGGGGCAGTACGCGAGGTTAAAGTCGATCGTCACCGCGTCGCCGTCGGCGAGTTCGCCGTCCGGCTCCAACTCCATGTACCGCCCGTTGTGGTACGTCTGCTGACCGGTTGTCTTGTCGCGGAAGGGGACGAAAATGGCGCCGTCGTCGCCCTCCTGTCGGTAGCCCGCGAGGGTGTGCTCGTCGCCACCAACTTCGAACGCGAAGGTGACGATCCGGAGGTACCGCACCGGGTTGCTCGCGGTGGTCTCCATCTCGACGGGTTCGGGGTCGTCGTGAACGGTGACCGTCGCTTCGACCCGATAGTCGGGGTTTGGCTCGAAGTAATCGAGCCCGGCGAACCCCTCGCGGTGTTCGGGTGGGATCGGCGACTGCGGGTGCTCGGCGAAGAACTCGTCCTTCTCGCGGCGGTTCGCGCGGAGCCGCTCGGCGTAGTCGTCGCTCATGTCCGCAGCGAGGGTCGCCGGGGGTTTCAGGGTCGCGGTCCGGGTGCGATCGCCCGGCGAAGGCGACTCGCCCGCGACGACTGCCTCAAAGCCGCGGCGACCGCCTCACAGCGCCTGCAGGTCGGCCAGACAGTCGTCGAGATCGCGGGTCGAGATCGCCAGCGAGAACCCGTCGACACGGGCGAGGTCGGCGGCGTGGTCCCACAGGTCGCCGTCCTCGATCCCGTGGAGCACGACCGCGTTCGGCGTCGGACTCACGACCCGCAGCGCGACCAGCGGCGACTCGCCGCGGGTGACGTTGGTGAACACGAGCGCGCGATTCGTCGACTGGCCGTACAACCGGTAGAACTCCTCGCTCGAGAGACGGGTGATCGCCTCGATCGAGTTGATGACGGTGTGGCCGTTGACGTGGTCCTGCTCGCCGCGCACGATCTCCGTCGCGCCCATCGCCTCGTAGAACTCTTCGAGGGGGACTGCCGTCGAGTACTCGCGGAGGTCGTGGACGATGTCGCTCTCGAACCCGGCAGAGAGGACGCGCGCGTACTGTCGGAGCCGCCCGCCGCCGCGTCGCTCGTCGATGTCCAAGAGCCCATCGACCGTCCGCCGGACGACGCCGATACCCGGGCTCTCGCGGCGTCCGCTCTCGTAGTCCGAGACGACCGACGAGGAGACATCGAGCTGGTCGGCCAGCTCCGTCTGGGAGACGTCGAAGTCAGTCCGCCACTTTCGGAGAGTCGCTCCGGGGTCGTCGCTGAGCGTTATCTCGCCGGCGATCCGGCGGGAGAGCTCCTCGCGTGCGTCGCTCATGACGCGATCCGAAGGCAGAGCGCCGCAAAAGACTACCGAAATCGGGTTTCGTCGAACGTCGATAGCGGATCGGAAGCGCGACGGGAACGCGGTCGCCTCGCCCACCTCACTCGACCGTCAGCGAGTAGACGATGACGCCGAACCCGACCGCCGTCAGCAGGCTGTCGATCGCGATCCCGACGGCCAGACTCGATCCGATAATCTGGTGGGAGACGCCGCCGATCAGCGCCCCGATAGTGACGACGCCGAAGCCGATACCGAGCGCGCGCAGCGAGGGGTCGCCGGTCCGACCGTACGCCCGGAGCGCGTAGTAGGTGATGCTGCCACCGAGCACCAGGATGGCGGTCTTTGCGACGATGATGAGCAGATTGATGTGGGTAGTCATGTTTCTTCCCGAAGTTCCGACCACAGGTCGGCCAGCCGTTCGTCCCGGGTGCGATCCGGGCGCGTGAACTCGATCTCAAACTCGCGGTCGTTCTCCTCGTCGTTCTCCTCGTCGAGCGAGACGGTAACCGTCTCAAACGAGATCGAGTAACGGGTCGTGTGTTGCCCGTCGCGGCGAATGTCCGTCGACTCCGACAGCAGGGAGGCCTCGGTGAGCAGTTCCAGCTTCCGGTACGTCGTCGACAGGGGGATGTCACACTCCTCCGAGATGTCGCTGGCCGTCTTCGGCTCGGAGAGCGCAGACACGATCCGCCGTGCATCGGCGTCTGCCAGGGCGTCCAGCACGTCGTCGACCGACGGTGGATCTTCCTCGCGCGACAGGTCCCGCGCCATACGTCATCGTTCGACCGGCGGACCTTAAAGCATCAAACTTCCGCTTGCGACACCGCGAAACGCGCCCGGTTTTTGTGTGCGGGTGTCGTATCCGGAGGAAATGGACTCGTGGAAGCGGCGGGTCGGGGGGTACTCCGCCTTCGTCCTCTTCGTGCTGATTTTCACCGCGGTCGTCTATCGCTACGGGATGCGGGTGTACGAGGGGGATCCGCGCACGATGATCGAGGCGCTGCGCTTCTCGATCGAGATGTTCACGACCACCGGATTCGGCGGAGATTCGCCGTGGGAGAGCCAGCAGCTAAACGCGTTCATCGCGGTGATGGACCTCGTCGGCATGGTGCTTCTGATCGGCGCGCTGCCGGTCGTGGTGACGCCCCTCCTAGAGGAAGCCTTCTCGACGACCGTCCCCCGGTCGCTGGATGAGGACCTGTCCGGCCACGTCGTCGTCTGTTCGGACACCTCGCGGTCGGCGGCGCTCATCGAGGAGTTCGACTCCCACGAGATCCCCTACGCGATCGTCGAACCGGACGCCGACCGGGCGGTGCGTCTCTACGAGGCGGGCCGGACAGTGATCCGCGCGGATCCGGAGTCGACGGAGGGGTTGGCGGCCGCGAACCTGCCCGACGCGCGGGCGCTGGTGACGGATGTCTCCGACCAGGTCGACGCGAGTATCGTGCTCGCCGCCAAAGAGCTGTCGCCGGAGGTGCGCGTTATCAGCGTCGTCGAGGACCCGGAACGCGAGCGGTACCACCGGCTCGCCGGCGCTGACGAGGTCCTCTCGCCGCGGTCGCTACTCGGCGAGAGCCTCGCCGCGAAGGTGACGACCGCGCTGCAGACAGACCTCGGCGAGGCGGTCGCGATCGGCGACTCCCTCCAACTCGCGGAGGTGTCGGTCCCGCACGGGAGCTCGCTCGCCGGCTCGACGCTGGCCGAGAGCAGGATCGGCGAACGCGCCGGCGTCAACGTGATCGGCGCGTGGTTTAACGGCGAGTTTGACGCGGCGCCGCCGCCGAACGCGACGCTGTCGGCCGGGACAGTCCTGCTCGTCTCCGGTCGGTCGGATCAGCTGGAGCGGCTCGTCGAGCTGACGAACTCCGCCACGCGACGGTTCGGCGCGGGCGAGACCGTGGTCATCGGGTACGGACAGGTCGGCCGAACCGTTGCCGAGGCGGTCGCAGACGCCGACCTGCCCGTCACGGTCGTCGACCGAGAGGACGCCGAGGGCGTCGACGTAGTCGGCGACGCGACCGATCCGGAGACGCTGCGCGCCGCCGGCGTCGAGGCGGCACAGACGGTCGTACTCGCGCTACCGGACGACACCACGACGGAGTTTACGACACTCGTGGTTCGCGATCTGGCGCCGAACACGCAGGTGCTCGCCCGCGTCGAGGAAGCCGCGAGCGTCCGGAAGATGCACCGGGCAGGCGCCGACTACGTGCTCTCCCTTGCGACCGTCACCGGACGGATGTCCGCCTCGACCGTCATCGAGGGTCGCGACGTGCTCTCGCTCAACCAGCAGATTGAGGTCGTCAGAAGCCGCGTACCGCGGCTTACCGGACGGACGATCGGCCGGGCGAACGTCCGCGAGGCGACCGGCTGTACCGTCATCGCGATCGAGCGAGACGACGAGACCGTGACCGAAATCGGCCCCGACACGCGGATCGAGCCGGACGACGAGCTCGTCGTCGTCGGCACCGACGAGGGGATTCGGGCGTTCGAAGGCCGATTCACCTGACCGATCGCGTGGCGGCGCGTCGGGGCGTCCGGGCCGCCTTGTCGCCGGTCTCGGCGGCCTCGACGCCGGCACGAGTCGAACGCTTCAAGTATTCGCTGGCTGTTCGTACCTGTATGAAAGACCAGGGACGCTCCACGCGCAAGCGGACCGGCGGCCGACTCAAGCACGCCTCGAACAAGAAGCGCCACCAGCTCGGCCGCGAGCCGGCCGAGACGACCGTCGGTGAGACGCGAGTCCAGTACATCGACTCTCGCGGCAACGAGAAGAAGGTCCGCGCGCTCTCGACGAACGTCGCGCAGGTCGCCGACGGCGACGCCGTCAGCGAAGCCGAGATCGAGAACGTCGTCGACAACCCCTCGAACGTCAACTACGCCCGCCGAAACATCATCACCAAGGGCGCCATTATCGAGACGTCCGCGGGCCGCGCTCGCGTCTCCTCTCGACCCGGCCAGACCGGACAGGTCAACGCGGTCCTCATCGACTGAACGGTCCCGTTCGACACGCGGCCGACCGCTTTCTGAACCTATTTACCCGTTCGAGACGAGGAGCGACGCGTGTACCTCGGCGTCGACGAGGCCGGCAAGGGCCCCGTACTCGGACCAATGGTCGCCGCGGCGGTGCTCGCCGACCCGGTAGCTCTCCCGGCCGATGTGGACGACTCGAAGCGAATCGCCCCCTCGCGCCGCGAGTCGATCGATGCCGAGATCCGCGCAACCGACGCCGTCGCTGTCGGCGTCGCGTTCGTCGAACCCGCCGAGATCGACCGTCCAGACACCGACATGAACACGCTCACGGTGCGCGGACAAGCACGGGCGGTTCGGGCCGCGCTGCATGGGGTTGTCGCCGTCGACCTCGACGAGCCGATCCGTGTCGTCGCCGACGCCGGCGACACCAGCGAGGCGCGATTCGCCCGTCGGCTCGGCGAGTCCGTGGCCGATCCAGACTCCGATACCACCGATACCGAACATCCTGAAGTCGACGTGTCGGCCGCCCACGGCGCCGACGAAGACGACCCGATGGTCGGCGCCGCGAGCGTCGTCGCGAAGGTGGCTCGCGACGAGCGGATGGCGGATATCGACGCCGATTACCCCGCGTACGACGGGCTCGGAAGCGGCTATCCGAGCGATCCGGCGACGCGAAACTTCCTCCGGGCGTACGTCAACGACCACGGGAACGTGCCCGGCTGCGCGCGGCGCTCGTGGGCGACCTGCGACGACGTGTTGGCGGCCGCCGAGCAGTCCGGGTTGGACGAGTTTTAATGGAACCCGGGAAGTCCTAGAACAGCCCAGACGCCGCCGCGCTCACGGTCTCCATGAACGTCTCCCAGACGGAGAATCCGGCGGCGATGGAGAGCACGGTGTCGGCACCGAAGAAGGCGAACAGCACCGCGGACCCGAGGTGCGCCCGCCGCATGTCGAACCGGTGGGCGAAGGTGTGGAAGAAGTACGCGTTCGCGAGGCTGATCGGGATGATCGCCAGCATCTCGCCCAGCCAGATGGCGGAGGTCGCGCCGTACTGGACGGCCAGTCCGATCGTCACCAGCTGGGTCTTGTCGCCGAACTCGCCGGTGGCGGTGAGCACGAATATCGGCAGGAAGCCGCCGAACGATCCGGCGTAGCGGTCGAGCGGTCCGGGAAGCGTCACCGACTCCAGCGCGGCGAGGGTCGCGTCGCTGGGCTCCGGGTCCGAATCGACCGCCTCCGGGTCGCCGTCACCGTCCGAGGCGATCTGTCCCGACTCCCGGTTCGGCATCGACCGGTACAGCAGGTACGCGAAGACGAAGAACAGCACCGCGGTCACGGCGTCGAGCACGACGCCGGGAAGCGCCGACTGCAGGGCTTGGCCGAAGGCGATCTCGATCGCCGTCCAGCCGGCGAACGCCGAGCCCGCGGCGGCGACGACGACTTTCGGGTCGTACCGCGTCGACAGCGCGGCGATCATGAACTGCACCTTCTCGCCCGGCAGCACCGCGAGCTGGGCGACGAACGCGACGACGACGATCTCGGCGTAGGCGGTCACACCCGTTCCTCCTCATGGTTCCGCGCCCGCGACGACCGTGGCTCCGGAGCGGCGCGCGCCGGAGCCATTGCGTGCGGTGCGTCGTGAATCACGTATTCAAGTTGCTCGCGGTGGGTAACCGCTTCCGCGTTCGGCGAGACGAGCGCGGAAGGTCGTTACTTGGATCTGGACGCTTCGATCTTCACCGGACCGTCAGCAGGCGACGCAAGATGTCACCGTACGCGGGGCGGGTGATCAACACGCCGATCAGGACCCCGAGGATGGTAAAGATCGCGAACCCGGACAGGTCCCCGAGTGACAGCACCATCAGGGGTGACATCGCGATGATCGTGGTCGCCGCGGCCGCGCCGATCACCCAGAAGGCGCGGCGGAACCGGGAGTCGAACACCTTTCGGGAGTTGACCTCGCCCTCGCTCATCACCTCGTCGGCGATGATCACGAGGTCGTCGACTCCCGTCCCGACGACAGCGATGAAGCCGGCGATCACAGCCAACTCGACGGGGTAGCTCAACAGCGCGGCGAAGCCGAGCAGCGCGTACACCTCAGCGAGCGCCGTGACGATCATCGGCAGCGCCACCGCGGGCTCGCGGTAGCGGAGGAACACCATGCCGGCAACCGCGAACACCGCGAGAATTCCGGTCACCAGCGAGTAGTTCTTGTAGTTCTCCCCCTGTGCCGCCGAGATGGACCGCGAGGTCCCCTGTCCGCTGATGTCGAGGTCGGCCGGGAGCGCGCCGGCACGCAGATTGATGGCGATTCGCTCGGCCTCGCTGAACTCACCCGTTGTGAGCCGGAAGCCGCCATCGGTGGCCCACGAGCCGCTCGCCATGCTGTCCGCGAGGTCCGGGTCCATCCCGAAGGAGTTGACGACCTCGCCGTCGACGGTGAGCAGGAGGCACGGATTGCTCACGTCGTCCGGGTTCTCGCTGTAGTCGCACCGGTCCTGGTTGGAGTTGTACGCCGCGGCGAACCCGCGGTCCGCGACCGCCTGCTGGAAGCTATGGGCGGGCGACTGCTCGCCCTCCGGGGCGGTGTTCCGGACCGTCACCGGCACGTAGGCGCCGGTGCCCCGATCGTTCTGGGCAGCCGATCCAAGCTCCGCGAAGTCGTCTTGCGTCAGCACCTCCTCTTCGACAGCGGTCCCGTTTTCGGTCGGGTACGCGATGTCGATCTGGACGGTCCCGCGTTCTTCGAGCAGGCTGGTTACGCTGCTTCGGTTCTCTCCGGGCACCTCGACGAGGATGAAGTACTCGCCGGTGAGCGACTGGACCTGCTGGACCGTTCCGCCAGAGAGCCCGGTCTCGTCGATCTTGTCCTCGATGACCCGCTGTGCGACATCGCGAGTCTCCTGAGTCACGCCGGAGCGAACGTCCTCGTAGGCGTATCCCGAGGCGTCCATCGCCGCCCGGAACTGCGCTTCGGTGACTGATGTCTCTGTGACATCGACCGCGCTCTCCGCAGGCACCGCAGTGATATCGCTTGCCGAGGCGTTCTCAAGTTCGTCTGCGATTGCGCGAGCGACGTCATCCGGTTGATCACCGCCGAAGTCGACCTCGGTGGCGGTGTAGCCGACGAGTGGTGCGCGGACTCGCGTCCCGCCCGCCAGATCGAGTCCGTACTGGAGGTTCGTGATGCCCTGTTGGGCCTCGGAGACGTTCTCGCCCGGGGCGGTCTGGGGACCGAACTGCGGCGCGAAAAGCGCTACCGTCGCGCCGAGTACGACGACGACCAAGAGCAATATTTGCCAGTTGTTCTTGATGGGTTCGAGCATTACTGTTTCACCCCCTCGAATTTGTACCAGCGAAGCAGCGAGACGTTCAGCAGATACGTGTTCATTAGGTCAGCACAAAGCCCGACAGAGAGGATGATTCCGATGTTCCGGAGGAGATCGACCCCGAACAGCGCCGCGACGACAGCCATGACGATCATCGCCGCCATCGACGTGAGCGTCATCGTCACTCCGGTCCGCATCGCACGGTTCACCGACTCGTAGAAGTCGCCGGTCCGGCGCAGTACGGAGTTGTTCAACAGAATGTCGGAGTCGACGCTGTAACCGATGATCATCAGGAGCGCCGCGATCGTTCCGAGCGTCATCTGGATCCCGAGGAGATTCATCACCGCGATGGGGACCATCAGGTCGGAGAACGCAGACGCGACGACCGCGAGCGACGGGACGAACGTCCGGAACAGCGCGAACACGAGCACGCTCATTCCGAGGAAGGCGAGCGCAACGCCGAACACCGCGGTTCGGGCCGTGTCGGACGCGAAGCTGGGGGACACTTGATCGATCGCGCTCGTGGACAGCCCCGCCTCGTCGGCCTGTGCGGACAGGTCGTCGGCCAGGCCGCCGGGATCCTCGTCGGCCGCCCGGAACGTCACCACGTACACGTCGTCCGCGGGGATCGACCGGACCGAGTCGGGTTGCCGCTCGAACGCGGTCTCGATCTGCTGTTCTACGTCGCCGCCGTCGTCGGCGATCCGGAGCTCCACGCCGCCCGTGAACTCCAACCCGAGATTCGCCGGCGCTCCCGTGACCAGGTACCACCCGCCGATGATCGCGAGTGCGAGAACGAGGACCGCGAGCGGAATCGCCACGAGCTGCCGGTTCGAGTACTCGGTATAGTTGACCTCCGGTACCTCGATCGCTACCATAAATACCGCTTCCTTCGCGGGCGCGAATAAGCCTTCTTACTCATCTACGACTTCGTCTCCGTCGGATCTCCCACGCACGACCGCTCTCACCATCGGTCAGGTGCGAGGCGACGCGTCGCGCCGCAACCGATTAGCTCCCGGACGCCGTACCGAAGCGTATGGAGTCGAACGCCACCCGCGTCGTTCTCTCGTACCCGGAGGGGCTCAGCGACTGGGGACGCGATCAGGTCGAGACGGACCGCTACCGCGGCTACTTCGCTCGGGTCCTTGATCGCGTCGCCGTCGGGGATACCCGCGAGGAGTTCGTCGACGTCGGCTGTTGCGGTGACAGCCTCGACGTACCGTTCCGCGCTGAGCGGATCGAGGTCGACGGTGACGCGGTCGACACGGCAGTCGTGACCGACGCGACCGCGGTCGACTACGAGACACGGTCCGGCGACGTCGACGGCGGCTGGCGCGTCCAGAGCGCGGCGGGACCGTCGTGTGTAACCGGCGACCGAGAATAACCGCTCTTTCCGTCTCGGGACGCGCTTAGGGCATATACCGCACGCTGACCACGCCCGGCTCCGACCGGACCTCGACGCGGTTCACGCCGAGCCGAGCCGCCCGCGAGAGCGTCGCCTCGCGGTCGTCGATCACGTCCGAAACCGCGTCCGCGGTGTCTTCTTCGGGCGGCGTCAACACGTGGATCTCGCCGACGCCCGCGCGTTCCTCGCGGGCGAGCTCGCCGGTCTCCGTCTCGGTCGCGAGCTCGCGCTCGTGGACCGTCGGGGGCTCTTCGCTTTCCGCTATCGAGAGAGCTCGCTGCTCCATAATCTCGACAATCTGATACGTGACCTCCATCGGCGGATCGGGTGCGACAGTCGCCTCCAAGGCATCGTCGACCGTGAGCCCGGGGTTCGAGCTCAGCGTGTGCACCTGCCCGTCGTGGACGTCTTTCAGCACCGCGGAGTCGCTCTCGACGTGCGTGACGAGGAACGTGCTCTCCTTCTCATCGGTCATTGTCAGTTGTAGGTGACCGAGCCTTTTCCGGGTTTCGAGGCGCGCTGATCGGGGTTTCGAGCCGCGTCAGTCTCGGACGATCCGCGCGTCCCCGTCCTCGACGACCACATCGAGGCCGTGCTCGTGGACGAACGCGGCGGTGTAGTCGGGAACGACGCGCTGGGCGGCGAACCGGGCGCGAAGCAGGGGAACGGCGTCGAGGAGGTCGTCGCCGTCGACCATCGACGGCGACGACTCCAGGAACTCCACGTCGAGGTCGGCGTCGCGGCCGCGCGCCGCGAGCGTCGGGAGGTTCGGGGCCTCGAAGGCGCCGTCGAAGTCGATCGGCGCGGTGAACCCGGCGTAGTAGGTGCGTCCGCGGGTGGATGGGCCGAGCACGACCTCGTTCGTCCGGAGCTTCATCGCGGCCGAGTCGATCACGGTCCGCGAGAGCATCGGCGCCTGCGGGGTGACGATCGCGACCGAGTCGGCGTTCTCCTCGCGGAGCAGGTGGGTAACGGTGTTCCCAGCGCGCGCGCCGAACGACGATCCGACCTGCCGCTCGAACCGGACCTCCTCGGTGCCGCCGAGGGTGTCGGCGACGAGGGTTCGAAGCTCGGCCTCGGGAGCGGCGTCGGTGCGGTACTCGGCGGGGAGGTCGTCGTTGACCGGGTAGTTGACGAGGAGTTCACCGCCGGAGCGGTCGACCGCGAGGACGGCGTCGCGGAACAGCGCCTCGTACAGGTCGGCGGCTTCGGCGGCCGACAGCGGCGTCGACTCCGCGAGCCCGGTCGCGACGAGCCCCTCGCGGGGCGGCTTCGCAAGCACGGCGACGACAGTCATATCGGAGGAAGTCGCCCGCGCGCCTTCAAGTCGCCGCTTCGGTTGCAGTCTCAGGAGGGTCGATCCGCTCGCTCAGGAGAAGTCGCGCCGCATCGCGATCTCGAACCACGGGCACAGGCGGAGCTGCCTGTACAGCGACGGGTTCTCGTGGAGGTGCTCGTAGTCGGCCCACAGCATACCGCCGATCTCCTCCTCGTCGGGGTCGAGCGAGGTGTCGTCCAAGGTCACCTTCAGCACCGAGCAGACCTCCCACTCGACGCCCTCGTTGGGGTAGTAGCGCTTGTACTCGAACTTGTCCGTCACCCGAAGGTCGTCGTACTGCTCAGGGGTGATCCCCAGCTCCTCTTCAAGGCGCTGTTCGGTCGCGTCCTTCTGCGACTGCCCCTCGACCGGATGGGAGGCGACCGTTCCGTCCCAGTGAGCGTCCCAGAGTCGCTTGGTGGGCGCGCGCTGGGCCAGCAGGATCCGGCCCTCGGTGTCGTACACGAGACAGGTGAACGCCCGGTGGCGGATCCCGTCGCCGGTGTGGGCGTCGAGCCGGTTCACCGTCCCCTGTTCGACGTCCTCGGGGTCGACGGCGATCACGTCCTGGAGCGCGTTCTCGTGGTCCGCGTCGGCCTGACCGGCGGAATCACCGGTGGCGGCCGCGTCCTCGGAGCTCATGCGAGATAGGTCGATCACCAGGGCTAATAAGCGTTCGATACGGCGCCCGTGTGATCGGTGTGAATCGGTATGTCGGCTCCCTTCGCCGCCACCGTTCGCGCCCGCGGTTCGACGCGCTTAACCGCGTCCCGCGGCTACTTCGCGCGGATGAGTGACCCGGCGCTCGACGTCGTCGAGTTCGTGTTGACGACGCACCTCTACACCGAGAACCGCGACCTCGACGAGAACGACCTGCCGCCGCGCTTCCGACAGGTGTTCTGGTCGGATGACGCCGCCGACGACGCCCCGGGCGGCGTCGAGCGGCCGCTCAAGGCGACGAGCGAGACAACCCGCACCGCAACGGGCGTTGAGCACCCGTGGGACGCCGTTTCCGACCTGCTCTTTACCCAGCGGACGGAATTCTCCGGCGAGATATCCCTGACCCAGCCGGCGATGGCGCTGGAGTGGTATCGCGACCACGCCGACGACGAGCGAATCGCCGCCAATCCGACGGTCGTCGCCGCGCTGGAGGCGTCTGACGACCTCGACGCGCCCGTGACCCACGAGGAGGCGCGCGACAGCGTCCGACCGATCCAAGCCGATCGCGTCTGGATCGACGCCCTCCTGGAGGAGTACTTCGACGAGGACGAGGACGGGGAGATGCTCGACCTCGTCAACGTCCGCGCGCCCGAGGAGATCGAGACGACGCTCGCTGACCTCGTGCTCACGGGCGATCAAGAGGGCGAGATACAGAAGATCGTGAAAGCGATCGAACACCGCGAGTACCTCGCGAGCATCGGGCTTCGCGAGATCGGGAAGCTGCTGTTCGTCGGTCCGCCGGGGACCGGGAAGACAACCGTCTCGCGGGCGCTCGCGCACGAGCTCGGTATCCCGCTCGTCGAGGTGAAAATGTCGATGATCACGAGCCAGTACCTCGGCGAGACGGCCAAGAACGTCGAGAAGACCTTCGAGGTCGCAAAGCGGCTCTCGCCGTGTATCCTCTTCATCGACGAGTTCGACTCGGTGGCGAAGACCCGGCGCTCCGACGAGCACGCCGCCCTGAAGCGCGCGGTCAACACCCTCCTCAAGTCGATCGACGAGGTGTCGCTCGTGCGCGACGAGGTCCTCTTGATCGGCGCGACCAACCACCCGGACCAACTCGACGCGGCCGCGTGGCGCCGCTTCGACGAGATCGTCAACTTCCCCAAGCCGGACCGTGACATGCGCGCGGACATCCTCCGGGTCGTCACCCGCGAGATGCAGATCGCCGACTTCGACCCCGAGGAGGTCGCCGACCGAACGACCGGGCTCACGGGCTCGGACCTCCGGATGGTGCTGCGCGAGGCGGTCCTCGGTGCGCTCACGGAAGACCGGATGACGATCACGCAGCAGGACGTGATGGAGGCCGTCGAGGACTTCGAGGAGCGTGACAACCTCAAGAATATGGACATGATCGACGGCGAGGGCGCGGAGGTGCTCGGCGAGACGGACCCCGACGGGCAGGACCACACCCACGACGACGAGGGCGACGACACCGCCCACGACCACGGCGCGCACAGCCACTCGCACGACTAAGCAGCTCTGCAAATCCCCTCCGTAGGGAGATACGTTTTCTCACGGTTTCGGTCAAAAAAGGTTCGTTCGGCGGATCAATCGGCGAGATCCACCAGCTGGGCGGGCCGGGTGATTGGGTTCTCTTATTTGTCACTCTCCTAGTCAGTCGTCGCTCACCATCTCCGCAGGCGTGTTGACGCTCATATCGACGTCCTGAGCGAGGGAGACGAACGTGTAGACGGGTGCTCGCCGTGCCCATTCGTCGATCAGATCCTGATCGAGATTGTCGCCGTCTATCTCGATCTCGGCGGTGAGGTTCTCGAAGACCGAGTCGGCCTCCTTGAGTTCCTCGAGACCGAAGAGAACCGCTGGATCGAAATCGGTCCGGACACGCGTCTGGAGATGGTCGATATCCACGCCGTTGGCGGCGGCGTTGATGCTGATTCCGACGTTGATACAGGCAGCCAGTGCCGACAGCGCGGCTTCTACCGGTTCGAGCCGGTCGATCCCACCGACCCACCCACCCGCATCCAGTACTTCCTTCCAGGCGCCGTAGGGAATCGTGTATTCACGCGTTTCGCGGGCGATCGTCTCATCCCCAAGCTCGTAGCTATCGACTTTCGCCAGGCTGTGCGCGGCTGTCCCCTCGTAGGTCGCAGACGCCCCGAGGCCAAGCCGGACGGCTTGGGGATTCTCTGCGGCGTGTGCGGCGAACCCGTCGAGTGTTTCGAGGTCGATACCGTGCGATAGTTGTCGTTCGGCAGTCATGGTCTGGTCTCCTTCCCCGGTCAGAGAAGCGATTGTATCTCTTCCCGGCTAAGTAGAGTTACGAAGCCGCGTGTATTGTAGCTATTTTGTGAAAATTCGGCAATTCGTGACGTTCTTGCAGCCACTGCAAACGAATCAACAACTGCAATTCGGTGCTCATCGAGTCTGACCACGTTACGTACGTCGCTACAACCCTCACTCGGCGCTCTTTTGTGGTTCGACGTGACGTGCATCTGCCCTGTGGCTTTCGTAGAGAGACTCCGCCCACTCGCGGACCGCCGGCGCGTCGGTATCGATCAATGCGTGCACCGTTCCGCTATCCCGCTCGTAACAACTGATCGTAATGCGTTCATCGAGCAGCCCGGTTCCGTACGAAGGCAGGTCGTTGTGCTCTAATACCGTGAAATTGTCCTGTTGAATCATCTCGGAGCTACGATCCGGATACGTCGACAGAAAGTATCGGTGACACTCCGGACGGTCGATCAACGTCACGTCCACGCCCTCGCCGATCAGTTGGTAGAGCAGGTCGAAGCACAGATCCATCAGCGCGACTTCCGGACGAAGGAACCGTACGGTGGTCGTCTCCCGGAGGAGCGACTCGAATCGTCCCACCGGACGATACGGCGCATCGGGTTCGGCGACGGTTACGGTCAGTTCCGACCACGTCTCGAACGGAAACTCGCTGATCGCGTCGGGGAGCCATTGCCAGACAGAACGCAGCTCTCGCTCGGTTTCAACCCGCTCGATCAGGTCTTCCATTCCGGATGCGATCGCCTCCCCCAGTCGCGTCGCCGCGTACTGATACCCGTCTTTGCGGATCCAGAGCCGGTCGTTGAATTCGTCCAGTGTCCGGCGCATCGTGGAAGACGAAACCCCGGTCAACTCGCAGAGCTCGGAGCGGCTCCGGGGGCGCTCCGTCAGTGCGACGAGCGTTGAGATACGATGTTCGGACCGCGCGAGATACGCGATGTCGACGATCGGCGACTCCACATCATATTGTTTCACGTTAACACACCTCAATAGTGGACGTACGCGGAGAGACATCAAAACAGTTCGTGTCCGCAGCGGGATGGCATTTAAATGGTCGTGAGCGACTGCGACGATCGCTTAGAAATAGCACGGCGGTGGCGTCGCCGGCGGCTTTGCCGCCGGCTGCAAGCGAGAGCTTTGCTCTCGCTCGGCGTGCCTGCGAGCTGGCCGTAGGCTCGCGAGGAGGGCGCCGGCGACACCGCAACGAGGAGAGTGGTAGCGACCGAGTGAGGCGCGTGGTTCGAGACGCCGGATGCTCTCGTCGTCGCCGGAAATTTTCAATTTCCGGCTAGCAGTCAGAATCCGGCGGATTCTGACGACATCGCGAAAGTCGCTTTGCGCCTTTCGAACGACAGCGAGCGTGCGACCTCCTCGCGGCTGGGGCTTTGGAGATGTTCACCGTTCTGTCAGAGACTTATGAACAGCCGCCAGCAACAACTCACTCTCACTTATAAGCAATCGATCAACTGCACCGATTCATCCACTCCCGTCATCGATCGGACCCCTCCTAATTCTCCTGACGCTGCTGCCGTCGATTGAGGGCGTTCATGACCGGGTTTGCACTCATCCCGTGCAGGATGATCGACATTAGGACGACGAATCCGACGAAAGCCCAGAGCTGTTCTGCCGCGATGAGGAGCTCTATCTCCTGAAACGACGACTCCGCCAAGGCGTGGGAGAGGTAATAGAACGAGCCGATGCCTCGAATACCGAAAAACCCGATCACGGCCCGCTCCGGCCAGGAAGCAGCCGTTCCGATAAAGCTGAGAATCCCGGCCACTGGCCGAACTACCAGGAGGAGGATCATCCCAATCAGTGCTTCAGTCCACGTTAAGGCTCCTAACAATCCCCCGGCGATAGCCCCTCCGAACAGTACGAGAACCGTCGCCATGAGAAGCCGTTCGACGACGACGGCGAAATCATGAAGCTCCACGTAGTAGTCGTGTTCCCACTCGAAGTGTCTGAGTGTCAGTGCACCCACGAAGACAGCAATGAAACCATACCCGCCCAGGAGTTCGGTCACGCTGTACGCGATCAGCGTTGTGGCCAGCGCTTCGATCCCTGCCATTACCTCCTGACCGCCCCCCATTATCTCGGCGACACTCTCAGTCGTGGGTAACCGAAACAGAAACCGGCCCATGAGATTTCCGATCACATAGCCGAGGACAACCCCCGCCGCGATCTTATAGAGGACATCAACGAGAACCCAGTCAACCAGCCATGACCAGGACGCTCCCTCTACAAGCGCCGCCCCGGCTGCCGCAATAGCCAGATTCGTAAGCGGAAAGGCTAACCCGTCGTTGAAGCCGGCCTCCGCAGTGAGTGAAAATCGAACCGTCCCCCACCGCTGTCTCGGGTCCTGTTCTTCTTCGAGTTCCGTCAGCGGTGCGCCCGACCCGACGCCTGATGCGAGCACCGGATCGGTCGGCGCGATCACGGCCCCGAGTAAGATGGCCGTGGCTGGCAACAGACCGATGATCCCCCACGCGAGGACTGCCATTACCCCAGCAGTGATCGGGAGTGCAATGAGAATCAGCCGCCACGCCGCGGACCACGTCTTGAGGGAAAACGGGCGGTCGATCTTTAACCCGGCTCCCATAAGTGAGATGATCACGACGAGTTCGGTGAGCCGCTCGGTCACGTAGGAGCTCTCGACCGGGTTCAGAGATGGAGTGCCAGGAATAACCGTGAACAGGAGGAGCCCGAATGTGACGTATATAATCGGAAACGACAGCGGGCGGTGTTCGAGCAACCGTGGCAGAATGGCTGCCCCCAAGATCGCAAAGCCAATGATCAGTAGCCCGATTTCGTAGGCAGCCATCCGCCCTACTATTGGAATTCCGACTAGGAAAACATCGGGGGTAGTTACCCTGTCTCATTCCACAGTATACCTGAAGGGTAGGACTCCAACAGCGCCGACGAAGACCATTTACGCGAACGTGTCGACGACTGTCCCGGTGTCCTCGCCGCTGGTGTAGTAGTAGCCGTTATCCTCCGAGAGCGTTCCCCAGTCGGCCCAGCTCCCCTCGTAGTTGCGCACGTCCTCCCAGCCGAGCTGATCGAGGACGAACCAGCCGACCGACGCCCGGATCGCGGTCTGACAGTAGGCGACCGCCGTCTCGTCGGGCGAGATACCGGCGTCGTCGATCCACAGCGTCTCCAACTCCTCGGGAGAGCGGAGCCGACCGGCCTCGTCGTCGATGCTCTGGACGAAGTTGAGGTTGGTCGCGCCGGTGACGTGGCCGAACCGGCTGAGGTCGCCGCGCTCGTCGACGCCCCAGTACTCCTCGGGCGAGCGCATGTCGAGGATCGGGATCGCGGCGCCGTCCTCGTCGACGTTGTCGGCGACGAACTCCCGCGTCGCCACCACGCCGGTGTCCAGTTCGGGCTCGTAGGTGGCTTCCTGCGCCTCGGGGGCCTCAGAGACGGTCTCGCCGCCGGCTGCGTCCCAGACGGTGAACCCGCCGTCGAGCAGGCTGACCTGCCCCTCGTGGCCGAGCGCGTTGAGCGTGTAGATGGCGTACGTCTCCCAGAGGTTCGACTCCGCGCCGTACACCACCACGTCGTCGTCGGGCTCGATCCCCGCTTCCGAGAGCGTCCACGCGATCGCCTCGGGGGAGACCTCGAACCCGTCGGAGGTCTCCTCGGCGTAGCTGTCCAGCATCTCGGAATCCGGGAAGTGGTACGCGCCGGGGATCCGCCCCTCGCTGAACGCCTCCTCGTCGCGGGCGTCGAGCAGGTGCACGTCGTCGAGGTTCGATTCGAGCCACTGGCTGTCGACGACGCCGTCGAACTCGGCGGCCGCGGGCGTCGTGTACGCCGACGGCTGTTCGTCGTCGCTGTCGGTCGAGCCGAGACAGCCGGCCGTCGCCGCGAGCGCCGCGCCTGCCGAGGCCAATACCGATCGTCTGGAGGTCCGCGTGGGTCTGTCGTCCATTCGATCGCGGGTTGCGGCGGGACCACGATAACCCTGTTAGTGGAGGTTCGTGTTACCGTCGGCTCCGACGACAACCCCGTCGACGTCCCCGTCACCGGCCAGACTTGCGAGGCCGGATTTCTCACCGACTCTCACCCTCACTCCCGCACGCCCACGACCGTGTAGCCGAAGCCGCGGTCGACGACCCGCGGATCGAACCCGGCGTCGGCGAGCGCGGCGGCGAGATCGTCTGGGGAACGGAACCGCGACTCCATCCCGATCGCGTGCTCGCTCGCGACGAGGACTCTGCCGAGCGGGTTCGTCGGGTCGAACTCCCGGATCACGAGCGCGCCGCCAGGGGCGATCACACGCGCAGCTTCCCCGATCGCGGCCGCCTGATCGGGCAGGTGGTGAAACGCGTCGACGACCATTGCGGCGTCGACCGATCCGTCGCGGAACGGAAGCCGCCCCGCGTCGCCGGCGACGCCCGAGAGCCCGCGGTGCTCCCGAGCGCGCGCCAGCATCCCGAGCGAGGCGTCGACGACGGTGATATCGGGACCGGTCAGCGCGGCCGCCGCGCGCCCGGAGCCGCCGCCGATGTCGAGCAGTCGGTCGATCGGTCGCGTCGCGTGGTCGAGTCCCGCGGCCAGCGTCTCGCCGTCGGCCGGCGGCATGACGCGGTCGTACAGCGGGGCGATCCGGTCGAAGAAGCGAACGTCGCCGAGGCCGTACATGGTGGCGATCGGCGGCGGAGACACTTAAAAGGCGTTCGCGGCGAGCCCCCGTTCATTTATACGGACGAGCCGTAGCGGTCGCCATGGAGTACGCGCTCGTCGGCGGCCCGGACTCGGGGACGACGCTGCGGCTCGACTACCGGGCGTTCGCCTACGCCGGGAAGTTCGTCGTCGGCGCGCCGGGCAAGGCGGTGTTGCGGACCTCGGACGGCTCGCCGGCGGTCCCGGAGTGGGAACCGGACGAGCCTCTGCCCCCGACCGTCGAGGCGAGCGAGTTCGACGACGACGTTGTCGCGGCGATCTCCTTCTCGTCGGACCGAACCGACCCCGACTGCTGTCGCCTCCGATACGTCACCGTCCACGTCGCGCGCCGCGCTGAGGGGCTCGGCCCGCGACTCATCGATCGCACGGTCGCTCGACTCGCGGCCGACGGGTACGACCGGGTGAAGATCGCGGTCAACAATTCGTTCGCCTACGCGGCGCTTTATAAATGCGGCTTCGCGTACACGGGCGAGAACACCGGGATCGCCGAGCTGGTACTGGAGCGGTCGGCGGGCGAGCCGGCCGCAGGGGACGACGCGAGCGGAGGCCGGTACCGGGCGGGACTGCGCGCCTTCCGCGACGGCGACCGTGACCTCGATCCGGCGGAACGGGAGTTCATCGCAGCGCGACTGGGGGAGCGCGGAGAGAGCGGAGAGAGCGGAGAGCGCAAGGAGTAGCCGGTCCGCTAGTTTAGCGCCCAGATCCCGTAGTTGAGCGCGGTCGCGAAGCAGACCCACGCGAGGTACGGGACGAGCAGGAGGGCCGCCCGGCGGTCGACCCGGTCGAACGCGACGATCGTCGCGACGACGAGCGGGAGCAGGAGTCCGAGGACGACGAGCCCGAGGTCCGCGCGTTCGAGCCCCCAGAAGACGGGCGACCACGCGACGTTGACGGCGAGCTGGGCGCCGAACAGCCCGAGCGCGATTCGGGCGTCGCGGGCGATCCGTGTTGACCCGTCAGCGCGTCCCTCGCGCCCCTCGCGGCCGCCGAGGTAGACGAGTGCGGCTGCGGCGCCGATCAGCGCGTACAGAATCGGCCAGACGACGCCGAACGCCCAACTCGGCGGGTAGTAGGCGGGCAGGTCGAGGCCGGCGAACCACGCGCTCTCGGTGGCGGTGAAGGGGACGCCGACCGCGCCGATCAGGTTGACCGCGACCGCGGCGGCGACGACGAGCAGGGCGTCGCGCCAGTCCGGGAGACGCGCGCCGACGGAGGTGGACATGAAACGAGATACGAGCGCAAGCGATTTAAAACGACCTCCGCGCGTCGCTCGAATATGTGCGATACGACCCGCACACCGTTAGATAAGGTCGTAATCCTCCCGGAACGTCTCCAGCGTGGCCGCGAGTACCCCGATGACGATGGGACCGACGAACAGTCCGGTGAATCCGATGGAGTAGATCCCGCCGAACACCCCGAGGAGGATCACCGCCGGATTCAGGTGCGCCTGCTGGTCGATAACGATCGGGCGCGCGTAGTTGTCCACCATCGCGATGACGAGGACCCCGTATATCGCGAGGAACACTCCGGCCGTCACCTGGTCGATCGCGACGAGGTACGCCGCTGCGGGCCCCCAGACGAAGAACGCTCCGACTAGCGGCACCAGCGCCAACACCGCCATCACGAACGTCCAGAAGACGACGTTCGGGATCCCCGCCGCCCAGAGGCCGAGTCCCGCGACCAGCGCCTGCAACAGCGCCACGACGATGTGACCGATCACGACCCCGCGGGTCATCGCGTCGACCCGATCGACGAGGTCGGACGTGACATCCGCCGGAAGCGGGCTCGTCTGACGGAGCCACCGAACGAACGCCGGCCCGTCGAGCAGGGTGTAGTAAACCAGAAATAGCGCCAGCGAGAGTCCGACCGACGCGCGGAGCGCGGTGGTGACGATCCCGCCCAGTCCGCCGAACAGCGTGTTGGCGAGCACCTGTCCGACGGTTGTGAGAACCTCGCCGACTTCAATCTGTTCGCCTGTGAGCGCCGCAAGCTCCGTCTCGATGGCCTCGACGTCGATATCGGAGTTCCCCCGGGCGATCTCCGTGAGGTCGCGGACGAACACCCAAGAGATGTACGCGAGCGGCAGGATGACGGCGACGATCGACGAGACGATCAAGAAGAGCGCGGACAGCATGTACCCCAACTGACGCGCAAGCGACTCGCGGAATCGGTTGGAGAGTCCCTCTTGAAGCCCCCGCGAGAGCCGCACGTGGAACGGGAAGAGAACGTACGCGAGGATCGCGGAGGCGATGACGTACTCGATAAACGGTCTGATGACGAAAAGCGTGAGGAGCGCGACCGATCCGATGAGGAGAAGGAGAAACGATTGCCCGCGGTTCATGTCGGCGAATCACGCTGCCGACGTATAAACGTGGGCGGCGGTTTCGGATACTCTCGGCTCCCTGCCCCCGATCCCGTTAGGCGCTCGCCTCGTCCTCGTCGAGTCCGGGCGCAGCGGACGGGTCGACCTCTTCTGGCTCCTCAGTCTCGCCGCCGACGACTGTCTCCCCGTCGTCGGTCTCGACGTACACGTCGTCGGCGAAGCCGGCCAGCGCGTTCTCGTACTCCGGCGTCTCAAGTTTCTCGGGGGTCTCGGTGGCCTCGACGATGCCCTCCGCGGGCCGGAACTCGCCGAGCGGGTCGTCGATCGTGATCCCGTGGTCGCCGAAGAAGGACTCGTACCGGCGGTAGTGCGGCTCCAGCTCGTCGCCCGGGATCTCCATCATCTCCGTCCACCCGTGGTTGAAGAAGTCGAAGTTGGCCTGCACGTGGGTGATCTCGCGGGCCTCCGCCTCCGGGAAACCGGCCTCTAGGGCAGCGACGTAGGTATCCATCGTCGCGTCGAAGAAGCTGTCGAGGTGGGCGCGTCGCTCCTCGCGCCGGTCCTCGTCGGCCTTGTTGAGGAAGATGCTCGTGTGGAGGTCGACGAGCTTGTCGTTCGCCACGTCGCCGACGACCGGCGTCGTCAACGCCTTTTTGGCCGCCCAGTGACGGATGTTCTGCCGGATCTTCATGGGCTTCGTTGGGAGGCGACGGCCTTGAATCTGTGGCGAGGCGATCGCTTCTCGGTGTTCCAGTGGCACCGATCTCTCCCGACGAAATCGTTATTGCACAAAACGCCCAATATAAACGTATGACCGAGACGACCCCCGATGACGACTGGGCCGCACAGATCGAGGCACAGCGGCGGGCGAAACACGAGCACTTTCGCGACTCCGCGCGGTCCCCGCTCCCGGCGTCGATGCGAGGCGACGCCTTCCCCGGACTGGCGTACTTCGACCCGGACCCGGCGTACCGGTTCGTCGTCCCGCTTCACGAACACGACGAGAAGGAGACCGTGACCGTTGAGACGACCGCCGACGGCGAGCAGACGTACCGTCGCTGGGGGGAGTTTCGGCTCGAAATCGACGGCGAGACCGTAACGCTGCAGGCGTATCGCCCCACCGACGGCGCCGACCGCTTCTGGGTGCCCTTCCGCGACGAGACGAGCGGCGAGACGACGTACGGCGCGGGGCGGTACCTCGATTTGGAGCCCGACCGTGACCGCGTCGACGGCGAGTGGGTGGTAGACTGTAACGTCGCGTACAACCCGACGTGCGCGTACAACCACGCGTACGAGTGCCCGCTCATCCCGATGGAAAACTGGCTGGATGTGGCGATCGAAGCGGGCGAGAAGAAGTTCCCCGCCGAGCCCGCGGGTGCCGACCATTGACGAGGTCTGGCTCCGCGTCGAGTGGTTCGTGCCGAGAGACTCGCTGTCCGGGAGCCGTCGATCAGCCCGTCGAGCCGGCTTTGCGGGGTATTCGCACGGATCCGGGCGTGGATGACAACCCACATTAACCATGAATCCGAACCCTCGCGTATGAGCGATTCGTACGTGATCATCGGTGATGGTATCGCGGGTGCGTCCGCGGCCGAGACGCTCCGCGAGGAAGCGCCCGACGCCGAGATCACGGTTCTCACGGACGAGGGTGAGTCCCTCTACAACCGGATCCTGATCAAAGAGTACGCGAAGGGGAAGCTCCCCGAGGCCCCGATCTCGATCCATCAGGAATCGTGGTACGACGATCACGATGTCGACCTCCGGCTCAACACGGTCGTCGTCGACATCGACATCGAGAACGACGCGATCCACACCCACGAGGGAGACACGTTCGAGTACGACACCCTCCTGCTCGCGGTCGGCGGCACCCCCCAGCAGCTCCCGGTCGGCAACGCCGACGCCGACGGAATCCACCACTTCTGGACGTTCCAGGACGCCCGCAAGATCAAACAGAGCGTCGAGGACGCGGACCGAGCGGTCATCGTCGGCGCGGGACTCTTAGGCATCGACTTTGCGGCCATCTGCGGCGCGCAGGACGTCGAGGCGAAGTACCTGATGCGCGGCGACTCCTGGTGGCGCTACGCGCTCTCCGAGGAAGGCGCGGAGATCATGCACGACGCGATGCGCGAACGCGGCGTCGAGCCCGTCTTCGGCTCTGGCGTCGACCACTTCGAGGTCGACGAAGACGGTCACGTCGAGGCCGCGGTCGACCCGAACGGCGATCGCTACGAGTGCGACTTCGCCGGCGTCGCCATCGGCCTGAACTTCAACACCGAACTGGTCGAGGACACGTCGCTGGAGACGGAGAACGGCATCGTCGTCGACGAGTTCATGCGCACCAACGTCGACAACGTGTTCGCGGCCGGCGACATCACCACGTTCAACGACCTGGTCCTCGGCGAGCAGGCGAAGAACGGCTCGTGGGGGTCGGCCAAGCAACAGGGAACGATCGCCGCTCGCAACATGCTCGAGTACGGCAGCGAGGAGTTCGAGTGGGTCTCCTCGTACTCGATCACTCACTTCGACTTCCCGTTCCTCTCCTTCGGCCATCCGACGCTCGGCGACGACTCTATCGAGGCGACCACCGCCGAGGGCGAGTGGCGCCGCGTGGCTCTCAAAGACGGGAAAGTCGTCGGCGGCGTGCTCATCGGCGACCTCTCGCCGCAGTCGGCGTTCAAACAGCTCATGCGCGAGGGCCGCGACGTGAGCGACCAGCGGGACCTCCTGATGGAGCCCGGCTTCTCCGTCGACGACCTCGCGGCCGCGACCGAACAGCAGTAGCCGGCTTCCGACCGACGCGCCGGTCAGTAGGTTTTCCCCCCTCGACGCTGTACCCGTTTTTATATGTCTCGCGGAAACGACGACGAGCCCTCGCCGCCGGACGGCGGGTTCTTCTCGTCTGTCGTCGAGGAGAGCAGGGATCCGATCGTCTCGATCGACGATGCCGGCGCGATCGTCTACGCCAACCCCGCCGCCGAGGACGCCCTCGGCCGCGACGCAGCGTCTCTCGCGGACCGTCGGCTCGCGGAGCTGATCCCGGATGCGACCACCAACCGACGAGCGGCCTCGCTCCGCGATCGGCTCGTCGAGCCGGCGCGGCTCGACGACGCGGGCGACGTTTCGGTGCCGCTGGCGGCGGCCGACGGGGAGACGCGCACTTTCTCGGTGCGGTTCCATGCACACGATGTCGACGGCAAACCCGTGTACACCGGCGTGTTCCGCGAGCGAAGCAGCGGTGACCGTGACCGCGAGTTCCGGACGTTTCGGAATCTCGTCGAACACGCGGGACACGCGATCTACGTCACCGACACCGACGGGACGATCGAGTACGTCAACCCGGCGTTTACTCGCCACACCGGCTACGAGCCCGAGCAGGTGATCGGGGAGACGCCGGCGGTGCTCAACTCCGGTGAGATGTCCGACGAGTACTTCGTGTCACTGTGGGAGACGCTCTGCGCCGGCGAGGTGTGGGAAGAGGAGATCGTCGACCGCCGGAAAGACGGGACTCACTACCACGCTCACCAGACGATCGCGCCCGTATTCGACGACGCCGGGACGGTGTCCCGGTTCGTCGCCATCCAGACCGACGTGACGGAGCGGAAGGCGGCCGAGGGGAAGCTGAAACAGTACCGCGACATCGTCGAGCGGCTCGACGACCCCATCATGTTGCAGAACCGCGACGGCGAGTTCGAACTGCTCAACGAGGCGGTGAGCGAGTTCGCCGGTACCTCCCGCGAGGAACTGTACGACGACGACGAGACCGCGTTCATGGACACCGAAACGGCCGCGGAGATCGACGAGCGACGACAGGAGGTGCTCCGGACGGAGGAGCCGGTCGAGTACGAGGTGTCGCCGTCGTTCGAGCGGAGCGGTCGCGACGCGACGTTCAGCACCCGGCGGTACCCGTACTACGACGGCGCCGAGGCGCTCGCGGGGACGTTTGCGATCTGTCGGGACGTCACCGAGATCAAGGAACGGGAGGCCGACCTGGAGCTATACGAGCGCGCAGTCGACGGCGCGACGGATCTGATCGCCGCGGTCGACCGCGACGAGCGGTTTCTGTTCGCGAACGAGCAGTACCGGACGTACCACGGGATCGGCGACGCGGACATCACCGGGCTCACACTGGCCGATGCCGTCGGTGACGACAGCTATCCGGACGTGCGGCGGCAGATGACTCGAGCACTCGCAGGGCAGTCAGTGGAGTACCGCGCGATGCGGAGGCATCCCGTCCGCGGGACACGAATGTTCGACGTGCTGTACTACCCGCTGGAAGGGCCGGATAAGGAAGACAACCGCGTCGTCGGCGTCGTCGGAGTCCTCCGCGACGTGACGGACAGCGAGAATCGCGCGCACCAGCTTCGGGTCGTAGACCGCGTCCTCCAGCACAACCTCCGGAACGCGATGACCGTCGTCCGCGGCCGGGCGCAGCAGATAGCCGACACAGCGGGAGAGCGTGAGGCAGCCGCGGACGAGGGTGCGGCAGCCGGAGACGTCGACTCGGTCGCAGCGGGCGCCGCCGACATCGCCGCGCGGGCCGAGGCACTGCTGTCGACGAGCGAGAAGGTCCACCAGATCACCGAGGTGTTGAGCGATCCACCGGAGACCGAGCCGGTCGACGTCGCACGAGCGGTCGAGGCGGTCGCGGCCGAGATCGCCGACGCGTTCCCCGAGGCATCGGTGACCGTGTCGACTCCGGACGGGACAGTCCACGCGTCGGCGACAACATGGATCGACCGGGCGATAGACGAACTGGTCCGGAACGCGATCGTCCACCACGACCGCGAGTCGCCGACCGTCGAGATCACGGTCACCGCGGCTGAGGATACGGTCACGGTCACCATCACGGACGACGGACCGGGGCTAACCGGGATGAACCGAGACGTGTTAGAGACCGGCGAGGCCGTCGACGCCCTGTACCACGGCAGCGGGCTCGGCCTCTGGCTCGTCTACTGGGTGGTCCAGCAGTCGGGCGGCGACGCGGCGGTCCGCGACGCGACGCCCCGCGGGACGGTCGTGACGGTCACGCTCCCCCGATCGGATCGGTGACGGGCGGAATGGATCGTGGGGTAGATCGCGCGTCTCGCTGCGGTCCGCACCGCGTCGGCGACAGATTTATCACGATCTACCGTGTTATACGGTAACGTATGTCACTTCGGGAGACGAACAGGCGCATGCGGCTCCGCCGCACCGGTACGATCCCGGCGGACGCGCGAGTCCGCCACTACGACGAGCTCGACGAGGAGACGCAGGTGGCCGTCAGCGAAATCGCCGGGCGGCCGCGAACAGCACCGGAGACCGAGGACCTCGACGACGGCGACGTGGTGAAGTTCACCGATTACTACAAGGTTCGCGCGCGCTGAGTTGACCGCCAACGATCGCTTGACCGCCGACACTCGCTTTGCAGACGGTGAGAATGGCCCAGAAGCGAAGTTGTTTTCGCCCGCCGCGAGAACATCGATCCATGGACAGTGGCGGATCTACCGACATGACGCTGGCGTTCGAGCTGAAGGCGTTGAAGGCCCTCGCGGACCCCAACGACGTGTTCAACAACGCCCGGCAGTGGACGGAGTACGTCGGCGTCGTCAGCGAGAAGCCGACCTACGTCGTCACGAACTTCACCCGTAAGCACCGCGTGCGCCAAGATTTCTTCTCGGGGCCGCGCGGCGTCGAGGAGAGCTTAGAGAACATCGCCCAGCAGTTCGACACGGATCGACACGTGTTCGTCGGCGTCGACGAGGAAGACGAGGCGCTCGCCGAGGCAACCGGCTGGGAGTTCCTCCACGTCGAGGACGCGGCCGACGCCGCGGGGTGGATCCTCGCGACGGACAAGCCGGACGAGGAGGAGGCGCCCGAGAAGTCGTCGCGCGACGACTGGCCGTAGGCAACCGGATCGCTGACCGCACGGCCTTCCGCTGACCGCCGATACCGCCGGATGTTTTGACCGTCCCCGTCGAACGATCGGCTATGAGCGACGCCGGCGACGGTCACGATCACGACCATCACGACGAGTCCGATCACAACGGCCAGCATGACGCCACTCACGACGGCCAGCATGACGCCACTCACGACGACCACGACCACCACGACCACGACGCCGATTCGGTCGCGATCGCGGTCGTCACGGTATCGTCCTCGCGGTCACTCGACGAGGACCCCTCCGGCGACCACGTCGTCGCCGCGTTCGAGGACGCCGACCACGAGACCGTCGTCCGCGAACTGATCCCCGACGAGTACGACAGCGTGCAGGGGACCGTCGACCGGCTCGCGCGCCGGAAGGACACGGACGCGGTCGTGACCACCGGCGGAACGGGGGTGACGCCCGACGACGTGACTCCCGAGGCCGTGAAAGGGCTGTTCGCCAAGACGCTCCCCGGCTTCGGCGAGCTGTTCCGCCGGCTCTCCTACGAGGAGATCGGGACTCGTACGATCGGCTCGCGAGCGATCGCGGGGGTCGTCTCCGCCACGCCCGTCTTCTGTCTGCCCGGCTCTGAGAACGCGGTCCGGATCGGCGTCGACGAGGTGATCCTCCCCGAGATCGGCCACCTCGTCGGGCTCGCGGGACGGGGCGTGGAGGACGCGGAGGAGGCCGGAGACGACGTCGAGGGAGAGATAGGAGGTAACGGGACGAAGGAGGGAGACGACGTGGAGACCGACGACACAGAAACCGACGACGCGGAGTAACAGCGGCCTGACCCTCGAAGCCCCTTTTAAACGGAGGCGAGGAAGTTCCGGATCAGATCGTGGCCGACCGCGGTCAACACGCTTTCGGGGTGGAACTGCACCGCTTCGATCGGGTGGTCGCGGTGGCGGATCCCCATCACGATCTCCTCGCCCTCGTGGTCGGTGGTGGCGGTCACCGAGAAGTCGTCGGAGACCTCGGTGGCGGCCAGCGAGTGGTAGCGCCCGGCGCGGAACCCCTGATCGAGCCCGACGAACACGCCCTCACCGTCGTGATCGACGGGGAACGCCTTCCCGTGGATGGGCTCTGGCGCGTGGCCGACCGTCCCCCCATACTCGTAGACGGCGGCTTCGAGACCGAGACAGACGCCGAGCGTGGGAATCTCTGGAGACAGGTCGCGCAACACCGGCATCGTCACGCCCACGTCGCGCTCGTTCTTCGGGTGGCCGGGACCGGGGCTGATGAGAATCGCGTCCGGATCGGCGTCCCGGATCTCCACCAGCGACGCCGTGTTCTTGAACACCTCGACAGCAATCTCTTCGCCGTCGAGCGGCTGGTCAGAGATGTACTCGACGAGGTTGTACGTGAACGAGTCGAAGTTGTCGACGACGACGACCTTCATTCGTCGACCTCCGTGCCGGCGGGGAGGGTGTCGTCGGAGGAGAGGGAGTCGCCATCACCGCCCTCCCGGATCCGGTCGATCGCGGTCAACACGCCGTCCATCTTCTGTTCGGTCTCCTCGTACTCGGCGGCCGGGTCGGAGTCGGCGACGAGCCCGGCACCGGCGCGGACGGTCACCGCGGTCTCGTCCGGACCGCTCGCGTCCGGCGGCGACTCGTCGAGCGTCGCCGTCCGGATCACGATGGCGAAGTCGGCGTCGCCGGTCCACGCGTAGTAGCCGACGCCGCCGCCGTACGCCTCCCGCGGGGTCGTCTCCAACTCCTCGATGATCTCCATCGCGCGCACTTTCGGCGCACCGGTGAGCGTGCCCGCGGGGAACGTCGCGCGCGTCGCGTCGAAGGCGTCGGCGTCGCCCGCCAGCGTCCCCGTCACGGTCGACTCGATGTGCTGGACGTGACTGTACTTCAACACGTTCATGAACTCCTCGACGCGGATCGAGCCCGGCTCCGAGACGCGCCGCACGTCGTTGCGCGCGAGGTCGACGAGCATCGTGTGTTCAGCGCGCTCCTTCCCGTCCGCAAGCATCTCGCCGGCGAGCCGACGGTCCTCGACCGGGCTCTCCCCCCGGGGACAGGTGCCCGCGATCGGGTTCGAGACGATACGGTCGCCTTGCACCGACACCAGCGTCTCGGGGCTCGCGCCGACGATACTGCGGTCGTCGTGGCGCAGCACGTACATGTACGGCGAGGGGTTCACCTCGCGCAGTGCCGCGTACAGCCCGAGCGAGTCGACCTCGCCGCGGAGCTCGCGGCTCCGCGAGATCACGCCCTGATAAATATCGCCGTCAAGGACGTGCCGTTTGGCGGTCCGCACCGCCTCCTCGTACGCCTCTCGGGGGTCGGCGGACTCGTCGGTCACGCGGATCCCGTCGGGCGTCGGCGGGGACGCGTCCCGGAGCTCGGCGCCGACCCGCTCCGCCTCAGCGACGAGGTCGTCGTAGACGGTCGCGGGGTCGTCGTCGACGCCGACGATCGGGGTGAAAACGAGTTCGACGGTCCCCTCCTTATCGTCGAAAACGACGGTCCGGGTCGTCAGCGCGAACTCGGCGTCCGGGAACTCGGTCTCGGGGCGCTTGACGCCGACCTCCTCCAACCAGAGGTCGTAGACGGCCTCGTACGCGAGGAAGCCGACGAAGCCGCCCGAGAGGATCTGTCGGTCGGTATCCGGGAAGCCGCGCAGGCTCACGTCCGGGAACGCCGCCCGGATTCGATCGATCGCGTCGCCGGCGTCGGGACCCAGATCGCCGTCAGACTCGTCTCCGACGAACTCCGCCGCCGGGCCGAGCCGAGTCACGTCCGTCCGGTCCGGGTGGACCGAGACGATCGCCTCGGGGTCGTAGCCGACGAACGAGTACCGGGCGTGTTTGTCGACGTCGCCGTCGGCGGTGAACGCGCCGTCGGGGTCGCTGGAGGCGACCTTCTCGCCGGACTCCAAGAGGAACCCGTACGGACCCTCGCCGACCAGCGTCGCGTACGCCGCCAGCGGGGTCACGTCGGCGTCGAGCGACGCGGACGCGCGGACCACGGCCGGCTTCTCGGCGTCGGCCGCGAGGTCGACGAACTCGGCCTTCGAGCGATCGATCGGAGTCGCCGACTCGGTCATGCCAACTCCATCTCCCGCCCCGCGTTCGCCACGAAGCGGGCCACCGCGTTGTGGTCCTTTCGCCCGTCGGTGAGTTCGACGCCCGAGGCCACGTCGACCGCGAACGGATCGGCGGCGCGAACCGCTTCGGCGACGTTGTCGGCCGTGAGTCCGCCGGCGAGGACCACCGGCGAGGTGAGTCGGTCGGCGAGGTCGCCGGCTCGTTCCCAGTCGTGGGTCTCGCCGGTGCCGCCCGCGCCGGAGTCGTCGGTCGAGTCGATCACGAGCGCGTCGGCGACCCGATCGAACTCCTCGGCCCGCGCCGGGTCGTCGGCGTCGACCGCGAGTAACACCTTCCGCTCCGTCTCCGCGCGGATGAACCGGATCTCGTCGGGCGTCCACTCGCCGTGAAGCTGGATGGCGTCCGGACAGATCGTCCGTAGGAGCTCGACCGCGCGCTCGGCGGAGTCGGGCATCGTGACGAGCGTCGCGGTGACGAACGGCGGTACATCCGCGAGTAGCTCCGCCGCCGTCGCCGGGTCGACCTCGCGGGGGGAGTCGACCGGGACCTCGGAGATGACGCCCACCGCGTCGGCGCCGGCGTCGATCGCGGCGCGGAGGTCGGCTCCCCGCGTCAGCCCGCAGATCTTCACCCGCGCCATCAGTCGTCGTCCTCCGGGCCGGCGGTCGTCGAGGCGGCCGCGGAGTCGGTAGAGGCCGCCTCGCCGTCGCCCTCGACTGCCTCGTCGTCACCACAAAGCGCAGCGAACTTCGTCGCGGCCGCGCCGGAGTCGATCGCCTCGGCCGCGCGCTCGACGCCCGCCGCGAGCGTGTCGGTCTCGCCGGCGACGTAGATTGCCGCGCCCGCGTTCGCCAGAATGAGGTCGCGCTTGGGACCGGTGACGGAGCCGTCGACGATCCCGCGGAGGTCGGCCGCGTTCTCCTCTGGCGTCCCGCCAGAAACCGCCTCGATCGGGGCGCGATCGAGGCCCAGATCCTCGGGTGCGATCGTGAACTCCCGCACCTCGTCGCCGTCGACCTCGGCGGCGACCGTCTCGTCGTGGATCCCGATCTCGTCCATCCCCGCGCCGTGGACGACCAAGGCGTGTTCGACGGGCATGTGCGCGAGCGACCGCGCGATCGTCCCGACGAGGTCGGGGTCGTACACGCCGAGTACCTGCGCGTCGGCGCCGGCGGGGTTGGTAAGCGGGCCGAGCACGTTGAAGATCGTCCGCATCCCGAGTTCCTTGCGCGGGCCGATGACGGCCTTCATCGCCGGGTGGAAGACGGGCGCGAGCATGAACCCGATCCCGTCGGTCTCGATCGCTTCCTCGACCGCCGGCGGCTCGGCCTCCACGTCGGCGCCCGCGACCTCCAGCACGTCGGCGCTTCCCGACGAGGAGGACACCGAGTAGTTGCCGTGCTTGGCGATCGGGACGCCCGCGCCCGCCGCGACGATCGCGGCGGTCGTCGAGACGTTGATTGTGTCGTAGTCGTCGCCGCCGGTCCCGCAAGTGTCGACGAGCGGCTCCCGGTCGGGCTCGATCGTCCGGGCGGCGTCGCGCATCCCCTGTGCGAACCCCGCGATCTCCGCCTCGGTCTCCCCCTTCGCGCGGAGCGCGGCGAGCAAGGCGCCGATCTGCGCCTCAGTTGCCTCCTCGAAGACGAGCCGCGCGGCCTCGCGCGCCTCGTCGACCGTCAGGTCCGCCCCGTCCGTCACGCGTTCGACCGTGTCGTTGATATTCATTGTGTACACCGATGTAGTGTTTCGCGTTGTAATGTACAAGTATGTACATCGGTATAACGCTGTCGCCGGATCAAGAATTGGTAGCATGCAGCGAGAACAGGGGGAGAAAACGGGAGCCGACCGACTGAACGTCCTACTCCGCGTTGAGTGCAGTTGAGCCGTCCGCCTCGACGACGACCACGGGAACCTCGGCGTCGTCGACCACGGTGTCGGTCGTGGAGCCGAACACGAATCGGCCGACGGTGCCGGTCGTGGGGGCGCCGACGACCACGAGGTCGTAGTAGGGGGACTGTTCGACGATCGCACCCGCGGCCGACCGGTCCTCGACGAGCCAGCGATCGACTCGGTCGAACCCACCGAGGCGGTCGCGAGCAGCGTCGAGCAGTCGCTCACCGGCTGTGGCGTAGTCGTCACGCTCGCCGTCTCCGGACTCTGTGGTCTCGATATCGTTCTCGGCGTCGCTTCTGTCCGCCCCCGCCGACCCGTCCGCAAGCGCGGCGTCCGAGGGGACGACGTGGAAGAGTTCGAGCCACGCGTCGGTCGCGTCCGCAATCTCCCGCGCCACGTCGACGGTCGCCCCCGAGTGCGGTCCGGGGCCGACAGCGACGAGGACCGAGGAGACGCGGTCCGGGCGCGTCGCGCGGTCGGCCCCTTCGAGCGTCGCATCGGCCGCAGTCGACGCCGCCGCGGCCGCCTCCGCCACGGCCGGTTCGATGATGGGTTCGCCGACGTGTGGGGGCTCCTCGCCAGCGGTGTCGACGCCCGAACCGTCGGATAGCGGTGTTTCAGTACCCCCCTCTCCAGAACTCGGTTCCCCGTCGGTGCCCGAGTCCGTCGCTCCGCCGCCTCCGTTGTCGGCGTCGCTCCCGTTCATGCCCTATCGTCAGACGTACGTCTGATAAATCCCGTTGGTCCCGCGCCCGAGGTCGGCGCCGTCACTCCCGGACCGTCACTCCCGGAAGAACTCCTCGCGCTCGAACGGCTCGTCTTCGCCCTCGACGGCGACCACGTCGAGCGCGGTGACCTCGGCGCCGACGCCGAGCAGGCCTGCGAGGCTCGGCTCCGTCCGGCCCTCGTCGCCGGAGATCAGCTCTTTGATGTAGAGCCCACCTTCGCCGTGAATCTCCACGATCGCGTGGCGGGCGTCGTCGAGTTCGGCGGTCGCCTCGTACACGTCGCGCTCGCGGGTGATGCTCGCCCGGCGGTGGTCGACCCGGTTCGGGGTGTACTGCTCGACAGTCGTCCCCTCAAGCTCTTCGACCGCGGCCGCGAGGGCGTCGGCGTCCACGTCGGCGTCGAAGGCTACCTCGGCGCGGTAGCGCTTCGCAGCGTCGTGTTCCTTCACGCGTTCGACCATGTCGTAGGTCGCGAGCCGGAGCCCCTCGACCTCCACGGCGCCGTCGGCGAAGGCGTTGATGTCGGCCTGCAGGCGATCGGTGTCGACCCGGCGGCGGCGCGGCTCCTCGACTTCGATCACGAACGGGCGCCCGGTTCCGAGCATCAAGGCGTCCACGTCCTCCCGGCCCGCGCCGTGGAACGTCGCCTCGGTGCCGTCCATCACGTCCTCGACGACGGGCGCGGTGTACTCCTCGACGCTGTCGTCGTAGAGGTAGCCGGAGCCGCCACAGTGATCACAGGGGTCCGCGCCCTGTCGCCCCGAGCCCTTGCACTCGCGGCAGGGCCACTCGGTCTGCGGGATGTCCCGTTCCAGTTTTCGATACCGGCCGTACACAAACGTGGAGTTCACCTTCGCGTCGATCTCGTCTTCGGCGAGGTCGATCGTGAACTGCACGTCCGGGCGGTCGAACGACACCTCCGTCTCCGTGAGCCGGCCGAACCGCTTCCCGACTTCGCGGTTGAACTCCGACTTGAACGGCTCGCCCGCGTCGTCGTCGAGCCCGGCTTCCTCGCGGAGCAGCGCCTCGTTCTCCTCGATCAGCGGCGGGGGACGGGTGCCGACGTTGTAGGTGGCGAACTCCACGTCCTCAACCGCCTCGGCGGCCCGCTCGGCCCATTCGTCGAACTCGGTGCAGCGCCCCTCACACACCCAGCAGTCTGCCGTCTCGACCGGCTCGTAGTCCTCGTCGTCGCGGAGCGCAAGACTGGTCCGCAGCGCCGACCCGCGCTCGGCGTTCGACAGCCCGAAGCTCCGGTCGGCGACGAGCCGGCCGAGACACGCGTCGCACACCGGCCCCGTCCCGGTCGCCCGCGCCGCGACCTCGAGTACGTCCATACGGTCTCCAGCGTCCCCCGTGGTAACTGTCTTACTACATCGCGGGGCGCACTCGCCGATTCTGGGTGCTGTTCCGGCTCCCTCCCGGCCGACTTAAGACGGTCCGCGTCGTTTCGCCGGGCGTGAGCGATCCGCCCTCGCGCGAGGAAAAGCTGGAGCTCGGCGTCGAGCTGCTGGCTCATCTCGAACACGAGGAGCTGGCGCTGCCGGACGCGATCGACCGGATCGAGACGGTGACGACGAGCCCCTCGCTCACCCGCGATATCCTCGACGCCGCCGAGAAGCGCGGCGTCATCGAGCGCGAGAACGCCCGCCTTCGGGTCCAGCGCGGCGGGACGTACGTGAACTACGAGCGTCAGGTGGTCCAGCGCGAAGGGGAGTTCGAGTGCCGTCGCTGCGGGACGACGATCACGACCGGCCACTTCGTGAAGCTGGACGCCGGCGAACTCGGCCCCTTCGGCTCCTCGTGCATTCGGAAAGTTACCGGCCGCGACGGTGATGGGGACGGCTCCGGAACGTAGCCGCTATTGGGGACATCAAGGTTATCTGGCAGGAAACTATACGTAATCTATGACGGGAGGACAGAAAAGCGAGTTTCTGACCGAGTTCAACGAACGGATAGAGCACCTACCGAAGTCGGTTGACCGGGCAGCGGTCAAGCGTATACAACTCGTGGCGTACGTTCTCGATGAGGGCATCCGCGTTCCGGGAATCGGCTATCGTATCGGTATCGATCCAGTGCTCGGTATTCTCCCAGGGGCAGGAGACGTACTCAGCGGCGGAGTCTCGCTGTACATCGTGGTTGAGTCGGCCCGTCTCGGTGTGTCCTACACAACGCTGCTCAGAATGATCGCGAATATCTCCTTGGATGTGGCCGTGGGAACAATCCCAATCGTCGGTGATGCCTTTGATATCGTCTGGAAGGCCAACAAGCGCAATTTCAAACTGGTGTTGGAAGATCTCACGACGGATTACGACCGCTCGACTCGGTCCTCGGGTGAGCGAACCGAGATCGAAATCGAGTGACGAGCGGATCCTCACGGTTCCCGGTATCCCCGTGACTATGAGGTCCGGGTAATCCCTTTCGAATCGCTCTCTGAGACCCGCGGCCGTTGTTTATAAGCGTCGTCCGGCCCCTTCTCTGTACATGACCGACGACCTCGACACGCCGGTGCTCGACAATCATCTCCACCTCGATCCGCGTCACGGTCGCGGGGTCGACGCCGTCAAGGACTTCGTCCGGCTCGGCGGGACCCATCTGCTCGTAGTAAACAAGCCGTCGTGGCACCTCGGCGTCGAGCCCGACGAGCCGACCGACTTCCGGCCCGTCTTCGAGGAGACGCTCGACGCGGTCGCGGCCGCAAACGAGGTGCTTCCGGGGCGCGCGTGGCCCGTCCTCGGCGTTCATCCCGGCCTGATAAGTCGGCTCGTCGACGATCGGGGGTTCTCGCCCGAGGACGCCCGCGACCTGATGCAGGGCGGGATCGAGGTCGCAAGCGAGTTCGTCGCCGACGGCGATGCACTGGCGCTGAAGTCGGGGCGCCCGCATTACGACGTGAGCGACGCGGTCTGGGCGGCGTCGAACGCCGTGACGCGGCGCGCGTTCGAGCTCGGTGCCGCCCTCGACTGCGCCGTCCAGCTCCACACCGAGGCCAGCGAGGACCTCACCGATCTGGCCGCCGCCGCTGAGGAGGTGGGACTCGATCCCACGCGCGTGGTAAAACATTACGCCGAGGGGCGACTCGCGGGACTCACCCCGAGCGTGATGAGCGAGAAGGACCGGCTCGAACGCGCCGCCGAGTCGGGCGAGCCCTTCCTGATGGAGACCGACTACGTCGACGACCCCGAAAAGCCGGGGATGGTGCTCGGTCCGAAGACAGTCCCGCGCCGTGTCCGCTGGCTGCTGGAAGCGGGATACGACGACGCGGTCCGGCGCGCTCATGTCGAGACACCCCGCGCCGTGTACGAGATCGACACCGAGTCGACGCTCAATCGTGATACCTGAATCCCGGCATCGGGCGGGTGAGACGCCCTCTCGCTCGGCGATCGATAGGAAAGGCATTTGAGTAGTCCGGGCGACGTAGGGTACATGACCGACGACGACGCCGTTGAAACGTTCTATACCGACGAACGCTGGCAGAACTGGCTCGACAGGCTCGAAGAGGAGGATTTAGACCCCGAAAACGAGGACTCCGCGCGGCTCCTGTTGAACCTCCAAGACGACGCCGCGATCGCGGTCGTGAAGGTGCTCGCGGCGCTCGACGACGAGCGCATCGACGAGGACCGCGCCGTCGAGGAGATCCGGACCGTCCGCGACATCGTGCTCGCCGACGTGGAGTTCGACGACGAGGACAAGGTCATGCTGATCGACGGCGTCCAGACCTCGCTCGTTCCCGTCTTCTACGCGGCCGAGGAGTACGTCGTCGGCGGCGTCGTCGAGGGCGACGTGAGCGAGTTCGTGCACGCGGCCGCCGACGCCGAGGCCAACGACGACCTCGACGCCGCGCTCGGCTACGTCGTGCAGGCCGGGACTCGAATTATCGACGGCGAGGCTCTCGACATCGACCTCGTCGAGGAGCTGGAGTACGGGCTCGTCTCCGAATGGGTCAACGGGCTCGACTCGCTGCAGTCGGCCATCGAGGACCCGGAAGTCGTCGAAGAAGAAGGCTGAGCGCGACGGTCGATTCGATTTCGTACTCTCCCGTTTCGATCACTTCCGACGAGCTGTCGGGCTATCGAGCGTCTGCGACGACCGCTGAAAAGCTCGTTCGAGATGAACCGTTTTGAACTCGCGTGACGATACTGCTGTATGGTTTTCTCCGCGGCTGAAATAGCGATCGTGCTGCTCGTCGTGTGGACCGCCAGTTCGTTCGTCCCGTTCGTGCCAAGCGGCGTCCTCGCAGCACTGACCGTTATCGGCTACACGTACACCACCGGCTTCACCGAGCCGAGCCTCACCGTCCTGCTCGCACTCGTTCTCGTCTCGCTTCTGGCCTCCGCGGTGGAACTGTTGTCAGGAATGCTCTCCGGAAAGCTCGGTGGCGCATCGACGCGGACCGTCGCCGTCGGCACGCTGGTTGGCATCGTGTTGCTGTTCGTGATGGGCCCGATCGGTCTCGTCGTCGGAGTGGGTGGAACCGTGTTTCTCGGTAGCCTCTATGAGAACGGCGCCGAGCCGCGTGTCGCCGTCCGACAGTCAGTCTACGCGGTGATCGGTGTCTTCGCCGGCCCGTTCGTACAGGCAGTCATATTGGCTGGTGTCGCCGTCGCGTTTGCGATCTCCGTCTTGTGACGCCGGGGAGAAACGGTGTCCGTGGGTTCCGGTCCGTTACGCCGCCACGGCGAACAGCAGCAGGTTGTGAGCCGCGGGGCCGAGCCCGACGGCGGCCACGAAGCCGAGCAGGAGGTAGCCCTCGCCGGGCGTCTCCCGGATGTACCCCGCGAAGAGCCAGACGACGGCGCTCGCGACCGCGAGCTTCACGAGCAGGAACAGCCACCCCTCGCCGACCACCGGCAGCGACGGGAGCCCGCCGATCTCAAGCAGGATCCGCGAGACCGGCGTGCGTTCGCCGAATCCGAGGTGGGTCGTCCCGACCGCGGTCGAAACGCCGTCGAGCGCGTGCGCGAACACGGCGAGGGCGCCGACACCGCCGGTGATCGCAGTTTCGGGTCGAAGTCGCGTCAGACCGACCCAGACGGCGCCGGCGATCGGGATCGTAAGCACGAGTGCGATCGTTGACCAGCGCGCGCCCTCCGGCGAGAGCCCGGTCGAGACCGCGACCGCGACGACCGGGGCGAGGAGGAGCGTGCCGGCGACCGCGAGGACCGCCGGCACCCGGTCCGGGCGGGTGGCGTCGGCGACGAGCCACGCCGCGCCCGCCAGCGACCCCACCGTGAGATAGACGGTCGGCGAGCCGGCGAAGGGTGAGAGGAGGGGCGGGAGCGCGTCGACGACGTAGAGGACGTGGGCCGCCGAGCCGAGCGCCATCCACGGAGCGAGCGCGAGCACGCGGCGACCGGTGACCCGCGGTCGTCGCCGGCGGAGCGCGGCGACGACCCCGCCGGTCGCGAGCAGGACGACGAGGAGGTACGGCGCGGGCGGGAGGGTAGTTCCCGCCGGAAGGAAGGGAAGATCGCCGACCATCACACGGACAGCACGGGCTGGCTGGCGTACAGGAGGACGTACTCGGCGGCCTTCCCGAGCACCTCGCCGGGGTCGCCGGAGACGGGCTCGCGCGGGACGACGATGAAGTCCGACTCCAGCTCCTCGGCGGTGTCGAGGACGACGCTGCCGGGGTGAACCGTCTTCACCTTCGTGGAGAACCCGTAGGCGATGGAGTTGCTGTGGGCGATGCCGGCCGCCTCGGCGCGCCGCACCACGGAGTCGGTGAACGCCTCGGTGTCGTCGGCCACGTCGCCCTCGTCGACCACGCCGTGGTCGATCGCGCGGACCACGTCCTCGTCGAGCACGTATAAGGCGTGGACGCTCGCGTCGTACTCGGCGGCGACGGCGATCGCGTAGTCGACCGCCTCGTGGGACTCCTCGCTGCCGTCCACGGACACGAGGACGAGGTCGATGTCGAGATCGGTCATACGCGAGTCGTCGGCGGGGGAGGGCAAAAAGCCAGCCCTCTGTGGTCGCCGCCGAGCGAATCGGGCTGGCGCCCGGACAGGCAGTCGAGGACGCCGCCCTTCAGAACTCCGCGAGGTCGCGCTGTCCGTCGGCGCGGCGCTCGGACGGGGGGACGTTGGTCGCGACGATCTCGTCGACCTCGTCGCGGTTCCCCGCGTCGCTGTTGATCGCCCGGGTCGCGCCCTCGATATCGACGGAGAAGCCCGCCTCCGCGTACGGCTCGTACATCACGCCGCTGTTCGAGAGGACGACCCGCACGCCGGCCTCGTCGAGCTCGGCCGCCACGTCGAGCAGCCGGCGCTGGTCGTCGCGGTCGAACCCCTCGGCGCTGTACTCGTTGAAGCTCGCGGTCGCGCTCATCGGCTCGTAGGGGGGATCGAAATAGACCAGATCGCCCGGCTCCGCGGCGTCGAGGACGTACGCGAAGTCGTCGTTCCGGATCGTCGCGTCCGTGAGCGCGTCGCTCGCTCGCCGGATCCGGTCACGCTGGACCCAGTCGGGGTTCGCGTACCGGCCCACGGGAACGTTGAACCCGCCGTCGGCGTTCTCGCGGTAGAGCCCGTTGTAGCAGGTTCGATTGAGGTACAACAGGAGTGCGGCCTCCTCCAGTGAATCGAATTCGCCCTCGTACGGGCGCCTGTTGAACCGCGCACGCTGCTGGTAGTAGTAGCTCTCCACGTCGCGATCGCGGGCGGTCTCCTCGGCGTACGGGAGGGCGGGGCCCGGGTCGGCGTCGGGGTCGTCGAACGATTCCAGCCGCTCGATCAGCGCTTCGGGCTCATCGCGCACCCGCTCGTAGAAGTTCACCAGCCGCGGATTCGCGTCGTTGACCGTCGCGTCAGTCGGTTCGAGGTCAAAGAACACCGCACCGCCGCCGACAAACGGCTCGTGGTAACGGCCGTACGTCGCGGGGAACCGGGCGTACAGCTCGTCGAGGAGCTGCCGCTTCCCGCCGGCCCACTTCAGAATCGGCTCGGCCATAGGATGTCTGGGCTCGCCCGCCGCGGTTTATAAACGTCACGGGCGAGCAATCGACCCAGGACGGCGCCCTCGCCGGCCACGACGGCCCTCCGGGCGAGACAACCGCCCGCCGGCGGACTCAGTCGTCGGCCGGTTCGCCGTCCGGATCCGGGAGGTCGGCGACGTGGTCGCCCGCCTCCTCGAAGTTCGGCCCGGGGTTGATCGTCCCTTCCTCTCGGTTCCACTCGATGTACCCGGCCTCCTCCAGAGCGGGGAGGTGGGTCTCGCGGAGTTTGGCAGCGATCTCGTCCGCCCGCCCACGGACCTGCAGGTCCGCGACCGTCTCGACCGTTCCGTCCGCGAGTCCGGCGATGACTCGGCGGCGCTCCGGCGTTGCGACCGTCTCCGTTCGTTCAGAAGGGGTCTCGTGTGCCATTGACAGTGCCTGTTCGTATCTACATCACGAATCGCGTCGGAATAAAAGTACGGGCCGTGGGCGCTGATCCCGCCCCGCTAACGGACTCGCAGTCCGCGATGAAGCGTGTATCCGGGGACGAGCAGGAACAGAAGGGGGGTCCCCGTGACCGGGTGCGCCAACAGGGAGCCGGCCGCGAGGATCAGGTACCCCTTAGCCGGCGGCGACCACGCGGTCCGGGTCCGCATCGCGTCGAGCTCCGCGGCGAAGGCGTACAGGAACCCGCCGGCGACCAGAAGCCACAGCGCTCCGGCGACGAGCGTCGCGGGCAGGGTGCCCGCCGCGTCGGCGACCGCCGGGGGCACGCCCCGCCGTCCGGCGGCGTACACCGGATCGACCAGCGCGCGAGCGGCGATCGATGCCGGCAGGTACAGCGCGGCGACGGCGACTGTCGCCCAGAAGGGGGCGTTCCCTCGTCCGGCGGACGCCGGTGTGCGGGTCATGATCGGACGGAAGCGAGCGAACGAGAGAAATCCTCCGATCGCCGGTCTCCGTCGATTCATCGCCGATCTGAACACCGTGTTTCGGTGGCTTCTGGTGTCCCCTCTCCCGCCGAGTGAAGCGATATTTGATAGATCTATTACGAGTGTACGAACGACTACCATGCCAACAGTTACTCCGCATTGACAACCGTTTTAGACCGTTTAGCTATGTGTGGTGTGTCACCTATTCTCAGAACATATTTGCAATATGAAAGGTTTTTATCGGCGGGGGATGTACGCGTATCCATGCAATCAATGAAATACGGACCCCCAGCCGCCGGTCGCTCGCCGGGACCCAACGTCGCGCCCGACGGCAGCATCTGTGCTTCGTTCGCGTTCCTCGCGCTGATCGCCTTCGGCGTTCTCGCGGCCTCGTACCCGGTCGTCTCGCTCGTCGTCCTGACCGGCGTCGTCGCCCTCGCGATTCTGGCGCGCTCGCTCGTTCGCCGCGTCGACCGTGACGCGGTCGGCCGCGTCAGCTTCCCCGGGCTGGGCACCGTCGAGTACCGCTTTATCCGGGGCTGACAACGCGACCAGTCGAACTACCCGTCGAACCGATTGTCGCCCGACAAACCTCGCTTTCTCTCTTCTGCACCCGACCGCGATTCAGACCCCGTCTGCGACCCGCTCGCCGACGTCGAGGCCGTTCGCGAGCGCGGCGTGGACTCTGGCCTCCCCGGCGACCCAGTCGCCGAGGAGGTACAGCCCCTCTTGACAGGCGGAGTCGAGCGGGCCGCGATCGACGCCCGTCTCCGGCTGCGCGTACCGCCACCCCTGGTAATCCGTCCACGCTGGGTCCGCCAGTCGGTCGTCGCCGACGATATCGGCGGCGTGTTCCGCCAGCATCGCGACGTTTTCGGCCGGGTCTGCGTCGTAGTGCTCGACCGACCACTCGTGGTTCGCCTGCACGATGAGTAGCGTCTCACCGTCGGGGACGTGGCCGGACTTGCACTCGTCGCGGGAGAGCCACCCGACCGCGTGCGCCTTGTCGGTGTTGACGAGCCCGTAGTAGGGCACGTCGAGCGGGAACGGGTAGTGCAGGACCGCGGTCCAGACGGTGCGGTACGCCACGTCGCCGACCGCGTCGACGAGCGCCTCGCGGACGGGAGAGTCCCACTCCGCACTTCGGAGGAGGTCGGCGGTCTGTGGCGCCGGCGGATTCAACAGGAGGGCGTCGAACGGTCCCCGCGTCACGCCGCTCGCGTCGTCGACCTCCCACCGATCGCCGACCCGGCGGACCGTCTCGATCCGCGTCCGGCGGTGCACCGTCGCGTCGGTTCGGGCGAACAGCCGCTTCGCGATCTGCGTGAGCCCCTGCCGGTAGCTCCACTTGTGCTCGTCCGCGTCGCGGCCCGGTGAGACCTCGCCGTCGGCGTCGAAGACGTAGATCGGTTCCGCGATATCGACGAGCCCCTCGCTGTCGAGCGTCTCCGTGATCAGCTCGACCACGCGGTCGTCGTCGGCCTTCAGGTAGTTCGCGCCGTAGTCGTACGTCAACTCGCCGTGCCGGCGGGTCGCCGCGCGGCCACAGAGCCCGCCGGACTTCTCGAAGACCGTCACGTCCGCGTCCGGGACCGCGCCGTCGACGGTGAACGCCGCCGCCGCCGCCCCCGCTCCCGCGCCGACGATGCCGATGTGTGTCACGGTCACGTGGAGGGGACGCAGTCACTTAATCGGTTGCTCGGGGTCACTTTAGTCGAGGGGGCAACTCTGCCAGCAACCGGTGAGCGACTCCGGCATCGACCCGAGACCGCGAACGCGGAAACGCGAACGCCGAACTCCCGCCGACGAGGGGGCAAGAACCTCCCCGACGGGGCGTTTTATTTCCGCGTGCCGACAGCGTGCGAACACGAACAGCCGGTCCGGTGGGCGGGACGGACCGGTCTCCCACACTCCCATGACCCACGACACGACCGGACGCGGGACGGACGGTGACGATGGCTGACGACGGTGACGGAGCGACTGACCCCGACGACGCCTCGGAGTCGGACGACTCCGGAGTCGACGACGGCGCCGACGACGGCGTCGACTACGCCGGGCGAGCCGCCGAGATCCTCGGCTTCTCGCGCTGGTGGCAGATCGTCGCCGCCGCGGGGATGATGGCGGCGGTGAGCCCCTACCAGTACGTCTGGTCGTCGATCGAACAGCCGCTGGCCGAGAGCCTCGACCTCGCCCTGCCGGCGCTCGGCGCGGTGTTTTCCTTTTACGTCGTCTTCCAGTCGCTCTCGCAGTTCCCCGCCGGGAAGTGGCGCGACAGCCGCGGTCCGGGCGCGCTCACGTTCCTCGCCGCCCTGCTCGCCGGCGGCGGGTACGTCGGACTCGCGTACGCGACGACGCTCTGGCAGCTGTACCTGCTGTACTCGCTCGGCGCGATCGGCGTGGGGATCGTGTACACGGTCGCGGTCAACACCGCGGTCAAGTGGTTCCCGGACCGGACGGGACTCACCACCGGCGTCGGAACGATGGCGTTCGCGGGCGGGAGCGCGCTCGTGGTCCCGTACGTCCGCGCGAACGCCACCGCCGCCGCCTACGGCGACGTACTGCGGAACGTCGGGGTCGCCATCCTCGTCGTGACGCTCGTCGGCGCGTACCTCCTCCGGGACCCGCCGGACGACTGGCTAGGGCTGGAGGAGGACGGAGACGGAGCGGAAGGCGGAGACCGAAGCGACAACCTCGCGGCGTCGCTCCGCGGTCGCGCGTACACGACCCGCGAGATGCTCTCGACGTGGCAGTTCTGGCTGCTGTACGCGATGTTCGTCGCGATGGCCGGGGCCGACCTGATCGTCATCGCCAACGTCGTGCGCTTCGCCGAGCAGTTCGGGCTGGCGGCGGTCGTCGCGACCGCGTCGGCGACCCTCTTACCCGTCGCTGCCGGCGTCTCGCGGATGATTCTCGGGGAGGCGTCCGACCGCTTCGACCGCAAGAAGGTGATGGCCGCCTCGTTCGTGCTCGCCGGTGTGTTCCGGCTCGCGCTTATCGGCGCCGGGCGAGCGGAGGCCGGGGTCGCGTTCGTCGCGCTGGTGATGGCGGCGATGTTCTTCTCCTCGCCGCTGTTCGTCTACTTCCCGTCGGTGATCGCCGACTACTACGGCTCGCAAAACTCCTCCGGCAACTACGCGGTCCTCTACACCGCGAAGGTCGGCGGCGGGGTCTTCGCCGGCACCGTGACCGGCTACCTCGTCGCGACGGCCGGCTGGATCCCGACGTTCGCGCTCGGGGGCGGGCTGGCGATCGCCGCGGGGCTGGCGGCGCTCCTGCTCCGACCGCCGAGCGGGTCGGGGCTTGAGGCGGACGCGACGGCTGCGGCCGACTAGCTCGCCTACCCGATCAGCTCGCGTGGGCCATCGCTCGCTCGATCCGGCGCTTCAGGTCGTCGAGCCGGTCGCCGACGGTTCCGACCGTCGCCAAGACGGGGTACGTCGCGTCGAGGTCCTGATACAGGTACGTGGGAACGTCGAGATCACCGTCGATCGCGAGGTCGCGCTCGTAGCACGCGAGTTCTCGCTGGCGGCGCGTGGCGATCCGATCGCAGTCGCCGATCAGCGCCTCGGCCCGGGCGCGATAGGCGTCAAGCGTCCCGAATCCGTCCTCGGTGAAATCCGTCCGGGCGGTCGACGCGACCTCACTCTGGATCGGGGCGAGTCGGGAGGCGGCCCGCTCGACCGACTCCGTCTCCGATCGGATCGTCTCGACGAATCGCTCGCGTTCCTCGATAGCGGTCTCGACTCTGTCGATCAGGGATCGCTTACACTCGGCGTGGAACCGCGACCCGCGAGTGAGCGCGTACGCCAGTTCGGGGCCGCACTCCTCGGCGACGCTCCGCTGGTAGGTGTCGTCGTACTCGATCTCGTAGTGCGGGACGGACATCACTGTCTCCTGGTACGCGTCCCTGACCGCGACGAGTCCCGACCCCGCCGGCGGCCCCGCGCTGGAGGAGCCGGCGGTTCCGACCGCGCTGGCTCCCCTGGCGACTCCGATTGAACCGCCACTGCCCGCGATCGGTCCCGCGCCGCCGTCGGTCCGAATCGGCTCCGACGGGACGGACGCGACGCGCCCGAGGAAGGCGCGGAACGCCCCGTATTCGTCGCCGACGCGCCGGTGCTCGGTCCGGAGCGCCTCCCGCGCGTCGTCCAGCAGGTCCGGGCTCCCGTCCGCCGGCTCGGTCGTCGTTGCCATACCGCATCGGTCGCTTATCGCTCACGTAAACGCTTATAATAGCGATACGAGTCGCGCAAGACCGGTGTGGAGCACTCAATAGGACTCCGGAGACGAGTCGCGCGTCGTGTCCGACGGGAAACGCACATCCGTGCGCCGCCCCTACGATCGGGCGATGGAGGTCGCGCTGATCACGGTCGGCGACGAACTGCTCGCGGGCGACACGGTGAACACGAACGCCAACTGGCTCGCCGCGGAGCTGAGCGACCGCGGCGTCGCCGTGAAACGGATCCTCTCCGTGCCGGACGACCGCGCCGTCATCGCGGAATGCGTCCGGGCGTACGCCGACGCATTTGACGCCGTGATCGTCACGGGCGGGCTCGGTGGGACCCCGGACGACGTGACGCTGGAGGCGGTCGCCGACGCATTCGATCGCGAACTGGTTCCGACCGACCTGACGCGCGAGGCGGTCGAGCGGCGGCTGGCCGAGATCCGCGAGCGGCTCCCCGACAGCGACGTCAACGTGGATGTCGAAGCAGAGGCCGCGGTCCCGGAAGGAAGCCGCCCACTTTTAAATGACTCCGGACTCGCGCCGGGCTGCGTCGTCGAGGGCGTCTACGTCATGCCTGGGATCCCCGAGGAGCTGAAGGCGATGTTCGCGTCCGTCGCCGACGAGTTCGCTGGCGATCGCCGGTCGCGGTTCCTCTACACCGTCGAGCCGGAGTCGGACATCGTCCCCGCGCTGGAGGCGGCAGGCGAACAGTTCGATGTCGCCATCGGCTGTTACCCCGACCGCGAGGCGGAGCACAACCGACTGAAGGTGACTGCGACCGACGAAGACGCGCTCGACGAGGCGGCGGCGTGGCTGCTGGCGAACGTCGACGCCAGTGAGACGCCGGTGCGACGCGACTGGGGCAGCGAGTGACGGCCGACCCCGGTGCGGGAGTTATTTCACTCGGCGCCACCACCTTCACGCGAACCACTCACGGATCCACGATGTCGACGACGCACACCGCCGGAAAGAGAGCAGAGATGGGGAGCACGGCGATGGCGACGACGAACGTATCATCGGAGCGTCGCGTCTCGTCAGAGCGTCGCGTCTCGTCAGAGCATCGCGTCTCGCCGGATCGGCGATCCGCGCCGGGTGTCCGCCGATGACCGAGTCGTTTCGCGGGTTCTTCGACGAGATCGACGCCCCAAGTCGGTCGCTCGTGGTCGTCAACCGGTCCGAGCCGGAGCCGGTTCGGAACCTGCTCGACTCCCTGCTTGAGGACCAGTCGGTCGCGATCCGCGAGCGCGACCTCCCGGACGCCGACACGGACATCGTCCTCCTCGTCGAGGACGGAGAGGTGATCGCTCGGTCAACGCTCGACGAGCTGCTCGAATCGGTGCTGCTCATCAACTCCGACCTGTACAAGACCGGCGCGATCGACCTCAACGAGGTCACGCTCCCCGACGTGCTTTCCGGTCTCGACGAGGTGCCCTTCCGGCTCCGCGGCTACCCTCACTCGAACAAGGAGAAGCTGCTGTTGATCGTCGTCTCCCGCGTCATCGAGCGGATCGCGGCCGAGGCGGGCGGCGGGACGCTCCGTGCGTCCTTCCAGCGCCTCTCCCGACTGCAGGACGAACGCGGAACCCGCGAGGTGTACGAGACCCTCGGTAACAGCGGCGTCGACGTCCACGTCTACGGAGTCGGCGACGCGGACCCCGGGGTGTCGCTCCCGGTGACGGTACACGAAGGCCGGTCGTCCCCGTACCGGCGATCGTGGTTCGTCGTCTTCAACCCGCCGCCGGGAGCGGACGCCGCCCGCTCCGTCGCGCTCGTCGCCCTCGAAGACGAGCCGAACGTGTGGGACGGGTTCTGGACGTTCCGCCCGAAACTCGTCGATCGGATCGACCGCCACATCGCGACGACGCTTTAAGGGTCGACTCGCCGCGGCGTGTTGAACGTCGACACCGCTAACCCGTTCGCACGCGATCACCGAACAACCCGTGTCATCGAACGACCTTTCCGACCGCGTGATCGCCCTCACGGGCGCGACCAGCGGTATCGGCCGTCGTGCGGCCGTGACGCTGGCCGAACGCGGAGCCACCGTCGCCGCAGTCGGGCGGAATCGGGAGCGTGGCGAGGCGCTCGCCGCCGAGAGCGACGCGGCGGCCGGGACGATCCGGTTTCACCGCGCCGATCTGGCGACCCAGTCGGCGGTTCGCGATCTGGCCGCCGAACTCCGCGAATCGTACGATCGGCTCGACGTTCTCGCGCACAACGCCGGGCTCTCGGTGAGGTCGCGGACGGAGACCGCAGACGGGATCGAACTCACGCTGGCCGTGAACCACCTCGCGCCGTACCTCCTCACCCGCGAGCTGTTCGACCAGCTCGCCGGCTCGGCGCCCGCCCGGGTCGTCGTCACCGCCTCCGACCTCCATCGGCGTGCGACGCTCGACTTCGACGACCTCCAGTTCGCCGACGGCTACGACCCCTTGGAGGCGTACGCCCGATCGAAGCTCGCGAACGTCGCGTTCACGCTCGAACTCGCCGATCGGATCCCGGAGGCAGCGGGAGTCACGGCGAACTGCCTCCATCCGGGGTTCGTCCCCTCGACGAACCTGTTCCGCGACGCCGCGCTCCGAACCCGGCTCGCGGTCCGCATCGCGGGGCTCCTGCCCGGCGTCGGGACGACGCGCCGAGCCGCGGCCGACCGCCTCGTACGACTCGTCGCGTCACCGGAGTACGCCGAGCGAACCGGTCGCTACGTCGGCGAGGAAGAAATGACGCCCGCGGACGACACGGTCGACTCCGAGACGCGCGAGCGGCTCTGGAGCGTCAGCGCCGACCTCGTCGGGATCGACCCCGACTGGCCGTGAACGTTCGCTAGCTCACAGCGGGGAAGCGCCGCCTCACCCGTCAGACAGCTCTCCCCGCGCGGAGCGCCACCCCTCGAAGAACGCGCCGGCCGGGTGGTAGTCGGGTTCGACGCCGGGCGGGTCCTGTGCGACGAGGTCGCCGTCGGCGTCCGCGGGCAGGCGCTTCTCGTACCAGACGCCCGCCGGGCCGCGGAACAGGTCGGTCCGAACGAGGAACCGCCGATGCCAGTTCCGGAGCCGATCGGCCTCGTCGGCGTCGCCGCGAGCCGCCGCACGCTCGGCCAGTGCCGCGGACGCGCCGATCGCCTCCGCGAGCGCCCACCCGTATCGATCGGCGACGATCGGCGACCCGTCGGCCGCGTGGGTGTACACGAATCCGTTCTCCGACCAGCCGCGGTCGACTGCGGCGTCGAACAGTTCGCGGGCGCGGGTGTACCAGTCGATGGTCGCGGCTGGATCCTCACTCTCTCCATCCTCACCCTCCTCGCCCTCGTACCGGTCGAGCAGCGCGAGGAGCTTCGCCCACTCCGCGTGGTGGCCCGGCTGGTACCCCGGCGGCCGGAACTGGTGGCGCGGCTCGTCCACGTTGTACGCGAAGTCGTGCTCCCAGTCGGCGGTGTAGTGCTCCCACAGCAGACCGTCGGTCTCGGCGGCGAGGTCGACCGTGATCGCCTCGGCGATGTGACGCGCGCGGTCGAGGTATCTCGCCTCGTCCGTCGCCTCGTAGGCGGCGAGGAACGCCTCGCAGGCGTGCATGTTCGCGTTCTGGCCGCGGTACGGCTCTCGCTCGGTCCAGTCGGCGTCGCAGTCGCTCCGGAGGAGTCCCCGGTCGTCGCGGAACCGGTCGTCGATCAGCTCTCGGGTCGCGTCGAGGTCGCGCTCGGCGCCCTCGATCCCGGCGTCGACCGCGCGGGCGTACGCCAGTAGAACGAACGCGTGGCCGTACGCCGACCGCGTCCGATCCACCGGCTCGCCCTCCGCGTCGACGACGAGGTGATACCCCCCGTCGTCGGCGCGGTGCGCCTCCCGGAGGAATTGCAGGCCGTGCTCGGCGGCGTCGAGACACCAGTCGGGGCCGTCGGCGAGCGCGCCGACCGCGAAGTTGGCGACCGATCGGCAGGTCGCGATGAGGTGCCGCCGGTCTCCGGCGTAGGGATCTCCGGTCGTCGGGTGAATGAGGCGATACCCGCGGTCGGCGAGCGCGTCGGGGTACTGCACGCGCAGGACCGAAAGCAGCCGTGCCCGGTGCGATCGCGCTTGCGTTCGAACCGCCTCGCGCGTCGTCTCGTTCATCGGCCTCCGATTGATCCGCCACCGGGTAAAGTCGGTGCGTTCCGAGCGTCGTTCACGACGAGCTACCACTCGACGTAGGCGAGGTACTCCGCGCCCTCGTACTCCAGCAGCCACGTCCCGTAGAAGTCGTCCACCCGGATCCCGTCGTGCGCTCGGATCCGATCGATCACCGATCGGAAGGCGTCGTCGTCCTCGAAGTACGCGCCGTCGATCGACTCCTCGACGACCTCGCGCTCGGCGTCCGAGAGCCCAGCGAGCACGAACAGGTACCGCTCTCGGACGTGGTCGGCGAACGTTTCCACGTCGGGCGCCACCTCGGTCGCCTCGTACCGGTACTCGGCCTCCGACGCGGTGTGCGAATCGACTGCGACCCGGTACCGATCTCCGTCGTGAACGAGCACGTCGTACCGCCGCTCCGGCACGAACACCGATTCGTTGCCGACCTCCGCGGCACTTCCGTAGCCAACGCCGAGGTCGTAGCCGTCCTGCTGGGGCGGGTCCGTCTCGGAGACGATCGGTTCGAGGCGCTCGCGGTCCACCTCCGGGAGATCGTCGAACGCGATTTCGCCCAGTTCCGGTGTCGTGTCCGCCGGATCGAAATCGATGAGCACCTCGTACACCGTCACCTCGCTGCTCGCGATCCGCGTCTCCGTGACCTCGTAGACGGCCTCGTCGACCCGAACGGTGTCGGTGGGTTCGAACAGCTCGTACCGTCCGCGACGGGTGGCCGACCCGTTTTCGAGCGCCGACGTGACGAGCTCGTACTCTTCCGAGCCGGGATCGGCCGTCATCGACACCTCGTCGGCGATGTCGTCTGCGGTCGCCTCGTTCAGATCGAGGATGACGGAGGGGTGGCCGCAGCCGGCGAGGGCGACGGAGAGGAAGGCGGTTCCGCTCGCGAGGAATCGACGGCGTCGCATGCCGTACCTGACAGCGAGTCTGAACGAAAGCGTTGGGGTTCTGCGAGATGTCGTGGCACCGATCGATTCGTTTATTCAAAAACTGCCGGATGGATCCGGCACCAGTTCCTCACGGCGAGGCCCCGTCTTTCGACACAATGATGACACAGACCGCTCCCGCGCCGGACCGACCGTCGACGAGAGACGACGTACAGTTCGCGACGGTCGAGGAAACGGGCGACCGACGGCTCGCGTACGCGGAGTACGGGGCGGAAAACGGCTCTCCGATGGTGTTTCTCCACGGGACGCCGGGTTCGCGCCGGCTCGCGGAGCTGTTCGAGTCGACGGCGCGGGACACTGATGTCCGTATACTCGCACCGGACCGTCCCGGATACGGTCGATCCGACCCCTGGTCCGACCGATCGATACGGGACGGCGGGCGAGTCGTCCGCACCGTACTCGACCACGCCGGGATCGACACTGCGCGTCTCGTCGCGTTCTCGGGCGGCGCCCCGTACGCGTTCGCGGCCGCGGCGGCGCTGCCGAGTCGGATCGATCGACTGGACGTGGTCGCCGGCGCGACCCCGCCGGAGTACGCTCGCGAGCGTCCCACGACACAGCGAGTGTTGAACTGGATCGGATCGACGGCGCCCTCGGTGCTCGCCGCGCTGTTCCGCGCCCAGCGGTGGGTGGCACAGCGCCGCGACCCCTCGTTCGTCGTCGCCCAGTACACTACCGGCGATCCGACCGACGCCGTGTCCGACCACGCGGCGGAGATCGTCCGGGCGGACTTCCTCGAAGCGCTTGCCCGCAACCGCAGCGGCGCAGTCACCGAGTTCCGACAGATCGCGGCCGATTGGAACGTCGACTTCGAAGCGATCGACGCGGCGGTTCGGTTCTGGCACGGCGGCGACGACGCGAACGTCCCGATCGCTGCCGTTCGACGGTTCGAGGCGGAGCTACCGACCGCCCGGCTAGCGGTGCTCGACGGTGCAGACCATCTCCAGACGCTGCTTCGCTCCGTCCCCGAGATTCTGAACGACTCCTCGTCACCTGCGCGACGGAAGACGGCGACCGAAACCGGCATTTAAATCGTCGACGCCCGAAATCCGCGGCGAGAGAATGAAACGCGTCCAGTTCGCGGCGGCGTACCCGGAGCGGCTCGTGCATCCGCTTCACCGTCGGGTCATCGAGCCCGGGCCGGTGACCCGTGCCGAGCTGTTGACGTGGAGTCCCACTGCGGACGCGACGACGCTGTTCTGGTGTGACGCGGACGCAGACGCGACGGCGTCGGTCGTTCGGGTCGTCGACTCGCTCGTGGAGAAGGAACTCGTCGAAGACGGGGACGGGACGTACGCGTTCCTCCGACAGGACGGCTACGAGTTCGCGCCGGCGGTGCTTGACGCGATCGCGGCCGCACACGTGGTCTTTCTCCCGCCGGTCGTCTTTCTGGACACGGGCGACGTGCGGTTCGAGGCGGTCGGAGAAGCGGCGGCGCTCGGCGCGTTCCACGAGGCGCTCACCGACCTCGGCGACGTTGCCATCGAGCAGGTCCACGAGTTCGAGCGGACGGCGTCGCCGTCGCGGCTCACCGATCGGCAGCGAGACGCGTTGGAGGCGGCAGTCGCGGCGGGGTATTACGAGATACCCCGCGACGGGGCCGTCGAAGACGTCGCCGCGGCCCTCGACTGCTCGACGAGCACGGCCGGCGAACTGGTGCGGAAGGCCGAGGCAGCGGTGATCCGCGAGTTCGTCGCGGCCGGCGGTTTATAAATAGAATCGAAGTACACTCGCCCCGGAGACGGTCGGCCGTCTCCGTTACTGTCCCATCAATCCGCCCGGAGCGCGTCGGCGAGATCGTCGGCCACGTCAGCGATGGCCTCCGTCGCCCGATCCACGTCGCGGAGCGTCATGAACCCGTGCACCTGGTCCGCGTAGTTCTCGTAGCGCGTGGCCACCCCGTCTCGAACCAGCTGTTCGGCGTACGCTCTCCCGCCGTCGCGCAGCGGGTCGAACCCGGCGGTGACGACCGTGGCGGGAGCGACGCCGGACACGTCGCCCGCGTTCGTCGGGTCGGCGTACGGGTTACGCTCGTGGATCTCGTGGTCGTAGTAACACTCCGTGAACCACTCCAAGTCCGCCTCGTCGAGGACGATACCGGCGTGCTCCTCGATAGATGGCTGATCGGCCTCGACGCCGACGCCGGGGTACAACAGCGCCTGATACGCGATCTCGGGGCCGTCGCGCTCGGCAGCCATGAGCGCGGCGACGGCGGCGAGCGCGCCGCCCGCTGAGTCGCCGGCGACCGCGACTCTCCCGGTCCCGTCGATCGTGTCCGGGTTGGCGGCCGCCCACTCCACCGCCGCGTATGCGTCCGCGACTGCCGCGGGGAAGGGATGTTCGGGCGCGAGCCGGTAGTCGACCGAGAGGACGGCACAGCCGCTGTCCCGCGTGAGATGGCGGCAGAGCCAGTCGTGGGTCTCGATGCTCCCCAGCACGAACCCGCCGCCGTGGAAAAACACGACCGTGGGAAACGGGCCGTCGTCGTCCGGTAGATACAGCCGGACATCGAGGTCTCCCGCTGGCCCGGGGACCGCCCCGTCCACGGTCTTCCCGACTGCGGGCGGGTTGCGGTTCTGAATCCACATCGCCGGCCCCGTGAGCAGCCGCGCGAGCTTCAGCCCCCACGGGCTGTGCGGCAGCGGGAACCGCTCTTGGCGCTCGATCGCCGCCTTCGCCTGCGGATCGATCTCGTCGGCGTGCATGCTCGTACCTGTGACGAGCCGAGAGTAAACCTTGGGGCGGCGATCGGGTGAGAACTTATTTGCCGGCGTGAGGAACACACGGACACGAAGGTCGCGGCGTCGATCCCCTCACGATGAGCAAGGACCAAGCGATCGCCGACCCGGAGGAAACGGGCCCGCTAGAGACGTTCCGTCAGTTCTTCGCCTTAGAGCGTGACGTGCTGGTGGTCTCGCTGTCGATGTTCGCGTTCAGCCTCGGGTTCCAGATGACGAGCCGGTTCCTCCCGGAGTACATGGTGGCGCTCGGGGCGTCCGGGTTCGTCGTCGGGTTGTTCGGGACCTTCGGCAACGTCATCTCCGCGGTGTACCCGTATCCGGGCGGCGCGATATCCGACCGCATCGGGTCGCGGTACGCGCTGACGGCCTTCGGACTCGTTTCGACCGTCGGCTTCGTCGTCTGGCTGATCGCCCCGAACGTCGGGGCGGTCACGGTCGCGGGCGTGACGATCGAACCGTGGATCTGGATCTTCGTCGGGCTCGTGCTCGCGCAGGCGTGGAAGTCGTTCGGCCTCGGCGCGACCTTCGCCGTGGTCAAGCAGGCGACGGACCCGTCCCGGCTGGCGGCCGGGTTCGCGAGCACGGAGACGTTCCGACGCACCGCGCTCCTGATCGGTCCCGTCCTCGCGGCGATTCTCATCGACCTCCATCCGGCGTTCACCGTGAGCTTTCGGTACGTGCTCGCGGTGGCGGTCGTCTTCGGCGTCGTCGGGACGCTCGTGCAACACGTCCTGTACGACGCGAGCGGGGACGCCGTCGGTGGCGGGCGGTTCGAGGGCGTCTCCCGGATCCGGACGGACCTCCGCGAGATGCCCGACCCGCTCCGGCCGCTGCTGATCGGCGACACTCTCGTCCGCTTCGCGAACGGGATGGTGTACGTCTTCTTCGTGCTCGTCGTCACGCGGATCTTCTCGGTGGGACTAGAGAGGACGGTCGCGGTCGGCGGGATTTCCTACGCCGTGGACCTCTCGCCGCAGGCCTTTTTCGGCTACCTGCTGGGCGTCGAGATGGTCGTCGCGCTGATCACGATGGTCCCCGCGGCGAAGCTGGCCGAGCGGGTCGGGCTCAAGCCGATCGTCGCGCTCGGCTTTTTCGTGTACGGCGTGTTCCCTCTCGTCCTCGTCTTCGGTCCCGACCTCCTCTCGCCGTTCGTCTCGATCCAGTGGGCGCTGGTCCTCGTCTTCGCGTTCTCCGGGCTCCGGTTCGCCGGCCTCCCTTCGCATAAGGCGCTCATCGTCGGTCCCGCCGAACAGGGCGCCGGCGGCCGGGTCACCGGGACCTACTACCTGCTGCGAAACACGATCGTCATCCCGAGCGCCGCGATCGGCGGCTACCTCTGGGACTTCGTCAGTCCGGAGGTCGCCTTCACCGTCGCCGCCGTGATCGGCGTCGCCGGGACCGGCTACTTCCTCGTCTTCGGCGAGGAGTTCGAGGCGTACGCCCGGGGTCGGTGAGAATCTTGATCGGCTACGGGAGTAGGTGTTGCAGTTCGTCGGTAGCGATACAATATTTAAATGCACGTGAATAGCGGCGACGGTCGCTATAAAAACGGGCGGTGGCGCGCGCCTCCGAGTGGCCGACAGGCCACAAGGAGCGCGTGCGAGGTCGCCGGCACTACGCGCCGGCTGCCAGAGAATCTTCGATTCTCGCTGGACGCGGTGAGCGCTCGGAGAGCGCGAACCGCGAGGCTGGGGAGGTGAGGGGCTGTGGTTGCGGTGCGGCTGGGTGGGGCTTAAAGGGGCAGCCGGCGGCTTCGCCGTCGGCGACTGGGACTTTGGAGGTCTCTGCCGCGGAGGATGTCGATCGCTTATAAACAGCCGACAGCGACACCGCTTCTCACTTATAAACAACCGAACAACCGATCTGATTCACCCGCTCCCGCTATCGATCGCCGCTGTGTCTGTACTGACTACTCCGGACTCAGAATATCTCTCTCGGTGAGGATTTAACAGAGCCGTTGGCACGGAAGAATAGGACGGCGCAGCCGAAAAACGTCGAAGCGAGCGAGCTACGACGACGACGGCGACATCTCGATGTTGAGGCTCTTCTGGACGAGCTGGGTGAACGCCATCGAACACAGGAAGTACCAGACGATCCACATCTGGATCGGGCCGACGATTCCCGTGTCCCACGTGACGGTACCGGCGAGCGGAACGATAAGTTCCTGAGCGGCGACGTCGGGGTACGCGGCGGTGGAGCCGCGGTAGCCGATTACCCAGAACATCCAGAGGAACGCCGGGATCGTGAGGAACATGATCCACACCATCGGGCGGAACTGCTCTTTGAACATTCCGAGCTGGTCGCCCATCGCCTCCATCTGCTCCTCTTGAATGGCGTCGAGTGCCTCCTGATCGTCGCGCTCCTTGGCATCTTTACGGCGGTCCTGGATGTCCTTCATCCGGTCTTGGTACGCGCTCATCTTGTCCATATCCATGAGGCCCGCGCGCAGCAGCGTCGAGTACAGCCCCGTCGCAAGCGCGATCACCATGACCACGACGTAGAAGGGAACGACGTTGAGGAGCGGCCCCAACACGAGGTCGAAGGCGCCCGCAATCGCGTTGCGCACCGGGTTGACCGCGTACCCGACGAAGGCACCCAGCGTCGCGATGCCGGCGATCTTGTCCCATTTGGACCACGTGGTCGTCTCGGGGGTGTCGACGTCGCTGCTGGTCAGATCGCCGTCATCGTCGTCCTCTAGTCCCGCCGCGATGGCGTCGCGGTCCGCCAGCGCGAAGCCGGTGTCGCCGTCGACGAGGATCTCCTTTTCGATGAGCCGGCCCCACTGGCCGCTCGTGATCTCGTCGCGGACGTCGATCCACTGGACCTCGCCGTCAGTGGCGCTGTCGAGGATGACCTCGACGGCGTCTCGCATCTCGCCGTCCTCGCGGACCAGCGAGCGGACTCTCCGTTCGACCTTGCTCATTACCGCTCGGTTGTCGGTCGACGGTTAAGAACCTTGCAGGATCGCTGGCGACGCGGCGGTCGCCGCAATACTGATCGACAGTCCGGCGGTCGCCGCGAGACCGATCGACAGCCCGACCGTTACTCGTCGAGAACGTCCCGGATGCGCTCGAAGACCTCGTCGGGCGTCGCCTCGCCGTCGACCTCGACGAGGTCGCCCTCGTCACGGAAGTGATCGATCACGGGTTCGGTGTTCTCGTAGAACACTTCGAGTCGCTCGCGGGCGGTCTCCTCGGTGTCGTCGTCGCGCTGGATCAGCTCGCCGCCGCACTCGTCACAGACGCCCGCCTCCTCGGGCGGCTGGAAGTCGACGTGAAAGTTCGCGCCGCAGTCGTCGCAGACACGGCGACCGGTGAGTCGGTCGACGAGCACTTCCTCGTCGACGTCGAGGAAGATCACGGCGTCGAGATCCGTGATCTCCGAGAGGTACTCCGCCTGGTCGAGGTTGCGCGGGTAGCCGTCGAGCACGAACCCGTCGGCGTCCGCCAGCGCGGCCTTGACGATCTCGTTGACGACCGGGTCCGGGACGAGCTCCCCCGCCTCCATGAACGATCGGGGCGTCCCGTACTCGGTCTCCATGTCCTTGTTCGCGCGGAGCGCGTCGCCCGTGGTGACGTGCTCGACGTCGTACTCGTCGGCGAGCTTCGCGCTCTGCGTTCCCTTTCCGGCGCCCGGCGCCCCCAGCAGAAGGATTCGATGACTCATACCGGAGCGCTCGCCCGCCGCACGTAAAGGCTTGAAGATCCCGGCCAACACTACACGGTTCTCCGGAACGACCCAGACCACCCTCTGTGGCGCTGCAGGCGATCTCCACCGACGCTACTGGTCGTCCTCGTCCTCGTCTCCGTCTCCACCTGCGTTTCCGTCTCCGTCCCCGTCCGGGTTCAGCCGGAGCCCCATCTCCAGTTCGAAGCTCTCGGCGTTGGAGGTCTCGAAACCGATCTTCTTGTACAGCGAGACGGCCGCACGGTTCCAGCGCTCGACGGTGAGCCACACCTTCTGAATGCCCTCTGCCTGCCCGTAGCCGAGCAGCCCGCGGATCAGGTGTGTGCCGATACCGGCGCGCTGGTACTCCTGATGGACGAAGATCGCCAGCTCGTAGGCCTCGTCGTCGGGCACCAGCGTCGCATGGCCGGCGATCTCGTCGCCGCACCACGCGATCACGTTGAGGCAGTCGTCGCCGAGGATCGCGTCCAGCCACTCGCGGATGCGCTTTTCGCCGCCCGGCGGGATCCCCTGTGCCCGGTCGGCGGGATCGAAGGCGTCGTACATCTCGACGAGCGCCTCGTACCCCTCGTCGGTGTTCTCGTAGGGACGGACCTCGATGGTGCGTCCTTCTCGGTCCGTGAACGCTGTGGGGGGAGTGGAGAACTCGTTGGCCACCGCCTCGGGGTATCCTCGGTCGCTCATCTGACCAGCGTGACGGAGGTCTTGGCGTTCAACAGGACAAACTCGGCGATCGACCCAATCGTGATCTTCCCCATCGGGCTCGTGTGACCTCCACCGAGAACGATCTCCTCAAATCCCTCTGTCTCGGCGATCTCCACGAGCCGGCTTCCGGGGTCACCCCCGACCCGCCTGACATCGGCATCGATCCCGGCGTCATCGACCGCCTCCTGAGCGCGTTCCATCACGTCATCCGGAGCGACCGACGAATCCTCGTTGTCGACCACCGCGACGGTGAGGTCGTCGTTCGCGACCGCCGCCCGCTCGACGGTCCGGTCAAGCGCGCGAAACGAGTCGTCGCTGCCGCCGATTCCGCAAAGCACCTTCATACGTCTCACGTCCGCACCCCGGTACAAAAATGGATCTCCGATATTGGACTGATTCCGGCCCTCCCCGGTCTCGACGCCCACCGACAACCCTTTTATTCAGCGGTTAGGTTACCCACAACATGAACGAATCAACCGATCCCGCGTCGGACAAGGGATCGGACGCCGCCGACGGGACTACAGACACTACGGCGGAGCCGTCGGAGCCGTCGGAGCCGGCCAACGAGTCCCGGTCGGGCGCCGACGAGAGCGGTGCCCTCGACGGCGACGAGAGCGCTGTGAGCGACGGCGATACCGGGGACGCCGCGAGCAACGGCGACGGGAACGCCGAACAGGTCCCGCCCGAGGTCCGCAAGTACGAGCGGTTCAAGAAGATGGACGGCGCCCGCTACGAGCGCGTCAACGAGTTCCTCCGCGACCGGACGTACATCACGGCCCGGGAGTGGGCGATCGCGCGGCTCTGTGCTGACTTCCGCACCGAAACGGGCGTCGAGATGACGAAGATCGGCGAGAACCTCCCTGAGCTGGTCCCGTTTATGACCGACACGTACACGCCGCAGGCGGTCAATCAGGCGCGGTACTCCTTCGAGGAGAAGGTGACGAAGGCGGGCGCGACGTTCCTCTACGGGGCGATGTCCGGCTTCTTCACCGCCGAGGACTTAGACGAGATGATGTACGAGGTGACGGAGGTCGCGAAGTTCCTCTTGGAGGTCGAGGGGGTCGATCTCGCGGTCGCCGACGAGCTCGAAGCGGAAGATCGGATCAGCGAGGTGATGCGCGAGGTGCGCGCCTCCTCCGCGGACCTTCGAGGCGAGGAAGTCCGGTGTCCCGAGTGCGGGCACGTCCACGAGCCGGCCGAGGAGTAGCGATGGAACGATTCCCGGAGGCCCTCGACGGCATTCCAGACGCGGTCGTGATCGTTGACAGCGACGGCGTCGTCCGGGCCGGCAACGAGCGGGTCGAGGAGATCCTCGGATACACGCCCATGGAGGTGGAGGGGACCCATTTCGAGACGCTGCTGTACGATCCCCACGGAGATGCGGCCGGCGAGGAGCTCCACCGCTACGTCGTCGACCCCGAACCCCGCTCGATGGCGGCGAGCCTGGACCTGTGCGCACGACGCGCGGACGGGACCGAAGTGCCCGTGACGCTCAGCCTCGGCCCGTTCGAACACGACGGCGAGACGTACCTGGTCGCAACGATCGTCGATGTCAGGGAGGAGCGCGCAGAGCAGGCCGAGCTCCACCGCCGGACGCGGACGCTGGAGGCGCTCCACGAGGCGACACAGGATCTGCTGAAGACGACCGACCGGGAGTTCGCCGCGGAGGCAGCGGTCGAGTACGTCGAAGAGGTGCTCGGCCACCCGATCGCGGCGATTTGGCTGTACGACGAGGATCGTGACATCCTCGATCCGATCGTCTGGACCGACGCGGCCGACGATCTGGTCGGCGACCACCCGACGTTCGGCCCCGACGCATCGAGCATCTCGTGGGAGGCGTTCGAGTCCGGCGATCCGGTGTACGTGTCAGACACGCACGCCGACACGGAGCGGCACAACCCGGATTCGACGATCCGCAGCGAGCTGATCCTCCCGCTTGGCCGATACGGACTCATCAACGTCGGAGACACGGATCCGGACGCGTTCGACGAGTCCGACCTCGCCGTCGCGCGCCTCTGGGCCGCCACCGTTACGATGGTGTTCGTTCGGATCGAGCGGGAGCGCCAGCTCCGGGTCCGGGAACAAGAGATCGCCCGCGAGCGCGATCGGCTGGAAGAGTTTGCCAGCCTCGTCTCCCATGACCTCCGGAGCCCGCTCAACGTCGCGACGGGGAACCTCGACCTGATCCGCGAGCGTTTTCGAGAACAGCACGAGGACTTAGCCGAGATCGACACTGTCGCCCGCTCGCTCGATCGGATGGAGGCGCTCGTGGAGGATATGCTCACCCTCGCGCGACAGGGGTCCGCCATCGACGAGACCGAAGCGGTGTCGCTCGCCACGCTGGCGGAGGAGTGCTGGGACAGCGTCGACACCGCTGCCGCCGACCTCGTTGTCGGCGACGACCTCCGGCTCCGCGCCGACCGGAGTCGGCTGCGGCAGGCTCTGGAGAACCTGTTCGCCAACGCGGTCGCTCACGCCGGCGAATCGGTCCACGTCAAGGTCGGCTCCCTCGCCGACGGTGACGGCTTCTACGTCGAAGACGATGGCCCCGGAATCTCCGGGGACCGCCGCGACGGGGTGTTCAACGCCGGCGTCTCGACCGACCCGGAGGGGACGGGGTTCGGCCTCAAGATCGTCGCCGAGGTGGCCGACGCGCACGGGTGGACCGTCGCCCTCGTCGACGCCGAGGGGGGCGGTGCGCGGTTCGAGTTCCGCGGAGTCGAGACCGTCGACGCCGACTCGGAAGTGGGCGCAGAGAGTCCCGATCTCGGCGACTCCGACTCCAACACGGACAACTGAGGCGTCGGCTCCCTTCTGCCGCGATTAGTCGTCTGCGGACGCATTTTCGCTTCTCGAACCGCCGGCACCGTTTCCGTCCCCTCCGCTGCTGCCGCCTTCGTCGCCACCGAGGTCGCACCGATCGAAGCCGCGGGCGTTGTTGAACACACGCTCTAACTCGACGATCCGAGCGCCCAGATCGAGCCAGTCGTCGATGGGGGTCGTCGACGCCGTCCGGTCCGTCAAGTCGATCGTGAGGAGGGATCCATGGACGTGTCGCATGCGCGTACGGACCCACGGACGGCGATAACACTCGGGATGCGGGATCAACGCCCACCGCCGCGAGAGCGGTCAGGCGTCGAGGACGTGGTGCATCACCGCGTTGGCCCCGCTCGCCCCGCCGGCGTCCGCTCCAATGTCGAGGACCGCGACGCGGAAGGCGTCGTCCGCGCCGTCGACGGGGATGGGGAGTCCGCCGGGATTCACCCGCACCGTCCCGTCGCGCTCCTCGGCGTCGTGCGCGTGGGTGTGACCGTGGAACACGTAGTCGTAGTCGCCGCAGTCGACGAGGGCGTCGACGACGACCGCGCTCGTGCCGTGGGTGACGGCGATGTCGACGGCGTTCTCCTCGTCCCCGAACGAGAGCGTCCCCGCCTCGCCGAGGTACGTGCCGAACGACTCGACGGTCGACTGGACCGCCCACTCTCCGTCGTTGTTGCCGCGGGCGGCGTAGAAGTCGAAGCCGGCGTCGGAATCGCCCCCGACGTCGAACGGGGTCACGGAGAAGGGCGCGACGAAGTCGCCGCAGTGGACGACGGCGTCGACGCCCTCGCGTTCGAACAGCGTGACGGCCGCCTCGACGGCGGCGAGGTCGTCGTGGGTGTCGGAGACGATACCGATGCGCATGGCCTCGGGGTCGCAGGGGAGACCAATAAATCTCGCGCACGTTCGGATTCAACAGAAATCCCCGGCAACAGGTAACCGACCAACAGTTTTTGGTGGTCTCATTTCGGATCGGGTTACAATGGTAGAGCACACCCGGACGCTCGACTTCAAAATCGCCTTCGCGATCGGGTTGGGGACGATGATCGCGGCGGGGATCTTCTCGCTGTCGGGCACGGCGGTCGCCGAGATCGGGAGCAGCGCCGTGATCGCCTTCGTCCTCGCGGCGATCGTTGCGAGCCTGACCGCGGCGTCGTACTCCGAGTTCGCGTCGATCTACTCCGAGAACGGCGGCGGCTATCTGTTCTCCTCGCGCACTTTCGAGCACGACACGCTGGTGTACGTCGTCGGCGCGATGCTGTTCTTGGGGTACACCGGAACGACCGCCTTCTACCTCGCGACGATGGACGAGTGGGTCGTCCGGTTCATCCTCCCGGAGTCGCTCCACGTCCTCCCTCACGGGAGCTCCGGCGTGCTCGCGGCCCTGCTGCTCGGGGTCCTCAACGCCAGAGGGACCGAGGAGAGCGGGACCTTCCAGCTGTTCGTGACGGGCGCGAAGGTGGCCGTCCTCCTGGCGTTCATCGGCGGCGCCGTCGCGTTCCGTGGACCGGCCGTCGCCGCCGGTAATTTCGCCGCCGGCTTTACCGGCGACCCGGTCGGGATCGTCTCGATCGCCGCGCTGGCGTTCATCACCTTCTTCGGCTTCTCCGCGATCGCCGCGAGCGCCGGAGAGATCATCGAGCCCCGCCGGACGGTGCCGCTCGCGATCGCCGCGAGCATCCTCACGGTGACGATCCTCTACGCGTTCGTCATCGTGTCGATGGTGAACTCACCGGTCCCGGCCGAAGTCATCGCCGAGGAGGGCGAGACCGCTATGGGTCGCGTCGCCGCCGGCTTCCTCGGCCCCGCGGGACGATCGCTTATCGTCGCCGGCGCGATATTCAGCATGGTGAGCGCCTCGAACGCGAGCATCCTCGCGGCCAGCGGGATCGGGTCGCTGATGGGCCGGCAGGGGCAGGCGCCGCGGCCGTTCTCGCGGATCCACCGGCAGTACGGCACCCCGTTCTGGAGCGTGGCCTCCGCGACGGGGGTGATCGTCGCCCTCATCGTCGTGTTCATCGGACTCTTCCCGGCGGAAGGCGGCGTGATCCCGTTCGATCTCACGGTGGCGCTGCCGGCGCTCGGGCCGATCACCTTCACGAATCTGGGGCTGACGACGCTCACCGGATTCGCGACGCTGAACCTGCTGTTGCCGCTCTCCGTGGTGAACATCGCGCTCATCTACTCCCGGCGCCGGTACCCGGACATCGAGCGCGGGTTCCGGGTGCCGGGCGTCCCGCTGGTCCCGATCATCGGGGTGATCGCGAACGTCGCGCTCATCACCAACCTCCCGGTCAAGGGCGTCGTCGTCGGTGTCTGCCTCATCGTCGGGATGCTCGCGGCGTACTTGATCTGGGGCGGCAAACCGGACATGGACGAGCTGTACGAGGAGGTCGTACCGTCCACCACGTCGGCCAGCCAGGTTGAGGCAGAAAGAGCGGTCGCGGAGGCCGACACCACCGTAGCCGACGTCGCGGAGACCGACGTCACTGCCGACGCGTCCGGCGGCACCGCCGAGACGCCGGGCGAGGATTCGTTCCGTATTCTCGTTCCGGTTGCGCGGCCGGATCGGGCCGTCCGGTACGCGCGGCTGGCGGCTGCGATGGCCGAGTATCAGGAGGGCGAGCCGTTCGTCGACGTGTTGACGGTCACTCAGATCCCCGAACAGACGCCGTACGAGGCGGTCGAGGAGATCACCCGCGGCCGGATCACGCGCATTCAGGAGCTGCTGGCGGCCGAGGACCTCGACGTGTCGTACGCGGTCGAAGGACACACCTGTCGGGACGTCGGGTTCGACATCGTCCAGACGGCCCGGGATAAGGAGTCGAACCTCGTGTTGATGGGCTACCCCGAGGAGCACACCGAGATCGCTGAACACGTCGAGTACAAGGCCCCGTGCGGCGTGCTGTTCGCGAGCGGCGTGCTGGATCCGGACGCCCTTGACGTGGTCAACATCGGGGCCGGCGGCGGACCCCACCACATGGACCTGCTCTCGCTCATCGACCGGATGGGCGAGCGAGACGCGGAGATCCACGTGATCAACATCACCCCGGAAGGCGGCGAGGGCCGCCCCGAGAACACGGAGGCGACGGTCTCCGGGCTCCCGAACGCGTCGTCGGTCCAGATCCACAACACTACCGCTCAGACGATCGCCGACGGGCTGGTCGATCGGGCCCGCGAAAACGGCGGTATCCTCATCATCGGAGCTACCCGGACCCGCCGCCTCCGACGCCGCGTCTTCGGGAGCACTCCCGACAACGTGATCAAACTCGCGCAGGGAAGCGGAGTTCCGGTGCTCGTATACTCGAGTCCGCGCGGGGTACAGGGCCCGATCGAGGAGTACGTGTACCCGATCTACCGGTACCTCTGGGGGATTCGGCGCAGCCCGACCCAAGCCGGACAGTCGGAGACGCAAGAGTAGTTACCGATCGCCCCTGAGACACACGCCTCGTCGATCTGGACCGCGGGAATGTGAGGCGTTCGCAATGCCTTTCGGATATATAAATCTCACGTCAATCGACGGCGTTCTCAGGGTTTGTGTATCCGCTACCTCGCTTATATGTCAGTCCCGTCCATGTTCGGGTATGACGAGAGACGGCGACGACACCGGGCGACGCATCGCTTCCAGACGCGGCTTCCTCTCGGCGGCCGCCGCACTCGGCACCGTCGGGCTCGCGGGGTGTGGCGCTCCGCGAGCGGATGCCGGGGAGGGCGCGGAGAACGCGGTCACCGACGAGACGGTCCAACAGCAGGTCGAGGAGTGGTCAGGAAGCGACTCTACGGGCGTGGAGACGGATCACCCGTACACGTCCCCGCGAACGACGATCGACCTCGACGAGCGGGACGGGCAGATCACGGTGTCCACGACCCCGTGTCGCCACCAGCTGCTCGGCGAGGACACGCAGGGCGGTCCGTGGGAGCTCCCCGAGGTCTGGGCGTGGCAGACGCCGGACACGGATCCGAGCGTCCCCGGCCCGTTGCTCCGGGTAACCGAGGGAACCCAACTGGAGATCACCTACGACAACTCGGCGCACAACCGCCCGCACACCTTCCACGTCCACGGGCTCAGCAAGGACTGGATGGACGACGGCGTCCCGACGACGACGGGCCAGCAGGTCGCGCCCGGCGAGGAGTATACCTACGAGATTGACGCGAACCAGCCGGGCACCCACTTTTACCACTGCCACTACCAGACGCAGAACCATCTCGATATGGGGATGTACGGGATCCTTCGCGTCGACCCGGAGGGGTACGAAGCCCCCGACAAGGAGGCGTTCATGACGATCAAAGACTGGGACACTCGCCTGTCCGCCTCGACGGCTGGCGGCGACGTGGACTTCAGCCACCGCGACCGCAACCCCGACGCCTTCACCGTGAACGGTCGTTCCGCGCCGTACACATTCCACCCCGAACAGGGCTCCCCCTTGATCGTCGAGGAGGGCGATCAGGTGCGGATCCACTTCGTCAACGCCGGCTACGAGTCACACGCGATGCACAACCACAACCACGGCTTCACCGTGGTCGAGAAGGATGGCGGCGTCATCCCCGAGGCCGCCAGGCACCGTGAGGACGTGATCCCCATCGCACCCGCCGAGCGGAAGACGATCGAGTTCACCGCCGACGCCGACCCGGGTGTCTACGCGCTCCACTGTCACAAGGTGAACCACGCGATGAACGGCGACAGCTACCCCGGCGGCATGATCGGCGGGATGGTGTACGAGAGCGCGATGGACTCAGAGCAGTTCGCCTCCGTGATGGAGATGGCGGGCTACGAAGCCTAGTCGGTCTCTCGCAGGTCGGTCTCTTGCAGGTCGGTCTCTCGCAGGTCGGTCTCTCGCAGGTCGGCCTCTCGCAGGTCGGTCTCTCGCAGGTCGGCCTCTCGCAGGTCGGCCTCCGGTGAACGAGCGACGGCGGCAGCGGAGCCGAACTCCCCGACACCCCCGGCTAACAGCAGAACATGAACGGGTACACCAGCGCGACCCGGTCGCCCTCCTCCAGCTCGGTGTCGAACCCCTTCTCGTTCTCGTTGAAGTGACCGTTCACGAGGATCCGGGCGTACGCGATCGTCTGCTCGCCGACCGGGTTCTTCGTCCACGTCCCCGGTAGCTCCTCCGGCGTCGGCGCCCAGCCGCTGTGGGTCGACTCTTCCTCGCTTTCCGCGATCAGCATCTCCTGGAGCTCCGGGTACTCTACGAACAGCTCGTCGAGGAACTCCCTGAGGGTGTCTCCCTCGAACGTGTACTCGAACTCGTACTTCCCGAGCTCCGTCCGGACGTGACCGGTGCAACGCACCGTGACGGTGGTTTCGGTCGTCGTTTCGGACGCGCTCGCGGACTCTGACGTCGTCGCCTCGCGGGTCGTTGGCATACCCATTCGTATGCGGTGTTTCCCGGTAAGCCACCGTACGAACATGTTCGTGCCGTCGGTTCGCACCGTCGACATCGGGCCGTAGCGCCCGCGACGGTGACTTGCGCTGTCAGTTGCTGGGAACGCCGTCCGAACATGTTGCCGCCAAACTGATAGTCCGTGTGGAGGGTACGACCACCCGATGGAACTCACACGCAAGACGATCGCGAAGGTCATCGTCGCGGCGTTCCTGTTGAATCTGGTCGTAATGGGCGCCGGGGCGTGGTTCGCGTACCAGGAGGCGCCGCCGATTCCCGAGGAGGTCGTCGGTCCCGACGGCGAGACGATCGCCACCGGGGAGACGGTGCAAGACGGGAAGGCGGCGTTCCAGCAGTACGGGCTGATGAACCACGGGTCGATACTCGGTAACGGCGCGTACTACGGCGAGGACTACACCGCCGAAACGCTCGATCTGAAGACCGAGCACATGCGCGAGTACTACGCGCAGGAGGAGTACGGCGCCGGCTACGACTCGCTCAGCTCCTCCGAGCGCGCGGCGGTCGACCAGACGGTCCGCGACGACCTCGACGGCGCGCACGACGGGAGCGACACCGTCCAGTACTCCGCCGCGGAAGCGTACGCCCACGAGCAGGTGCGCGAGACGTACGTCGAGCGCTACCACGAGGGCGACCGCGATCGGGGCGTTCCGGTCGGGATGATCGAGTCGACGGAGGAGGCCGAGGACTTCGCCGACTTCGCACTGTGGACGGCGTGGTTCTCTCACACCGATCGGCCCGACGGCGGCAACTCCTACACGAACGAGTGGCCTTACTCGCCGGCCGCCGGCAACGACGCCACCGGCGCTGCGATGACGTGGAGCGTGATCGCCATGGTGCTGCTCGTCGCCGCGGCGGGGGCGGGGATCCTCCTGTACAAGTCGGTGAAGCTTCCGGAGCCGTCGGCGGAGGGGATCGCCGTGCCGGAGCCGGGCGACGTGAGCATCTTCCCGAGCCAGCGCGCGGCGCTCCGGTTCATCCCGATCGCCGCCGGGCTGTTCGTAGCGCAGGTGCTGTTGGGAGGGTTACTGGCGCACTTCTACATCGAACGGGCCGGATTCTTCGGGATCGAGGAACTCTTCGGGATCCACATCCTGCAGGTGCTCCCCTTCTCGATCGCGAAGACGTGGCACATCGATCTCGGAATACTCTGGATCGCGTCGACGTGGCTCGGCGCCGGGCTGTTCCTCCCGCCGCTTCTCACCGGCCATGAGCCGAGGAATCAGGCGCGGTACGTCAACGTCCTGCTCGGCGCGCTGGTGACCGTCGTCGTCGGCGGGATGGGCGGCATCTGGCTCGGCGCGAACGGCTACTTCGATGGCCAGCTGTGGTGGCTCCTCGGTAACGAGGGGTTAGAGTACCTCGAAGTCGGGAAAGTGTGGCAGGGCGGCCTACTCGTCGGCTTCGTGCTCTGGGCGATCCTCGCGATCCGCGGGCTCAAGCCGCTGCTCGACCGCGAGCCGGTGTACGGGCTCGCGCACATGATCCTCTACGCGGGCGGCTCGATCACCTTGCTGTTCGTCGCCGGTTTCATGTTCACGCCGTCGACGAACATGGCCGTCACGGAATTCTGGCGGTGGTGGGTCGTCCACATGTGGGTCGAGGGCGCCTTCGAGTTCTTCATCGTCGCGATCATCGGACTCACGCTCGTCTCGATGAACCTCCTGTCGCGGCGCAGCGCCGAGAAGGCCGTGATGCTGCAGGCCCTGCTCGTGATGGGGACCGGTGTCATCGGCGTCTCGCACCACTACTGGTGGATCGGGATGCCCGACTACTGGGTCCCGATCGGGAGCATCTTCTCGACGCTGGAGCTGCTCCCGCTGATCTTCATCCTCTACGAGGCGATCGGGCAGTACCGAGCGATGACCGAATCCGGCGGGTTCCCCTACACACTCCCCTTCATGTTCATCGTCGCCAGCGGGGTGTGGAACTTCGTCGGCGCCGGGGTGCTCGGCTTCTTCATCAACCTCCCGCTGATCAACTACTACGAGCACGGCACCTACCTCACTGTGGGGCACGCCCACGCCGCGATGTTCGGCGCGTTCGGCTTCCTCGCGCTCGGGATGGTGGCGTACATGCTCCAGCTGTCGATCGACCCCGAGCGCTGGGACGGCTCGTGGCTCCGAGCGTCGTTCTGGTGTTGGAACGTCGGGCTCGCACTGATGGTGTTCGTCTCGGTGCTCCCCGTCGGGTTCCTCCAACTGGAGGTCGCGTTCACGGAGGGCTACGCCGCGGCGCGCAGCCTCGCGTTCTACGAGGGGCCGCTCGTCCAGACGCTGTTCTGGGCGCGGCTCCCGGGCGACAGCCTGCTCATCTTGGGAACCGTGATCTACTTCGCGGACCTGATTCGCAAGCGGTTCGTCCTGCGGCGTTCCGCTGACGACCCGAGCGTCGACGACATGGCCGTCGCCGAGGGAGTTCTCAACGACGACGACTGAGGCGATCGGCCCTCCGAAGGAATACCACCGGCGCCGTCACAACGCGGTCCGCGCCGTCGAAATCGCACGCCGAACGAGTTTGCTGGCGCTCTTCCGACGCTTGACGAACAGCGCGACACCGATGACGGCGTAGACCGCGGTGTACGCGTACAACACCGTCATGCTCACCTCGGTCGCGGCCGGCTCAGCGTACGTTCGGATGACGTAGAACTCCGTGAGGACCTGCGAACTGAACAGCACGAGCAGGACGACCGCCTCGCGCACGTTGATCTCGAAGTTCACGATGATCGCGATGGCGAAGAAGCTCTGTGCCGCGGTGATCCAGATCTCCGCGGCCTGCTTGGCGTCGAACGAGAGGGTGCCGACGGCGCCGGCCGAGATCGAGTACACGATCGCGAGCGTTCCGATGAGCAGGGTCCACTGGTTGAGCTTTGAGGAGATGAGCGTGTTGAACCCGGCCGTCGAGCGAGCTTTGTTCACGAGGTACGCGACGACGATCAACTCCGGGCTCTCCGAGGCCAGCGGCGCGAGCCACTGGATCATGAAGAACTCCGGGATGCCGTACTGGAGCCCCAACTGTTCGAGCCCCTCTGCGAAGGGGTGAACCGCGGTGAAGATGATCGCGCCCGAGAAGAGGAAGCCGAACAGAATGACGGCGATCCGCGGCACTTTCGGGTACGCTTGAAAGTAGGCGGGAACGCCGACGTGTCGGTCTGACTCCTCGACGTCTCCTCGGATGACGATGGCAATGTACAGCACGAACAGCCCGACCAGCACGATGGAGTCGATCGGGCCGATCCCGCCTCGCAGCGGGATCAGAAACGCGTACGCCGTGGCGGCGAGGAGGAACGTGATCTCCGTCGCGAGGTCGCGGTTGAGCGTGACCGCGTCGGTGAGGAACCCTGGGCGGCGTTCGACTGCGGAATCACGCGTGGTCTTGGCGCGATAGATCGTAAACAGCGCGATACCAGACCACCCGAGCCCGATGAGGATACGGTTCGCACCGGTCATGTTCGCGATCGCGAGATTTCCGGCCGCGGCCGATCCGGCGCCCGCCTGCCACGCGTACAGCGCGTCGACCGCGTACTCCGGGGCGACCGCAAGCACGGCGAGAACCGCGATGGCGAATCCCTGCGGAACGTCTTTCTCCGCGGTCTCGGCCGCCCACGCGAGCAGAAACGCTGCTCCGAGAATCGCGACCCCTGCCACGACGACCGCCGCCAGCGGCGTCACGTTCTCTCCCGGGTGGACTGTTCCGTATCCCCCGTACGAAATGAACAGTCCGACCCACGGGACCGTCAAGACGAGCGTCAGAGCGACGGCCACGAGCGGGTGGCGAAGGTTCACTCCTCTACCTACGTTGTCACACCTACATTTTTCCACCGGTGCGAAACACTTGTCCCGGCTGTTCTGCCGACACGGACAGACTACGTCGAAAGAGACCGAACCGGCTACTCTACGCGCCACACCCCGCCGAGCTCGTTGCGCTCCATCGACTCCGCGTCGCCGTTGCGGAACACGCTCACCCGGCCGGTCTCCTCGCTCAGCGTCACGGTCGCTACGACCTCCGGCCGGACTGAGGTCTCGATCGCGCTCATATGCCGCGACCCCATCCACGGCTCGTAGCTCACGTCGTCGACGAGGGTGGACTCGCCGCTCCGGGTGCCAAGGTCGCGGAACCGCACCATCTGTGCCTCTATCTCGCCGTCGACCGCGACGACGATCCCGCCGTCCCGCTTGACGCTCACCGTCTCGACGGCGTCGACGAACGCGTCCTCGTCGAACACCGTGGTACAGCTCTTTCGGGGCCACCGGTTGTCGCCCATTGGGTCGGCGTACGCGCCGTAGCCGCGGTCGGCGACGACCGCGAAGTAGAGCCCCGGCCCCTTGACGTGCGGCTCGTCCCAGCCGTCGAACGCGACGCTGACGTGTTCGGCGCAGTAGGTCAGCCGATCGACGATCTCCCGGACCCGATCATGGGTGCCGTACTCGATCGCGAGCCCGCTCATTCGGTCTCCTCCGCTCGATGGTCCGTGACGCAAACGCTCATACGTACCGGAATGGTGGGGCGTATATAAGGAGTCGCGAGTCGGTCGACCTCACCGCCACTGCGTGAACAGGGTCGCATCGAATCGGTCGGCGCGGACGAGCCCGACGCCGAATGCGACCGCGACGGCGGCGGGGAGTAGATTCCCGTACCAGAGGTTGATTCCGCCCCAGAGGATCACGAAGCTCACCATGTCGTCGAGCATGAATTCGCAGTCGCGCAGTCGATCGCCGAGCGCCCCAAGTTCGAACGCGCGGTCGAGCGTGACCACCGCGACCGTCGCCGACAACACCCAGCCGGCGTAGTTCGAGAGGGGAACACCGAAGAAGGCGCCGCCGCCGAAGCTCCAAAAGCCGAGCGCGACGGCGCCGGGGTCGAGCACCACATCCATCGCGACCACCGCGGCGATCACGGTCGCGAGCCGGAGCCACCCGTTCGACGCCCGCGGGCCGAGAAGCAGCAGACAGAGCAGGTAGGCGTTCACCACGAGCGGAATGAAAAAGACGGGGAGCGCCAGCGGCACCCCGCCGAGCATCGGCCCGAGGCTCACGGTGTACTCGAAGGTGCCGTAGGGCCACCCGGTGGCGACGCCGAACAGCTCGATCGCGTAGGTGTACGCGACGAGCACCCCGAGCCACCCGACCGCGCGGCGGTCGAGCGCGGGCAACACCCCGACGACGAGCGGCGACCGCATCACCAGCACACCGAACAGCACGAACCACGGGTTAAACGCGAGCGGCTCGGGCACCCACCCCTCCGCGCTGCCGACGAGTGCGATCGCACCGACGAGGGGGAACAGCACGGCAATCGTAAACCGGTTCTCGCGGACGATTCTGTCGAGCAGACGCTCCGCCTCGCGGCGCGTGTCGGGAAGTCGGGCGCGGAGCGCGCCGAGTCGTCCCGACGTTGCGGCGGATTCGGCGGGGTCGCTCACGCGAGGGCCTCCGTGACGGGGTAGACGCGCCAGAGTCCCCCCATCGCCAGCAGGGTGCCGACGGCGGTGTTCAGCGCCGGGAACCACCAGTACGCGCGGTCGACTGCGATCGACGACCGGGCGACCCACGCCGCGAAGACGGGGTACACGCCGAGCAGCACGCCGAGCCGGATGTCGACCGCGGCGAACGCGACCGCGGCGGCGACCCAACAGGCGACGCAGTACGCGTAGGTCCGCCCCTCACCCAGAAGCGTCGCCGTCGTCCGGATCCCGGCGGCGCGGTCCGGCTCGATGTCGGGGATCGCAGAGAAGGTGTGCATCCCCATCGCCCAGAGCCATGCGCCCGCGAGCGCCGCGATCGGTGGGTGCGTCCCGGACACGGCAGCGTACGCGGCCGCACCCGGTAAGATGTACAATCCGTTCGAGACGGAGTCGAGGAACGGCGTCGTCTTGAACCGCACTGGCGGGGCGCTGTAGCCGGCACCGAGAAGCAGGAAGCCGGCGAGGTACGGCCATGCGACTCGCGGTGTGATCGCGAATACGGCGACCCCGAGCGCGCCGGAGACGACCACCGCGAGTGCGACGAGTCGGTCGCCCCGCCAGCGCGCCTCGCGACCCTCTTTCTTCGGGTTCAGCTCGTCGATATCGGCGTCGAAGGCGTCGTTGACGCCGTAGAGGAAGACGTTCGCCGGCACGAGGAAGTACGCCGCAAGCCCGACAGTGACCGGCGTGAACAGCTCGCTCACGTCGGCAATTCCGTAGGTGACGCCGACGGCGACGGGACCGGCGAGATACAGCCAGAACCGCGGCCGCGACAGCACTAGCAGGTACTGGAGGAGGTCGGGGATCGAGCGTTGATCGGGGCCGGTTACGGTGTCGCTCACGGCTCCGATCACGCCGTCTTCGACAGCTCCTCGGCGGTCAGCTGTCCGCTGATGAGACACATCGGGACACCGATACCGGGGGTCGTCGTCGACCCCGTGAAGTAGAGCCCGTCGAGCGCGTCGGACCGGTGGGGCGGGCGAAGCAGCGAAGTCTGTCGCAGGGTGTGTGCCAGCCCGAGCGCGCTTCCCTGGTAGCTGTTGTACCGGTCCGCGAAGTCGTCGACGCAGAACGTCTCCTCGAAGACGATCCGGTCGCGCAGCTCCGTGTCGGTGTTCTCGGCGATGTCGTCCAACACGAGGTCGCGGTACTCTTCGCGCAGTTCGGGAGTGTCCTCCAGCCCGGGCGCGATGGGGACCAAGGCGAACAGGTTGCTGTGTCCCTCTGGCGCGACCGTGTCGTCGGTCTCGGAGGGCGCACAGAGGTAGTAAGCGGGGTCATCGGGCCACGCTGGGTCGTCGAATATCTGCTCGAAGTGGTGGTTCCACCCCGTCGGCAACACCAGCGTGTGGTGTTCGAGGTTCGGCACGTCGCCCTCGACGCCGAGGTACAGCAGGAACGCGGAGGGCGCGTACGTCCGCGACTCCCAGTACTCGTCGCTGTACTGGCGCTTGTGTTTCGGGAGCAGCTCCTGTTCGGTGTGGGCGTAGTCGGCGTCGGAGACGACCAGATCCGTGAGGTAGCGCTCGCCGTCGGCGGTGTCGAGCGCGAAGCCCCCGCGGCGTCCCTCGATGGCCGTCACCTCGGCGTCGGTGACGAACTCGACGCCGAGGTCCTCGCCGAGTTCGACGATGCCGTCGACGACGGCGCCGATCCCGCCTTCGGGGTAGTAGACGCCCATGTTGTAGTCGACGTGGCTCATCAGGTTGTACAGCGCGGGGGTGTTCGTCGGGGAGCCACCGAGGAAGACGAGGGTGTACTGCATCAGCTGCTGGAGCTTCGGGTGGTCGAAGTAGTCCTCGACGTGTCCCTGCATCTTGCCGAGAAGCGAGAGCCCCCACGAGTACCGGAGCACGTCCTTGTCGACGTAGTCGCGGAGCCGCGGACGGTCCTCGTACACGAAGTGTTCCATCCCGATCTCGTAGGTGCGTTCGGACTCCTCCAGATACGCTTCGAACGCCTCGCCCGCACCGGGCTCGTACTCCTCGAAGAGGGCCTTGTTCGCCTCGCGGTCGGGGAGCACGTCGACCTTGTCGCCGTCCTTCCAGAACACCCGGTAGTGGGGATCGAGTCGCTCCAGTTCGTAGAACTCCGACGGTTCGCGTCCGAAGTGGCCGAAGAACCGTTCGAACACGTCGGGCATGAGGTACCACGACGGCCCCATGTCGAACCGGAAGCCGTCGGCCTCCAGCCGGCTCGCGCGCCCGCCGAGCTGTTCGTTCTTCTCCAAGAGGGTCACATCCGCGCCGGCGTCAGCGAGGTAACAGGCGGTCGAGAGGCCGCCGAATCCGCCGCCGATCACGACGACGGACTCGCCGGCCACGGCGTCGATGTCCGGGGCCACGTCCATGCTCGGTCGTAGGGTCGGCGACGGTATAAATACCGGCCAGACGGTTGAGAAGATATTGGCGGGAATTGCGGAGACGGCGCCGGTGGAGACGGGAAGTGCCGACCGAGACGTATCGGTCGAGAAGCGCCCCGAGTGGGTACGCCTAAGTTGGCGACGACCCAACCGATCGCCATATGGAGCCCACGGTCGCGATCACCGGCGCAACGAGCGGGATCGGGCGGGCGGTCGCCGAGGCGTTCGTCGACGAGGGGGCGTTCGTCGCCGTCTCCGGACGCGACGGCGACGCGGTTGATCAGACAGTCGCGGCGCTGAACGAGAGCGGAGACGAGGACGGGGGCAGAGACGAAGGCGAAGGAGAGAGCGGGAGCGAGGACGCCGGCACCGCGTGGGGCGCCCGCGTCGACGTGCGCGACGAATTCGACTTGGAGCGGTTCTTCGAGAAGGTCGCCCGAGAGGCCGGCCCGATAGACGTGGTGTTCGCGAACGCGGCCGTCTTCCACGGCGGGCCGGGCGAGAGCCCGACCGACGAGACGAGCTACGCCGACTACGACGACACGATGCGGACCAACGCCCGCGGCGTCTTCGCGACGATCGCGGAGGCGGTCCCGCACCTCGCCGACGACGCGCGAGTCGTCGTCCCGTCGGGCGGCGTCGCCCACGAGTCGCGGTCGGGGATGGGCGCGTACGCCGTCTCGAAGGCGGCCGCCGAGGCGGTCGCGCGCGGGTTCGCGGCCGACCTCTCGGCGACCGTCGGCGTCGTCGACCCCGGGCTCGTCGCGACCGACCTCACCGGGAAGGAGCGCGCCCGCGACCCCGAGAGCGTCGCGCCGCTGTTCGTCTGGGCCGCCACCGAGGCGCCCGCCGAGGACCTGAACGGCGAGCGGCTCGGGCTCCGGGAGTGGAAGGCGGCGACGCGGTAGGCGGGAGATCGGGTGTCATTTATAAGTGACCTCGCCGTCACCGCTGGGGTTTAAAAGTAAAACGCGACCAACGCTCGCGTTACTCGTCGTCGGCGACCGACTCGATGACTTCGACGCTACCGGTGAGCTGCCGGTGGACGTACGGCATGTCGATGCCGGCCTCGTCGAACGCCTCCTTCACGTCGGTGACGTACTCGGAGCGCACGCGGACGAAGTCCCCCCGGCCGGGCTCGCCGATCCACCAGCGCGACTGCAGGCCTACGGCGGAGTCGCCCAGTTCGACCACCCGAACCGAGGGCGCGGGGTCGTCGAGGATCTCCGCGTGCGCCTCGGCCTTCTCGACGATGATGTCGGTGGCTTCGGCGATGTCGTCCTCGTAGCCGATGCCGAACACGAACTTCTGGCGAAGCGTCTCGTAGGCGACCGGATTCGTGACCGCGTTGTTCGCGAGGTCGCCGTTCGGCACCGTGATCCGCTCGTTATCGAAGGTTCGGACGCGAGAGACCCGCAGGTCGATGTCCTCGACGCGGCCCGCGTTCCCGTCCCACTCGATCCAGTCGCCGACCTCGAACGGCTTGTCCTTCAGGATAAAGATCCCGGCGACGAAGTTCCCGAGCAGGTCCTGTGCGGCGAAGCCGACGGCGAGCGCGATGGCGCCGCCGAAGACGGCGAACGCCGAGAGGAACGCGCTGTAGCCGGCCATCGTGAATCCGATGGCGATCGCCGCCACCCACACGACGGCGTTCGCCACGCTCGAGCCGAGACTGCGAACGGCCTCGTCGAACCCGCGCGACCCCAATACCCGCATGACCGCCGGTACGAACACGAACTTCCCCAGCAGCAGCACGCCGACGAATCCGACGAGGAACAGCGCCACGGAGAACAGGATCCCCGTCAGGGCCGCGCTCAACCCGACACCGCCGAACTGTAGTGATAGCATCACTCTCTCATTTGGATTAGTATTTAAAGAAGCTACTGGCAGCGCAGTTGTTTATCCGTGCTCTCTCACACTCAATCCCCACGGACCGCGAGCGGGCCGTCGCCACGCGCGACGCCACGGAGCCGTCGCCCGTGCGGGTCGTCCGCGCGCATCCGGTCGCGGACCGCCGGCGGGATCCACGCGTCGCGGCCGGCCGGAGGCGCGGCAGGCTCCGTGTCCGAGGGCCTGAGCCCGTCGGGGAGGAATCGGGCGTAGGTCGGGAGGCGCTCGCGAAGCGGCATCCCGCCCGCGTCGGCGACCGTCCGGAGGCCGTCGAGGTCGGGCCACGCGTAGTCCGGGTTGACGTAGTCGTCGGTGACGGGGGAGACGCCGCCGAGGTCGTCGATCCCGCAGTCGACGAGGTCGGCCGCGGGCGAGAGGTTCGGCGGCACTTGGACCGACACTTCGGGGGGGAGCGCGGCCCGCGCCATCGCGACGACCCGGCGCATCGTCGCCAGATCGGGCTTTTCGAAGTCCGATCGCTCGTTCGGGACGACGTTCTGCACGATCACCTCTTGGACGTGGCCGTGTCGCTCGTGGATCTCCCGGATCGCGAGCAGGCTCTCCGCGCGGTCGCGCCAGTCCTCGCCGATACCGAGGAGGATGCCGGTGGTGAAGGGCACACCCTGCCGGCCCGCGGCGCGGATCGTGTTGAGCCGCTGGCCCGGGGTCTTCCGGCGACCGCCGCTGTGGGCGTCGACGTCGGCGGTCGTCTCCAGCATGACGCCCATCGAGGCGTTCACCTCGCGGAGGTCCGCAAACGCCGCCTCCGTGAGATCACCGGGGTTCGAATGCGGGAGCAGTCCCTCCTCTAACGCGATCTCGCAGGCACGGTAGAGGTACTCCAGAATCGAGTCGTATCCCCACTCGTCGAGCTGATCGTGGACCGCTGTGTACCGGTCGTCGGGCTCGTCGCCGAAGGTGAACAGCGCCTCCGTGCAGCCGGCGTCGGCCCCGACGCGACACCGCTGCCGGACCTCCTCGGGAGACAGCAACGACGCCTCGCCGGGCACGTCGTAGTAGGTGCAGTACGTGCAGGTGTACCGGCAGGCGGTCGTCAGCGGGACGAAGACGTTCCGCGCGAAGGTGAGCCGGTCGGCGGGCTCGACGTCGGCGGGGGTGATCGAGAGCAGTCGCTCGACCCGTTCGGGGTCGGGCTCGATCTCGATCCCGTACTCCTCGGCGGCTGCGAACACGTTCGTCTCTCTCGGTCGCGACTCAAAAAGGATCGCGGTCGCGGATCCGAGGGCGTCGCCGGGAGGTCGACCCCGCGGGAAACCGGCCTCACTCCCGCCTGACGCCGACCCGCCCGTCCGTCGTGTCGAGCGCGAAGCCGGCGTCGCGGAGCCACCGCGCCGCCCTCCCGCCGTCGCCGTCCGCCTCGGCGTGGATCAGCAGCTCCGCGAGGTCGGCCGGCTCGTCCACGTCGGTCGCGAGCCGGTGGGAGTCGACGACCCGCACGCCCGCGCCGATCTCGTCGGCGATACGCCGGTGATCGAGGTAGGAAGCACCGTGGTAGTCGACCCGGAACGCCGGGTGGCCGGCGACGAACGCGTTCGTTCCGCCGCCGCGGCCGGGGGCGATCGCGACCTCGGCCTCGCGTCCGGCCGCGAACAGCTCCCGCAGGGCGTTCGGCGTCGCGAGCGCGAGGTCGGCCATGACGACCGCGACGCGCTCTGCGCCGTCGTTTCCGAGACGGGCGTCGATCGCCGCGTTGACCGCGTCGGTCAGGGGGCGGTCGTCGATTTCCACCGGGGAGGGGAGATCGATACCGACCGCGCCGGTCGCCAATATTCGCGGCTCGCCGTCGGCCGCGTCGATCGCGGCGAGTACGTCTTGCAGCATCGTCCGCGCGAACGCGGCGCGCTCGTCGGGTGTGAGGACGGCGGAGAGTCGCGACTTGGGGCGCTCTGTCGAAAACGGAACAATGACCTCCATCAGGAGGGTCTCCTCAGAACAGCGATTCGAGTTCGTCGCTGTCGTCGCTGACGAGTTCGTCGAGGTTCTCCTCGCTCTCGTCGCGGATCTCGTCGAGGTTGTCCTGCGCCTCGATGGCGACCTGCTGGAGCTCCTTGATCCGCGGGACGTTGGTGACGCCCGCGAGCAGGATCACGGTCGCGACGAAGCCGGCGCCGCGGTACGGGTAGTCCCCCCCGCGGACCTCCATCGAGCCGGTCTGCTCTTCGAGCCACTTCCGCCCGCGCTCGATACCTTTCCGGTTGAGGTACTCCGGCGGCCCCGCAAGCACGAGCAGGGCGCGCTCGGCTCCCTCGATCTCACAGGGGAGCGTGAGCCGGCCCAGCGCCGCCTTCCGGACGAGGCTGGTGATCCGGTTCGTGGTGTGTGCGCTGTCGAGTTGGTCTTCCCCGTCGTCGTTGCGAAGCCGGGAGAGCAGCCCGCCCGAGGTGCGCTCTTCGACCTCCTCCTCGGCGTAGCCGACCGTGGAGACGCCGCCGCCGGAGAGCGTGTTGATGATCTCCGAGGAGTCGACGACGCTCTCGGCGACCTCCTGGCCCTGCTGGATCTCGCCGGCGCCGAACAGGATGCCGAACCGTCGAACGATCTCCTCGTTGATCTCCTCGTAGCCGCCCTGGACGGACTCGCCGGTCTTCCGCCAGGCGTCGTTGTCGAACACCATCAGGTTGTCCACCTCGCGGACGAACGTCTGGAACGAGCGGGCCGCGTTCAGGGTGTAAATGCCCCCCTCGTCGCTACCCGGCAGGATACCGAGCCCGTAGACCGGCTCGGTGTAGATCCGCTTGAGGTGTTTCGCGAGCACAGGCGCGCCCCCGGAGCCGGTGCCGCCGCCGAGCCCGGAGACGACGAGGAACGCGTCGACCTCGTGGACCGGGATCGAGTCGATGGCGCCCTGTACCTCGTCGATGTCCTCCTCGGCGATCTCCGCGCCGAGTTCGTTGTCAGCGCCGACCCCGTGGCCCTTCACCCGGGACTGACCGATGAGCACGCGCTGGTTCTCAGCGATGTGCTCGAGGCCCATGAGATCGGCTTTGGCCGTGTTGACGGCCGCGGCCGCGCGGACGATCTCCGAGCCCGTCCGCTTGTCGTACTCCAGGAATTTGTCGACGACTTTTCCCCCCGCCTGTCCGAATCCGATCATTGCAAGTTTCATCGTGTGCTCCCTCCGCGTTTGAAATGAACAGAACGTGATCGCGTATTTAAACCTTCGGTTGCTGTTATTACCCGTGATATTCGGCTCGTTGACACGATCGACCGGTTGGCGCTCTGATCAGCGGTCGAGTCGGAGGTCGCGGGGCGTCGACGTCCCCCGGATCGGGCCCGCGACACCTCGATCGTCGCCGCCATCACACCACCCCGAGGTGTTCTCCGAGCGTGGTCAGCTCGGCAGGGTCGACGCCGAACGCCTCGACGTCGTTGTGTGCGGTCGTGTTGTCGAACTTCAACGACCGGTACTGGTCAGCGCCCATCGGGAACCCCGGGACGGCGCCAAGGACTGTGAGCCCGATCCGGGCGAGCGGCATCGGCAGGGGAATGATCGTGACTCCCTTCTTTTCGGCCTCGTACACGAGGTCGGTCACCTGCCTGAGCGTCAACGTCTCTGGACCGCCGATCTCGTAGGTCTCGCCGACGTGCTCGTCCTCTTCCAGCGCCGCGACCAGCATCGAGACGAGGTCCTCGACGTGGATCGGCTGGAAGCGGGTCTTCCCGCCGCCGGGAAGCGGGTACAGAGGCAGACCCGGCGCGAACATCCCCTTCAGCCGCTTGGTAAAGGAGACGAACTCGCCGCCCTCGCCGAAGACGACGGAGGGGCGGAAGATCGTCCAGCCGAGGCCGCTCTCGCGGACGATCTCCTCGGCTTGTCCCTTCGCGCGGATGTAGGCGGTGTCGCCGTCGGGGTCGGCGCCGAGCGCGCTTAACTGGAGGAACCGCTCGGCGCCGCCCTCCTCGGCGGCCCGAACGAGGTTCTCTGTGCCTTTGCGGTGGATCCGGTCGTGCATGACGTTCCCGCCCTTCGGCTCGAACAGCGGCGAGAGCGCGACCAGGTTCACCACCGCGTCTTGCCCCTCGACCGCGCTGGCGATCGAGTCGTAGTCGGTAACGTCGCCCGTCGCGGACGCGACCCCCTCGGGGGTATCGCTCGGCGACCTGGAGAGGGCAGTCACCTCGTGACCCCCGTCTGCGAGCGCGCGGCAGAGGTACGACCCGATGAACCCGGTTCCGCCGGCTACCAACACTTTCATACACGATACGTCGGACGGAACGCCCGTAAACCTACCGCGGCGTCAGACGCCGCGATGACGAGGAGTGGGAATCGGCGGAGCCGCGAAGCGGGAGATCGATGCCCGAGTCAGTCTTCGTCGCCCGTTTCGTCACCCGCCTCGTCGCCCGGGTCGGAAACCGTCAACACCGGTACCGGAGACGTGCGGACGGTGCGCTCGGCGACGCTCCCGAGGAGGTACCGCTTGACTCCGGTTCGTCCCTGCGTCCCCATGACGACCAGATCAATGTCGTTCTCGTCGATGTACGACTGGATCCCGCGCGTTGCAGACGACCCGACCTCGACTGCCTCGACCGAATCGACACCCGCTTCCTCGGCGGTCGCCGCCGCTTCCATGACCGTCTCCTCGGCACCCTCCACCAGCGCGTCCACGCCCGAGTACCCCTCGCCCCCGACGGTCGCGACGTCGACGACGGTGAGGACGTGGACCGTCGCGTCCGCGCGCTTGGCGAGCGTCAGCGCCCGGTCGAGGGCGTCGGCGGCGCGCTCGCTCCCGTCGGTGGGCACGAGAACGTTCCGGTAGGGGTACCGCGCCGTCTCTCCGTCCGGTCGGATACTGAGCACCGGCACCGTCGATTCTCGGACGACGCGCTCGGTGGTGCTCCCGAGGAGCAGGCGGTCGAATCCCGTTCGACCGCGAGTCGGCATGGCGACGAGGTCCATCTCGTGCTCCCCGGCGTACGTGGCGATTGTCTCGGCGACGCCGCCCTGAAGCACCTTGGTCACCGTCTCGATTCCCCGGTCGGCAGCGCGGTCCGCGACCGCCTCGACGATCTCCTCGCCCTCGCGTTCGAGTACGTCGACAATCTCGCCGTCGATCCGTGTGACGCTGTCGTGGGTCGTGTCGGCGACGTTGAGAACGTGGACGGTCGCGCCGTGATCGGCCGCGATATCGAGGACGTGATCGAACGCGGCGCTCGCCCCGTCGCTGCCGTCGGTCGGGAACAGGATGCGATCGAACATGCTCCTATGGTCGCGGCGTGCGGTAAAAAGGTCCGCGGCGGTTCGCCCTCGCGGGGAACAGGCCAGGATAATCGGCCGGCGTCAGGCGCCGTCCGCCCCGCCGGATTCGTCATCGGCCCCGTCACCGGCTCCGTCGACCTCGTCCTCGCCGTCGACTTCGTCGCCTTCGTCGACCTCCTCGATCCGGACTGTCGAGATGCGGGCGCCGTCGACCGCCGTGACCTCGAAGAGGTAGTCGCCGGCCGCGATCGTATCCCCGGTTTCCGAGGTGCGACCGAGTCGATCGAGCACGAGTCCGCCGAGCGTCTCGAACCCGTCGCCGTCGAAGTCGGTGCCGAGCGCGTCGTTGACGACGGATAGCGAGACCGACCCGTCGGCCTCGTAGGCCCCCGCCCCGGTCTTCCGAACCGCGTGGTCGCCGCCCGCGGCGTCGAAGCCGTCGCGGAGGTCGCCGACGAGCGTCTCGACCGTGTCTTCGACGGTGACTATCCCCTCGAAGGCGCCCCACTCGTCGACGACGGCGGCCATCTGACGGCGTTCATCGCGGAACTGCACGAGCAGATCGCTCAGCGACGTGGTCTCCGGAACGATCACGAGGTCGCGTGCGAGATCGGCAGCCGTGACCGACTCGTCACCCGCTTCACCCGCGCGCAACACGTCTTTCGCGTCAACGAAGCCGACCACGCGGTCTGCGTCGTCAGCCGCTACTACCGGGTACCGGGTGTGACCCGCGTCGAGTACGGTCGTGCGGATCGCGGCGAGGTCCGCGCCGGCCGGGATGCTCGTCACGTCCGGTCGGGGGACCATCGCCTCCCGGACCACGGTGTCGTCGAGTTCGAAGACGGCGTCGATCATCTCGACTTCGACGTCTGCGACGTGACCGGCCTCGCCGGAGCGCGCGAGCACGCGGCGGATCTCGCGCTCCTTCATCGTCTCGTCCGTCTCCGAGGCCGGCGGGACGCCGAGCATGCGCGTGAAGGCGTTAGCCGCCCCGTTGAACACGACGATGCCGGGCGAGAACAGGTAGTAGGAGAGCTTCATCGGGGGCGCCAACATCATCGCGACCCGCTCGGCCTGCGCGATGGCGATCGTCTTCGGCGCCAGCTCACCGAACACGACGTGGAGGAACGTGATGATGCTGAACCCGATCGCGAACGCGACGATGTGGACGAGGTTCGGGGGGAGCAGCGGTCCGAGCGCCGGCTCGATCAGCGCCACAATCGCGGGCTCGCCGACCCACCCGAGCCCGAGCGAGGCGAGCGTGATCCCGAGCTGCGTCGCCGCGAGGTAGTCGTCGAGGCTCCCCATCACGTCCTGCAGCGCTCCCGAGCCGGGGCGCCCCTCCTCGACCAGCTGCTCGACCGAGGTGGAGCGGACGCGGACGAAGGCGAACTCGGAGGCGACGAAGAAGCCGTTCAACACGACCAACACGAGCGCCGCGACGACCCGAGTGGCGGAGATCGCGATATCTATCATCGGTGCCTCCGCGGTCCGCGGGCGTGGCGGGTGTGACGGATGTGACTGGTGTGATGGATATCGTCGACCATGCCGGCGGTTCGACGCGGAGCCACTAAAAAGGGTCTCGTCGGAACCCGCGCCGTTTATTCCTTGCCGCGCCGGAGCGCGACCATGCTGATCACGCTGGAGGGGCTCGACGGCAGCGGAAAGACCACCGTCTGGGAGGCGCTCCACGACGTCTACCCCGACGCGACGTTCACCCGCGAGCCCACCGACAGCTGGTATGGCGAGGCGGTCGACCGGTCGATCGCGGCCGACGACGCCGACCCGCTCGCGGAGCTATTCCTGTTGACGGCCGACCACGCGGACCACCTCTCGGGAACGATCGAGCCCGCCCTCGCCGACGGCGACCTCGTGATCTCCGACCGCTACTCCGACTCCCGGTTCGCCTATCAGGCGGCGACGCTCGCCGCCAGCGATGTCGACATCGACCGCCCACTAGAGTATATAAAGGGAATCCACGCCGCCTTCTCGCGGCCGCCGGATGCGACGATCTACCTCGATCTGGACGCCCGCGAGGCAGCCGAGCGCGCAGGCCGGACGAACAAATTCGAGCAGGACGGCTACCTCGCTGCGGTCCGGAAAAACTACGAGCGACTGATCGACGCCGAGCCGGACCGGTTCGTCCGCATCGACGCCTCGCAGTCGCCGGAGGCGGTCATCGCGCGGGTCGAGGAGGTTCTGTCGGAGTTGCTGGGCGAGTAGTCCGTCGACGAGCGCAGAGGTGAAGCGGTCGCAGCGTCGCCGTCTTCGATGCCGTCGTCAGTTCGTGTCCGGCAGTTCGACGTCGTCCGGAGGCGGAACGTAGAGATAGTCGATCGCCGCCCCGAGCACGACGGGAAGTGCGACGAGCAGCCCGACGACGAGCGTCGGGCTGCCGAGATTGATGCCAGTGCCGACGTTGAGGACGCCGGTGAACACCAGCATCGAGATCAGGAGCAACATCGGAGTCAACACGAGCGTGTACACGATCGCCCCCCACGAGGTGTTCAGCCGGAGCCGGAAAAAGCGGGTCGCCACCCCGGCGATCAGCGTGTGAAAGGCCACGAGGGCGAGAAGGCTGACGAACCCGAACAGCGCGAGCATATTTGACCAAGGGGCTCGCGGCATTTGCCCCTATCGGCCTAGAACCCGCCGCCGCTGTTGCCCTGTTGGCGCGCCGCGGAGAGCAGCCCGTCGAGCGGCTCGGTGTACTCGTAGCCGGGGATGACCCCCTGCACGTAGGTCCCCTCGACGAAGTTGATCAGCGCCCCGGCGTCGTCGACGCCGCGCCGCTCGTTGATCTCAGTCAGCTCGAAATCGACCGTAATCTCGTCGGCGGCGACCGCGACAGTGGGGTCGAACTCGTGGTCACCGCGAGTGACTCCGCCCACGTCGACGACGCGGAGTTCGAACGTCTCGATCCACCCCTCCTCGACCACGTCGGCGACCTCGTCGGCCGCCGTCGCGGAGAGGGTCGGCACCCGGACGGTCACTACAAAGTGGATCCGGCCGTCCGCGGCGGGCTCGGCGCGCACCTCGGCGTCGAAGGGGGTCGTCTCCGCAACCCAAACGCCCTCGTCCACGGGCTCGAAGGAGCCGTGGTCCGCGAACGCGCGGCGGACGCGGTCGGGGAGGTCGCCGCCGCCGCCGATCGCTCCCTCGCCGTCACCGGTCACTCCCTCGCCGTCACCGGTCACTCCCTCGCCGTCACCGGTCACTCCCTCGCCCTCGCCGTCACCGCCGATCTCGCCTCCGTCTTCGGATTTGCTCTCGCGCTCGCTCATACCGGATCGGAGGCGACACACGAGTAAAAGCGCGTTGCGTCGGGGAAGTCGGCGGTTCGTCGGTCCGTCCCGATTGTGTCGGAGACCGTATCATCGGTAGTGGTGGCCGCCCGCGTCACCGGTAGTGGCACGCCGGGCCGGTACTGGTGCGCCTTTGTACCCGGACCGACCATGACGGGTATGGCAGCGCAGTTTCGCTCGACAGAGGCGCTGATCGATGCGCTCGCGGACGCCTCCTTCGACCGACCGCCGGCCCTCGTCAGCAACGCACACGTGACCGGACTCGGCGTCGCCCGCGCGCTCGACGCCCACGACGTGCCCGTGATCGCGCTCGACCGCCCCGGAGACGACGACGCGCTCCGCCACGACGGGCTCGCACCACCCTCGGATGCGGTCGACTTCGCGGGCGCGGTGACGTACCCGCTCGACGACCTCGACGGGTTCCGCGAGGACGTGGAGGCGATCGTCGACGCGATCGGCCGCGAGGCGGTCGCGTTCGGCTGCATGGACGAGTGGGCGCTGGCGTACGCGCGGGCGGATCCCGAGGGTGTCCGGCTCCCCTTCGCCGGGATCGACACGCTCGACGACGTGTTGAACAAGTCCGAGCTGTACGCGACCTGCGAGACGCTCGGCGTTCCGTACCCGGAGACGTACCGGCTCACGGAGACGGCGGAGGCGGCGACGGGCACGCCGGACGCCGACGCCACCCTCGACGAGGCCGCCGAGGCGCTCGGGTTCCCGCTCGTGGTGAAACCGGAGCTCAAACGCGACTTCGAGGAGGCGTTCGGCACCAACGTACTGGAGGTCGCCGACCGCAAGGAGTTCGCGGACGCGGTCGCGGCCGCCCGCGAGGAGGAGATCGCCGTGATGGCGCAGAAACGCGTCGACATCGCCACCGGTCGAGACCACTCGCTCGCGTCGTACGTCCCGCCCTCGGGCGTCGGGGACGCGCTCGCGGTCGTCGGCAACGCCGCGGTGCGATTCCCGCAGCAGTTCGGTACCTCCTGTCTGGTGGAGACGGCCGACGAGCCGGCGATCGAGGCGCGCGCGCTGGCGGTGCTCGACGACGCCGGCTACCACGGGATCAGCGAGGCGGAGTTCGTGTACGACGACGAGCGCGAGGAGTTCCTCCTGCTCGACGTCAACACCCGACCGTGGAAGTGGATCGGGATGCCGGTCGCCGCGGGCGCGAACCTCCCGATGGCGGCGTACGCCGCCGTCACCGACGCCGAGTACGAGTCGTCGGGCGTCGAGCCGACGCGGTGGGTGTACCTCCGCGACTACCTCGCGCTGCTCGCGGGCGACGACGTGTTCTGGGACCAGCTGTCGACCGCCGACTGGCGGCGGCTCGTCGCCGGCGACTTCGAGCGCGAGGGGAACCTAACGACGGGGATCTACCGCCCGTCCGACCCCGCGCCGGCCGCGAAGTTGTTCGAGACGGAGTTCGTCGACCGCGACTACTACTGCTCCTGTTAAGGGCGGTCGGGTCAGCGTCGACGGCGATACGCTATTTAAATAGCCGTGAGCGACCGCGACAATCACTTATAAAGAACGAGGTAGTGGCGTCGGCGAAGCCGCCGAAACAGTTTGTCGGTGAGGGTGCGTGCTGAACTCGGACGGTCACGCTGATTGCTCTGCATCGTATCTGCGAACGAGAGATCCAACGTACCAGAACTTCAGTATCATTGAACCCATCCCGCTAAGCGCCGCTCGAACCGGTTTTTTCCGGTAGACGGAAGCGAACGCGTATCCCGTCAAAGGGATGTTGAGAAGGTTGAGAAGGTTCGGATACGTGAGTCCCAAGACGCGCTGCTCTTGCTCTTCGACCCACCACTCTTCGGCAAGTACGACCCGAGTCATCCACGCATCGGTATCCTCCGGAGGCGAGAACAATACCGGATTGACGAGCGTGAACGCAACGGCAGCCATTCCGAGTTTCCAATTTCGATCAGACACCGCATAGAGGAGTACAGGGAGCACGAGTACGCGACTCCATCCGCTTTTTGGGTTCGAATGCCGCTCCCAGACTGTTCGCTTGTATCGTTCGATTCGTTCCATATCTCATTCGGAATGTACTCGATGTATATGTAGTTCTCCTACGGCTAGGTGAGAATCCTGAATTACGCGATTCAGGGTGTATTGGACAGCCAAACCGTGTTACTGTGCGAACTGCGACAGGAATGCGGGGGAAGGGATTCGAACCCTCGAACCTCTACAGGAGCGGATCTTAAGTCCGCCGCTTTTGGCCAGGCTCAGCCACCCCCGCGCGGATTCGGATACCGGCGGCGGGGTCAAACCCCTTTCGGATGCCGCGGCGGCGCCCAGCGCGGCTCGGGTTCCCCGAGCGCCCTGCCCCCTACCAGTCCACCGAGAGCGTCCCGTCGCCGTGCGGGTCCGGCGCGATCTCCTCGTCGGTCCGGCGGTCGACGACGTGGATCACGCCGCGCTCCTTCTTCGCGGGACACACCTCGGCGGCTCGAATGTTCTCGTCCAGTTCGTCCTCGCCGATGTAGTACGACCGCGGCTTCGCCATCCCGCTTTGCACGTCCATCACCCAGTTGTCGCCGACCTCGGCGCACTTGCCCGCCCCGAAGCACTTGTTCGCCTCGAAGACGATCTTGTACGGCTTCTCCTCGATCGGGGGTCCCTCGCCGCCGATGTCGCTCGCGCGCAGCACCTCGTCGTCGGCGTCCGCCTCGTCGCTCATACGGATCCCTCGGCGACCGCGGGACTTTCGTCTGTCGGTCGCTCTCGGTGAGTGCGGCTCGTCTCGGCAATCCGAGCGGCCTCCCGACTACTCCTCGACGTGCTCCGCGAGCAGTCGCTCCGCGTGCTCGGTCGAGTCGGCGACCTCCCACCGCACCTTGTCAGCGTCTCGGTACGCCAGGGCCTCCTTCAACTCGTCACGGAGGACCCCCGTCCCGAACCCGACCGTGTCCCCCTCCGCGTCGCCCAGCTCGTACAGCGCGTAGCGGCTCGGCGCGCTCCGGACCGTCGAGCGGTCGAGGTCGCGCCAAGGTTTCGCGAGGCTCATCGGGGTGGATCTGCCGACATCGGCATCGTCGTCGGGGTCAGCGTCCGCATCGCGGTCACCGGTGCGCGTCGAGCCCGTCTTCCGGCGCCTCGACGATCTCGTAGCTCCCCTCCGTCCAGCCGTCCTCGACGAAGACGAACACGCGACCGCCGGCGATCTCGGGATCGGCGATCACCTCGTTGCGCTGGCCGGTCCGCCCGACGATCACGCCGGGGAACACCTCGTCGCGCTCGCCGTCCTCGACGATGACGCGACCGACGCCGGAGTCCTCCAAAATCTCGTCGTCGGTGTTGTAGTCGTTGACGTACGTCATCACGCCCTCCGTCTCCGTCGGGTCGGTGACGAGCACGTGCGTCTCCTTGCCCGGGCCGGCCGTCACCGAGCCCTCGACGGCGTCGGGAACGCCGCGGTAGAGGGTGGTTCGCCCGTCGAGGTACTCGATGACGACGCCCTCCTCGCGGAGGTCGATCCCGATCGACGTGGGGGGAACGTCGCTGCGTGAAGGTGCAGACATACACGTCGTTCGGTGCGCGCGCCTCAAAAGGGGCGCGCTCGGTGGTCGGCGGAGGCGTCGTGGTCGCCGTCGGCGCCCTCGCCACAGCCCCCGCCGCCGTCCGGCCTCAGTCGCGAGAATCGGGGATGGCACCTTTAAGGCCCCTCCGCCGGGAGGGTAGTTCATGCAACGGACGCGACGGGGCCTGTTGGGCGTCGGCGCCGCCGCAGTCGTCGGGCTCTCCGGGTGTCTCGGCGTCGAGGGCGTCGAGTACCCCGACGCGGCCGCGGAAGACCCTCCGAACGCGGACGGCGGCGACGACGGTGGCGGCGATGGCGAGACCGCCGGCGACGAGCAGGTCGACGGCGACGACCCCGAACCGGTCGCGAACGAGGCGCTCGCGACGGCGACCCGGAACGTGGTCGACGACGCGGTGTGGTTCGCGACCGAGTACCCGTCGGCGGTCGCGACGTATCGGGACGCGATCCGGGAGGTCGTCGCCGAGATCGACGATGTGCGGGACGCGGTCGACGAGAACGACGCGGTGACGGTCGAGATGGCTGACCGACTCGACGAAGCCGGGCGCACGGCCGCCGACACCGCCGCCGACGCGCTAGAGCCGCAGTTCCACCCCCGATTCCGGATCGTCTCGCGCACGGAGCGGCACGTCGAGAAGCTCCGGACGTTCGCCCCCCGCGGCGATGTCGACCGCTTCTTAGAGGAGCTCTCGCGGATGCGCCGCGGCTTCGCCGCCGTCGGCACCGCCACCTACGTCGACGAGGCGTTCTCCCGCGAGCCGATCCACAATCGGCTTTTGAACCGCCTGTTGTACCCGCTCCCGGACGACGACGCCGAGCGACGGCGTGTCCGCGGCGAGGCGTTCGTGGAACTCGGCCTCGCGAGTCGTGGATTCTCGGCGTTTGCGCACGAGCCGTACGACGACGAGGAGCATGATCGGAACCAGATCCCGCGGATATACGGGAACGCGTTCGAGGCGGCCCGCCGCGAGGAACTGCGCGCGCGCCTCGGACCGATACCGCGCTCCGAGGACCGGACCGAGGAGCTGTTCGTCGCGTTTGCGACCCGCCCCGCCGCCGGCAACCGACCGAGTCGGACGTTCGAGGGGTGGGCACACGAACTTGAGGGCGTCCCCCTGTACGTGCAGCGGTATCCGGACGCGTCGACCGCGAACGATCGGCTCGACGAGGCGGTCGCTGCCGCCTCGACTGAAGGGCGCGCGCCGATCGACCCCGACGCCACCGCGGCCGGATCCGATTTCTCCGGGGACGCGACGGGGGAGGGAGGAAGCGAGGGCGGCGGGGAGAGCGGAAGCGACGAGGGTGACGGAGAAGACGGCGAGGACCAAGCACCGATATATCAGGGCCCGACCCGTTGGCACCGCCTCTACCACCACGAAGCGGAGGGGGAGCGGTACGGGTTCGGCGAGCACGCCGGCGTCCAGTACGGCTACGTCGTGCAGGCCGGCGAGTTCGTGGTCGCGGCCGGGTTCTCGGGTGACGCGTGGGAGGAACGCACCGGCTGGCAGGGACAACTGGCGAACGGGTGGGCGGTCGTCTGATGAACGGAAACGGAGTCGGTCTCACGGCGGCGGTGTTCGCGGTCGTCGGCGCCGGCGTCGGGCTCGTCGCCGCCGCGACCACCGGGTGGGCGGAGACCGCGCTCGCCGCGGCGGCCACCGGCGAGACCGCGCGGTTCGGCCCGGTGTTCGTCGCGCAGTCGTACCTCGCCATCACCGCCGCCGCCTTGGTCATTGCGCCTCTGCTCGCAGGCGTCCTCGGCCTCCTCGTCGGGTCGCGGGCGTACGACGCGAGAGAGGCAGCCGCGACCTGCGGGATCGGAGGCGGGCTCGGCGCGTTGGCGTACGGGCTGGTCGTCGTCGTCCTCGTCGTCGCGTCGCAAGGCGAGGCGGCGACGCAGGCTCACGGGATCGCGGACGCGTTCGGATCGATACTCACGACCGCGGTCGTCGCTGCCGTCGTCGGCGCGGTGACCGGCGTCCTTGGATTGGTGACGGAGTGACCATGACGCCCTCGCTCCGCCGTCGACGACTGTTGGCCGCTGCGGTTCCCGGACTGCTCGCCGGCTGTCTCGTGGAGTCGAGCGAGGACGCCGGCGGCTCCGGAGACGGGACGGAGACCTCTGCGAGCGACGACGCGAGCGACTCCGAGAGCGAAAACGGAGATGACGGCGAACGCGAATCCCTCTCGGAGGACGAAAAGTCCGCCGCCGAGCAGGCGGACGATGGGGACTCCCCGGATGAGGTCGGCCCCGACGGCTCCGGTCTCGTGGTTACGAACGTCGACGTGCTCAGCGTGACCGACGACGGCTATGAGACGACGGTGGAGGCGCAGCTCACCGTCGAGAACGCCGGACGGTTCACGTACGGTACGGTCGAACTCCGCGTCGACGCGTACGCGACGCGCCCGAACTCCATCGAGCGCGAGGCGGTCGGCTACGACTACGTCACCGAACGGTTCTCGTCCGACGATCGATTCGCCGGCGGGACCCGACGCTTCGACGCCTCGATCACGTTCCGAAGTCGGGAGACTCGCGCACGACCGGATCCGGACTGGTACGAGGTTGACGCCGCGCTCCGGCGCGCGGAGCCGGTCTGAGGGAGAGGCCGATCCGGCGGTCCACGCCGCGCCGCCCCCGACCGCCCCGAGAGACTCGCCGTGATCGCTACCTCTTTGTCCGCGCTCGCGAGCCGTGAGTACATGGAGGGACGGGCAGCGGCGCTCGGCGCCGGCACCGTGTTGAACGCGCTCGCGACGGGCACCGGCGCCGCCTTCGGCATCGACGTCGAGACCCGCGCGACGGTGACGCTCAACCCGGACGCCGACGGCGTGCGCGGGACGATCGCCGAGGACCCCGACGGTGACACCGCCCTGATCGAGCACTGCGTCGCGCTCGCGACCGAGCGCTGGGGCGACGGCGAGGGCGGCACCGTCCGGACCGACAGCGACGTGCCCCTCGCAGCGGGACTCAAAAGCTCCAGCGCGGCCGCCAATGCGACCGTGCTCGCGACCTGTGACGCGCTCGGGCTGGCGGTTGGAGACGACGATGCGGACCCGTCCGTCGACGTCACCCGCCTCGACGCCTGCCGACTCGGGGTCCGAGCGGCCCGCGAGGCGGGCGTCACGGTCACGGGCGCGTTCGACGACGCGACCGCTTCGATGCTCGGCGGCGTCACCGTTACCGACAACGACGCCGACGAGCTACGGTCGCGCGAGACCGTCGACTGGGACGTTCTCGTGTGGACGCCTCCCGAGCGCGCCTACAGCGCGGACGCGGATGTGACCCGCTGTGAGGCCGTCGCGCCGATGGCGGATCTCGTCGCCGACCTCGCGCTCGACGGCCGGTACGCCGAGGCGATGACCGTTAACGGACTCGCGTTCTCCGCCGCGCTCGGCTTCGACGCCGACCCCGCGGTCGAGGCGATGCCCCACGCCACCGGAGTGTCGCTGTCGGGGACCGGTCCGAGCGTCGTCGCCGTCGCGGACCCCGACGACCCCGAGACCGACCTCGACGCGGTCGCCGACGCGTGGAGCAACCGTCCCGGAACCCTGCGGCGAACGACCACCAGAAACGACGGTGCGGCCGTCGAGTGAGCACACTATCGACTGACCCCAAACCTACCAATGAGTGACACACCGAACTCCGAGGACCGAAGCCTCGACGAACTGCGACGCGAGATCGAAGACATCGACCGCGAGATCGTGGAACTGATCGCCCGACGGACCTACGTCGCCGACACGGTGGCGGCCGTGAAGGAGGAGCGCGACCTCCCGACGACCGACGAGGGGCAGGAGGAACAGGTAATGGAGCGCGCCGGCGCAAACGCCGAGCGGTTCGACGTCGACGCCAACCTCGTGAAAGCGATCTTCCGGCTGTTGATCGAGTTGAACAAAGTTGAACAACGAGAGAGCCGGTAGCCGAATTCGGGCGTTTCAGGGCCTCTACTGCGGTTCGAATTACAAAATCTTCTTCCGGCAGTTGCTCTTTCGTTCCCGGATCGGTGAACGAGAGTATAGACGCGTCGGTGCCACGAACACTAATTCAAACGGAACCGTCCGACGAGTGGGGCATCCTCGATTATTTCGTCCACAAGGCAGTGTACTGCTGGAATTTGATACTCGATCGATGCCTATCGATGATCGGCGTTCAGTAGTCCAGTAGAGAACACGAATCGCGTGCTTCATTCGAAAGCTGTAGTTAGTACGTTGGAATCATTCATCGTGCGTTGGCATCAACGGTACCTGCCCATCGTAACCGCCGCTTGTCTAGTTAATCGAGGAACGATCGAAGAAGGATACCGAGACCGAAGACGAGACACACGGATTCGGCGACGTGGACTTGAGTGAGCGTCAACCCAGTGAACTGGTAGAGGAATCCCTCGATGAGTACGCCGAGTGTAATAAACCCAAACCCGAGCGTTGCGTCGCGGAGGTATCGGGTCTGTTGCTGCCTGTAGGCCCGGAAACTGATTGCGGTGGTCGCGAGACCGACGCCAAGGAGCAGGACGCGAACAGCGATCAATGCAAGTTCCCAGTGGCCAGTCATGGAGACTCCCCTTCGTTCGCTTGTTGTGGCAGTTGACCGTACAGCGAGTACAGAATGACGAGCATCCCGAATGCGACGATAGCAGTCTGGATGGTTCCAGAGAGGAATATCGACAAGCCCACCACATCGAACAGGACACCCTCAATGACAGAGCCGATACTAATAAAGAGGAACCCGATAGCGACGTACAGCATCGGCTCGCTGCCGTACGTTCGATACCCCTTGTAGGCCTTGTACGTTATCAACAGCCCCAGTCCAACCGTGATGAGTTTCGCGATGACGAGTTCGATGTGCATGGTTATGTCAACTCTCCCTGATTTCGCTCCAGATGCGCGAGAACCGCTCGGAAGCGTTCTCCCGCACATGGACGCTCACGTCGATGGTTCCATCGTCGATATCGACGTCGAGATGGTCGACCTTCGCCTCGTAGACGCTGTGGTGGCTCCCATCTGATTCGATCCGTGTCTGCTCGACGAGCAAGTCGTTGGTAATCATGTCCTCAACTCGGCGATAGATGGTTGAGAGCGCGACATCACACTCTGTGCTGAGTTCCTTCGCAGACCTAGATTCCTGACTCGTCGCGGCCAGAATCTGCCGGACTCGTTCTTGGCCGAGGAGCTCCAAGAGTTCGTCAGAGCGTTCCTGTGTGGACACGGATGTTCCTCGCAATAGTTCATGAATACTCCAAGATACTTAAAGAGGGAATCGTTTTGCGTCGCGCGCAAAACAGCGACCCGCCCATTATCCCAGCAAGCGTATCCTCAAGTGCAAGGTGACTGATCCCATGACAAACGAATCTCTGTACACCCGGCGACGGATGCTCAGCCTATCTGGTACCGCGGCGGCCATTGGTCTCGCTGGCTGTTCGGGTGGCCAGGCAGAGAGTGATGGCGGGTCAGAATCGACGGAAGAACACTCTGACTCGGATGGTCACAACGAGACGGAGAGCCACGACGACTCCGAGGACGAACACAGCGAGGAAGAAGAGAGCCACGACGACGAAGAAGAGGGTCACGGCGAAGACAGCCATGATGATGAGGAGATTGGTGCCCCGACGGAAACAGCACAGGTGAACATGATCACGACGGACGGGACGTACCACTTCGACCCTCACGTGGCCCGAGTCGAGGTCGGCGGCACGGTGACCTTCCACAACGAAAGTGGGAGCCACTCTGCCACGGCCTACCACCCAGACAACGATCAACCACAGCTCGTCCCCGACGGAGCCGCGTCGTGGGACAGCAGCCTCCTCTCGGAGGCAGGCGCAACGTTCGAACACACCTTCGAGACTGAAGGGGTCTACCACTACTACTGCACGCCCCACGAAACGGTCGGAATGATTGGTAGCATCATCGTCGGAGAACCGGACGCTCACGGCCAACCTGCGCTCGAGGAGCCGCCACAGGACAAGCCCGAGAGCGTCACGAAGAAGATCTCGGAACTCAACACGATGTGTAACGAAGCGCTCGGCCACGGACACTAATCCGAAGACGGCACCATTTTTCGAGACAGCGGGAATGGTATAGTAGTTTATATTTCTCCGCTTTCCGTGATATCAGTGGCCACGGGAATGAAACACAAAAAAATGAGTAACTAGAGACAGCCTGCGTTTATTCCGTATTTATCATCTACAGCAGTTGGGTGCTGAGGGAACTGACTGTTAATTGTTAGTGAATTTATGGCACAACAGCTTAAGACGACCCGATCAAACCTCACTACACCACCATAGTTCCTCATACCCTGTAACCACCGAACTGAGTTAGCCCGATTCGGAGAACCATCCGTGCTGTATTCGCGCCCTGTATTCAGTACAGCCTCTGAGAACTACTTACTTTCTGTCAGACGAGGTTTGCTGAATACAGAGCGTACACTTCCCAATTCACTGCCATCATGTGCTGGACTTATCACTCCAGTCCGCCAACGCTATGCATGGCCCAGAGTGACGGATTTGACCGACTCCTCGTGCTCGTTGTCGCCATCGTGATACTCCTTCCAGTTTTGATGATGGTGTTCGCATGGCCGATGATGACGATGTGGGGTAGTGGACACATGTGGGACGGCGGGATGTGGAATGGGGCAGGCGCATCGTGGATGTGGCTTGTGATGTGGATCGTTCCGCTTGTGATATTTCTTGGTGGAGGATACCTCCTGTATAGAGTGTTTAACCCTCCCAATAGCAATGATACGGACGCCGCACTCGAAGAACTGCGCCTCACCTATGCACGGGGAGACCTCTCCGAGGAGGAATTCGAACAACGGCGAGAACGCCTCGATCGTTCGGAGTGAGGCCGATGGACGACGACCACGCGGCGCATCATCAGCACGCCCCCGCCGAGCGCCCCACCGATCGAGCGTGCCCTGGGTGTCGGGTCTGCGCGTGCTACGAGACCGAAAGCGACCGCCGCGCGACGGACGAAACCGATGATCGCGCCGAATCCCCCGATTACAACCATCACGCCGGCCACAGTCAGAACGACCACGGCAGCGCAGACCACGACCACGGTTCAATGGTCGACCACTCGGGGCACGAGGCGATGTTCAGACGACGGTTCTTCGTGTGTCTCGCCCTTGCAGTGCCCGTCCTCTACTACAGCACTACGTTACAGTCGTGGCTCGGCTTCGCCGCAATAGGCTTCACTGGGAGCGAATTCATCGCGCCCGCCTTCGGGCTCCTCGTATTCGGGTACGGGGGCGTACCGTTCCTCCGGATGGGGGCCGTCGAGGCTCACAACCGGGAGCCAGGGATGATGCTACTGATCTCGCTGGCGATTACTGTCGCGTTCGTCTACAGCATCGGGGCCGTGGCGTTCGGGGTCGGCGAGCCGTTCTTCTGGGAACTCGTCACACTCATCGTCATCTTCCTGCTCGGCCACTGGGTCGAGATGCGGAGCGTCCGCCGTGCATCGGGAGCACTCGACCACCTCGCCGACCTGATGCCAGACACCGCCGAACGGCTCACAGACGGTGGTGAGCCGGAGACGGTTCCGGTCGCCGAACTTCAGCAGGATGACCTCGTACTTGTTCGCCCCGGGGCGAACGTGCCAGCCGACGGCGTCGTCGAGGAAGGGGAGTCGAACGTCAACGAGTCGATGCTCACCGGCGAGTCCAAACCCGTCTCGAAGGAGCCCGGTGACGAGGTCATCGGCGGGACGACAAACCGAGACGGAAGCCTTCGCGTCCGGGTGACCGCAACCGGCGACGCGACTGCTCTCTCGGGCATCATGCGGCTGGTCGATGAGGCCCAGCGGAGTAAGTCCCGGACGCAGGTGCTCGCCGATCGGGCCGCCGGCTGGCTGTTCTACGCGGCGCTCACGGTGGCGACTGTCACCGCCGTCGCGTGGACGGCTGCGGTCGGGTTCGGATTCCCGGTGGTTGAACGCGTCGTGACAGTGCTGGTTATCGCCTGTCCGCACGCGCTCGGACTCGCTGTGCCGCTCGTCGTCGCCATCAACACATCGATGGCGGCCAGCAACGGGATGCTTATCCGCGATCGCATAGCGATGGAGGAGGCCCGTAACCTCGACGTGGTCGTCTTCGACAAGACCGGGACGCTGACGAAGGGCGAGCAGGGGATCGTCGATGTAACTACGACCGGGACGCTGACCGAGAACGAGGCGCTGACGCTGATGGCCGCCGTCGAGACCGACTCCGAGCATATGATTGGCGAGGCGATTCTGTCCGAGGTCGAAGAACGTGGCCTCACCGTCCCGGACGCAACTGGGTTCGAGGCGCTTGAGGGCCGTGGCGTCCGGGCGACAGTCGACACGACCGCCGTCACCTCGGGAACGGGTGAGACCAAACGAGAGTCGGTTCACGTCGGTGGCCCGAACCTGATCCGGCACCTGGGCGTCGAGATACCGGGAGAAATCGACGCGTTCGCGGAGCGCGCTGGCTCTCGGGGACAGGGTGTCGTCTACCTCCTCCGCGAAGAGGAGGCGGTAGCTGCGGTGGCACTCGCGGACGTGGTTCGAGAGGAGAGCTTTGAGGCTATCGAGGCACTCCATCAGATGGGTGTCGAGGTGGCGATGTTAACCGGTGACTCCGAAGACGTCGCCCGGGCCGTCTCGGAAGAACTCGGCATCGACACGTACTTCGCCGAGGTGTTGCCCGCGGATAAGGACGAGAAGATTGTTGAGTTACAGGAGGGCGGAACCCTCGTCGCGATGGTCGGGGACGGCGTGAACGACGCGCCCGCGTTAACCCGTGCGGACGTCGGCATTGCCATCGGGTCGGGTACCGACGTGGCTGTTGAGTCGGCTGACGTTGTCCTCGTGGAGAACGACCCGCGGGACGTGGCCAGCCTCGTCCGCCTCAGTCGGAAGAGCTACCGGAAGATGCAGGAGAACATCGTCTGGGCAGCCGGGTACAACGTCATCGCACTCCCGCTCGCCGCTGGCCTACTCGCACCCATCGGTGTCCTGCTTTCGCCCGCCGTCGGGGCTGTTTTGATGTCCGCGAGCACGATAGTCGTCGCGGTCAACGCCCAGCTCCTGCGTCGGGCCGATATCTCGAATTGAGACGACGATCGGATTCCCACCGGGACACACTACTGCGAATGGCATGGTATATGCAAATGCTTGCAGTGGTCTGCGACGACTACTAACTGAGGTACCCTCGAATGGGACTTCGGCTGGCCGCTATTCTATGCGACGAACGCGAGTTAGCACCCATCTCCAATGTTTGTTCTGTCATCCGTCCTGTGAGAGAGCCGATTGTATTGATCTGACACTGTCCAAGATATACGCAGCGTATGCAGCACGGCTGTTGAAACCCATCACCAATTGATGGATTCAACAAGGGCCTCATATTCACTATCGTCGTTTCTTTATATACAGTTGCGTTTCAAAGTCTGTAACGACTGATAACGGCTCCCTTGAATCCATAATATCCCTATTTTCCACAAGAATCCATGGTGGATTTCAGCTACCTGAACAAGGTGGAGCAGCGGGAGCCTCGCTGATTGGTGCCGATGCTCAGTTCACGCTTTTTGCGAGCTCGGCTCCAGCTGTGAACTCCACGTCATCAGACGCGGCTCCCGTGAAGTGGCGGATTACTCCGGGTCGTCTTTTGGCGGCCGTTTAGACAGCCGGTCGAACCGGTCTTGGGCGGCGTCGGCCCGGGTCGAAGTCCGTTCGGGATCGTAGGTCGCGGCCGCGATCGATCCGTCCTCGATCCGTACGTCCAAGATCGCATCCGCATGCCGCCCCTCACTCGGGAGTCGATCGGCGTCGAGGACGGCGTTGCCCACGTCATCGCCGTCACGCTCGAAGAAGACGGTCGCAAGCCCGTCTTCGACCGTGTCCACAACCGCCGTGTACGCACCGTCAGCGAGATCGATCTCAGTCATTCGTACGACTCCTCAAGAACGCGGTCCCCGGTAGTGTTTGTGACGATCACGGTGTCGCCGGCGTTGTTCCAAATCGGCGAGTCGGAGCCCCAGTAGAGTTCCCGTTCCGTGTCGGTTCCACTCCCCGTTCTGAGTGTCAGCGTCTCGTCGGGAGCGAGTGTCACGCCGTCCGGCATCGCGTAGCGTTTCCCGACCTCGTCCTCGACGGTCCACCCCGACAGATCGAGCGTCTCCGTCCCCTCGTTCTCGAAGACTATGTACTCGTCGTTGAGGGTCTCGCGGTCGTCACCCGCCGCGTCCGCGTTGATCGTCGCGATCGCGAGCGTCCCGTTCGAATCGGTGGCCGTCTCGTCATCGCTACCGGCTGAGTCATCCGTGGTGTCTCCGCCGTCGGTAACAGCGACGGCTCCACCACTACCGATCTGGGCCCGTTCCACGACATCGCCAGGCGTCCCGGGCTCGATTGGATCGCCGTCGCGGAGCGACTGCGGTTCCGTCGGCGCATCCCGCTGTGTTCGTACCGAGATATTCGTGCCATCGCTGACGAAGACGATATCACCGTGTGTCGCCGTCCAATACGTCGACACTGACCGGTCGGTGAAACGCTGGAGGACCTCCTCGTGTGGGTGCCCGTACTGCGAATCGTAGGCGCTCGAGATGACCGCAACGCGCGGGCCAACCGCATCGAGAAACGCTCCGCTCGAGGAACTGCTCGACCCGTGGTGACCCGCTTTCAGCACCGTCGACTGGAGCCGCGCACCGTACGTGTCGACGAGATACGCCTCTTGGTCGTCCTCGGCGTCACCGGACAGCATGAAACTCGTCTCGCCGTGCGTGAGTTTGAGAACGATACTGTTCTCGTTGCGAGCTTCGTTCTCGAGATACGGCTCCGGGGGACCGAGCACGTCGACGGTGGTCTTACCGAAGGAGACGGAATCGCCCTCTCGCGTTTCGTACAGCGTCACCTCGTGTGCCTCGACGGCATCAAGATACTCACCGTACGTCAGTGTACTCGCCGCGAGCCCCGGATCGTAGACGGCACCGATCCCGCCAGCCTCTGTCTCGTAATAGTCGATGATCGCCGCATTCCCACCGATGTGATCCGCGTCGTTGTGCGAGCTCACGAGGTGGTCGATCCGTGTGATGTCGTGTCGTCGGAGATACTCGAGTACGTATTTCCCGTCGTCGTTGTAGTGGCCCGTGTCGACGAGCATCGTCTCGCCGTCGGGTTCGATAACGAGCGTACTCACGGATTGCCCGACGTTGATGTAGTGAACTTCGAGAGAGCCGTTGGCCGCTGTGATATCCGACCCGCTATTCGGTGTTGCATCGGCGGATATCGGGTCACCGAGAGATGCACCCGCGCAGCCGGCGAGAACGACGACACCCACGAGAAGAAGCACATGGGATAGCTTCCGAGAATGAATCATTATTACTCATGGGTGATGTTGACTTGTAAAGTTGATCTAACGTGAAACATATTTAGTACGTAGATCAGTGACAGTAACAGAGATGGCACACTCCGCTGTGTTCCTCAGATAGAGGGCCTGTGGGGGATTTTTGTCTCCGTGATTCCGAGTTGGAGTCGATATGTCACGAGCACTGACATCCTCTCGCGACGGTCACGTCTACGAGTTCGCGCCGACGATGGAGCCCGTCTACGAGGCGGCCGACGGCGAGTCGCTCACGATCGAGACGATCGACAGCCTGAATGGAGCGATCCAGACCGACGACGACCGCCTCGACGCCATCCCCGAGGAGGTGAACGCCGCGACCGGGCCGATCGCGGTCGAGGGGGCGAGCCCGGGCGACGTGCTCGCGGTCGAGATCGAGGACGTGCGCGTCACCGAAGACCGAGGGCGCGTTCTCACCGCCCCCGGGTTCGGCCTTCTGCAGGACGATCCCGAGATCGAACACCCGGCGACGCGGATCACCGAAGTGGACGCCGAGGGAGCGAGTGAGCAGATCGACTTCGAGGGGATCGACGTGCCGATCGAGCCCGTGATCGGGACGATCGGGGTCGCCACCGCGGAGGGATCGGTCTCGACGCTCACCCCGGACGACCACGGCGGCAACCTCGACACGACCGACATGACGACTGGGACGACCGCGTACTTCCCGGTGTTCCAGGAGGGCGCGATGCTCGCGATGGGCGACTCGAAGGCCGCGATGGCCGACGGCGAGATGTGCGGCACGGGCGCCGAGATCGGCACCGAGATCGACGTGACCCTCTCGGTGATCGAGGATCCGGAGATCTCGCTCGATCGCCCTCTTGTCGACACCGGCGACGCAGTCAAAACGATCGCGAGCGCCGAGACGATGGAGGAAGCCGTCGAACTCGCGAATCGCGATGTCGTCCGGCTACTGGCACACGAACACGGCTTCTCCCGGACGGAGGCGTACCTGTTCTCCAGTCTCGTCGGCGGCCTCGAAATAAGTCAAGTGGTCGACCCGCAGGTGACCGCGCGGAACGCGGTGCCGAGCGAGTATCTGTCGGTTCCGTACTGATCGGTCTCTCCTGCGATCGGTTTCTCTTCCCGACCGGTTTCTCTTCCCGACCGGTTTCTCTTCCCGACCGATTACTCGTCGACGGTGTGCCCGCGCTCCGCGATCTTCCGTGCGGCGTCGCTCAGGTGGCTCGTCGGCTGATCCGCACTCGCCTCGGTTTCCGACGCGCTTCCGTCGCTGTCGTCACCTTCGCCGGGCGAAACGACCTCACCGTCCAAATCGGTCTCTGCCGACCCGTTTCCGACGCCGACCTCGGCCGGATCGGCGTCCGGCGGGTAGCTCCGCTCGGCCGGCGGGACGAAGGCGGTCTCGACCGCGCGGACGATCTCACGGACGCTCTCCTCGTCGAGTCGGTCGGCGTACGCCTCGCGGATCAGGTCGGGGACGGCGTAGGCGTAGTGGCCTCGACCGGCGTGACGAATGACCCCCGCCCGTCGGATGGGGCGGTGACGGCTGTACGCGTGGCCGGAGTCGCCGTCGCCGCCGGCGTCGATGTGGGCGGCGACGGGGTCGCTGACGCCCTCGCGTCGGTAGTGTCGGAGCATCCCCTGTGAGAGCTCCGGAAGTGCCTCGATCCGACTCCGAAGCTCCTCGATAACGGCCTCGCGGGTGCCGAGCTCGACCGCGTCGTCGAACCGGAGCGCGCTCTCGGCCACGTCGGCGCGCGTGACCGGATCGACGTCATCGACGGGGGCGCCGTCGCTCGAGTCGTCGGTTGGGGTCTCGCCGGTCGGGGAGTCGTCGGCCGGGGCGTCGGAGTCGGTGTCGTTCGGGGCTGTGTCGCGGTTGCCCGCGGTGGTGTCTGTGTCGACATCGGCGTCTCCGTCGGCGTCCTCGCTTCTCTCGGTCGCGGCGACCGCCTCGTCGTACGACTTGAGCACGGACTGGTCGCCGTCGTCGCCAGTCGTTCCCTCTCCGCCGGCGGCCACGGACGGGCCGTTTCCGCCGCGGTACGGCGCTTCGGCCTTCCCGAGAAGCGCCTGCGCGAACTGGTCGGCCATGTTGCTCAGGTCGCGGGCGTCCTCTAGCTCGCGTTCGAGCTCCTGGATGCGCTGGTCCCGTTTGTCGAGATCCTGTTTGAGGTCGGCGATCTCGGACTCGCGACGCTCCTCCTCGTCGGAGATGGACTGGAGCTCCCCGACGAGATCGCTGGAGACCGACTTGAGCTCCGGGCGCTCGAAGTCGTCGAGCCCGGGCGTCGCGCCCGCGTCGAACGTCTGCTTGCGGTGGAACTGGATCCGGCGGATCGACTCGTCCCAGTCGGTCATCAGGAAGGCCTCGCCGTCGCCCAGATCCTCGACGGCGCTCGCGTACTTCGAGCCGAGGATGCGTCCCACGACCTTCGTGTCGTTGTCCCAGGTGAGCCGGTGCCAGCAGAGCCAGTCGCACTGGGTGATGAAGTCCTTTTTGACGTCGGCCGGGCGCTGGCTGATCCCGACGATGCCGAGGCCGTGTTTCCGGCCGCGCTTGCCCACCTTGATCAGCATCTTCCCCGTCTCGTCCATCCCGCCGCCCTCCGGGATGTACTCGTGACACTCCTCGACGACGAGCAGGAACGGCTTCTTGAGGCGCTTCTCCTTCGCGAACAGCTGTTTAACGACCTCCAAGAGGAGCTCGTTGGCGGTGTCTTCTTCGAGGTAGCCCGAGACGTCGAGGATGATCGGAACGTTCTGCTCTAAGGCGAGATTGGCGAGCTTCTCGGCGTGTTCGGGTGAGACGACGATGTCGCACTCGTCGTCGGCGCCGGCGTGCAGAATTTCGTACTCTTCCTTAAGGCCGTAATACTCCCCGTCCGTGTCCACGATCATCACGGGGAAGCCGTTATCGAGGAGGTTCTCGATGACGACGGACGCCGTGTTGCTCTTGCCGGATCCGCTTTTTCCCGTAATAAACGATCGGCCGGTGAGCACGTCGACGACCGGAAGCTCTACCGGCGAGCCCGGCTCCGCCGTCGCGTCGCCGCCGATCCCCTCACTGACGTCTGCGACGTGGATCGCCTCCTGCTCGGTCATACTTATGAGAGACACCGCCCGCGTCATAAACTATCGGCTCGGGCGGTCGCCGTCGGCGGGAGCGCGGCGTAGCGAGGTGCATGACGCCCACAAGATGTATCTCGACTGCGGGAGATGCCCAAGCATGAACACCGACAACACCCTCCTCAACGCGGTTATCGGCGCAGTCGCGACGATCGGGCTCTCGTTTACCGGTATCTCGCCGGTCCTCGGCGGCGCACTCGCGGCTTACCTCGACGGCGGCGACACCGAAAACGGGCTTCGGGTCGGCGCGCTCTCGGGCGGAATCGCCTCCCTCCCGGTTGCCGCGTTCTTAGCGATTGCACTCCTGTTCCTCCCGTTTACGGGGGACCTCGGGATCGCGGTCGGCGGCTTCCTCTTCGTGGCCGTGATCGTGGCGCTCGCGGTCGGGTACACCGTCGCGCTGAGCGCGGTCGGCGGGATGCTCGGCGCGTACTTAAAAAGCGAGCTGTGAGGGACTCGCGCTCGGTTGTCGCGCTCGATCGCCGCTTCAGTGCTCGCCGCCCGTCCCGCGCCGGTCGGAGTCGAGGTCGATGTCGAGGTCGTCGAGGAGCTCCTCGGCCTCCGCGCGCTTCTCCTGATGGTCTTCGAGGAACTCCGACATTAGCTCGGCGGCCTGTTCCTTGCAGCCGCCACAGAGGCGCTCGCCGTTGACGCACTCGGAGTAGACGGTCTTCGTCAGCTCGTCGTCGTCGCCCGCGAGCAGGTAGGCGTACAGCTCGTAAACGGGACACTCGTCGGCCTCGCCGCCCAGTTCGCGCTGCTCGGCGGCGGTGTCGCGGCCCCCGGTCGTCGCCGCCCGGACCTTGTCGTAGCCGTCCTCGGGGTCGTCCAAAAGCGAAATGTGGCTCGCCGGGACCGACGAGGACATCTTCCCGCCGGTGAGCCCGGTCATGAATCGGTGGTAGATCGAGGAGGGCTGGCGGAAGCCGAATCCGTCGTGGTCGATCTCGACGTCGCGCGCCAGCGCCTCGGCCTCCTCACGGGTGAGATCGAACGCGTCGACGTGGCCCTCGAAGACGCGCTTCTCGCCGTCGACGGCCTCGATCAGCGCCTCGAACGCCTCCTCGGTGGCGTTGCGGTCGAAGAAGCGCACGCGGGGGCGGAGCGGCTCCTTGCCGCCCGCCCGGAGCTTGTCGAGGGCGGTCGACTTGGCGGCGACGAGGTCAGTAGCCTCCGAGTCGGTTTCCGGCGGCTCGTAGTCGGCGAGCCACTCGGCGGCGTCCCCGCAGCGCACGTCGACCTCGGCGTCCCCGTCGCTCTCGTCGCCGGCCGCGAGCGCGTCGTAGGCGGCCCGCACGAGCTGTCGCTCGTCGTCGTTCAGCTCGAAGGAGGCGAACGCCTCGGTCACCTTGAAGTAACGCACGCGGGTCGCCAGGTCGCGGGTCAGTCGGACGTGCGGGTCCTGGTCCGGCCCGACCGGGATCACGGTGGGTTTCGGCTCGTCGACGAGCTGCGGGTAGAGGATGTCCGCGGTCTGGGTGATCACGCTCTGCATGTGCGAGATGTTGGTCTCGCCGTCGAAGCCGTAGATCGCCTCGAACTCCGAGAAGTTCGCCTTCGACCCGAGTTCGAACCCCAGATCCTGTACCTCGCGGTTGTCGGACTGGCGGTACAGCTCTCCCTCCTCGGCGTCGAAGCCGAGCGCGAGGAGACTCAGGAGGTAGTTGCGCGCGTGCTCGTCGATCTCGTCCCACGACATTCCGCGGGCGGAGTGAGCCTCCAGATCGGCGATCAGCCCGAACGCGTCGCCGCCCTGCTGTTGGTGCCAGATGATCTCGTCGAACACGAGCTTGTGGCCGATGTGGGGGTCGCCGGTGGGCATAAACCCGGAGAGCGCGGCGAACGGCTCGTCGTTGGCCATCGCCTCGGCGACCGCGTCGTACTCGCGGTGCCCGAAGATGACGCCGCGACGCATCAGGTAGTGCGGGTCCGCCACGCTCTCGGCGACGTCGTCGAACGCCTCGATGCCGAACTCCTCGAACAGGTCCGCGTAGTCGCCGACCGACGCCGACCCCCACGGGTCGAGCGCGACGTCTTCGGTCGGTTCCGCGCGCTCGGTCCCGCCGTCCGTGCGGGGGGTGTCCTCGTCCATACGTCCCCTCCAGTCGGTCGATGCAAAAACCGTTCGCTTGCGCGAGAGGAGTTGCCACGCCGCCGAACACGGGTGCTAGATCACCCGGCCGCGTTCCCACCGAGCGACCGAGCGGGCGTACCGTTATTTGCCACCGGATCGAACAGTCGCCCATGTACGACGACCTGCTGGTGCCGACCGACGGAAGCGAGGCGGTCAACCGCGCGCTCGATCACGCCATCCGACTGGCGACCGACCACGACGCGACGATCCACGCGCTGTACGTCGTCGACCGACGTATCGCCACCGCGAGTTCCGGCGAGCTTCACGACGAGGTCGTCGCCGACCTCGAGTCGCAGGGCGAGGATGCAGTCGCCGCGGTCGCCGATCGCGCCGCCGAGGCGGGCGTCGACGTCGAGACTCACGTGATAGAGGGAACGCCGGACACCGAGATCGTTGACTACGCCGACGAGCACGGGATCGACGTGATCGTGATGAGCCCCGAGGGGAAGTCGCCGCGCGAGCGGATCCGGTCGCTCGGCAGCGTCTCCGACCGCGTGGCCGACGACGCGAGCGTGCCGGTGTTCCTGATCAAGTAGGCGTTCGGTGGTCGGGCCGCGGCCCTGATTTGACGGTCTACTCCGTGAGCTCCGCCGCCGAGTCGGCGATCTCGTCGACGCGCTCGCGCTGTCGATCCGTCGTGGCGGCGATCTCGCTCGCACTGTTAGCGACCGTCTCCGCCGACTCGGTCGAGTCGTCGACCATGGCCGCCACCTCCTCGACGGAGGTCGCCTGTGAGTCCATCGCGTCCGACACCTCGGCGATCCCATCGGAGGCGTCGACGACCGCGCTCTCGATCGCTTCTAACCGCGTTACCGTTTCGTCGACCTGCTCGGTTCCGTCCGCGACTCGGTCCGCGACGCGTTCGAGCTCGTCGAGCGTCGCCTCGCCGCTGTCGGCCACCTCTTCGACCGTATCCTCAATGTCTGCGGCGTGGTCGCTGGCGTCCTGCGCGAGCGACTTCACCTCGTCGGCGACGACCGCGAAGCCGGAGCCGGCCTCACCCGCACGGGCAGCCTCGATAGAGGCGTTCAGCGCGAGCAGGTTCGTCTGGTCCGCCACGTCGCCGATCACGTCGGTGACGCCCCGGATCTCGTCGACCTGCTCCTGGAGATCGGCCATCTCCTCGCGGACGGCCTCGGTGGCCTCGCGGACCTCTTCCATCGTCTCCGTCGCGTCGCTGGCGGCATCGACGCCCTCGGCAGCTAGACCGGCGGCGTCGTCGCTGGTCGCGGCCACCTCGTCGGCAGTGGCGGCGACCTCCTCAACGGTCGCGGTCATCTCGTTGGCCTCTCGCGAGAGGTCGTCCATCCGGTCCGACTGTCGGCCGGCGAGCTCGTCGATCCGGTCGCTCTCCTCGGCGACTTCCGCGGTGGTTTCGCGGAGCGCCGCCGCCGGCTCGCCGATCTGTTCGGCGACGCGCCGCGAGAGCTCCCGCTGGCGACGGGCCTCGCGTTCCGCCTCCGTGACGTACGAGTCGACGTACGTGTCGATCGCGAGCTGTTGGTCGAGGAGGAACGCCTTGAGCACCGACAGCGCTTCATCTCGGAACTGTTCGACCGCCTCGGCGGTGTCATCGGTCGCTCCGCCCTCGCTGTTTCTGTTCTCACCGTTCCCGTCGACGGCCCGCTCCGCCAGCACATCGAAGAGCCGCTCGTAGTACACCGCGTACTGCCCGAGGTAGGCGTCGGGTTCGAGCCCGAGCAGGTCGTGGAGTCGCCCCACTCGCGCTCGGTCGGCGAAGTAGTCTCGGCCGTAGTCGCCGCCCACTACCCCGGTGAGATACCGTCGCTGGCCGGCGACGAGCGCCGACATGGGGAGCGACGACCGGTCGAGTACCGCCCGGACCTCCGGATCGGAGTCGATGTGGTCGTAGAACTCGTCGACGATGTCGTCCGCGACCGCGTCGACGTCGTCCGCGATCGACGAGAGCCGCGCGGCGTCCCGCTCGTCAAACCGGCTGTGCCGCTTCCGTCGTTCGATCTCTGCGGCGTTGATTTCGAGGTTGTTCAGCAGTTCCTCGCCGTCGACGGTCGCACGCGTGTCGTCGTCGATGCCGAGTTCGTCGTCGCGGTGGGTTCCCTGACTGCTCACGCCCGCGATATCCGGATCCGATTTATGAACCCTCTTCCCCGATTATCAGGTCGGGAATCTCGGGGACTGCGACGCGTTAGTCGCGGCGGGGGCGGCGGGGGCGTCGATCCGGACGCGCGGCGCCCGGACGAGACGCGCCCCGTGGTCCGACCGAGTTAGGTGGCTGGGCGCACGGACACTCGGCATGGAACTCACCGTCCTCGGATCCGGCAGCGCGATGCCGGTCCCGGACCGCGTGCAGGCGGGCTACCTCCTCGACGACGGCGACCGTTCCCTCCTCGTCGACTGTGGCAGCGGCGTCCTCCAGCGGCTGGCCGGCACCGAGACCGGCTACGAGGGAGTCTCGACCGTTCTCTTGACGCATCACCACCTCGACCACGTCGCGGCGCTGCTCCCACTGATGAAGGCCCGATGGCTCGCCGGCGAGGAGCATCTGGAGGTCGTCGGCCCGGCCGGAACCAAATCGCTGCTCGACGGGCTGCTCGACGTTCACGAGTACCTCGACGGGCGGATCGATCTGGCGGTCCGCGAGGTGTCGGCGGCCCGGCCCTTCGCGGCGGCCGGGTTCGACGTGACCGCCCGCGAGACGCGCCACTCGATGGACGGGTTCGCCTACCGGTTCTCGCCGCCGAGCGCCGATTTCGACCCCGCGAACGGGCCGCTCACGCTCTCGGGGGACACGGAGGCGTTCGCGGGCATGGCGTCGTTCGCCGACGGGAGCGACCTGCTGGTCCACGACTGCTCGTTCCCGGACGGGACCGACGTGTCGAACCACCCGAACCCCACGCAACTGGGGGAGTCGCTCGCGGGCACCGATATCGACACGCTGCTGCTCTCGCACCTGTACCCGCACACCGGGGGTCGCGAGCGCGAGATGGCACAAAGCGTCCGGGACGCGGGGTTCGACGGCGACGTCGAGGTCGCCAGCGACGGGCTCCGGGTCGCGATCGCCGAGCGATCCGGGTCCGCGGGTGACGGTTCGGCTGCCGGTGCGGGCGAGGCGAACGAGGCGGACGAGGCGGACGAGGCGGACGAGACGGATGAGGCGGACGAGGCGGCCGAGGCGGACGGGACGTAACCGCTCCACGTTACGCGGACTCACGATCTACCCGGATATTTAAGCGAACGCGGTGGCTTCGTTCGGACATGACCGGCCCACTCGCGGACGACTTCGGACGGGAGGTGACAGGGGTGCGAATCTCGCTTACCGACCGGTGTAACTTCGACTGCGTCTACTGTCACAACGAGGGGTTAGGCGACACGCGGGGGCCGATGGAGCCGAGCGACGACGAGATGACCGCCGACGACGTGGTCCGCTTTCTGGAAGTCGTCGAGGGGTACGGCGTCGACTCGGTGAAGTTCACGGGCGGCGAGCCCATGCTCCGACAGGACCTCGAAGAGATCGTCGAGCGCACGCCCGACTCGATGGAGGTGTCGCTGACGACGAACGGGACCTTCCTCCCCGGGCGCGCCGAGGACCTGAAGGCGGCCGGGCTCGATCGCGTGAACGTCTCGCAGGACGCGCTCGACCCGGACGACTTCGCGGAGGTCACCAAATCCGGCGCCTACGAGCGCGTGCTGGAGGGGGTCAAAGCCGCCGTCGACGCCGGGCTCGACCCCGTGAAGCTCAACATGGTCGTGTTCACGCACACCGCGGGCTACGTCGAGGAGATGGTCGAGCACGTCGCCGACAACGAGGGGCTCCAGCTCCAGCTCATCCAGTACATGCCGGAGCTGACCGGGAAGCCGGAGTGGAACGTCGACATCGAGCGCGTTCACGACTGGCTCGCCGAGAAGGCGGACCGCGTCGAGCGTCGCGAGATGCACGACCGGAAGCGGTACTTCGTGGGCGAGGACAGCGACGACGACACCGGCGGCATGGTCGAAATCGTCGATCCCGTCGAGAACGAGAACTTCTGTGCCAACTGCGGCCGCGTCCGCGTCACCCACGAGGGATACTTAAAGGGCTGTCTCAACCGCAACGATGACCTCCGGTCGATGGGGGAGATGACCCGCGACGAGATCGCCGAGACGTTCGAGGCAGTGGTGGCTAATCGCGTCCCCTACTACGGCGAGTACCTGATCGAGAACGACGACGGCGAGTACGAGCTCAACGAGAAGTATCTGGGGACGCCGAGTACGGCGGATTGAAGGGCGCAGCGAAGTCGAGTTTCCTCCCGCCTCCTTGGATCTTGGTAGTTCTCGATCGAACAGCACCTTCGACGATCGCATCCCAAAACATCTTACTAAAGAATTCTGTGGATCTCCATCAACGACGGCAACAGAGTCGGAGCTCCAGCAGTTAGATTCCGGTACAAAATATATTGAACAGTATTGCCGGAAGCTAGCTAAATATGCGTTAGTTTTTCCTACAATAAAAATAGAAATATGTATGAGATACTCGTTGAGGCTAGCGTATTTGCGTGGTGACCTGTATGCAGAGAAGTTACCGAACAATCCAGATATATAACCCATGAGTAAAGATCAAGTTCAAACAGAAGATATTGATGGCGATCATCTAAATTCATACTTAGATAGACAGATCGAAACATACTTTCATACACAAAGACGCGCAGAAAGATTGATCCAACTGCTGATCGCTGCATCTGCTATTATAATAACGTTCACTTCAGAAGGCGTATTCAATAGAGTAACTAATTATCTGCAATCTGTTGAGAATCAGAGCCCAATTTATTTAGGAGATAACATTGCAAATTTAGCAGATCTCGGAACCCCGTTGAGTTTGTTCGTTATTATGTTATCGGCTATTTTTCTTCTTGATTCTATTGCATGGGCAATTGATGTTCTAACAATGCCTAGATTAAATTCGTTACTTGGGGCTGAAAAGTCCTATTCCACCAGACTTCCGCTTGTTAGTAGAGATGATATAGAGGATGTTCAATACGGTGTGAACACCACGTATAACGACAAAGTTCGATCTGATCTGAAGTTCAATTCAAACTTGTTAGGTAAGATGGGGCTTTATATGTCAAAATCCTATGAGAGACTGTTGTTAGCGCTCGCTCTACTAGTGCCGTCCATGTTACTTGTTTTCGCAGATCTCACGCAAGATCCATTTTGGATAATATCGTTTTGCTCATTTTATGTGTTAGCAGGAAGCATATATATAGTTAACAAATTAGTCCATACTTCGTGGAAAAATCTTGAATTGGGAAAAGAGAGACTATACCATTTCATCATTATTGGGCCTCCATTCACACAGAAATATGGTTTTCATGGCATTCTGTACATCATCTCTGGCCTTGTAGCTTTTATCGGATATACACTGTCTTTTTTGACTACAATTGTTTTTGTTCTAGAAGTAATTTGAATGATCGGAGCTACCCGAACCACGATCGCGAAGTTCCTCCAGCAGCTCGGGCCAGTCGAGGTCGAACACGAATAGGTCCGGCCGAACAGCTGATTCATTCGCTTGTCCGCGTCGACCGGCCAGTCGGTAATGAAACAGATTTTCTGGAGTCTTTAAAAATGTCGACCTTTCCCTTCCCCCCCGCTTGACAGTCGTGCCCGTGAGTGACCACAGGAAAGAACGTGCACGACGGGATTCGAACCAGAATCAGACGTGCTCGCTCGCTTCGCTCGCTGCGCGCAACTGATTGGGTTCGAATCCCACTGTGCCGGTTCGCTCGCCGCTGCGCTCCTCGCTGATACGGGCACAGTGGGATTCGAACCCACGACCGTCGGATTAGAAGTCCGACGCTCTATCCGGGCTGAGCTATGTGCCCTCACTCCAATCTCAACCGCCTCGTATAAAAAACGCCGACGGTTCGCGCCGACGTCGACACCCACGCCCCAACAGCAGACCTAAGTCCGACACGGGACTACTCGCCGCTAATGAACGTTATCGGAACCGTCGGCCTCCCCGGCAGCGGGAAGGGGGAGGCGGCGAACGTGGCCGAAGAGGTGGGGATCCCGGTCGTCGTCATGGGCGACGTGATCCGCGCCGAGTGCCGCCGCCGCGGGCTCGACCCGGCCGAACACCACGGGCGAATGGCCGGCACCCTCCGCGAGGAGGAGGGCGACGACGCGATCGCCACCCGGACGCTCCCGCTGATCCGGGAGGCGGCGGCCGACGGCGAGCGCGACACCGTGCTCGTCGACGGGCTCCGCTCGACCGTCGAACTGGAGCGCTTCCGGGAGGCGTTCGGCGACGACTTCACGCTCGTGGCGGTCCGCGCTCCCTTCGAGATCCGCGCCGAGCGGCTCGACGACCGCGGCCGCGACGAGTCCGACTCCGATCTGGAGGCCCTCCGCGAGCGCGACGCCCGCGAGATCGAACTCGGCCTCGGCGAAACGCTCGAACGGGCCGATGTCGAGATCGACAACACCGGGACGCTGGCGGCGTTCCGGGGACGCGTCCGGGAGGTGCTCGGCGTCGCGGAAGGCGAGGGGAACGCCGACGAGGTAGCCGACGCAGATCCCGCGACCCCGAACGCCGGAGGTGACGGCTCGTGATCTACAGCATCGACGTGCGCATCGAGGCCCCCGTCCGCGACACCGAGGTGACCGACCGGGTCGCCGACGCGATCAGGAACGTGTTCCCGGACGCGGAGCCGATCCACGAGGACGGCCGACTGGTCGCTGAGGGACACACCCTCGACGCCTTCTCCGACGTGCTCCACGAACAGGAGATCCTCGACACGGCCCGGCGGGTGTTCCTGCAGAACAGCACCGACGAGGGGTTCGACTTCTCGCTGAAAAAGCAGGCGGCGTTCGAGGGCGTCGTCAACTTCGCGGTCGGTGAGCCGGACGAGCTCGGCGAGGTCAACGTCGAGGTCCGCATCCGAGAGCCGGATGTCGAGGCGTTCATCGACTACGTCGCGCCCGAGACGGACGAGGGGCGCCCCGTCGATCCCGTGCGGGAGTACGGCGACCGAGTCGACCCCGAGGACATCGACTACTGAGAATTCTCCGAGGCGCGCCATCGGGACGGGGTGGCCGTTCGCCGACTCAGTCGCTCAGCAGCGACGAGGCGGCTCCACCGATCGCGCCGAAAACGGCCGGATAGACGGCGCCGGCGAGCAGCACGGCGGTGATGAGGTCGGGCGCCACGCTCCCGTCGCCCACGGTGTACCGGAACAGGAACGCCCCGATCACCGCGAGCGGGAGGTACCCGGTGAGGACGAACGCGCCGGCCTGCGCCCCCTCGGCCGGGTCGGACGCGCCGGCAGCCCGCCCGGCGACGACACCGGCGACGAGGAGCAGGAGCGGCGGGAGGATGAAGAGTAGCGAACCGCCGTCCGCCTCCATGATGAGGTTCGTCGACTGCGCACCGCCGAACACCCCGGGCGACATGGTGTCGACGAAGTGTGCGTTATAGAACAGCCAGCCGGCGGCCTGCCACGTCGAGATCGGGTCGCCGCCGAACAGCTCGGTGAAGAAGTTGACTCCCGACAGCCCCTCCGCGATCCGGTCGCCCTGTGTCACGTACACGACCAGATAGCCGAGAACGTACGCGACGGCGCCAGCCGCCGCACCGCCGACAATTCCGCGCGTTCGGTTCGATTGGTCGGGGACAGACATGTGCCCGGAGTCGTTTCGGCGGTCGTAAGTGTTTGTTGGGTCGGTGAGCTCAAGCACTGAACCCGTTCGGCTACCCGATCGCCATCTCGGTCGTTCTCACCTGTTTTCCGACTACTGAGTCGCCTCGCGCCACTCCGCCTGCGAGATCGAGTACCGGACCTCGTCGTGGACGCTGCCGTCGAGATCGGTGATGTGATTCCGTAACAACCCCTCTCGGCGGCCGCCGAGTCGGTCGACGTACTTCTCGATCGCCCGCTGTGACTGCGCGTTTTCGGGGAGGTGGCTAACGGCGACGAGATCGAGATCGAGGTTCTCAAAGGCGACTTCAACGAGCGCCGCGGCGCGCTCACCGGAGTAGCCGCGGCCCCAGAACCGCTTTCGGAGCCACGTGCCGAGGACTGCGGTCCGTTTCTCCCAGTCGACACTGAAGCCGCCGAAGCCGGCGATCTCGCCGGCGCCGTCCTCGCCCTCACGGGGGCGGATGACGTAGCTCGCCGCCTCGTTATCCTCCCACCGTTCGCGGCCGCGTTCGAGGAACTCCAGCGTCTCCTTTTTGGTCTCGTGGGGGTCCCACGTCACGTACTCGGTGACCTCGTCGATGCCGGGATCCGACGCGCAGATCCGGTAGCAGTCGTCGAGATCGACGTTCTCGGGCCATCGGGGTTCTAATCGTAGCCGGTCCGTCTCGATCGTCTCGGGGAACATACCCGCTCGTCTCGCGGGTGCGTATAAAAACCACGCCGAGCGTGCGTCGCGTTATCGTCTCTCGTATGTCTCTGCGTTCTCACCCGACGACGCCGTACTCGCGGAGCGCGTCTCTGAACGCCGCCCGCTTTACCAGCGCGAAGCCGACGCAGATGATCAGGAAGCCGGCGACGGTGTTCGATGTGATCGCCTCGTTCAAGAATAGCCACCCGGAGACCGCGGCGAACACCGGCGCGACGTACGAGACGAGGTTGATCTCGATCGGACCGAGCCGGTCGAGGAGATCGAAGTAGATGAGGAATCCGAGCCCGCTGGCAACGATCGAGAGGTATCCGAGCGCGAGCATTGCCTCCGTGCTCCACGTCACGTCGGCGACCGACTCGCCGAGCGCAAGCGACAGTAGATGCATCAGGAGGGCACCCAGCAGCATCGACCACGCCTCCATCGTCTCGATCGGGAGGTCGTCGTCGGACGCCCGCGTGAGCACCGAGCCGAGCGCGAACGACGCGGCCGCCAGCAGGACGAGCAGCTTCGCGACCGTGCCGCCGCCGGTGAGATTGCTCGGGTCCGGCGCGGCCAGCACGACCGCGCCCGCGAGCCCGACGAGGAGTCCCACCACGCCGACCAGCGTCAGCCGCTCCGAGGGGAGGAAGGCACGCGCGAAGACGGTCGTCAGAACGGGCGAGAGGCTCACGATCACGGCCGCGACCGCGCTTGTCACAGCCGGGTCGCTCTCGCCGATGAAGAGGAACGCGTGGTAGGCAGCGATGATCAGCGTCGCGCCGACGGCGACGGTGGTCCACTCGTCGCGTCCCCGCGGGATCGGATCGTCGACGACGTACGCCGCGTACGCGAGCATGACGACGCCGGCAACGTCGTACCTGAGCGCGGCGAACAACACCGGCGGAAAGTACGTCAGCCCGGCTTTGATCGCCATGAACGCCGATCCCCACACCGCGGCGAGGATAAGGAATAGCGAGAGGTTCCGTGTTCGGCTCACGCACCGACCTCTCCCGGGAGCGCGCCAAAAGGTTCCGAAAGCGGCCGGTCGTGCGGGAATCCATGTTCATCCGGGGAACAGTTCTCCTCCGGAGACAATCGCCGACTGCTACCGAATGCGGTAGTGATCCACGTCAGCGGAGCCGTCGCGGGCGACGACCCCCACGTCGGCGAGCTGGTGGAGGGCGTCCGCCACCGTCTCCTCGCGGGCGCCGACCTCGTTGGCGACCGCCGCGGGTGTGCCGTCGGTCTCGACCAGCGCGTCGAGCACCGCCGCGAAAAAGCGGCTGTCCGACTCGGTGCCGAGACGTTCGTCGATCTCCGCCAGGGTGTCCTCGACGCGCCCTTGTACCCACCGCTGGGCCAGCGAGAGTTCGCGGTCGAGGTCCTGGAGCCGGCCGTACTCGCCGGCGAGGTCGGCCAAATCGCTCGACGACCCGGAGTCGTCGGGGATCTCTATCGAAAGATGCTGACACCGTGACGCCATGTCGAAGCTGTTCTTCGCGGGATAGGCGCTCTTCGCGCCGAAGCCGTACGGAGAGACACTTACCTCCAGTCGGAGGCTCTGAGCGATACGGAAGTACTTGCGGCGCTGGTCGTCGGTGGTCGACTCGACGAGACCGGCCTCGTCCAACTTTCGCAGGTGGTCGATCACCGCTTTCGGGCTCACGTCGAGGTACTCCGAGATCTCCGTGACGTAACAGGGCTTGGTGGCGAGCAGCCGGAGGATGCGTCGCCGGTTCTCGTTCCCAAGGAGATCAAGCAGTACCGCGGAGTCCATTAACGTATGGTTAGCGTCGGAGACGGAAAAGGCTGACTCACCTGTGACGGACCAATCGCCCTCCCGCGGGCGGTCGTTCTCTCCGCTTCTTCGTCTCTCGCCCCTGGATGGTCGACCGGAGCGAAGGGTAGTTACCCCGCCGCCGGGAACAAGTGGTATGGAAACGGCGCTCATCATTCTCGACGGATGGGGTCTCGGCGGTGGAGCGGGCGACGGTGAGGACGGCGAGACGGTCGACCCCTCAGGTCGGCCGGCGGGACGCGACGCGGTCGCGGCGGCCGACACGCCGACGTTCGACACCGCGACCGAGCGCGGCGCGAACGGTCGACTCGTCGTCCACGGCCGGCGCGTGGGGCTTCCGGAGGGCCAGATGGGAAACTCCGAGGTCGGCCACCTGAACATCGGCGCGGGACGGGTCGTCAAGCAGGCGTACACCCGGATCTCCGACGCGCTCGCGGAGGGATCGCTGTCTGATAACGACGCCATCGCGGGCGCGCTCGATCACGCCGCCTCGACCGGGGGGCGGGTCCACTTCATGGGGCTCGTCTCCGACGGCGGCGTCCACTCGGACGTCGAGCACCTGCTCGCGCTGATCGACGCCGCCGCCGACGCCGGGGTGCCAGCGACGAGCCACGCGTTCACCGACGGCCGCGATACCGCCCCGGAGATCGCCGACCGATTCCTCGCGGACGTGACGGCGAAGGCCGACGAGCGCGGGACCGGTCACGTCGCGACCGTGACGGGACGCTATCACGCGATGGACCGCGACGAGAACTGGGAGCGGACGAAGAAGGCGTACGACGCCATCGTCGAGCGCGAGGCGCTCCACGAGGCCGAGACGGCGGTCGAGGCCGCGACCGAGGCCCACGCTCGCGGCGAGACGGACGAGTTCATCGAGCCGACGCTGGTCGCCGGCGCCCCCGCCCTCGCCGACGGCGACGCGGTCGTCTTCTTCAACTTCAGGGCCGATCGCGCCCGGCAACTGGTCCGGATGCTCACCGACACGCGTCCCGACTGGACGTTCGACCTCGACCAGCCGGGGATCCGGATGACCACGATGACCGAGTACGACGAGACGTTCGCGTTCCCGGTGGCGTTCCCGCCCCAGATGCCCGCGAACACCATCGGCGAGGTCGTCTCCGAGGCGGGACTCACCCAACTCCGGATCGCCGAGTCGGAGAAGTACCCGCACGTGACGTACTTCCTCAACGGCGGCCGCGAGGTGGAGTTCCCCGGCGAGCGGCGCGAGATCGTCGAAAGTCCGGACGTGCCGACGTACGACCTCCAGCCGGAGATGTCCGCGCCGGAGCTTACGGACGAGGCGGTCGGGATCATCACTGAAGAGGACCCAGACCTGATGGTCCTCAACTACGCCAACCCCGACATGGTGGGTCACACCGGCGACTTCGACGCCGCGGTCGAGGCGGTCGAGGCGGTCGACGCACAGCTCCATCGCCTCCTCGACGCGGTCGCCGACGCGGGCGGCCACGCGGTCGTGACGGCCGACCACGGCAACGCTGACGATATGGGGACTCTCGAAAACCCCCACACCGCTCACACCTTCAACCCGGTTCCGTTCGTCTACTTGACCCCCGACAGCGACGACGGCGGGTGCGAGATCCGAAACGGGGGGTCGCTGTGTGACATCGCCCCGACACTCGTGGACCTGATCGGCCTCGATCGACCCACAGAGATGACCGGCGAGAGCCTCCTCGCGGAATAAATGATAAACTTCGGTCAGATTCACCCGGGTTCCACGCCGTTTTAAGTGCCCGACCGGCCAGTGATCGTTCATGACAGACGAGACCACTCCGGTTATCGCCGCAGCCTACCGAACGCCGCAGGGACGCGACGGGGGCGTCTACGCGGACGTCCGCAGCGAGGATCTTTCGACGCGCCTCATCGACCACACGCTCGCGGAGACCGGGCTGACCGGCGACCACGTCGACGACCTGATGTGGGGGGTCGCCCAGCAGCGGACCGAACAGGACAACAACGTCGCCCGCGTCATCGCGCTCCTCTCTGACCTCGGTGAATCGGTACCGGCGACCTCGATCAACCGCTGGTGCGCCTCCTCGATGCAGGCGATCATCTCGGCAGCGGACGCCATCGCGGCCGGGAACCGCGACTGCATCATCGCCGGCGGCGTCGAGAATATGAGTCGCGTCCCGATGGACGGCGACTCCTACGAACACCTCCACCCCGAGTTGTCGGAGCAGTACAACGTCTTTCAGCTCCAGATGGGAATGACCGCCGAGAAGGTCGCCGAGGAGTACGAGGTGAGCCGCGAGGCCCAAGACGAGTACGCCGCCCGGAGCCACCAGCGTGCCGCCGAGGCGACGGAGTCGGGACGCTTCGACGACGAGATCGTCCCCGTGGAGACCGACGACGGCCTGATCGACGAAGACGAAGGGATCCGCCCGGACACGACCGCCGAGAAGCTCTCCGGCCTCTCGCCGGCGTTCACGGGGGACGGCACGGTGACCGCGGGGAACTCCTCGCAGATCTCGGACGGCGCGTCGCTGACGCTCGTCACGAGCAAGGCGTTCGCAGAAGACCACGGGCTCGACGTGCTCGCGGAGGTCGGCACGAACAACGTCGCCGGCGTCGACCCCACCGTGATGGGGATCGGCCCGGTGCCCGCGACGCGCGGCCTGCTTGACCGCGCCGGTCGGACCATCGACGACTACGACCTCGTCGAGCTCAACGAGGCGTTCGCCTCCCAGTGTGAGTACTCCCGCCGCGAACTCGGAATCGACGAGGAGCAGTACAACGTCAACGGCGGCGCCATCGCCATCGGCCACCCGCTCGGCGCCTCCGGCGCGCGACTCCCCGTCACCCTGATCCACGAGATGCAGAAGCGCGACGCCGACCGCGGCCTTGCGACCCTCTGTGTCGGCTTCGGACAGGGCGCAGCGATCGAGTTCAGTCGATAACAGAGCGGGACTCAGCGATCGGGTCGATGGAACGGGTCGGCCGGCACAACGATCGGACCGACAGAATGATCCGGCCGAACGGGGACCGAGCCGACTCACGATCGCCGCTGCTGTTTATAAATAGCCAACGCAGTCGCTCGCTCTGTTTTAAATATCTTGTGCGCTACACCGCCGAGCCGGTCTGCGGCGTCGCGTCGCGGCGTTACTGAATGTGGCCTTCGCGTCGGAGCTGGTCCGCGTCGTCGTCGTCGTACCGCCACTCGACGTTCGCCTTCTCGTCTTGCCAGGCCCACGGCTCCGCGAGGACCACGTCGCCCTCGCTGATCCACGTCCGGTACTTCATGCGGCCGGGGATCCGGCCCATTCGCGTCTTGCCGTCAACGCAGCGCAGCCGCACGTGGTTTCCGCCGAGGTGTTCCGTCACCACGGCGAACACTTCGTCGTCGTTGGGCATTCGGAGGTTCCGACGCCCGGATTCTTCGCTCATACAGTCAGTATGACGGTCACGCGTATAAGTGATGGGAGATACGTGTGCGCGTGTCTCGTGTGTTGGACGTTGGCACGAGTCGGAGGCGGCTCAGGATCGCATGACCCGACGGCCGTCGTCAGCGCTCAGTTGCCTCACTCACTCGCCGCCGGGAGCCGCCCCACCGAGCGCGGCGGTTCGGCGATTTCGCCCTCCATCGGCGCCCCGTTCGGATCGGGCGCTCCGCCGAGCGAAGCGTTCAAACCCCGTCGCGACGACGGGTTTCGCATGAAAGACATGGAGTCGCTCGTGCTCGATCAGGACGACGAGATGCTCTCGCCCGCGGTGGTGGTGGCGACGATCGTCCTCCTCGCCGTCTTCGTCGTCGGATTCCTGGTACAGATCGTCGGACTGGTTGCCTGAACGGCCTCGAACGGTCCGTTTCTCCTCCCCTCGCTCCGGTTCTTGCCCTGACTCCGGTCCTCGCCTCGGCTCCGATTCTCGCCCCGTCCGTCTCACTTTTCAAACTCGGGCACGAGTCGATGCGTATGAGCCGAGACCTCCTGATCGAACTCCTCGATCGCAACGACGAGCACGTCGCTTCCGCCGCCGCTGCTGACCTCGACGCCCAGCGCGACGGCCAGCAGCCCCCAGTCGTCTCGGTCTGCTGTTCGGACTCCCGCGTGTCCCAGGAAGGCATGTGGGCGGTCGATCGCCCGGGGTACCTCTTTACCGCCGGCAACATCGGGAACCGCGTGAGCGACCGCGTCGACGGCGAGCGCGTGCTCGACGGCAGCGTCGCGTACCCGCTCGCTCACACCAACACGGACGTGCTCGTAGTCGTCGGACACACCGGGTGCGGCGCGGTTGGCGCCGCCCTCTCGGCAGCTCGGACCGGCGAACTCCCCGCAGAACCCGGCATCAGGGCCGACGTTGAGGACCTCGTTCCGATCGTCGAGGCGGGCCTCGACGCGCTCGACGGGGACGGCGACAGCGACGAAACCGCCGACGAAGGGGACGGCGAGGACGGCCCCAGCGTCCGGAACCGCCTCGTCGAGTACAACGTCCACGAGCAGGTGGCGATCGCCCGAGAGACCGAGGAGGCGGCCGACGCCGAGGTGTACGGCTTCGTCTACGACTTCCACGGCGCGTACGGGGGGCCGGACGGCGCGGTCTACCTCGTGAACGTCGACGGCGAGCGCGACCTTGACACCCTCCGTGATCGGGTCGGCTCGGAGCACGCAAATCGCGTCGCGACGTTGCTGTAGTCTCTCCCGCCGTCACGCTGTAGGTCCCCACCGTCGCATCCGACAGGGGTATCACGCCGCCGACCGAACCGATCGGTAATGGACCGCCGCGTTCTGTTCGCGAGTCTGATCCTGTTGGCCGGCGGCGCGACCGGCGTCGGCGTCGCGCTCTTCGCGTTCGTCGGCGTCGATGACGCCACGATCGACGCCGAGGTCGTCTGGGAATCCGAGCCCGTCGCCGGCGACGACGGCAGCGGTGCGGTCGTCGCCACCATGGACGGGGACTCGCTCGTCATCCAGTCGACGGTCGAGGACGGGAATCGAACGATACGCGCCACCGCCGTGGGCGGCGGCGTGGAGTGGAAGACGGCTGTCGGCGGGAGCGATACTGCCGACGACGGCACCGATCCCCCCGCGACGAGCGGGCTAGTCGCCGGCCAACTCGGCGGCGACGAGGTGGTTGCGTTCACGACCGAATCGGGATCGCTCATCGTCCTCAACCCGGCTGACGGAACCGAGCGGCTCGCCGTCGACCTCGGCGGACCGGGCGGGCTCCGGCCAGCGATCGGTGACCTCGACGGCGATGGCGACGCCGAGATCGCCGCGGTCACGACCGACGGACGAGTCCGAGCCGTCGACGCCGCCGGCGAGACGGTGTTCGAGACAGACCTCGACGCGCCGGTGAATCGTCGGCCGCTGGCCGTCGACTTCGGCGGTGACGCTAACGGCAGCGCGGACGACGGAGCCGACACCGCCCGCGGGCTCGCGGTCGCGACCGCGGCCGACGGCGATCGCTCGATCAGCCTGCTCGACGCGACCGGCGAGGCCCGGTGGACGACGACCCCGTCGGTCACGCCCCTGAGCTGGAGCGCGGCCGACACGCGCAGCGGCCCGGTGCTCGCGCTCGGCGGCGCGAACGGCAACCTAGAGACGATCGACGTTTCCGACGGCGGAACCCGTTACGAGGTCGGGCTACAGGATCTACCCGTCGCCGTCGGCGACGCAGACCCCGGTCGCGTCCACGTCGGCGGGAGCGGCAGCATCTGGGCGGTCGACCTGCTCGACGGAGAAGTCGTCTGGAAACAGCAGTACGGCGGCGATACGCGGGTAAACGCTCCCGGTGTCGCGGACGTGACCGGCGACGGCTCTCCGGGCCCGGTCGTGGTGAATCGGGATGGAGGCGTGCTCGCACTGAACCAGAAGGGCGAGGCGATCGCCCGCGGCAATATCGGTACCGCCGTCGTGTACGGGGGGCCGCTGTTCGCGGACGTGACCGGCGACGGAAGCGCCGAGGTACTCATCGTCGCCGAGGACGGGCGGATCGTTGCGCTGTCCGACTGAGGCGTCGAGGCTCATTGCAGGCGGGTTTATCACTCGGAATACGCTGGCTTCCCGCTGCAGTCGCCGAATTTCAGATGTGATTTCACCGGAAACGAGGTGTGTCGGAATAGCTACCGCTCACGGAAAAGCGGCATCGAACAAAGTGAAAAGCGCCGTCGCCGTTCAGTGCTGCTCGTCCTCGTACACCCACGCCGCGGTGTCGAGGCCGTAGTCGACGAGTTCCTCCTCGTCGAAGAACAGGTCGATCTCGCGCTCGTTGGCGCCCTCGTCCTCGTGGTCCGACGCGTGGATCACGTTCTGGCCGAGGTCTAAGCCGAAGTCGCCGCGGATCGTGCCCGGGGCGGACTCGGCGGGGTCGGTCTCGCCGACCATCGATCGGACCTGTCGGGTCGCGTCTGCGCCCTCCCACACCATCGCGAAGACGGGGGCGGAGGTGATGAAGTCGACGAGGCCGTCGAAGAACGGCTTGCCCTCGTGTTCACCGTAATGCTGGTGAGCGAGGTCCTCGTCGATCTGCATGAACTTGCCGCCGACGAGCTTCAGCCCGCGCTCCTCGAAGCGGGAGACGATCTCGCCGATGAGGCCGCGCTGCACGCCGTCGGGCTTGACCATCACGAAAGTGCGCTCGTCGTGGTGGCTCATCTACTCGCCACCCTGATTGCGCCCTTCCTCGGTCCACTCGAGGTCGCGCGCCTCGCGGCCGAGGAAGTAGTTCTTCTCCGCCTTCGAGTCGACGAAGTGGAGGATCTGTCCGTTCGTCTTCACGTACATCGTGCCCGTGCCGGGCTCGATTTCTTCGCCGGTGTAGTCGCAGGTGCGTGTCTCAACCATTCGTTATCGCCCTCCGATGGAGTCGGCATCGCGCTGGGTCTCCCGGAGCTGGAGCACGTCGCCCATGCGGACGGGGCCCAGGACGTTCCGGGTGATGATCCGGCCCTGGTTCGATCCTTCCTGGATGCGGCACTTGACCTGCATGGCCTCGCCGTGCATCCCGGTCTTGCCGACGACCTCGATGACCTCCGCGGTCGTCGAGTCGCCGGTGCCCTCTTCTGCGCTCATGGGTGGTTATCGGAGCTCCGCGACCTTCTCGCCGATATCCTCGACGTCGTCGTCGGCGTCACCGGCGTCGATGACGGCGGCGGCGGCCGAGCCGACTTCGAGGCCGGCGGCGTGGCCGACTTCATCCTGCGTGTCGACGAAGACGACCGGGATGCCCTTCTCCTCGGCAAGCTCGGGGAGGTGCATCACGATCTCTTCGGGAGAGACGTCCTCGGCGACGATGACGAGGTCGGCGTTGCCGCGCTCGACGGCCTTCGTGGTCTCGTTGGTTCCTTTCTTCACGGTACCGGTGTCTCGGGCGACCTCGAGCGCCTCAAGCGATCGCTCGGCGAGGTCGGCTGGGGTTTCGTAGTCTACGTAAACGGGCATATGTTGTTCACCTATCCTCCGTGCGGGCTCGCGTGTCCGTCCCGTGGTCGGTCCCTATCGGAACGGCACATCATCAACCCCACAGAGGCTGTGAAGCGACCTAGTCCGGACATCCATAAAAGCGCTTTCAATGACCTGCGCGTGTGCGAGCGGGGCTCACGGGGAAGGACCCGCTTTAGCCACGGCGTTCGCAGCGGTTCTCCCGAGCGGCTGCGCAGCGTCTCGACGCCAGAGTACTGCCCGAACTCCGCGCTTTTTAAGCGTCGCTCGCTCTTCCTCACTCATATCGAATGGTCCGTCTCGTTCACTACTCCGATATCGAGAACGTCTTCGACGCCCCCGAGCGAGCGGCCCGCCTCGCCGGCCGGATCCGAGAGCTGTCGGGCCCCGACGCTGCCGTCGTCGCCACCGGCGACACCACCGCCCCGGGCGTCCTCTCGCTGGTCGCGACCGGCCGGCAGGTCCTCGACTTCTACGCCGCGACCGACACCCTCCTCGACACGTTCGGCAACCACGAGTTCGACTACGGACCGGATCCCCTTCGCGAGCTCGTCGACGACGCGACCGCGACGTTCGTCTCCGCGAACGTCCGCGACGAGAACGGCGACCCGTTCGGCCGCGACGAGGGTGTCGTCCCGTGGACGGTTCGCCGGATCGACGGCGCAACTATCGGGTTCGTCGGCGTCACCGACCCCGCGACCGACTCTCTAAACCCGATGGCCGCCGACCTCACGTTCGACGACCCCGTCGCCGCCGCGAGTGACGCGCTCGCCGAGATGCGCGCCGAGGTCGCCGAGAACGGCGACGGCCTCGATCACGCCGTCGTCCTCTCGCACCTCGGCGCGGGCGACGACGACCTCGCCCGCGAACTGGACGTGGATGTGATCCTCGGCGGTCACATCCACAGCCCGCGCAACGAGTGCGTGGCCGACACCCTGCTGGTCCGCCCCGGAGTCAACGGCGAGACCGTCGTCGAGGTCGACCTCGGCGGGGCGGGGGACGCCGGGGAGAGGGACGACGGCGAGGACGCCGTCCCCACCGCGACCCTCCACGAGCCTGACGGCGTCGAGCCGATCGCCGGGCTCGAAGCTGCCCTCGAAGAGCGGATGGCTGCCGCCGACCTCGACGAGGTCGTCGATCGCGTCGACGAGCCGATCGAGCGGACCGGTGAGGTCGTCCACGGTGGAGAGTGCCGCGTCGGAAACTTCGCCGCGGACGCGTTCTGCTGGGCACTCGACGCCGACGTGGGGCTGTCGAACGCGGGCGGCCTCCGACAGGGCGACCCGTGGGTCGGCGACGTGACGAAGGCCGATCTGATCAGCCTCATTCCGTTCGAGGAGCCCGTGGCGCTCGCGTCCGTCACCGGCGCGGAGCTGCGCGACGTGCTCCGCGAGATGGCTGCGCCGGACGTGGACTTCGGAAAGGATGACTGGTGGCACGGCCACGTCTCGAACGCGCGGGTCGTCTGGGACGCCGACGGCGAGCGACTTCTGGAGGCCACTGTCGGCGGCGAGCCGATCGACCCCGAGGCACACTACACCGTCGCCGTCTCGGAGTACCTGCTCCACTCCGACCACGAGTTCCCGACGCTCGCGCAGCGCCACCGGGTCGACGAGGCCGACATCCAGTACGAGGTGCTCGCAGATTACGCCCGTGAACACGGGATCGACCCCCGGATCGAAGGCCGGATCGAGATCCAGAATCGAGAAGAGATAACCGGCGAGAGCCGGTGAGTGAGGTCAGTCGAAGCCGCGCGGTGAGAGAACAGAACCCGCTTACGCGCTACCGTCGACGAACTGCTCAGCACCCTCGTAGAACCAGTAGCCGTTCTCGCGCATCGCGCGCCCGAGTTCCTGGTGGAACTCGACGAAGTCCCCGAATTCCTCTTTCTCGACGCCCCCGAAGATCTCCTCGACGGAGACGACCGTCTCGTAGTCGATCCGGATCGGGTGGTCGCCGTACTGCTCGACGTAGTCGGCGGCCGACAGCGGGAAGTCCTCCTCCTCGTTGATCTTCTTCGCGAGCACCGCGTGCCCGTACTGCCGCCTGCCCTCGCTCCCCTGTTCGCCATCGGGGTCGTGTGGCCAGTCCATACCTCCCGATTCATCGGGACCGGGGATAGTCATTACGGAAAGTCGGACCGCCTCCGTCTCGACCCGCGACGGCGTCGACACCTCCAGTGACGTCGATGCCCTCGACGGATCGGTCGCGTTGGACGACGACTCAGCCGGCGATTCCGTCTGCTCCGTTCTCGTTATCGACGAGGCGTCCCTGACGAGAGACGTGTGATTGAATTGTAACTCAATTTATTAACAGTATAATATAATGTAAAAACGTTTAGAATACTGGGCGTCCATCATTTACATGGATCGAACCATGAGAGCTGTTGTATACCAAGGCCCGTACGACGTGGCTATCGAAGAGGTAGATGACCCGGAGATCGAACACCCGAACGACGTCGTGATCGACATCACGACGTCGTGTATCTGTGGCTCCGACCTCCACATGTACGAGGGGCGAACCGCGGCCGAGGAGGGAATCGTGTTCGGCCACGAGAATATGGGGATCGTGAGCGAAGTCGGTGAGGCCGTCTCGACGCTAGAGGAAGGTGACCGGGTTGTGATGCCGTTTAACGTCTCCTGTGGGTTCTGTCAGAACTGCGAAGAGGGATACACCGGTTTCTGTACCAACGTCAACCCCGGCTTCGCGGGCGGCGCCTACGGCTACGTCGCCATGGGGCCGTATCCGGGCGGACAGGCGGAGAAGCTTCGCGTGCCGTACGCCGACCACAACGCCCTGAAACTCCCGGAGGGCGACGAGCACGAGGACGCGTTCTCACTGCTCGCGGACATCTTCCCGACCGGCTGGCACGGCACGGAACTGGCGAACCTCCAGCCGGGCGAGTCGGTGGCCATCTTCGGGGCCGGCCCGGTCGGACTGATGGCGGCGTACAGCGCGAAGATCAAGGGCGCGGCAGAGATATACGTCGTCGACCAGGTCCCGAGCCGGCTGGAACTGGCCGAGGAGAACTGCGACGCCACCGCCATCGACTTCTCCGAGGGCGACCCGGTCGACCAGATCATCGAGGAACACGGCGGGATGGTCGACAAGGGCGTCGACGCGGTCGGGTATCAGGCGACCGACCCCGAGGACGTCGACACCGAATCCGAGGACTACTCGTACGACCCAGCCAAGGAGAATCCGGCGGTCGTGATCAACAGCCTCATTCGCGTGGTCCGTCCGACCGGCGAGCTCGGTATCCCCGGCCTGTACGTGCCGGAGGACCCGGGCGCACCGGACGACATGGCCGCGCAGGGGCGACTCGGAATCGACTTCGGGAAGTTCTTCGAGAAGGGACTCAAGTGCGGTACGGGCCAGTGTAACGTCAAGTCGTACAACCGCTACCTCCGCGACATGATCATCGAGGGGCGCGCCGACCCGAGTTGGGTCGTCTCCCACCGCGTCAACCTCGACGAGGCGCCGGAGATGTACGAGGCGTTCGACGCCCGCGAGGAGGGCGTCACGAAGGTCCTGCTCGAACCCTGAGTGGCCGCGTTACGCCTTCATCCTCGCTGTTCCGACTTTTTCGACCCGCTCCGACGGTCAGGTCCGGAGCCACGCCTTCGGGTGTTCGTCTCGGAGGTGAGACTGGTACCGCCCGATCAGCTCGGGATACCCATCGGCGACACAGTGCCAGCCGCAGTGGTCGCAGCCCCGCTCGACCGCATCGTCGCCGCTCTGAACGTGTCCGCCGCGCCTGTATGTAACCATGAGTGTCTCGCCACGACCGATCCGCGGTTGATGGGTCTCGTACGTCACGAGCGGAGTTCACTCTGTCGGCGCCCGCGGAGGATCGGACCCGTCGACGACCTCGAGACGCCCACTCGCGCCTGTACCGCCGAAACCGGTATGTCCGTCCCGCGCGTTGCAGCCCGTATGTGTAAGTACTGCAACTGGGCGTTCCACGACGGCTGGGGTGAGCTGCTGAAGTACGACGACATCTACCAGTCGGCGGTCGGCGCCGAGACGGAGTCCACCCACGGATTCCACGAGGACTGGGACGACCTGCAGGCGGAACTGGGAATCTGACTCGGACCGGTCGACCGAGCCGATTCAGAGCGGGAACGCGTCCGCGTTCTCGACCGATTCAGGGTTCGACGCCGCCAGTTCGTCGAGCTCTCCGCGGATCCGCGCTTCGTCCATCTCGCTGCCGATGAACACGAGTCGCGTGCGGCGGTCGTCGTCGGGCCCCCACTCGCCGATCGGTCCCGCCTGCACCGAGGGACCGGCCTGACTCACGCCGATGACCTCGTCCGTCCCCGCGACGTTGGCGACACCCTTCGCCCGCACAATCGCGCCGTCCCAGTCGTGGAGCCAGTTCGCGAACGACTCGGGATCGAGGGCGTCGGCCGAGCGGTAGACGAACGAGTCGACGCCGTGGGCCGCGGCGGCGCCCTCGGCGTGATCGTGTTCGTGCTGGCCGGCTGCTGGCTCGTGACCGTGTTCGCCCTCGCTTTCCGCAATCTCGCGCTTCCACCCCGGCGACCGCGTGGCCGTCTCGAAGTCGAACCGTCCGGTGTCGAGCACCTCGTCAGGGTTGACCTCGGAGTAGCTCGTCCGGATCCGCTTCGCCCGCGGGCCGAGCCGCTCGGCGACCGACTCGATCTCATCGAGCACGTCGTCGGGAACCATATCCGTCTTGTTCATCACGAGCACGTCGCAGAACTCGATCCCCTCGACGAGCACGTCCGCGAGGGGGCGGTCCTCGGTCGACTCCCCGTCGCCCGGCAGGTTCTCACCGGCGTCGAACTCCTTCCAGAAGCCGTAGGTGTCGAGGACGGTGACCATCGTGTCGAGCCGGAAGCGCTCGGTCGGGTCGATATCGGAGTCCTCGGTCCCCTCCGTGAACGCCCGCGCGATCGGGATCGGCTCGGAGATGCCCGACGACTCCACGAGGAGGTAGTCGAACTCGCGGGACTCCGCGAGCGTCGCGGCCTCGCTCAGCAGGTCGTCCTGCAGCCGACAGCAGATGCAGCCGTTCGAGAGGTCGACGATCCCCTCCTCATCGTTCTCTCGCGCGACCAGCTCGGCGTCGACGTTCACCTCGCCCATGTCGTTCAGGATGACGGCGATCCGCCTGTCGCCGGGGTTCGCGAGCAGGTGGTTCACCATCGTCGTCTTCCCGGCGCCGAGGTACCCGCTGAGAACGGTCACGGGAATCCGGTCGTCACTCATGTGTGTTACCGTGAGACGTGCTATCAGTATGAAACGATCGATCGGTGAGATACCACCCGTCACAAAGTTTACTCGGCCGCCGGGCGGCTCTCCACCATGCGCCGCAGAGCCCTCCTCGCGACCGCGGCGCCGTCTCGACCGCTTCGCTCGCCGGCTGTCCGACCCCGCTGTGGGGCGAGATTCCCGAAACCGTCGACGGCGCCGAGGTAACCCTCCGCCGCGCGTCACCGTCAGGGGACGGCTGCTCGACGGCTCGCGGGACTGTTACCGCGTCGACCTGATCGAGGCCGACCTCGACGCCGACCGCCTACTGCTCCGGCTGACCACCCAGGACGATCCCGACTGGGACGGCGGCCCGTGCTCCGATATCGGCCAAACGCATCCCTACGATATCGCCGTCGAATTCACGGAGGCGGCCGTTCCGGAACGCGTCGAAGTCCGCCACGGCGACGAGACAGTGTTAGAAGAGGCGGTGTGACTCACCGATCGACACCGAAATCAGACTCACCGGTTTATAAACAAACTGCGGTGGCGCGCGCCTCCGAGTGGCCGCCATCGGCGGCCACGAGGAACGCGTGCGAGGTCGCCGGCGCTACGCGCCGGCTGCCAGAGAATCTTCGATTCTCGCTGGACGCGGTGAGCGCTCGAAGAGCGCGAACCGCGAGGTTGGGGAGTGTGAGGCTGCGGTGCGGTCGGGGTGGGGCTTTGGAGTGGTTCGCCACACTGCTGGCAGAAACGATCCCGTATTACCGCTCGATCCCGCCCTGCGCTTTGATCCGCATGATGTGCCGGACGTTCAGATAGATCTCCTCGGGAGAGGTCTGCTCGTCGGGGTCGTAGAGGTCCGACACGCGGTAGAGGATCGCCGAGAGCTGCTTGCTCTCGGAGCTGTCACCCCACACGTCCCCGGCTATCTCGCGGAGGAACGCGCGGACCTCGTCATCCTCGGCGAACGCCTCGTCCGCCGCGTCAGCGGCCGACTCGGGTACGACTGGATCGATGCCGGCGGCGTCGAGGGCGTCAGGCTCGTCGCCTTCACTACCCGCTCCCTCCCCGCCGTCCGACTCGCTTCGCTCCCCGCTCATCGCCCCTCGCTCACCCCGCGACGGCGCACGACTCCGGCGTTGTTCGCGACGTTCTCCACGATCACCCGGAACGCGTCCGCGGTCTCACCCTCCTCTAAGACGACCGGCTCGCCGTCGTCGCCGCCGGTCCGGACCGCGGGGTCGAGCGGGACACCGCCCAAGAAGGGAAGATCGTGTTCCTGCGCCAACGCTTTCCCGCCGCCGGAGCCAAATATCTCGTGGAAGCCGCCGCAGTCCGGACACCGGAAGCCCGCCATGTTCTCGGCGATCCCGAGCACGTTCGTGTCGTGTTTACCGAACATCCGGAGGCCCTTCACCGCGTCGTCGAGCGCAACCTCCTGCGGCGTGGTGACGATCACGGCGCCCGTCAGCGGGAGCGTCTGGAGGATCGTGAGCTGGGTGTCGCCGGTCCCCGGCGGCAGGTCCATTACGAGGTAGTCGAGCTCGCCCCACTCCACGTCCTCGACGAGCTGGGTGATTATCTTGTGGACCATCGGTCCCCGCCAGATGACGGGGTCGTCCTCGCCGGTGAGAAAGTCCATACTCATCAGTTTCACGCCGAAGCGCTCGGGCGGGACGATCGTCTCGCCGTCGGTCTGCGGGCGCTCCTCCGCCGACACCATCCGCGGGACGTTCGGCCCGTACACGTCGGCGTCGAACAACCCGACGCGCGCGCCAAGCGCCGAGAGCCCGGCCGCAATGTTGACGGCCATCGTCGACTTGCCGACGCCGCCCTTCCCTGAGGCGACCGCGATTACGTTCTTCACCCCGGGGAGCACCTGCTCGTCCGGCTCCAGATCGTCCGGGATCGACGCCGACAGCTCCACGTCGAGCCCGGTGTCGGCAAGCGCCGCTCGGACATCGTCGGCGATCGCCGATTCGTGCGGCGAAAACGGGGCACCGAGCGCGAGCGAGATGCGGATCTCATCGTCGTCCACCTCGACGTCGTTCACCAGCCCGAGCGAGACGATGTCGTCGCCGAGGTCGGGGTCCCGCACGTCCACGAGCCGCTCCCGTACGTCCGCTTCGTTCATGTCCGGAGGGAGGGTCGTGGGTCGAATAAGGGTTCTGTACGGGCCTCGAACGACCCTGATCCGCCGGCTTCCCGGTCAGTCGATCCGCGTTCCGGCATCCTCGCCGCGCAGGAACGGCTCCAGTCCCGCGGCGCCGAACACGTGCGCCGGCGCGTCAAGCGCCAATAGTTCCCGCACTTTCGCGGCCATTCCGCCCGAGACATCGGTCGCGTCGCTCGCGCCGAGCGCGTCGGCGACCGCCTCGAACGAATCGATGGACGGGATCACCTCGCCATCACTGTCGAGAACGCCCGGCACCGTGGAGCAGACCCCGACTCGTCGAGCGCCGAGCCCGACCGCAAGCTCGACGACAAGCTCGTCTCCGGAGACGACGGTGACGCCGGCCCCCGCGGTCGCGACGCCGTCGCCGTGGAGCACGGGAACGAACCCCTCGCCGAGCAGCGTCGCCGTCGAGGAGAGCGGCAGGTCGAGGTCGCCGTCGGGGCCTTCGAGGCGAGCCGAAAGCGACAGTGGGTGAACCGGCACCGCGGGCACGTCCCGCTCGTGGAGCCGGTTGAGGACGGCGCGGTTCAGCTCCGTCATCGCGCTGTGGATGTCCATCACTGCGCCGGCGTCGGCGGTCCCCGCCGTCGTCGAGACGCCGTGTTCGCTGGCGTGGTGGTGACCGAAGCTCCCGCCGCCGTGGACGACGACGAGCCGATCGACCGCGCCGTCAGCGAGCGCACTCGCAACCGCGTCGCAGGCCGCGGCGAGCGCCGCGTCGTCGAGCGTCTCCGGGCGGTTCTTGTCCGTGATCAGGCTCCCGCCGAGCTTGAGCACGACCGGGGGTGCCGAGGCGTCATCTGTCCGCTCCGTCCCAGACGCCCCGCGATCCGCGCTCACGGCTCCACCACCCGGACACCCTCGGTCGCGAGCTCCGCGCGGAACGCCTCCTCGCACCCGTGCGTGAAGGAGAGCGCGGTCTCGCTCGCGTCGCTCGCGTCGAGCGCAACGATGCAGCCGCCGCCGCCCGCGCCGGTGAGCTTCGCGCCGTGGGCGCCAGCATCGCGGGCGGCCCACACCATCGCGTCGAGCGAACGCGCGGAGACGCCCAGCGCGGAGAGCAGCCCGTGATTGAAGTCCATGAGCTCCCCGAGCTCAGCGAGCAGCTCCGGCGACGGATCGGCCTCCGAAACGGCGTCGGCGAGCAGCTTCTCGCCGGTCCGCACCACGTCGCCGATCGACTCGACGGTGTCGGCGGCGAATCCGTACTCCTCGCGGAGTTCGCCGACGCCGGCGACGAGTTCGCCGGTGTCGCCGGCGCCGCCGTCGAAACCGACGACGAACGGAAGGTTCGGCGCCTCTATCGGCTCGCAGTCGTCGCCCTCGATGCGGACCGCCCCGCCCATCGTCGAGCAGAACGTGTCGGCCCGAGAGGCCTGTCCGTCCTGCACCTCGTACTCCGCGTGGTACGCGCGGTCGGCCAGCTCGCGGCGGTCCAGCGGTTCGCCGAGCGCGCGCGTCGCGGCATCGATCCCCGCGACCACGACGGCGGCCGACGATCCGAGTCCGGCGCCGAGCGGGATGTCGCTCTCGACGGTGATGTCGAAGCCGGCGTCGGGCGCGTCAGCCGCGTCCCGGGCCTGCCGGACCGCGGCGTCGACGTAACCCATCGCGGCCTCGACCAGCGGGGCCGGCACGTCCACGTCGGGCCGGTCGCCGGTACCGCCGGCGTACTCGACGGTGAACCCGTTGAGCGAGAGGTCCTCGGCCTCGACGCGGACGTGGTCGTCTGAGCGGGGCTCGGCGGTCACCGTGGCGCGTCGCTCGATCGCCGCCGGCACGGCGGGTTCGCCGTAGACGACGGCGTGTTCGCCGAAGAGGTACACCTTCCCCGGCGCTTCACAGACGGTCATACGAATCCACTCTCTCCGCGTGCTTACAGGCGTTGCGCTTGCCGGGCCGTCGTGGACGAGGGTCGTTGTGGAACGGCAAGGCCCTCCGACCCCGTCACCTTTTCACCGCCGGCCGCTGTCGTGCGCGCTATGACGACGCTCCCGTCGCTTTTGACACGGTCGCTCACGAACTTTATCGAGAGCCTGGCGGTCGCGATACCGCGACTGCTCTCGGGGCTAGTCTTCCTCGCGTTGGCGTACGCGACGGTGCGAATCGTCCTCACGCTCGTCCGGTCTTCGATCGATCGGATATACGTCGGTGACCGAGAGCTCGTGGGCGATCTCATCGCCACGCTCGCGGCGATCTTCCTCTGGTTCGGCGTTGCACTGACGTTCCTGAAGGTCGTCGGCATGGGCGACATCGCGGCGAGTCTGGGCACCGCTGTCGGCTTCATCGCGTTAGGTATCTCGTACGCACTCTCCGAGATGATCGAAGATACCGTGGCGGGCGTGTACCTCCTCCGCGACCCCGACTTCAACCCGGGGTACCGCGTCGAAGCGAAGGGCGTGACCGGGACAGTCGCTGCGATCGAACTCCGAAAGACCCGGATCGACACAGACACCGGTGATCGGGTTGTGCTCGCGAACCGGGAGATCGAGCCGCGGTGGACCCATGACGTTCCCGCGGCGGAAGACGGGAAATCGGCGACGAGAGAGGCGGAGAGCACCGACCGCGACAACACCTAAATATCCGGCTCGAGATCCCGTACCCATGGCATCCACAACAACAAGCGTCGGTGCCGGCGGATCCGATGACAACACCACCCTGGCGGCGATAACGCACATCCTCGCGCTGTTCACGTGGCTGATCGGCCCGCTCGTGGTCTTTCTCGTCACCGACGACGAGTTCGTGAAGGCGAACGCGCGCGCGGCGATAAACTGGCAGATCTGGTTTACGATCTACTCGATCGTCGCTGGTGTTCTGATCATCGTCGGGATCGGGATCTTGCTGCTCCCCCTGCTCGGACTCCTCAATATGGTGTTCATCGTCATTGCCGCGGTGAAGGCGGCCGAGGGCGAGGTCTGGAGCTACCCGCTCACGATCGATCTCCTGTAAACGGCGGCCACGATCGCTCTTTTTGCTCTGGGGGTCGTACGAGCGCCGCCGCTCGGGCACAACTCGGAGCGTTCACAAAAAGTCGAACTCGACGTCGAAAACCGACTTACAGTTCGTCCTCGAAGTCGTCGAGGGCGAACACAGTGTCGGCGCCGCGGCGGTCGAGCGTCTCGTTGGCGAGCAGCCAGTAGACGACCGACAGCGCGCGTCGACCCTTGTTGTTCGTCGGGATAACCAGATCGACGTTCGATAGCTGGTTGTTGGAGTCGCACATCGCGATGACCGGGATGCCGACAGTGATGGCCTCCTTGACGGCCTGTGCGTCCCCGATCGGGTCCGTGACCACGACGACATCCGGCTCGATGTAGCCGGCGTAGTCGGGGTTCGTCAGCGTGCCGGGGATAAAGCGTCCCGTGCGGGCGCGGGCGCCGATGGCGTCCGCGAACTTCTCGGCCGGGAACCGACCGTACTGCCGCGAGGACGTGACGAGGATTTGCTCAGGGTTGTAGTTCTTGAGGAAGTCCGCGGCTGTGCGGATCCGCTGGTCCGTCGTACTCACGTCGAGTACGTACAGGCCATCGTCGCGGACGCGGTGGATAAACCGCTCCATATCCTTCGTCTTCTGCTGGGTCCCGATGTGGACACCGGCAGAGAGGTAGTCCTCGACCGGGATCAGCAGGTCGACGTCGTCATCGGGCATGACGTCGTCGTCGAACGGGGAGGCGTCTTCCTCCTCGTCGGCGTCGTCGCCCGCGTCTTCCGTCGCGTCGGGTTCGGCGTCGGCGGGTGCCTCCTCGGCAGCCGCGTCGGCGGTCGGTTCCTCGGTCGTGTCGGCCTCCTCCTCGACCGCCGCGTCGACCGCCTCGGTCTCCGCGTCGTCGTCGAGTTCGACCGCGTCGTTGTCTTCCGTCATGCGTGGTGTGAGCCCGTCATACCGCGTCGTCCGCGATGCGGACCAGTTCGTTCAGCTTGGCGGTGCGCTCGCCGCCGACCGTGCCGGTCTTGATGAACCCGGCATCGGTCGCCACGGCGAGGTGTGCGATGGTCGTGTCCTCCGTCTCGCCCGAGCGGTGGGAAATGATCGTCTCGTACCCGTTGCGAGCGGCGAGTTCGATAGCGTCGAACGTGTCCGACAGCGTCCCGATCTGGTTCGGCTTGATCAGGATGCTGTTGGCCGCGCCCGTGTCGATCCCTTCCTGGAGCCGCTCGACGTTGGTGACGAACAGGTCGTCGCCGCAGATCATCGTCCGGTCGCCGACCCGGTCGGTCAGCTCCGCGAACGCCTCGTAGTCGTTCTCGTCGAGCGGGTCCTCGACGTACGCGAGGTCGTACTCGTCGACGAGGTCGGCGACGTAGTCGATCTGCTCGTCGGTCGACTTCGTCTCCTCGCCGTAGACGTACGCCTCCTGGTCGTCGTCGTACAGCTCGGCGGCGGCCATATCGAGGCCGAAGCGGATCTCGAAGCCCACGTCCTCCTCGACGCGGTCGACCGCCTCGTCGACGACCTCGAACGCGTCCGCGTCCGAGATCGGGGGCGCCCACGCGCCCTCGTCGCCCTTCGCAGCCGGCACGCCGCGCTCGTCGAGCACGTCCGCGACTGCCGCGTGGACCGCGGCGTTCGCGAAGACGGCCTCCGAGACGCTCGGTGCGCCGACGGGTGCCGCGAGGAACTCCTGGATGTGAGTCGCCTCCTTGGCGTGCTCTCCGCCGCCGACGACGTTGCCGAGCGGAATCGGAAAATTCTCACCGCGGAACGCGCCCCCGAGGTGCTGGTACAGCGGCGCACCGAGCACGTCGGCGGCGGCCTTCGCGGCCGCCATCGAGATCGCGACCGCGCTGTTGGCGCCGATCGCGGAGAAGTCATCCGTCCCGTCGGCGGCGCGCAGTGCGTTGTCGACGGCGCGCTGGTCGCCCGCATAGACGCCTTCGAGGCGTGGAACCGCGTGCTCGCGGGCCTTCGCGATGGATTCGTTGGCCGGGAGTTCGATCGCTTCGTACTCGCCGGTCGAGGCCCCGCTGGGCGCTGCCCCGCGGCCGAAGCCGCCGGACTCGGTGAGCACGTCGGCCTCGACGGTGGGGTTGCCGCGCGAGTCGAGCACGCGACGCAGCGAAATGCCGGTAATTCGGGTCATCAGTTGGACTCCCTCCGGACGGTGAAGGGGAGCGCCCCCGCGTCGTACTCCTCGGCGGCGACGAGGATAGGCTCCGTTTGATCCGTGTCGATCAGCACGGGCGCCCCGTAGGACACCTGCAGCGCTCGCGCGCCGAGGATTCGTGCCTTCTCGTATCGATTGTATCGCTGTTCTGACATGGATTACTGGTACGGCGAAACGACGTCGACGAGGTCACGGTGGCTGACCATCATCCGGCGACAGCAGTGCCGGTCAACGCCGAGCTCGTCGAGCACCTTGCCGGGGTCCTCGTCGCCCTCGCGGGCGCGCTCTTTGAACTCCTCCCAGTGTTCACCCACGACGTTGCCGCACGTGAAACACCGGACGGGAATCATCATGACTGAATCACCTCAGCGGTAGGACTTCTGGTAGCGGGCACGCGCGCCGGGTCCGCCCCACTTCTTGGGTTCGGACTGGCGGACGTCGTTGACCAGCAGGGTGCGGTCGAAGTTCATGTACGCGTCGCGCAGCTCGGCGTCGCTGAGGTGCTGGACGAGACCGCGCGCGATGGCGGTCCGCGTCGCGTCGGCCTGGCCGCTGAAGCCGCCGCCCTCGACGTTGACCTCGATGTCGACGTCTGCGCGGAGCTCTTCGCCCGCGATGCGGAACGGCTCCAGCATCTTGAGTCGCGCCTGCTCCGGTTCGACCAGCTCGACTGGCTGGGAGTTGATGCGAACGCGGCCCTCGCCGTCGCGCACGGTGGCGCGGGCGACGGCCGTCTTCTTCTTGCCTGAGGTGTTAGTTACCATGTGACGTTGGCTCCCAGAGACTCGGAGATGTCCCCGAGCGTCGTGAATTTGATGTTCGAGAGGCGGTCGAGCGAGGTGCCGTCGAGAACGACGGTCTCGGCGTCCTCGTCGCGCTCGTAGGGGTTGCCCACGTAGACGCGGACGTTCGAGAGTGCCTCGCGGCCGTCCTCCGTCTTGTACGGTAGCATGCCGCGGATGGCACGCTTGAAGATTCGGTCGGGGCGCTTGGGGTAGTACGGCCCGCTGTCGGAGCCGAGCTCCGCGCGAGTGTGGTACGTCTCCATCGTCGCCTCCTCGTTACCGGTGATGACCGCGCGCTCGGCGTTGACGACGGCGACCGTCTCGCCGTCAAGGACGCGCTGGGCGACCTTCGACGAGACGCGACCGAGGATGCAGTCCCGGGCGTCGACGACGACGTCCGCGTCGATCTTTGCGAGACTCATCGAATCACCCGGACGTTGCTCTCTTCGGGATTTTGTTCAACGAACTGTTCAAGCGACACCGCTTCGCCGGCCTGGTCGATCTTCGTGCGGGCAGTGCCCGAGAAGTCGACGGCGGCGACGGTGACGTTCTTTTCGAGCACACCGCTGCCCAGCACCTTGCCGGGGACGACGACCGTCTCGTCTTCCTGAGCGTACCGTTCGATGCGGCCCAGGTTGACCTCAGCGTGCGTGCGCCGTGGCTTCTCCAGTCGGGCGGCGATGTCCTGCCATACGTTGGCACCGGAATCGCGCGAGACCGACTTCAGATCGGCGATGAGGTTCTGTAGTTTCGGATTCGTCTTGCTACTCATAGCTGTCCCTCCTGAAGTGGAGAGTTAGTGAAAACGGAGTGCAGGGAGCAGGATTTGAACCTGCGGACCTCTACAGGACAGCGCCCTGAACGCTGCGCCGTTGGCCTGACTTGGCTATCCCTGCGTGCACTCCTGCGTAATCCGGCTCCCTTCAAACCACTTTCGGTCCCGTCGTCGGGACGACCCGACTCGGATCCGGGCCGATCCGACGCCACGTCGGATCGGAATGCGGCGCCGCAGCTTCGTGCAGGGGCGAGCGCCGTGTGTGTGGTTTGAAGGTCCGTCATTACGTTAGACCGCGACTTTCGTCTGTAGTTCGTCCGCGCGCTCCTCGATGGAGTCGATGGCGCGGAGCAGCAGTTCCTCGACGCTGAACGAACCGTCCGTCTCGATGTGGAACACGAACGCGCCGGGGACATCCTCGACGCTGACTTCTTTCCCGGGGAACCGCTCCGAGAGATCGTTGTCGAACTCGTCGGTAAGTTCGATTTCCCCGTCGGGTGTCTCGATAACCCCGCGGAGGATCCGCGGCTCGTCGTCGTCGAACTCGCCGAGGTCGCCCTCGACCGAGACGCGCTGGAGGTGGCGGTAGCCGACGGAGACGCCGCCCTGATGTTTGGCGTGCTCCTTACCGGTGTCGAGCACTGCGTCGGCCTCGAACTCCAGTCGCTGTCCCTCCTTCAGCTCGATGATCGGGATATTGTCGTCGGCGACCTCGACGAGCGGGTCCGCGCTCTCGATGTCGCCGGAGTACGCCGTCGCCGGACCCTCGACGTCGAGCGCGAGAGTGACCTCGTCGCCGACCTCGAAGTCGTCGAGCGGCGTCTTCAGGGGAATGAGCCCCAGTCGAAGCCCGATCATCTCGTCGAACATGACGGAGGAGTTCTCGACGAACCTGACGGTGTCTATCGAGAACGTCGGGACGTCGGCGATCATCGCGCGGCGGATGCCGTTCGCGAACGCCGGGGTGAGCCCGCGGATCAGCACCCGCGCGCTGCGATCGTCCCGTTCGACGTACTGGACGTCGAAGTCGTCTTCCGTCATGTCAGACTCGCTTGTTCTTTGGCGCCTTCGTCCCGTCGTGCGGGATGGGCGTGACGTCTTCGATCCGACCGATCTCGACGCCCGCACGCGAGAGCGCGCGGATCGTCGCCTGCGCACCGGGACCGGTGGACTTGTTGAGGTTGCCGCCGGGACCGCGCACGCGAACGTGCACGCCCTCTAAGCCGGCGTCCTTGACGCGCTCGGCGACGACTTCCGCCATCTGCATGGCGGCGTACGGCGACGCCTCGTCGCGGTTCTGCTTCACCACGGTGCCGCCGGACGATTTGGCGATCGTCTCGGCGCCCGTCTCGTCGGTGACCGTGATGAGCGTGTTGTTGAACGACGCGTACACGTGGGCGATGCCCCACTTTCCGTCCTCGGATTCACTCATGGTGGGTTACTCCTGTGACTCCGCGCGCTCGGGGTGGAGATCGTCCGCGAGCGGGCTGTTCTCGTCGAAGGCGATTGCGCCTTCGTCGTCCACGTCGACCTTCACCGACGGGCGCGTGACGCGGGCGCCGTCGACGGTGATGTGGCCGTGAACGATGAACTGTCGGGCCTGCTGAGTCGAGGACGCGAACCCCTGTCGGTAGGCGACCGTCTGGAGACGGCGCTCGAGCAGGTCGGTCACGTCCAGTGAGAGGACCGCGGAGATATCGTCGTTGTCGCCGAGGATACCGATCCGGCGGAGCCGTGCGACGAACTCTGCGCCGGCCTCCTGAGCGACGTCGACGTCACCCTGGGCCTCGCCGAGCAGGCGACGCGCCTCGCGGCGCATGCTACGCAGCTCGGACTGAGCGCGCCAGAACTCCTCTTTGTTCTTCAGACCGTACCGTGAGAGGAGATCGGACTCCTCGGCGATGCGCTCGCCCTGGTACGGGTGGTTCGGCGTCTCGTAGCCCTTGGTGTTTTTCCCGGTGCTCATTCCTCGTCACCCGCTGCTTCTTCTTCCGCCATCTCCTCGCGGATCTCCTCGACGTTGACGCCAATGGTGCCCTCGGACCGTCCCGTGGACTTCGTGCGCTGGCCGCGTACCTTCTGGCCGCGCTTGTGGCGAACGCCTTTATACGATTCGATGATCTTCATCCGGTTGATGTCGTGGCGACGCTTCTCGCTGACGTCGGTGCCGACGAGGTGCGTCGTCTCTCCGGAGTAGAAGTCGTTCTGTCTGTTCGTCATCCACGACGGGACGTGGTCTTCGAGGTTCTCGGCGATGTCAACCACCGCGTCGAGGTCATCCTCGTCGAGGAGCCCGAACGTGGCGTTTCGGTCCACGTCGGCCTTCTCGGCGACCAGCCGCGCCGTGCGCGTGCCGATGCCGTCGAGTTCGGACAGGCTTCGCTCGACCGTCTTCGTCCCGTCGAGGTCAGCGCCCCCGATCCGGACGAAGTACTGGAGGTCTTCCTCCTCCTCCGGTGAGTCGTCCTGTGATTCTTCCGTGCTCATGTGTTGGTTGTGGTGAGTCCTACCGGCGCGAATCCGGCGGTACTCGGTCCGTTCGAGCGTTGCGGCGGGGATTCGAACCCCGGAGGCAGTGACGCCACAGAGTTAGCAACCCTGCGCCTTGGGCCAGGCTTGGCTACCGCAACTCGCGTCGTATCATCGCCCTCGTGGACTCGGGACCCGGCGCCCCTGCAGTTCGTGCATCCGTATGGTCCCGCCTTCAGTACTTAAACATCACGAAAGCACCGGAGACTGTGGAGGCGTCACACGCCTCGGAGCGCAGGCCTCGTCGGTTCTCACCGATCGGAAACGACGGCCCAACCAGAAACGAGCAGGGAGAGCCGTTTGGCGTACTGTTTAGTGGGTGCCGCGGATGGGTCCGGGCATGAAGGCCGTCCAGTTCGACGCCCACGGCGACCGCGACGTGATCGAGTACGGCGATTTCCCGGATCCCGAGCCCGACCGCGGCGAAGTCCTTGTCGACGTTAAGGCGGGCGCGCTGAACCACCTCGACATCTGGACGCGTCGCGGGATGCCCGGAATCGACTTGGAGATGCCCCACATTCCCGGCAGTGACGCGGCCGGCGTCGTCGAGGCAGTCGGCGAGGGCGTGACGCGGTTTGAGCCCGGCGACCACGTCGCCGTGAGCGCCGGCGTCTCCTGTGGCGAGTGTGAGTTCTGTCGACATGGTGAAGAATCGCTCTGCCCGTCGTTCCACATTATTGGGGAGCACGTTCGAGGCGTCCACTCCGAACTCGCGGCCGTCCCCGCCGAGAACCTCGTCCCGGTCCCCTCGAACGTTGACTGGGAGGTTGCCGGCTCCGCCTCCCTCGTCTTCCAGACCGCGTGGCGGATGCTCCAGACCCGCGCCGACATCGAGGCCGGCGAGAAGGTCCTCGTCTTGGGTGCCTCCGGCGGCGTCGGCCACGCCGCGGTGCAGATCGCCGACCACGCGGGCTGTGAGGTGTTCGCGACCGCCTCCACCGAGGAGAAGCTCTCGCACGCCGAGGAGTGCGGCGCCGACCACGTCATCGACTACGAGACGAACGACTTCGCCGACGAGATCGCCGAGCTGACCGGTCGGCGCGGCGTCGATGTCGTCGTCGACCACATCGGCGAAGCCACCTACCCCGACTCGCTGAAGTCGATGGCGAAGGGCGGTCGGCTCGTCACCTGCGGCGCGACCACCGGTCCGAATCCCGACGCCGGGCTCAACCGGATCTTCTGGAACCAGCTGTCCGTAATCGGGTCGACGATGGCGACCCCCGGCGAGGTCGACGACGTGCTGGAGCTCGTCTGGGACGGTACCTTCGAGCCGCACATCCGCGACACACTTCCGATGAGCGAGGCCGCGCGTGCACACGAGATGATCGAGAACCGTGAGGGCTTTGGCAAAGTGGTCGTAAAGCCCGATAGTGAGCTCTGAAGCCGACGGCGACGCCAGAGAGAGCACGGACGGCGGCTACGTCCACGTGCCGAGCGAGGGCGGCGGGAGTGACGGCGCTGATCCGGCCGTTTCGGTGTCCGAACCCGAGGCCGACGGCTTCGGGCGAAAGGGATGGGCGCTGACGGCGGTGCTTTTCACGTGCGTCCTCGTTATTCCCGGGATTATCTACGTATACCCGTACGCGGCGGGGGCGCTCGGGTTCTCGTTTTTCGCGACGTACCTCGCTTTACCGCTCATCCCGGCTGTTCTGCTCGGCGCAGTCGCAGTCTGGTCGATGACTGCGGCGACCCGAGATCAGTAAGATTGCTCCGTGTTCGGCGGCGTCTTGCTGATGCTCTTCACTGCCCGCGCGCCGAACGACAACCGTTTTGAACGACACCCGCGCAGTAGCGATATGTTGATCACCGTCTCCGGCCCGCCGGGAAGCGGGAAGAGCACGAACGCTGCAGGACTCGCCGATCGACTTGGCCTCGATCACGTGTCCGGCGGCGATATCTTCCGCGAGATGGCCGCCGAACGCGACATGACGCCCGTCGAGTTCAACGAGTTCGCGGAGGAGGACCCCCAGATCGACCGAGATTTGGACCGTCGACTCCACGAGATCGCCACGACCCGCGACGACCTCGTGTTGGAGTCGCGGCTCGCCGGGTGGCTCTCCGCGGACCATGCCGACTTCCGGTTCTGGTTCGACGCTCCCGTGTCGACCCGCGCCGAGCGCATCGCCGAACGAGAGGAGAAGCCCGTCGACCGCGCGAAAGCGGAGACCGAGCGCCGCGAGGCCTCCGAGAAGAAGCGGTACCGCGAGTACTACGACATCGACATCGGCGACCTCTCGATCTACGACGCCGCGTACAACACCGCCCGATGGGGACCGGAGCGGTTCATCGACGTCCTCGTCGCGACCATCGACGCGTACGACCCCGCGACCGACGAGGGGAAGGCGCCGATCGAGGGCGTGAGCTACGACTTCTGACCGCCGAACCAACCATACCCGCATGACCCGACACTCAGACGATACCGATGCGAACACGGGGGCGGACACCGGGCGGGACGCCGACGCGGATGCCGACGGTGACGCCGTCGACCCCCTCAGATCCCCGCCGGACCAGCGCTCCGTCCCGGAACTGCTCCGGTTCGGCGTCGTCAACGTCGACAAGCCCGCCGGTCCCTCCTCCCACCAGCTCTCCGCGTGGGTGCGCGACGCGATCAACGAGACGCTGGCGACGCTGGATCCGGACGGGTCCCCGATCCACGGGGTCGCGCACGCGGGGACGCTCGACCCCAAGGTCACCGGCTGTCTCCCGACGCTGACCGGCGACGCGACCCGGGCCGCACAGGTCTTCTTGGAGGGAAGCAAGGAGTACGTCTCGGTGCTGGAGCTTCACGGGTCGCCTCCCGCGGACTTCCGCGACGTGGTCGCCGAATTCGAGGCGGAGATCTACCAGAAGCCGCCGCGCAAGAGCGCGGTGACCCGCCGGCTCCGAACCCGTACGATCTACGATCTCGACGTGCTGGAGGTCGACGACCGACAGGCGCTCCTCCGGATCCGGTGTGAGTCCGGGACGTACATCCGGAAGCTGTGTCACGACATCGGCCTCGCGACGGGCGTCGGCGCGCACATGGGCCATCTCCGCCGCACCGCCACCGACCCGTTCGACGACCGCGACCTGCACCCCTTACAGGACCTCGTCGACGGGCTCACGTGGGCCGAGGAGGGCGACGACGCGTTCCTCCGCGAGGTCGTCCGCCCCGCCGAGGACGCGCTGGTCCATCTCCCGTCGGTGACGATCGCTCCCTCCGCCGCGCGCAATGTGGCCACCGGCGCGCCCGTCTACGCCCCCGGCGTCATCGACGTGGACTCGGTGTCGGAAGGCGGGGAGGGAGACGACGGGGACGACACCGATCGCGACCCCCCGCTCGTCGCCTGCCACACCCCTGACGGCGCCGCGGTCTGTCTCGGGCGACTGGTCGGCGACCCCGACGCCGAGTCGGGAGTCGTCGTGTCGCTGGAGCGCGTCCTCGTCTGAGGTCGTCGCGGTCGGTGGCCGACGAATGAAACGAAGTCCTTAATTACCGGACTCTCATCTTTTCGGATGCAGACAGGGACCGTGGGGTAGTGGTATCCTATGCGGATGGGGTCCGTATGACCTGAGTTCGACTCTCAGCGGTCCCATACGAATTTTACGGAAACAGTGTGACACCGGGCAGCGTAGCTGCCTTACGGCGATCTGATATGCGGAGACCTGCCTAGCTAATCTGCCAGTCATACACAGATGGAGGGATCGACCGTTTCAGGGTCGCTCCCGAACGTCCATGAGGAAACACCGTTAGGTACGTTCGGCTCGTAGAAGGAGTATGTCCGTTCGTTCCCGACCGGTCGCCGTTGCCGCGCTCGCCCTGTTCGCGACGCTCGTCGCGCGACCGGTCGCGGCTCACGTCGATTACGTCACCGAAGACACGGGAGACCCGATCGACGCGGTGACGTTCACCGTCGAGGTGCTGTCGGAGCCGCTGAACGCCGCGGTGTTCGCGGGGAGCGGCCTCGTCGCGATCGCCGGGCTCGCCGCGTATCTCTGGGTACGACCGACGATCACCGACGTGGTCATCCTCCGCGAGAAGCTCGTCGGCTACGGGGACCTCGTCCCGTGGATGCTGCGACTCGCCATCGGGCTTCCCCTCGTCGGCGCCGGGTTTCAGGGATACCTCTTCGCGCCGACGCTCGCGTTCGACACCGGATCGAGCCCGGTCCTCCGAGTACTGTTCATCGGGATCGGTTTCTTCATCCTCTTCGGGCTCGCGACGCGGATCGCCGCGACAGTTGGACTAATAATGTACGCGTGGGTCCTCCTCGCGGCCGACCCCGCCGTCGTCATCGCGATGGAGTACGTCCCGGTGTTAGTCGCGCTCGTGATCCTCGGCAGCGGTCGGCCGAGCGCCGACGACATGCTGCTGGCGGTCGCGAGTACGCCGGGGTCGTACTACGGTCGGATCGATCCCGTCCACCACCTGAAGTCGTTTTTCGACGCGCCAACGGCCCCACTACGCCGGTATGTCCCGACGATTCTCCGAGTCGGAATGGGAATCACGTTCGTGTACCTCGGGCTCATAGAGAAGCTCGCGGACCCCGGCCGGGCGTTGCTCGTCGTCGAGAAGTACGATCTCACGTCGGTCGTCCCCGTCGACCCGGGGCTGTGGGTCGTCGGCGCCGGTGTGACCGAAATAGCGGTGGGGCTGGCGCTGATCGCCGGGTTCTTCACCCGCGGCGCGGCCGCGCTCTCGTTCGTGCTGTTCACGGCGACGTTGTTCGGGCTCCCGGACGACCCCGTCCTCGCCCACGTCGCGCTGTTCGGAATGGCGTCGGCCGTCTTCACGCTCGGGTCCGGCCCGCTCTCGTTCGACCGCTTGGTCGGTCGTCCCGCGCTTGACGACGACGAGGCGGTCATCGCGGCCGACTGAGGTCGAAGGTGGTGACAGGTCGGGGCGCCTCGACGACCGAGTCGCAGGCGCGCACGGCCGGATCGCCGAGTGGCCGCGACGGACGCTGCTCCGCAATCACTAAACGCGGCTCGCTCCTTGCTCCGGTAATGGCCGATTGGACGGAAAAGTACCGCCCGAGCACGCTCTCGGAGGTCCGCGGCAACGACAAGGCCCGCGACGCGTTCGCGGACTGGGCGCGCTCGTGGGACGATCACCACGAGGCCGTCGTCCTCCACGGGAGCCCGGGCGTCGGGAAGACGAGCGCGGCCCACGCGCTCGCGAACGACATGGGGTGGGAGACGGTCGAGCTGAACGCCTCCGATCAGCGCACCGCCGACGTCATCGAGCGCTTCGCGGGGCGGGCCGCGCGCAACGCCACCCTCGGCGGGAGCGCGGCGGGCGGCGGCGCGGCCGGCGGCGACACGGCCTCCCGCCAGCTCGTGATTCTGGATGAGGCCGACAACATCCACGGCAACTACGACCGCGGGGGCGCGAGCGCAATCACGGAGCTGGTCAAGGAGTCGGGTCAGCCCATCGTCCTCATCGCCAACGACTACTACGACATGGCGCGCGGGCTCCGGAACGCCACACAGGAGATCGAGTTCCGCGATGTCTCCGCGCGCTCCATCGTCCCCGTCCTCCGCGACATCTGTCGCAAGGAGGGGATCGAGTTCGAGTCGGACGCGCTCGAACGGATCGCGGAGCGAAACCGTGGCGACCTCCGTGGCGCGATCAACGACCTGCAGGCCGCCACGGAGGGGCGCGATTCGATCGCGGTCGAGGACGTGGTCACCGGCGACCGCGACAAGGCGCTCGGGCTGTTCCCGTACCTCGATGCGGTCCTCAAAGAGGAATCGGCGGAGGAGGCGCTTCAGTCGGCGTACGCCGTCGACGAGACGCCCGACGACCTGACGAAGTGGATCGAGAACAACGTCTTGGACGTGTACGACCCGAGCGAGGTGGTGCGCGCGTACGACTTCCTCGCGAACGCCGACGTGTGGCTGGGGCGCGTCCGGGCCACCCAGAACTACTCGTACTGGCGCTACGCCACCGACAACGCGGCCGCGGGCGTCGCCGCCGCCCGCGACGGGACCAAGGGCGGGTGGACGCGCTACGGCCGCCCGCAGTTCTGGAGCCCTTCCGACGCGACCGCGGACGAGGTGGTCGGGCAGATCGCTGCCAAGAGCGGGTGCAGCGTCGCAACCGCGCGTCGCGAGGTGCTCCCGTTTCTGGAGGCGGTCACCCACCACTGCAAGCCCCGCGAGCTGACGGTCGCGATGGCGGCCGCCTACGACCTCGACGAGGCGGGAATCGCCTTCGTCACCGGCTCCGGCGAATCGACGAACAAGGTGGCGTCGATCGCCGAAGACGCGCAGGCGCTCCGCGAGGAGCGGATGGAGGACCACGCCGAGGGCGCCTTCGCCGGCGGCCGCCACGCAGCGGACGACCTCGGAGCGTCGGACGGCGAGACGACGAATGCGAGCGGTACAGCGAGCAGTTCCGGCGACGACGGGGACGCGGACGGGACAACCGACGGCGACGGAAGCGATGCTAACGACGGGAACGACGACGATGACGACGGGCAGGCAGGACTGAGCGATTTCGTGTGAACGGGAGCGACGGACGGACTATCTGGTAGTCACTGCGGCGCAGCGCTCGTTACGGTATAAATATCACTCGCTTGGCACGGTGCCAACGGTGTCGGTTTCCTCGGCGTCAACGAGGTCGACGCCGGTGAACTCGAAACGAGCGCCGCCCGTACGGCTCTCGGTGACCGAAACTTCCCAGCCGTGGGCCTCCGCAATGCGTTCGACGATGGAGAGCCCGAATCCCGTCCCGTCCCTCTCGGTCGAGTGGCCCGGATCGAACACGGCGTCGCGCTCTGACGGGTCGATCCCCGTGCCGTCGTCGGCGACGTAGAATCCGTTCGGTAGCCGCCCCACGAAGACCCGGAGCAACGGGTCGGAGTCGGCCGCACTCTCGAAATCGACGATCCCGGATTCGGAGATACCTCCGCCGAACGTCTCGGGATCGATGTTGTCGGTCGATCTACCGGCGTTCTGTTCGACGGGATCGACGGAGAGCGTTTCCGGCGTCCCGTGTTCGATCGCGTTCCGAAAGAGGTTCTCTAACGCCTGTCGGAGCCGGCTCCGATCGCACTCGACGGGCGGCAGGGGCTCGTCGACGGCGAGGACGACGCCTTCGGGGGCGCCGACCGTCCGCCAGGCCTGATCCACGACACTCCGGAGATCGGTGGTTGCAGTCTCCTCGACCGATCGGCCCTCGCGGGCGAGCGCGAGGACATCCGAGATGAGGTCGTCCATCCAGTCGAGCGCGTCGTGCGCGCGGTCCAACCGCTCGTCGACCTCCTCGCCGTCGAACTCCCGGGCCAGTTCGATGTTTCCGACGGCGACGGAGAGCGGATTCCGCAGGTCGTGAGAGACCACGCTAGCGAACTCTTCTAGCCGCTCTCGCTGCTGTTCGAGCTGTTTACGACGCTCGACCCGATCGTCGGCAGAGAAGAGGTAGCCGACGATATCACCGCTCTCGTCGCGCGCGCCGCGCTCGTGGACCCACGCGGACTCGCCGTCGACCGTGAGCCGATACGTCACGTCGACCGCGTCCCCGTCGAGCGCGTCGCGAAGCCGGTCTCTGTCGTCTGGTTCGACGACTCGGAGCCAGTCAGTCTGCGGCAGCGCGTCGGTGTTGAGACGCGACTCACCCGCGGCCTCGACGGTAAATTGGGTCGGGTCGCCGTCCGGTCGTCGATACGCGACTCCCGGCCGACGGTCCATCGGCTGCGTCACACCTGCCACACCTTACTGTAGAATAATAAATCTTTCTCAAATATCAATCCTATTACCAATATTCTAGTTAATTCAGAGACATAATATGCGTTCTAAACCCGTTAAAAGAGCAGTGTGTGGCTGAAAACAAAGTTGGCCGGCAAATTTTCTCCACAGATATGCCACATACAATATGTGTTTGGGTCGCGCCTCAGACACTGCAAGGCGGCGGATCCAAGTAACGCAGATGCCGGCCGAGAGCGGAACGCAGTTTTAATCGACGTCGGATCGTGGTGGTGGTATGCGCGCGGCGATCCTCCGCGAGTACGGCGAACCGCTGGACATCCACGAGGTTCCCGACCCGGAACCCGGCCCGGACGGCGCCGTGGTCCGCGTGACGGCCTGTGGCGTCTGCCGGAGCGACTGGCACGCGTGGGCGGGCCACGGCGAGTGGGCCGACGATCGCGTCCCCCGCGGACAGGTGCTCGGCCACGAGCCCGCCGGCGAAGTGGTTACCGTCGGCGACTCCGTCGACCGGTTCGCGCCGGGCGACCGCGTCGTCGTTCCGTTCTCGCTCGGCGACGGCACCTGTCCGCGCTGTCGGCAGGGACACGGGAACGTCTGTGACGACGGGCGAGCGCTCGGCTTCGAGCCCGAGGCGCCCGGCGCGTTCGCCGAGCGCGTCGCCGTCCCGGACGCCGACTACAACCTCGTCGAGCGCCCGCCGTGGCTCGACGCGACCGCCGCGGCCGCGCTCGGCTGCCGGTACATGACCGCGTATCACGCCCTCGCGGAGCGGGCTGGACTCGACGGCGGCGAGTGGCTGGCCGTCCACGGTTGCGGCGGCGTCGGGCTCTCGGCAGTCCAACTGGGCGACGCGCTCGGGGCACGGATCGTCGCGGTCGATGTCGACGACGACGCCCTCTCGCTCGCTCGCGATTTGGGGGCCGACGAGACTGTGAATCCGAACGACCTCGACGAGGAGACGGTTCCGGACCGGGTTCGAAACCTCACCGACGGCGGGGCGGACGTTTCTGTGGACGCGCTCGGTATCGCCGAGACGTGCCGCAACTCGGTCCGGTCCGTTCGCCCCCGCGGGACCCACGTGCAGGTGGGACTGACCACGGAGGCGGAGCGCGGTGAGGTGTCGCTGCCGACCGACTGGATGACTCGCTGGGAGGTGTCGTTCGTCGGCTCGCGCGGGATGCCCCCGACCAGCTACGACGACCTGTTCGCGCTCGTCGAGGCGACCGACGTGGACCCCGCCGCGCTGGTGAGCGAGGAGCTGGCGCTCTCGGAGGTCTCAGAACGGCTCGCCGCGATGGGCGAGTACGATGCGCGGGGCGTCGAGGTCGTTACGGACTTTGGGAGATAACGCCGCTCACTCCTGGCTCTCGGTGCCGAGCCCCGGAATTGCCACCCTCTCCTCGACGCGCTCCATCAGCTTCGAGGCGGTGAGAACCAACGCGAGGTACGTCAGTCCAGTCACAACGAAGATGAGCGTGTAGCGGAACGTCTCGGAAGCGATCTGGTCGGCCCGGTAGTACAGCTCGGGGACCGTGATGAAGGCCGCAAGCGACGAGTACTTGATCAGGTAGACGAACTCGTTGGTCCACGATGGGATCGCGTACCGGAGTCCCTGCGGGAGCACGACGTAGTATATCGTCTCCACCTTCGACAGCCCGATCGCACGGCCGGCGGTGATCTGCCCCTCCTCGACGCTCTCTAAGGCGCCTCGGATGTACTCGGCCTGATAGGCGGCCCCGTTGAGCGTGAACCCGAGGATCGCCACCCAGACCACGTCCCGCGCGAACACGCCGGAGACTGAACCGGGCACGTAGCTCGCAAGGTTGAGCCCGTAGTAGAGCACGAACAGCTGCGCCAAGAGTGGAGTGCCGCGTAACAGCTCCGTGTACGCCAGCGAGAGCCACGCCGAGAACCGACCGTACACACGGGTTACCGCCAGCGGAACCGCGATGAAGAATCCGAGAACAAGGCTCATCGCGGTGATCACGACCGTGAGCCACGTCCCGCGCGACAGAGCGGGGGTCATCTCGACGACGAAGGCGGCGTCGGCCGCGTACGCGGCGATCCCCGGAATCGATCCGAGAGCCGTCTCGACGGCCCCCGGCGGAACGAGTGGTTGGCCGATCGGCACAATGACTCCGCCGAGCCACCGATTGACCCAGCTCACGACGAGCCAGCCCCAGAACAGCGCGCCGGCCGTGACGAGGAGGAGTCGGCCGACCGAGCGGTCGGAGTCGGCCACGCGTTCCCGGACCGTCGCGGGTCTCGTCGCGCTCGCCATCAGTCGTGACTCGCGATCCGTTCGAGGAACCGGCCGGTCCGCTCCTCCTCGGGGTGATCGAACAGCTGTTCGGGCGGCCCGCGTTCAACCACGTGGCCGTCGTCCAGGAACACGATCTCGTCGGCGACTTCCCGGGCGAAGCTCATCTCGTGGGTGACCACGAGCATCGTCATCCCTTCGTCGACGAGCCCGTGCATCACCTCTAACACCTCGCCGATGAGCTCCGGGTCGAGCGCGCTCGTCGGCTCGTCGAATAACATCAGCTTCGGCTCCATGGCCAGCGCGCGGGCGATGCCGACGCGCTGCTGTTGGCCCCCGGACAGCTCCGCGGGGTAGGAGTCGAGCTGCTCGCCGAGCCCGACGCGTTCGAGTTGGGCCTCAGCGCGGTCGCGGGCCTCCGTCTCCGAGAGCCCGAGCACGCGGCGCGGGCCGAGCGCGACGTTGCCGACCGCGGTGAGGTGCGCGAACAGGTTGAACCCCTGGAACACCATCCCGACCTCGCGGCGGAGATCGTTGACGTCGAGATCCGGTGAGAGTACCTCCTCGCCGTCCAGCAGGATCGACCCCTCCTGCGCCTCCGCAAGTCGGTTGACACAGCGCAGCATGGTCGACTTCCCGGAGCCAGAGGGACCGATCAGGACAGTCACATCGCCCCGGTCCATCTCGAAGGAAACATCGCGGAGCACCTGCTCTTCGCCGTACCACTTCGAGACGTCCGCCACGCGAAGGAAGTTGTCATCACTCACGCCGACTCCCCCTCCGGAATTGCGTAGTAGTCGCCGAGGCGGTCAAGCGCGCGGTTCGTCGTGAACGTGAGGACGAAGTAGATTGCACTGATGAACAAGATGACTTCGAGCACTGCGGTCGTCTGCTCCGAGAACAGGTCGTATCCCCGAGTCAGCAGCTCCGCGAGCCCGATTGCGAATACGATGCTCGTATCTTTCAACACGATCGTAAACTCGTTTTGAAAGCCCGGGATCGACCGGCGCAGAGCCTGCGGAACGACGACGTATCGAACCGCCTCGAATCGCGAGAGCCCGATCGAGCGCCCGGCCTCAAGCTGGCCGTCGTCGACGCTCGATAAGGTCGCCCGGAAGATCTGCGACTGGTACGCGGCGCTGCGTAGGCCGAGCCCCAAGATTCCGGCCGTCATCGCCGAGGAGATCGAGGCGACACCGAGGTTGATCTGCGGGACGCCGACGACGAAGTACATCACGATGAGGATCACGACGATCGGTGTCCCGCGGAGCACGATCCCGGCCGCGCTGACGACCCGTTTGAGGGGGCCGTCGCCGTACACCTCGACCGCGCCGGCCGGAAAGCCAACGACGAACCCGAGGAGTATCGATGCGGCCGTGAGCCCAATCGTCAACAGGGCGCCGACGCCGAGGTAGTCGGCGTTGCTGAAGACGAACTCCCAGTCCGCGGCCTCGCCGACGAGCCGCGAGACGAAGTCGATGAGCGGCTGGCCCGGCGCGGCCGACGGCGCTCCCGCGGCGCCGAGGCTGTCGACCGCCGCGAGCGCGAGCGTCGCCGGGTCCGACATCCTACTCCTGTCCGAACCAGGTGTTCGTGATCTCGCTGTACGTCCCGTCGTCGCGGACGGTCGCGAGCCCGTCGTTCAGCGCCGACTGGAACTCCGACTCGCCCTGCCGGAGGCCGAACCCGAACTGCTCGCCGGTCTCTTCGATAAACGCGATTTCTACGTCGCGGTTGGCCGCGAACGTCTCCGCGACCGGGAGGTCGATGACGACGGCGTCGATGTTCTCGTTTTCGAGGTCCTCGACCGCGAGGACGTAGCTTCCGTACGTGCGGTAGTCGTCCTCGGCGACGAGCCCGGGATCGACGAGGTTCGACTGGACCTGATCGGCGCCGGTCGTCCCGGACTGCGCGCCGACACTGACGCCCTCGAAGTCCTCCCACGCCGACGGCTGGAAGTCGCCGCCTTCGCGCACGAGGATCGCCTGATCCGACTCCCAGTAGGGGTCAGAGAAGGCGATCGTCTCCTGGCGGTCCTCGGTGATCGTCATCGCGGCGGCGATCACGTCGATCTCCTCGTTCTGCGTGAGCGCGGGGATGAGCGAGTCGAACTCGAAGGTGGCCCACTCGCCCAGTTCGTACTCAGTCTCGTCCACGACGGCCTCCAGCAGATCGATGTCGAAGCCGACCAGCTCGCCGTCTTCTTGCATCTCGAACGGCGGGAAGCCGGGTGCGGTGCCCGGAGTGATCGTGGTACTGTCCCCCCCGTCGCCGAGACAGCCGGCGACGCCGGTCAGCCCGACGGCGCTGGCCCCGCCGGTCAGCTTCAGGTACGTCCGACGGCTTATGTCCGTCTCCGTGCGGTATGACATACCTGTGGGTGAACGGGAACTGATTTCAACCTTTCCTCCTCGTGCGGGGGTCGCAGTCGGACGGGGCGTCGTGCCCGTCTCCGGCTGGTTCTCACCCGAGTGATCCGCTGAGCGGGTGAGCCAGTGGGTCGGTGCGGAGTCGACGCGGTCAGTCGCCGCGGACGGGGTCCGCCGTCGTCCCCTCCGAGCCGAGGCCTCTGACGGTCCACGCGGCACCGATCGCGAGCGTGGCGGCGACGCCGAGCGCGACGAGGTTGAGCCGCTGCCAGAACGCGGTGTACAACACCAGATCGCGGCCCAACAGCAGGGTTCCGACCAGCGCGGCCATCGACCCGGCGGCGAGCAGGCGAACGGTCTTCGCGGTCGAGCGGTCGAGTCCCGCGTAGCCGGTTCGGACGGCCTCCGTGGCGTACGCGATGGCCGCCACGAGCCCGAGGTGGCCGGCGAGTCCGGTCACGTAGAAGCCCGCCTGCGCGCCCGATGAGTAGGTGACGAAGGGAACCGCCCGGGAGAACACCGCGCTAGCGACGATCCCGACCGCGGCGACCCCGATCGCGGCCCGGAGCAGTCGCGGGGAGCCGCGGCCGCCGCCCCAGATCGTCGCTAACCCGAGCAGCGTGAAGATCGCCAGCGCGACGATCAGGTGGGCGGCGTGCGTCGAGACCGTGTACCCGCCGGGAACGAGCCCGCCGAGGGTGACGGTGAGCGCGCCGACCGTGATCTGCAGCGGAAGGATCGCGACCGCGAGCGTCGCTGCCAGACGGGTTCGGCGATCTCGATCCCCGAACCACGTCCAGCCGGCGACGCCGATGATGAGGAACCCGGTGACCATCGCCCACACGCGGTGGAACCACTCGATGAAGTCCGGGTTGATCGTCATCTCGGGGATGAACTGGTCGGAGCAGAGCGGCCACTGGGCCTGACACGCCAGTCCCGAGCCGGTCGCCGCGGTGTAGACGCCGAGCGCGAACAACACCAGCGTCATCCCGGTCGTCGTCGCCGCGTATCGCCTGAAGGTCAGCCACGCGGGCCGAAGACTCATTGGCCGAGTTCGGGTGCGAGCGCACTTAGACCGTTCGACCGCTCCACGCGGGTGGGAAGTCAGTCACTCGGCTCTCGGCGGCGACACTTATAAACAGACGTGGGGTGGCGCGTGCCGGCGAGCGGGCCATCGACCCGCGAGCCGCACGCGCGAGGGAGTCGGTCGCCCGAGCGAAGCGACGGGCGACCGACGAGGCTGGGGAGGTGTGAGGTGTGGTTGCGGTGGGGGTGGGACCCAAAGGGGCAGCCGCGAGGACGGCGCAGGTGACGTAAGGACCGCAAGGAGCGAACGCAGTGAGCGACTGAGGGCCGCAGCGAGCGTGCGCCGTCCTCGCGGCTGGGGCTTTGGAAGTGTTCGTCACTGATCCGCTGTCAACCACTTATAAGCGAGCGGCTGGGGCTTTGGAAGAATTCACTGTCGGTCCACGATCAACTAGTTATAAATGATCGACCGGAACACCAACGACGCTCGTCACCGACCCGCCGACGGCGACGATTACTTATAAATGGACGATCGACGCTCCGAAAACGTCGCACACATCACAAACAGCGACGACGAACGCTCCTCACCCCGACAGTTCCCGCTTCGCTCGCCTCGCTCGCTCCGACATTTCCTCGTTGCCCTCGACGTCGGAGAGGGTCTCGACCGCCTCCAGCTGCCGCACCGAGTTGTCGAGGAACGAGAGCACGTCGCCGGTGTACGCGTACACCATGTAGTCGTCGCTCATCACGTCCACGATCGCCTGCGGGCCGAGTCCCTCAGCCCGAAGCTCCAACACGTATCGCATGAACTTCTCCTCCGCGCAGCCGCAGTAGGGGTTCGCCTGACAGTCGCAGTCGAGGAAGTCCTCCGCGAAGTCCAAGATTCGGTCCTGCGTCGTCGAGTCGAGCTTCGAGAGCCCGTCGCCGGTAAACAGCATGTCGAGGGTCGCGCCGGCGAAGGCCCCTTTCGGGATGTTCGTCTCCAGTTGGGAGGCGAGTTGCCGGTGGTTCTTCACGTAGATCTTGTCGGTGAACGCCACGGTTGCCCGCAGATACGCCGGCTGGGAGTAAAAGCGGCGTGGTCGTCGGGGCGGTCGACGCGTCGGTTAGCGATCTCGACTACCAGACGACACCACACCACACGCCCGTCCGGGAGTCGTAACGGTTATTTATCAAAGCGAGATAGATATCGACGCGTGTCCGGGTTAGGGTAGTGGACTATCCTTCAGCCTTGTGGAGGCTGAGACGCGGGTTCGATTCTCGCACCCGGACCTTTTCCGCGACGACCGACGACCAAAGAGCGGCGCGAGAACGACGCTTTTGGCGCAGTAGCACGACTACAGTTCGATCTCTTCCCCGTCTTCCGGGACCAGCACGTCCTCTGTCTCCGACCGTAACTCCTCGCGCGAGAGCAGACAGTGGTTGATCGCCTCCATGTGGACCACGGCGATCGCGGCGTCGGTGGCCTCGCGGACGGCGGCGACGTCGTCGACGCCCATGGTGATCGGCTCCCCCTCGTTGAACCGCGCCGCGCCGCCGTTGAGGACGACCGCGTCGGGCTCGAACCGGGCCAGTGTCTCCGCGACCGGCTCGTACCAGACCGTGTCGCCGGCGAGGTACAGCGTCTCGTCGCCTTCGAGGACGAACCCGGAGACCGGTCCCATCCGCTCGGCCCGTTCCCCGTGGCCGTGACGGCCGGGCGTCCGGTGGAGGGTGACCCCCGCGAACGACGCCGCGTCCTCGACGGGCCGCACGTCGGTGAACCCCTCGTCGACGAACGCGTCGGCCTCGGTGGGCTGGCAAAACAGCGGGACGTCCGGATCCAACTCCGCCTTCGCCGCGTCGTCGAAGTGATCGGGGTGGCGGTGGGTAACGATCACCGCGTCGTGCGACCTGTCGACGTCTGGCATCGGCACGAGGGGGTTCGCGCGGTCGTTCGGTGTGTCATCGATCGGCGGCAACGCGCCCTGCGGCGCGAACAGCGGATCGACGAGGAAAGTCGTCTCGCCCACGGTCGCGAGGACCGTGGCGTTGCGGACGAGGGTGAGACTGGCGTCGGCGTTCGTGGACATACAGTCTCGTTCACCGAGCAGGAGGTTGTGACTTGCGCCGAAACCGGCGCCACCATCCTCATACGTCAGACTACGGTTGTCCCGGTCAGCGTCATCGATCCGGCGGCGCGGCCGAACCCGTCGATTCGACGGACTCCGCTGGCTGGTCGTCGGCCGCGTTGCCCTCGGCTCTCAAGAGCTCGACGACGAAGACGGCGCCGCGCGGCTCGTTGTCCTCGACCCACACGTCGCCTCCGAACTGCCGGGTCAGGACGGACACGAGGTAGAGTCCGATCCCGGAGCCGGCGCTGTCGAGACCCTTCTCGCCTTTGCCGAATATCTCGTCTTTCTCCGCGTCGGGAACGCCGGGCCCGTTATCGGCGACCCGGACGCGGATCCGATCGTCGGTCTCCTCGCAGGTGACCGTCACCTCCGGGGCGTCGGTGTCGTTGTGCTGGACAGCGTTGTTCAGGAGGTTCCGGAACACCGACGCGAGCATCTCGTTCGCGAGCACGGTATCCCGGGGCGGGTCCGCGGGCACGCGGAACGTCGCATTCGGGAAGGAGTCCCGCGCGGCCTGTATCTCGGTCGTCAACACGTCCCCCAGATCGGTCGGCTTCGCTTCGAGCACAGCGTCTCCGGTGAGCGAATCGACGAAGTCACGGGCCGTCTCGGTGAGCTCGATGACGTGCGTGGACTTCCGGAGCACGCGGTCGAGCGCATCCTGTCCCTCCTTGTCGACGTGGTCGCGGAGGGTCTCGCTCCAGCCGTGGATCACGGCCATGTCGTTGCGGATGTCGTGGCGGACCACCCGGTTCAGCGCCTCCAGCTGTTCGGTCCGCTCCTCTAGCTGGATCCGGTACCGCTCCCGATCGGTGACGTCATCGATCGTGAGCAGCTCGCCAAATGTCACGCCGCCGGTGGTGAATTCGTTTCGGGAGATGTGGAAGAACCGGGGGCTCCGGGTCGGCTCCTGCGTCTGGATCGACGCGTCGTCCTCGTCCAGCGTCACACCCTCCACCGCGATAACTCCGTCTGCATCACTGCCGACGGCGAGTCGCGGGAGCACGGCGTCGAGGGGCTCGCCGATCGCTCCGTGGAGCGACGGGAACAGCAGGCGCGCGGCCCGGTTGTAATCGCGGATTCGCCTGGACTTATCGAGGAAAATCGTCGCGTCGTTGCTCTCGGCCGCGAACCGGATCGCCTCGAATCGCCGGAGGTAGACGAACAGCGTACCGACGGCGAAAAGCGACACACCGGGCGGCTCGTACATCAACGGGAGGAGCCACGACAGCTCTCCGCCGAAGACGGTCGCGACCGTCGGAATCGCCGTGATGGAGATCAGCGCGACGAGCGGTCGACTGTCGGCGCCGGCGTAGTAGAACTGTTCGATCAACATGAAGAAGCCGACCGCGATGATGGCGTACGAGAGCCCGAGGACCGCCCAGTAGAGCAGCTCGTGCCGGATCGCGAGGTGCGGAAACGGCTCGGTGACCCACGCCGTCGTGAAGTAGAGCTCGTGGAGCGGGTTGGTGACCTTCAGCAGACTTATCGCCGCGAACACGCCGACGACAAGCCACCTGTAGGGTGCGTGACGCGGGGAGCGGCCGGTGTAAGCGGCACAGAAGTAGAGCCACGCGCCGACCGCGAGCAGCGCGAAGACGAATCCGACGATGTAAAACGCCAGTTTGAGCGACTCGCCCGGCGCGACGAGGTACCCGACGTACCCACTCGACCAGACGGCGACCGTGAGGAGGAGGCCAACCAGCCCTTCGCGGGTTTCGGGGTGTCCGACGTCCATAGCACGAGGGACGGCCGCGAAGCATGCGAGCGCCGAGAGCGCGAAGACGGAAACGTGCGCGAGAAAGACGGTATCCATCGTACAACGGCTATACCGTCCACGCCACAACCGATAACGGTTCGGATGTCTCTCCGACGGCTGGGGTCGCGAGGGCGCCGATCGCACCCGCCGCGGCCCGGCTCAGCCGAAGATGCGCAACAGTCCCAGCGTCCACCGACTCACCTCGGAGCAGACGAAGAGGGCGCCCTCAGTGCGGGAGAGCCGCCGTCCGGACCACAGCGCGACGACCATGACGACCGTGACGACTGTCAGCCAGAGGACCGTCTCGATTGCCGCGCCGCCGACCGCGAGCGGCCGGAGGAAGGCCGCGATCCCCATAATTCCGAGCACGTTGAACACGTTGCTCCCGACGACGTTTCCCACGGACATCCCGACGTGACCCCGTCGCATCGCGACGAGAGACACGGCGAGTTCCGGCGTCGACGTCCCCGCCGCGACGATCGTCCCGCCGATCGCCCAGTCCGAGACCCCGGCCGATCGCGCGAGCGTTGACGCCGCCTCGACCATGAAGTGCCCGCTGACCAAGACGAGGGCCAGCCCTCCGACGAGCAGCAGCGCGTCGCGGCCGCGCTCCGAGAGACCGTCCGGAATCGCTCCCGTGACCCGCGAGTCCGCGTACTCGGTGTCGATCGAGCGCGCCGTGCGCTCATCGCGGACGAGGTAGGCGGTGTACGCGACGAACAGCCCCGCGAGGAGGGCGCCCTCGACGCCGGTCACCGTCCGATCGAAGAGAGCGGCGGCACCGACGAGCGTCGAGAGCACCAGCGCGGCGCCGTCGCGGTGGACCAGCGACCGCTCGACGGGAATGACCCGCAGCAGCGACACCGCGCCGAGGATGAACGCGAGGTTGTAGGCGTTAGAGCCGATGATGTTGCCGACGCCGATCTCGCCGAGCCCCGCAAGCGCCGCGTCGACCGTCACGACGAGCTCGGGCGTCGAGGTCCCCATCGCGACGATCGTCAGTCCGATCGTGAGCTCGCCGACGCCGAACCGCCGCGCCACTCGAACGGTCGCGTCGACGAGCGCGCGAGCGCCGATCCACAGCCCGAGGACGGCGATGACGACGACCCCGACCTGAACGATCGCCGTTCCCGAGGTCATACGATCACGCTTCTCGGAAGGCGACAATAAAAGCGATCCGGACTGACGGGTCGATTGCTCGGTCCGCGCGCTCGCCGGCGAACGATACGTTGATACGTCGACCGCCGGTACTCGATGAGACGATGGACGACCGGACGCGCGAGTACCTCAAGGGTCGGTTCGGCGACTACTACCGCCGGGCCTCGCCGGCGCTCCCGCCGGACGCGAACCTCCGCGAGTGGGGCCACATCCCGTGGACCCCCGGGTCGGGCACGACGATGCTCCGGCATCAGTCGCTGTACGATCTGGGCGACGTGGACACGTTCTTCGCGGACAACGCGCCCCGTCACGCGTACTTCTCGGCCGCCCGCTACGACGATCCCGGCGCGTCGACGATGTCGCAGAAGGGGTGGCGCTCCGCCGACCTCGTCTTCGACCTCGACGCCGACCACCTCCCTGGCGTCGACCCGGACGCAACCTCCTACCCCGAGATGCTCGCCGAGTGCAAGCAGGCGCTCCTGCGACTCCTCGACTTCCTCGAAGATGACTTCTCGTTCGACGACCTCACCGTCGTCTTCTCCGGCGGACGCGGGTACCACGTCCACGTTCGCGACGAGAGCGTGCGAGAGCTGGACAGCGAGGCGCGCCGCGAGGTCGTCGACTACGTCCGCGCGATCGACCTCGACACAGAGGGCCTGATCCGGACGGTCTCCGAGCGCGGCACGACCAAGCGCGTCCTCCGCACCGAGGGCGGCTGGGGCGCGCGAGTCCACGAGGCCCTGATCGAGTACGCCGACGACCTCCGCGAGATGGACGCCGAGGACGCCCGCGAGCGACTGATGGAACTCGACGGGATCGGCGAGGGACGTGCGGAGACGATCCTCGGGGCCTTCGACCGCAACCCCACCGCGGTCCGCGAGGGCAACGTAGAGGCCGGGGGCCCCGGCGTTCGCCGCCTCGTCTCCGCGCTCGCTGCGCGCGTGACCGCGACCGACACCGCACCGATCGACGAGCCAGTCACCACCGACACGCGGCGGCTCATCCGACTTCCAAGGACGCTTCACGGCGGATCTGGACTCGTCGTCACGCCGATCGATCGCGACGATCTGGACGCCTTCGATCCGCTCCGGGACGCCGTTCCCGACCGGTTCGTCGGCCGCGAGATCCGGATCGAGACCGATGTCGATCGGACGGTAGAATTAAACGGTGAGCGCGTTAGAGTTGAACCCGGTAGAAACACCGTGCCCGAGTTCGCGGGGGTCTTCCTGATGGCCCGCGGCGAGGCGCGGAAAGCCCCCGAACGATGAAACTCGACGAGCTCAGATCGGCCCAAGCGAAGGAACGCCGCAAGGACAGCCTCCAGCACCTGCGGGACTCCTTTTACGACGACGTGGCCGCCTACGTCGCCGACCTGCGCGCGGCCCGCGACCGCCGCGCCGAGCAGGTCGCAAAGCCGTTCTCCGACGACGACGTGCGGCGGATGTCGGACGAGGTCGAGACCGCCGAGGAGGTTGCGGAGGCGCTGTACGAGCGTCGCGTCGGCAAGGTCGTCAAGCTCGCGTCGTTCGCGGCGGCGGACATGCCGGTCGACGCCGACGGCATGACCACGGAGGAACGACAGCTGTTCGACGACCTCGTCGACCGGATCAGCGAGAACAAGTCCCGCGTGCTCGACGTGCTCGCCGGCGAGGCACCTCCGGCGTCGACTGACGCCGTACCGACGGACGACGCGACACCGCTGGGAGATGCGACGAACGCGCCCCCGTCGACGGACGAGAGCGCCACCGCAGACTCGGCCCCGCCCGCGCCGGATCCCGAGCCCCCGGCCGAAACGCCGTCTGGCGAAGACGACGAAGCCCCCGGGACCGGGGAGAGCGCCGACGCGCTCGCGGGCGCCATGGGCAGTTCGGACGACGAGGTGGCCGACGCCCTCGACGCCACGACCGATGTCACGACTGACGGCGAGTCACGGGCGACCGACGGTTCGCCAGCAGACGGTAACGCAACCGCTGACGACGCGTCCGCTGGCGACGGTCCGACACCGGTTCCGCCGGAGCCCGCCCCGCCGGGAACACCGGGCACGGACGCGAGCGACGACCCAGCCGAGAGCGACGACGAAGCGACCGCAGACACTGCAGACGCCGCCGACTCCTCCGACCGCGCCACGGTCAGGATCACCCGCGACGTGGGGGCGATATTCGGAGTCGACGAGCGGGAGTACGACCTCGCAAACGAGGATGTCGTGACCCTTCCCGCCGAGAACGCGGACCCGCTGGTTCAGCGGGACGCCGCGGAACGGCTCGACTGAGCCCGTCTCCCGAAGCTCGCCGGCGCTGACGGCGCGTGCGACGCGTTCGCCGGCGCGTATTGCCGACATCGGGACCGACGAACACTAACGCCGCGGGCAAGTAGCTCCCAGCGATGGAGGTCGAGTTTCTCGGCGGTGCCCGTGAGGTGGGTCGGAGCGCAGTCCTCGTCGACGACGCGCTCCTCATCGACTACGGCCTGCTGACCGCGGACCCGCCGCAGTACCCCCTCCGCGACCCCGAACCCGACGCGGTGGTGGTCTCGCACGGCCACCTTGACCACGTCGGCGCGGTGCCGGCTCTCTTAAAAGGGGACCGACGCCCCACAATCCACTGGACGCCGCCGACCGCAGCGATCGCGCGAGTGCTGGCGCGCGACACCCTGAAGCTCCACGGCAACAGCCCTCTCTGCCCCTTCTCGGAGGAGCACGTCGCGCGACTCGGCGAGGTCGAGGAGCGCCACACCTACGCGGAGCCGTTCGTCGTCGAGGCGGGCGGGACCGCGTACGAGGTCACGCTGTTCAACGCCGGCCACATCCCCGGATCGGCGCACGTACTCGTGGATGACGGTAATACCCGTCTCCTCTACACCGGCGACTTCCACACCGACGACCAGCGACTGGTGTCGGGCACGACCGATCGGCCCGACGCGGACGTGGTGATCTGCGAGTCGACCTACGCTGACGTGACCCACGAGGACCGCCGCGTCGTCGAGGACCGATGGGTCGAGCGCGTGCGGACGACGCTCTGGGAGGGCGGCACCGTGGTCGCGCCCGCGTTCGCGATCGGGCGGACCCAGGAGCTCATGCTCGTCGCCGAGGCCAACGACCTGACCCCCTACGTCGACGGAATGGGCGTCGAGGTGACGCGGCTGGTCCGCCGGCATCCCGAGTTCCTGCGCGATCCGGAGGCGCTCCGCCGGGCGACGGGCGCCGCGCGCTTCGTGACCGGTCGCGACGGCCAGCGCAAACGGATCGCCGGCGACAACGCGCTGATAATCACTACCTCCGGAATGCTCGCCGGCGGTCCGGTCCACTCGTACCTCCCGGAGATTCGGTCGAATCCGACGAACACGGTGACGCTGACAGGGTATCAGGTCGAGGGGACGCCCGGCCGAGAGCTGCAGGAGCGCGGCCGGCTGGCGATAAACGGGACGGTGCGTCCCGTCAGCGCTCGAGTGGAGTCGTTCGACTTCTCAGCGCACGCCGACCGCGGGGGGTTGGAGGCGTTCTTGGAGTCCTACCGGGGGTCGCGGGTGCTCGTGAATCACGGTGATCGCTGTGAGGCGTTCGCGGCGGACTTACGCGGGGACGGGTTCGACGCGAGCGCGCCCGAACTGGGAGAGCGGGTGGAGCTGTAGACTGCGTCAGACGACCGCATCACACGCGAGATCAACGGTCTCGGTCGGCAGCCGGCGGAGCGGGATCGGGTCATCGATTTTGCGGGTCGCGATCGCCTCCCCGTTGGGTACTGGGGAGTCCGCCTGTGGCAGATCGGCCGTTGGGCGAGCGATCGGATTTAAGAGGAAAAGGATCGACGGCGTCCGCCGAACAGGCGGGGATCGGCCCTACGCTCCGCCGTCGGTGTACGCCCGGTCGTCGAGCACGCGCTCCGCGGTCTCGTTCGCCTCAGCCGGCGTCGGCCGGTCACCCCCGACGACCTCGTCGGCCAGTTTGCCGGCGAGCGCGTATACGGCACTCCCGTCGGCGTGGTCGGCGACGCGCTCGAAGGTGGGGCGGTAGCCGGCGGCCGTGCGCTGTCCGGTCTCGTCGAGCGAGGCGTCGATAGCGTATTCAAGCTGGCGGACCGCTTCCTCTGGGTGCATACACGCTCATCTGTCGCGATCCCACTTAAATGTACTCGGATTCGGAATTGAGTTAATTATTCGGACCCCGGCGCTCTCGGGATCGACGTTTATACGCGTTCGGCGTTCGGAGCGTGCCTATGGCTGACACAGACGAGCGCGCCGCCGTCGCCGAGCGCGCGGCGCGGGCCGGCGCGCGGGTTGCGAACGATCGCTTCCGGAGCGACATCGACGTCGAGACCAAAGGCGAGGACGACGTGGTGACGGAGGCGGACCGTGCGGCCCAGCGCACCGTGATCGAGTCGATCCGCGAGACGTTCCCGGACGACGCGATCGTGGGCGAAGAGGAGGACGAGCGCAAGACGGTCCCCGAGACGGGCGCCGCGTGGGTGATCGACCCGATCGACGGCACCAGCAACTACGTCCGAGACATCCGCGTCTGGGGGACCGCGGTCGCGGCCGTCGTCGACGGCGAACCGGTCGCCGCGGCCACCGTCGCGCCCGCGTTGGGCGACGTGTACACCGCCGACACGGACGGCGCGTACCGCAACGGAGAGTCGATGTGCGTCAGTGACGTGTCTAATCCACGGCGGGCCACGGTGGACCCGACGCTGTGGTGGGACTTCGACTCCCGTGACGAGTACGCCGCCGCCTGCGAGGCGATCGTTCGGCGATTCAGCGACCTGCGCCGGTTCGGCGCCGCACAGATCGTGTTGCCGACGGTCGCCGCGGGCGGACTGGAGGGGACCATCTCGAACCTGCGGGCGAACCCGTGGGACTCCGTCGCCGGCGTGTTCATGGTTCGGCAGGCCGGGGGGAAAGCGACGGATATCGAGGGGAACCGCTGGCGACACGACTCAACCGGGCTCGTCGTCTCGAACGGGAATCTCCACGACGAAGTGCTCGACGCGGCGCGCGCGATCGAGGGACTCGACTGAGGGGACGACTTCACTGCGAGGAATCGGAAGCGACGCTCACGCAGACGGCGGCGTGCCGCGCTCGCGCCGCACCGCGAGGGCGCCGTGGTAGAGGATGGTCGCGCAGACGAACAGCGCGGAGCCGACGAGCAGGACGAAGCTGATCTGGTCGAGCACGGGCATCGAGAGCCACGCTGCCGCTTCGCCGAGCGCGACGGCGATGCTCGCGATGAGCAGCATGATCCCGAAGTAGATGGTCACATCGTCCTCGTTCACATATGCAGTCGCCCCGGAGCCGATCCGGGCACCGAGCGCGCTCCCCAGCAACAGCGCAGTGACGATCCCCAGATCGATTACGCCGGCACGCCCGTAAGTGAACGCCCCGACGCCCCCGGAGAGTAGCCCGGTGAACAGGCTCGTCCCGACCGCGGCCGCGAGCGAGGTGCCGATCACGTAATAGATCGCGGGCATCCGGACGAACCCGCCGCCGACGCCGAGGAACCCGGAAATCACTCCCACGCCGGCGCTGACGCCGGAGATTGTCCACAACGGGGCTTTCTGTCCGTCCGCCAGCGTCATCATCGGCGGGATGTTGTACGACTGGACTTTCTGGGCGATCGCGGGGATATCGTCGTCTCCGTTCGACCCTCCGCTCTCATCGCTTGCGTCGCCGTCGCCGGCTTCGTCGTCGCCCTCATCGTCGCCGTTCAACGCGCTCCGCGTGAAGAGGAGGCCGATGGCCGCGAGCACGAAGATGTACGCGATCCCGACGACCGCCTCCGCGATACCGAGCGCCTCCAGCCCGAACACCAGCCGGCTGCCGCCCTCGATCCCGAGAGCGATCCCGACGAACATCAGCGCGCCGAGCCGGTAGTCTACCTGCCCGGTGTCGTGGTGTTTCAGCGTCGCAATCACGGCGGTCCCGAACACGAACGTCATCGAACTCCCGATCGCGACCGGGGCAGGGTATCCGAGGATGAGCAGCGCGGGGGTCACGAGGAACGATCCGCCCATCCCGAAGAACCCGAAGAACACCCCGACCATGAAGCCGAAGACGACGAAGAGCGCGAAGAGACCAGGAGTCAGTCCGAGTAGCCCGAACATCTATCTCCGGGCGATCTGTCTGAAGATGACCGGACCGAGCCGGTCTTCGAGGACCCCGTATCCCGCATACAACAGCCCGGCTTCGAGGACTACCAGGCCGAGCACGGCGAGCGCTGCCACCGTGGGCGACGCACCGGGCAGAAGCTCTGTCCCGGTCATCGCTTCCCCTCCGTGCTCGACGGGCTCGCGCTCGACGACTCCCGCAGTCCGATTTCGGTCATATACCTGTCCGTAGCAGTCGGTGGGATATAACAGCTTTGGGCGTAGTACACAATACTATATCTGCATGAGGAACGCGGCACTACCTATAACTTCTGTATAGGTTATCTTGTTCTGTGGCTGGACCCCGCCGGTGAGTAACAAACCACCAGATGATGAAGGTAGATCAGTGTAAACGAACCACAGACATGGTGTGAGCCAGCGAGGATCGATTGATCCGAGATCGCCGTCGCTGGCGATCGGCCAAGTGGTTGTGAGGAACATTGACTATTCTACTGCGTCTGGTTGTTGTCGTCGCTACTGCTTCGGATCGTCGTCGTGGTACCGGTCCGGGAGGAACGGCAACAGGGCGTCCGGAGCGTAGGGGGTGATCCAGGCCGCAAGCTCCGCGAGATGGCGCCGGGTCATCGTGTACACGGCGGCGACGACGAGCGTGCCGAGCACGACCTGCTGAAACAGGCCGTTGAGCAGGTAGAGGAGGGGAAGCGACAGCCCGATCGACAGCGCGAGGTCCTCGACTGCGCCGTCGTACCGCACGAGCTGTCGCGGGGCGATCCAGGTCCCGCGGTAGTGGTCGTACACGGCGCGGTCGGAGTTCCCCTCCCACGGCCGCAGCTCCAGTCCGCCGCCGTACATGTCGGCGACGCTGTGGACGGCCGCGCCGAGAAGGAACAGGGCGGCGCCGACGGTCGCCGCCGACGGTACCGCCAGGGCCGCGAAGAGAGCGAGCGCCGCGAACGCGCTGTAGTACACAGGGAAGTGGAGGGTCTTGCGGTGGCCGACGTACATATCCAGATCCGGGAAGAGCCCGCCGAGGAACCCGGCAACGAATCCGATCGGAGCTAGTTCCGGGGCCACGCGCACCAGCGGCGCGGCGAGCAGCATCCCGCCGAGCACGTGGGTTGGGAGCATCATTATGGCCCAACCGAAGCGACAGAACCCTATTAACGTATCGGCAGGGTGGCAGTTCGAAGCACGCTACTCGTGACCACGACGGGAGGTCGACAGGAGCGATCGACGACGGCGCGCTTATACCGGTGGAACCCGGTGACGGCGTATGCTCATGACGCCGGGACCCACCGCGGTCCCCGCCTCTGTCCGCGACACGATGAGCCGCGAACTCATAAACCCCGACGTGGACCCCGCATTCCACGGGATCTACAACCGATTGACCGACCGGCTGGCGACGGTGTACGGAGTCGATTCGGACGGTGACACTGGGGGTGATTCCGCGGCGTCGACACGCGACATCGTCGTCCCCGGCGGCGAGGGAATCCTGGGACTCGAGGCCGCGATCGCCTCGCTGGTCGAGCCCGGGACCGAGGTGCTGTGTCTCTCGAATGGCCTCTACGGCGACGGTTTCGCCGACTTCGTCGCGGACTACGGCGGCGAGGCGACGTTGGTTTCGGCAGACTACGACGACTCCCTCCCGCTCGCGGAGTTGGAGTCGGTCCTCGCGGACGACGACCGCGAGTTCGACCTCGCGACGATGGTTCACTGCGAAACGCCGACAGGGACGCTCAACGACCTCGGGCCCGCGCTCGACCTCCTCGATGAGGCCGACGAGGAGATCCTCACCGTCGTCGACGCCGTCTCGTCGCTCGGCGGCGTCCGGGTGCCGACAGGACGGATCGACGTCTGTCTCGGCGCCTCTCAGAAGTGCTTCAGCGCGCCGCCGGGGCTCACTACCGCCGCGATCAGCGACCGCGCGTGGGCGGCGATGGAGGAGCGGGACCCGCATTCGCTGTACACAAATTTCCTCCCGTGGCGAGACACTGCAGAGGGGTTCCCGTACACCCACCTTACGACCGAGGTCGTGGCGCTCGACGCGGCGCTCGGGCTGCTCGTAGAGGAGGGACTCGATGCGGTTCGGGAGCGACACCGGGCGGCCGCGACGCGGTGTCGCGAGCGCGGCGCGGAACTGGGGCTGGAGCCGTACCCGGCCCCGGAGCGAAGCTCGCCGACGGTGACCGCGTTTCACGTGCCCGGACGGGCCGAGGAGCTGCAGCGTCGGCTCCGCGAGGAGCGCGACGTGCTCGTCGCGACCGGGCTCGGAGAGCTGGCGGACGACATCCTGCGGATCGGTCACATGGGACACAACGCACGGATCAGTCGGGTCGACGAGGCGATGGACGCACTGGGCGACGTATTATAACGGCAAAACCCCGTCGTCGCCGTCGTCGGTTCCGTTCTCCGTCCCGTCATCGGTTCCGTTTTCGGTGGTGTTGCCGTCGTCCGTTTCGTTTCCGCCGTCGGTCGTGTTGCCGCCGTTGGTTGTTCCGTCCGAAGTCTCGCCGCCGTCGTCTCCGTCACCGCCGTCGTCTGACCCGTCCTCCGACGACTCGCTGGCGTTTCGCACGTCGTTACCCTCGTCGAAGATGTCCGTCTCGATCGTCTCCTCGTAGGTGAGCGCATCCAGCGGAATGGTGGCCTCCTCGCCGGTCGGGAACTCGATCACGGCGTAAAACTCGATCCGGAGTCCGGTCACCTGGTGCCCGCGGACCTCTTCGTCGAGGTGGGTGACCCACCAGTCGTCGAGGTGTCGGTTCTGGAGCGCCGTCGTGAACTCGACCGTCTCGGTGCTGTACGAGGGGATGCTGTATCCCTCATCGGTCTGGCCCGACCCCATCTCCACCCCGTTCATCGTGATGTCGTAGCCGATCTCCGTCACCACGTAGGGCTCGATGTTCGGGTTGTACACCGTAAACGCCATCTCGATCGGCGTCTCCGACTCGCTGACGCTCCCCCACTCGCCCCGCGTTTCGTTGACGTAGAGGACGGGATCGCTCGTCAGCGGGCTGTCGGCGTTCACCGGTCGCGTCTCGTCGGAGTTGAAGGCGCCGAGCAGATCCGTCTGGATCTCGCGGCTCCGCGAGAAGTCCACGCTCCGTCCGAGCCGGCCCGAGGTCGCGGTCGCATCGATGTCGAGAGTCGTGCGCTCGCCGTTGCGGACGTGGCTCACCCACCACGGCGGAATCTCCTCGTTCCGCAGCTGCGTTTCGAGTCCCAGCGTGGAGTTCCCGGTGCCGACGCGCACACCCTCCCGGCCGCCCTGCGCCATCTGGATATCGTTCATCGAGACCGTGTAGTTCACCGAGACGTCGTCGAGCCCGATCCCGCGGGGTTCGGGTTCGAAACGACCAGATCCGTTTCGATCGCCGTGGTCTCGTTGGTCACGTCGCCGAAGGTGTTGTCGATGGCGGCGACGCTCGGCACGCCGAGTGCCCCGGCGGCGAAGCCCCCGCCGATGGCCCCACCGAGGACGAGCACCGCGAGGAGCGCGACCCTGATCTTCGAGCCGACGAGCGCTGAGACGGCGTCTCTCGGATTCATACTTGCTCAACCCTACGGACTCGTAAAATCGTACCGTATCGACACCGAGTCGGTCGCACTCCCCTCGGATCCGTCACAGATCCCGCGGCTCGGACACGGCGACCTACAGCACGTCGCCGATCCGCACCGGCTCGCCGTCGAGGGCGGGCTCTTTGGCCACGATCTGTAACACTTCGTGGTCGGTGACGTCGCGGTACCCCTTGCCCGTCGCCTCCTCGATCAGGTCTTTTTCAAGTTCGAACTCGGTGCCCTCGTAGACGACGTCGACGCCGTCGTCGGTGAACGTCAGATCGGTACTCATGGGGCTGGGTAGGCCGCGACCGGGTAAAAGGGGCGTGACACGGCGGCGATCTACCGGAAAAACTGCGCTTCCGCGTTCAACGACAGATGACTTACTCGTCGTCTTCGTCGTCTTTCATCTCCGAGAGGCGCCCGACGAGGTCGTCGGTCGACGCGCCGCCCTCGATGGTGACCTCGCCGTCGTGGTCGTTTTCGTGGACATTCACGGCGTTGTCGTCATCGGTGTCTACGTCCTGGTCTTTCTGCTCGCTCTCGTCGTACGATCCAAATCCCATGTATAACCCTTCAGCGCCGGCCTCAAAAGGGTAGTGACACCGCGACGGTTCGGCAACGGGTCGCACACTCGATGGCGCTGGCGGTACGAGCGCGACGACAACGAAGCGCTCGCGTCCGTCCGACGAGCGTCGGACGACCCCACACGGTTTATACGGACGGAGAGAGTTCTCTCGGTGTGTCGCTGAGGGGAGGCGGTCCGATAGAGGAGCTCGCCGTCCCATCCGGGACGACCGTCGAGGAGCACGACCTCGTCACCGACGGCGACGTGCTCGTCGGCAGCCAGTCGACCGTGGAGTTCGGGCTCCGCGGGCGCAACGTCGCGCTCGGCGAGCGTGTGAGCGTCGAAAACGACATCGAGGCCGAGGGCGACTGCCGGCTCGACACGTGGTGTTCCGTCGACGGCAACGTCCTCGTCGGCGAGGACGCGTACCTCGGCGAGCGGGTGACCGTCACCGGTCGACTGATGGTCTCCGGCGACCTCGACATCGGCGACGACGTGACGATCGAGGAGGGGTTCGAGGCGAACGGGTGGATCGTCATCCGCAACCCCGTCCCCACCCTCGTCTTCTACTTCATCGTCCTCTCTCAGCTCCTGCGGCTCGGCGAGACCGACGCGGCCGACAACCTGGCGGAGGCGCTCGCCGACGGCGAAGACGTGCGTGACCCCCTGCTGGTCCCGCGTAGCGCCGAGATTTCCGACGACGCGTGGCGCGTTTCGACGCCCGCGAGCGTCGGCGACGACTGTCGGCTCCACGGCAACCTCCGCGCGGAGTCGATCCGCGTCGGCGAGCGCAACGAGGTGTTCGGCTCCCTGCGCGCCCGAGAGGGGATCACAGTCGGCGCGGACACGACGATCCACGGCGACGTCACTACTCGCGGCGGAACCGTCACGGTCGAAGCCGGCGCCCGCGTGCTCGGCGACGTCTCCGCCGGCGATCTCGTCGTTCACGACGGCGCCGAGATCGACGGCACCCTCCGCGCTCGCGGCGAGATGAAACTCGTTCAAGAAACCGGCGATGGCGACGAAGGTGAGGGCGAGACTGAGAGCGATGATGCCGGCGAAGACGAGGGCGATGCCGACGAGATCGGCGAGACAGACGCCGACGAACTATCCGACGAGGACGGGACGTCCGACGGCGACGACTCCGCGGACGGCGAGGAGTCGGACTCCGACGAGTCCGGCGTCGAAGAATCAGACTCCGGAGGGTCAGATGTCGAGAGCCCCGACACCGAGGAACCAGACGTGGACGCGGAAGCGACGTAGCCGGAGACGTTTATAAGCGGATATTTATAAGTGGATGCCGACCGAGACTACCGCTCAACAGTTTCGCCGACGAACACGTCCTCGTGGAGCGTCTCGGTGACGGTGTCTGCGAGGGTCCGGAGGTTCTTCGTGTCCTCGCGGTTGTACGAGACCAAGGTATCGAGCGCGTCGTCGTCGCCGCGTTCGTACTCGCGCCAGAGCCGGACGGCGTCCCGGCCCGAGAGGTCCGGGCGGTCGCGCTCGATCCCGATTTCCTTCTCGATCGGCTTCAGCCCTCCAGAGAGTCCGATCCGCTTGCAGGGGTACATGAGATCGAGGTGGGCGTGTCGATCTCGATGTCGAAGGCGGTCTCGAGGAAGGGAACATCGAACCGGGCGCCGTTGAACGTCGCGAGCAGGCTGGCGTCGGCGAACTGCTCGCGGAGCCGCTCCGCGGTGAGATCCTCGCCGGCGACGAGCGTGGTCGTCTCCCCGTCCCGGTGGAAGCTCACCGTCGTCACCCGATCGCGGTGTTCGTCGAGGCCGGTCGTCTCGATGTCGAAAAAGCAGGTCTCCTCGCGGAAGTTCTCGTAGAGCCGCCAGCGCTCCCCGCTGGGGAAGGTGCGGTCGAAGTAAGCGGAGTCGCCGTCGTCGAGGTGCGTCAGCGCCTCGGCGATGAACGACTCGATCCGGTCGGCAGTGGTCGAGCCGACGCCCGCGACGTCGACGGCGGGGTCGAACGACTCCCACGTGGTGACGCCCTCGCGCCAGATCCGACGCTCCGTCGTCTCGCCGACCCCTTCGACCGGGATGAAGCTGTTCTCGATGCGCATACCTGACCGCGGCGACGCGCGGGCAAAAACCCGACGGGAGGCGGCGGCGTGTCCCGCGGCCAATTCCGCCCGAGCGGCGTTTAAGTATCACTGGCCCCAACCGACCGTATCCATGTGCGGCCGCTACACCCTCTTTACTCCCGCTACCGACCTCGAAGCCCGATTCGACGCCGACTTCGCGGGCGTCGAGCCGAGGTACAACTGCGCGCCCGGGCAGGACCTCCCGGTGATCGCTGACGAGGACCCGACCGTCGCGACGCGGATGGAATGGGGACTGACCCCCTCGTGGGCCGACGAGTCGTTCGACCTGATCAACGCCCGCGCGGAGACGGTCAGCGAGAAGCGGAGTTTCGCCGACGCCTTCGAGCGGCGGCGGTGTCTCGTCCCCGCGGACGGGTTCTACGAGTGGGTCGATGGGGGCGGTCCCGACAGTGACGTGAACCGCGGCGGCGGCGGAACAACCCCCTACCGCGTCGCCTTCGAGGACGATCGACTGTTCGCGATGGCGGGGCTCTACGAGCGGTGGGAGCCGCCCGAACCGGAGACGACGCAGACGGGACTCGGAGCGTTCGGCGGCGGGGCGGGCGAGGACGACGATTCAGACGACGGCGGCGGACCCATAGAGACGTTCACAATCGTGACGACCGAGCCGAACGATCTCGTCGCCGACCTCCACCACCGGATGGCGGTGATCTTGGAACCGGACGAGGAGGCGACGTGGCTCCGCGGTGCCCCCGACGAGGCCGCCGCGCTACTGGACCCGTATCCGGCCGACGAGCTAACCGCGCACCCGGTGTCGACGCGGGTGAACTCTCCCGCCGTCGACGCGCCGGAGCTGATCGAACCGGTCGGCTGAAACACCCGCTATCTGACACAGTTGGCGTCTCCGACACAAGGTAGAGTTCAGCACAAGCAGCCCCAGAAGGAGCGATCAACTAGCTAACGCGATATCCAAGTACAGCATAATGATGACGCCCGCCATGAGTCCGAGCGTCGCTGTGCGTTCGTACCCACTCCTGTGGGTCTCAGGGATGATTTCGTCAGAGATGACGAACAACATCGCCCCAGCGGCGAACCCCATTGCGTATGGCAATAGCGGCTCGATTGTCGCCACGGCGACAGCCCCCAGCACCGCTAATGGGATCTCGACGGCTCCGGCCCGGATACCGGCGATTGCAGCGTACAGCCGACGGTCGAGGCCGGCGTTTACCGCTGCCACAGACACAGCCAATCCCTCAGGAATATTTTGGAGACCGATCGCAACCATCAACGACAGCGCGCTTCCGAGCTGTGCCGGATTTCCCCCGGCTGCGCCGAACCCGACACCAACGGCTAACCCTTCAGGGATGTTATGCAGCGTGATGGCTAAAATGAACAGGACGACGCCGGCCAACCGCTGGTCAGTGACTGGGAGCGTCTCCTTCGGTTTCGCTGCGTCCGTTCGACGAGCGCCAGTCAGAAGATAGTGTGCGTGGGGAACCAGTGCGTCCGCCCGATCGAGAAATAGTGCGCCGATCCCCACACCGATAAGCGTCGGAACCGGGTTCCCTCCAGAATACTCTTCGATACCAGGGATTATGAGGCTGGTAAAGGCTGCTGCGAGCATTACACCGGCCGCGAATCCAAGCAGACCATTGAGGGCCCGTTCAGACGGATCTCGCCAGACGAGAATGAGCGACGCACCGAAGAGATTCATTAGGGCAATGATGATACCCCCAGCGAGTGCCTGTATCACCGGGGATGTCCCGACGACTTGGATAAACATCTCCGTAAGCTCAAGCGTCATTGCTTGCCTTTGAATGATATAGTGCTTATAAGTATGCACATTGGTACAGCCCGAATTAGCAGTAGAGGTGAGACCACAACGTGCGCGTTCGAAGCAATCTTTTTGTTCCTGTTGTCTGAACAGGATTTAAATGCCCTCTGTCCTCCAAGTCGACCTTCCCGGCGGTCCAGCACTGCTCGTCGTCCGCTTCCTCGTTGCAGTGTGGCCGTCCCGGTGATGTTCGCGGCCCCCTCAGGGCGCAACCAGATCGACGACCGTCTCGTCGTCGACGACCACGTTGTACGCGCCCTCGTCGTCGTTCCAGAGCACGAGCCCGTTCTCGACGAAGACGACCGAGCCGTAGTCGGCGGTTCGAAGGTCGTCGTTGAGGACGGTCTCGCGTGTGCAGACGAGGTAGTGATCCACCGTCTGCGAGCCGTCACCGACGCGGTAGAGGGCGTTGTCGCCGTCGCTGAGGTCGTGACTCAGCTTCACGGCGAGGTAGTTCACACGGTCGGTGACGTGCTCCTCCGAGTCGGCCATGCGCGCACAGCGACCGTCGTTCGCCTGCACGTCCACCCGTCGTTTTCCGTCCGGGCGGAGAATCGCGTACGCAAACTGGACGTCGACGTTGACGAACTCGCCCGGCTCGTCAGTCGAGCCGCGCTCGGCGGTCTCGTCGAGCCGGCGCTGGAACGGCGGGATATCGAGGTCGTCGGCCACGTCGAATGACCACCCACCGTCCGAGGGGGTCGCGTCCGGCCAGAGCCGGAGCGTGGGCGAGTACGTCTCGACGCCGGTCTCGGGGGTCGCGACCGCGCGCTCCACCTCTCGGAGTCCCATGGCGGTGTTGCGGTCGGCGGGCGCGAACGCGACGACGCTCCCGTCGTCCGCGAGCCGCCCGAGCGCCGCCTCGACGACTGCGACCGGGTCGTCCAGCTCCGAGAGGACGTTCCCGAACACGACCAGATCGAACTCGTCGGGGTCGTTGTCACCGCTTTTTGCCCCGCCGTCGATCCCAAAGAAGGACTCCGCCGTCTCCTCGTGGATCGTCGGCCGGAAGTTCCGCCCCGTCTCGTCGAGCATCCGGTCGAGCACGTCGGCGGCTGCGCTCGGCTCGACGGCGTGGTAGTCGACGACGGCGTCATCGGGGAGGTAGTCGTGGAGTCCGAGCGCGGGACCGCCGACACCCGCACCCACGTCGAGGACGCGGAGGGTCCGGTCGAGCAGCCCGTTCTCGGTGAGGTCGTCGAGGACGTAGCCGATCGTCGCGTAGTAGGCGGGCAGGTGGTAGATCGCGTAGCCGAGCGCCGCGACCCGGTCGTACGCCACGTCGTTGCCGTAGAGGTAGTCGTCCTTCAGCCGACGCACCGCCTCGCGCAGTTTGTCTCCCGACTCCTCGCGGTGCCAGTTCGCGCCGAACTCGCGGACGAGCAGGTCTTCTAAGGCGAACGAGTAGTTCTCGGGCAGTGCCGTCGGCGCCCAGCCGGGCGCCGGGACGGGCTCCTCGGAAACGGGCTCGAAAGCGCCGTCCTCGCGCTCGCGGAGCCGGAGGTCGAACGCCTCCTCGCGGAGGGTCTCGCGGACGACCGCCGGGTGGGGGCTTCCCTCGATGTACTCCGCGATCTCCTCGGGGTCGATCGGTCTGACGTTGCGCAGGTAGTTGGCGTTGTTCCGGACGGCCTCTCTGTCTATCATGTTGGTTCTCGTCTCAGTCGCGGCGTCGTCGGTTGCGGTCGTGGTGTCGTCGGTCGCAGTCGTGGCGTCGTCGGTTGCGGTCGCGTCACTCGTGTCGCTCCCGTCCCTCGCGGTCGCCGCGGGCGCGCTCGTAGAGGGCCGCGAACGCCTCCGAGTCGGAATCGGCGATCTCGCGGGCCGCCGCGGCCACGTCGTCGGCACCGTCGAAGGCGCGCTGGATCTCGGCGTACACCTCGGGCGACCCCTCGGTAACGGTGTCGGCGACCTCGTCGAGCGCGGCCGAGACGGGAGTGTGGAACTCCTCGCGCACGTCGTCGCCCGCGAGCCGCCACGCGAGCACGGCCGCGTGTGCGCCGGCCTGCACCGTCTCCATCGCCTCGTCGTGTTCAGCGGGCGTCGTCTCGAACACCTCGTTGCCGCCGGCCTCGATCGCGGCGGTAATCTCCTCGACGACCGGGCCGCCCTCGTCGACGACCGCGGCGACGTTGCCGGGGACGCGCGGCGGCGCGAACAGCGGGTGGTAGCTCGCGCGCTCGCGGTCCGGCGCGTGTTCGCGCATCGCCGCGATCGCGTCGGTCATCTCTCCGGAGACGTCGAGGATCGCCCGCTCTGCGCGGGACGCGTATGCCTCGACGGCGGCTGGGACCGCCGACATCGGCACCGCGAGACACACCGCGTCGTGGGTGGTGTCGCTATCGACCGGGATCGCCTCTGCGTCACGTCCGGCGGCCGCGTCGTCAGCGACTGCGGGATCGCGGTCCGTGAACGCCACGGTCGCGTCGATCGGCGACTCGTCGGCCAACACGGTGTCGGCGATCCAGCGGCCGATCTCGCCCGCGCCCACCACGAGGATGTCCATCTGTCGTCCGTACGGAAGGGACGGGCGCCTTAAAAGGGCTCGACTCGGGCGGCCGCACCATCTCATGTCGGGTGGAGGGAGAGTCACTCCGAGGGCGACCGCCCAGTCCCGCCGCCGAGTCCGAGGAGACCGTCGCCCGGCGCGATCGATCTCACGGCCGGGAACAGCGCCAGCGCGATGGCGAGTTCGAGCCCGCCGACCGCGAGGAACGCGGGCGTGTAGCCGAACAGATCGGTGGCGCTCCCGCCGATGAGGAAGCCGGCGAGGAACCCGAGCGAGCCGAACACGTTGAACAGTCCCATCGCCGCGCCGCGGGCCTCGGGCTCGACCAGATCCGTGACGAGCGCCATCGTCGCCGGCGCCATCAGCGCGCCGCAGACACCGACAAGCACCATGAGTGCGGCGGCGACGGGGTAGACCGGCGCCACACCGACGCCGATAGTGACGATCCCGTACGCGATCGACCCGAGCACGACGGGGAGGAAGCGCCCCACTCGGTCCGAAAGCGAGCCGAACGGGGCCTGCAGCACCGCGAAGGGGACGAAGAAGAGCGCGAGCGTCGCTCCCGCCGCCCCCGCCGAGAGGCCGAACGTCTCGGGGTCCTGGAAGTAGTAAACTCCGACGAGCGCGAAGAACCCGGCCGTGAGTCGGTCGACGAAACCGAACGCGAGTGGGACGAAGAGCCCGTGGGTCGTCCGCGCCTGAGCGAGCACGTCGCGGAAGCCCACGTCGTTCTGGGCGCCGCTCGCGTCGGCCGGCCGATCGGTGACGACCTTGTCGTCGACGGTAGCCGCGAGTAGCCCTGCCCCCGCGAGCACCGCGGCGCCGGCATAGACGGGGTAAAAGGCGTTCAGGTCGGCGAGCGCACCGCCGACGACCGAGCCGACCGCCGCGCCAAGCCCGATAGCGACCCCGGCGGTTCCCATGTTGCGCCCGTTGCCGCCGCGGAGGTCCATCAGCGAAGTGATCGCCAGCGAGAAGGCGCCGATGGTGAGCGCGCCGCCGACGACCCGGACCGCGAGCGCCGCCCGGAAGCCGAATTCGAACTCGGGGACTGCGGCGAGCGCGATGTACGAGGCCGCGCCTCCGAGCGCGCCGGCGACGATCAGCGGTGCCCGTCGACCGAGCGCGTCGCTCGCGGCGCCCCAGACGACCGCGAAAGTAACGAACGCACCGAACTCCGCGACGAGGAACCACATCCCGGCGTCGATACCCGCGGGCGCCCCGAGCGCGACCACCAGGTTCGGAACCCCGGGGTACAAGAGTACCTGCGAGATCAACACGGCGAGCACGACGGCGCCCAGCCGTCGCCGCTCGCCATGGTCGTCCTCCGTCATCTACTTATAAAACGTGCCGAACGCTCAAAAGACCGACGCTCGGGAGTGTCGAAACACGAGGCGGCGCAACCGTGCTACAGCGCCTCGTCGATCGCCGCCGCGATCGTCTCCGCCTGGTAATCGGCGACCGCCTCGCCGTTCACGAAGATTGTCGGCGTCCCCGCGAGGCCCATCGACTCGCCTTCGCTCCGGTCGCTCATCGACGCCTCCTCGTAGGCCGAGAACTGCGCGTCGGCGATGGCGGCGCAGGGATCCGCGCCAGCGGCCTCCGCGGCGGCACCGATCGCCTCCCCGCTGTAGTTCCCTTGTGACTCGTAGGCCGTCGAGGCGAACGAGAAGAACGCCTCGGCGCCCTGCCGCGCGCCGACCCCGCGAGCCGCGCTGGCGACGGGGACTGCCCACGTCTCGTTGACGGGGATCGGGAAGTCCCAGTGTTCGTAGCGCACCTCGCCGGGATCGATGTACTCCTCGCGGATCGTCGGGAAGTGCTCCAGCTTGTAGGTGGCGCAGTGACCGCAGGTGAAGTCCTCGAACGCCTGCACGACGACGTCGGCCTCCGGGTCGACGATGACCGGCCGGTAGTCGAGGTCCGGGTTCTCCGGTTCGGTCAGATCGCAATCGTACTGGCCAAGATCGAGGTCGACACCGCTGCTGTCGGAGCCGTCGTTCCCGCCGTCATTTCCCCCGTCGTTCCCATCGCTTCCACCGCCGAGACACCCCGCCGCGCCGACGACGCCGATCGACATCGTACCTGCGAGCAGGGACCGCCGCGTGCGTTCCATGACGCCTGCTGGGGTCGGCGCGCACTTAATGGCTCCGCGACTGGCAGCGAACTCTCGCGTCCGAACGTTTTTGCCGCCGCCTCGCAACCCTGTGGTATGAGCGACTGGGACCTCGACCTGCGCGACGCCGAAGAGCAGATGGACGAGGCGTTCGCGGCCGCCGGCGATGTCGTCCTCGGCGTCCTCGACGGGACGACCGACCCCGACGAGTGGGTCCGCAGCATCGACTACGGCAACACCCTCGTGTTGTCCGTCGACGGCGACCTCAACGAACTCGCCGCGGGGTTCGCACGCGAGGTCAAGGATATGGGCGGCGAGCTGATGCATTTCCGCGGCTTCCTCGTCGTCACGCCGCCCGGCGTCACCATCGACACCGACCGACTGAGCGAGTAGGACCGCATCCGCCATCCGAGATCACTGCGACCGCCCTCCCGCCCGGATTTTTGACTGTTGACAAGAGCAAAAGAAGTATGCCACCGGGGTGAGACGGGCGGGATATGAAAGCTGTCGTACTCGCTGGGGGTTACGCGACGAGACTCTGGCCGATCACCGAGACCCGACCGAAGATGTTCCTCCCGGTCGGCGAGAACACCGTCATCGACGAGATCTTCGAGGATTTCGAGGCTGATGACCGCATCGACGAGGTGTTCGTCTCGACGAACGAGCGCTTCGCCGACGCGTTCGCCGACTATCTCACCGATAGCCCGTTCAAGAAGCCCACCCTCTCGGTCGAGGAGACCGTCGAGGAAGACGAGAAGTTCGGCGTCGTCGGGGCGCTCGCCCAGCTGGTCGAGCGCGAGAACGTCGACGACGATCTCATCGTCGTCGCCGGCGACAACATGATCAGCTTCGATCTGAGCGACTTCGCCGACTTCTTCGAGAGTAAGGGAACGCCGACGCTGGCCGCCTACGACGTGGGGGACCGCGAGCGCGCCAAGTCCTACGGGCTCGTCGATCTCGACGGCGACGAGGTCATCGACTTCCAGGAGAAGCCCGACGACCCGAAGACGACGCTCGTCTCCATCGCGTGTTACGCGTTCCCCGCGGAGACGCTGCCCGACCTCTCGACGTACCTTGAAGACGGCAACAACCCCGACGAGCCGGGGTGGTTCCTCCAGTGGCTCCAGAAGCGCGGCGCGGTCCACGCGTACACCTTCGACGGCGCGTGGTTCGACATCGGCACCGCCGACAGCTACCTCGACGCGGTGGAGTACGCGCTCGACGGTGGAACGCTCGTTGCCGACGACGCGATCGTCGAGAACTCCGATCTCGGCGACGTGGTCCACGTCATGTCGGGCGCCACCGTCACCGACTCGACGCTCGAACGCGCCGTCGTCTTCCCGAACGTAACGATCACTGACTCGGAGATCCGCAACTCCGTGATCGACGAGGGCGCCACGCTGGAGGGAGTGGACCTGTCCGGCGCGCTGATCGGCTCGCACACCTCGATCACCGAAGGCGACGACTTCTAAGCCCGGTCGTCGCTCGCAGGATCGGCGCCGGTTTTCTCGTCCGCTACTCCCCCGCAGAGCTACCGGTCTGCCGATGCGTGTGGTGGAAACAGTCGAATGCGGCGTCAGCGTCGATGTCCGCGTCGGCGTTCGCATTGGCGTCCGCGTTGACCGGATAGAAGCACACTCGTCGATACCGCTCGTTGTCGAGGAGGTTGACGACGAACCCACCATCGTGTCGCGACACCGACGCGTACGGATCGCCACAGGCGGGACAGGTTTCGGGCGGGTCCTCGGGGACGTACATAGTGGGAACCGCAGTCGGCTCCCGTTACGGACCGGAAGAAGAAAATCGCTCTGGCGGTCTCACGAGGTGTTCCCGCTCTCGCTCCCGCCCTCGACGCCGAGCGCGTCGAACAGCTTTCGGCGGACGGCCTCCTCGGTGAGGTTGAGCAGGGTGTCTCGGTTGTCGCCGCTCGACTCGATCCCGGTAAAGATGCCGAGCGGAATCTCTAACGAGCCCTGTGTTGAGTGACCGGCGGCGTCGCCCATCTCGGAAAATGCCTCGTCGAGGACGTTACCGATATTCAGCCGGATATCCTTCGAGCGAGCCGCGAGGTAGATCGTGTCGTCAGCGATTCCCAAGACGGCGGTCGTCGTGATCCCCTCTAAGTTGAGGAGATGTTGGGCCGCCTGCGCGAGCGCCTCACGATCGCGGATGAACCCGGCCGTCGAGAACAGGTGGCTCCCCTGTACCTCGCGGTTCTGGATCGCCTCCGCGAGTACGTCCAGCGTCTCGGGGCTCATCGACGGCGACTCCACCTGTTCGAGCGTGTCGTGGTTCGCGAACGGGTGGAGATACGCGGCGGAGGTCAGGTCCGCGGGTGTCGTGTCCCGCTTGAAGTCGAGCGTCTCGGCGCGGATCCCGTAGAGGAGGGCGGTCGCAACCGCCTCCGTCGGCGACTGGTCGAACTCTTGGAGGTACTTCGTGAGGATCGTCGAGGTCGAGGAGACGTTGGTCCGTACGTCGACGAACCGGGCGTCGAAGGGGACGTCGGCTTCGAGGTGATCGAGATAAATGTCGATATCGGTCTCGAAGTCGAAGCTGTCCTCGGCCGACTTTGCGAGGTCGACTGCAGCGACCGTCCCGTACTCCGAGAGGTCGGGTGCCTCCGAGCGGGCCACTAGGTCGATCCCAAGGAGGTTGACGAACGCGCGGTTCTCCTGGTGGCCGACGTCTCCGGTGTAGAGGATGTCCGCCTCGACGCCGAACGCGCCGGCGATGGCCTGCAGCGCGGTCGCCGACGCGATTGAGTCCGGCTCCGGGTTGTCGTGGGTCAAGATCGCCATCCGCCCATCCCCGTCCTCGATAATCTCCGCGAGCTGACGCGCCATGTACTCCAGCTCGCCGGTCTCCAGTGACTGGAGCGCGCTGTCGGCGATCACCGTCGAGGGGTTTATCACCACGTCGGCGCCGCGCTCGCGCAGTTCGTCTTCGCTGACGGGGTCCGAGGCGCGGACGACGACGTAGTGGTCGCCACCGGTGTCGCGCACCGCCGAGACGGCCGCCTTGTTCGCCTCGACGTCACTCGCCAAGATCAACACGATGTCCCGGTCGTCGATCGCCTCGACCACGTCCGGGTCGGCGATATCCTGCACGCGGGCGTTGAGGTCTTGGTCGCGGAGCGCCTCGACCCGGCTCTCGTCGCGATCGAGGATGAGCACGTCCTTGCCGCGGCCGGTCAGGTCCTCCGCGACGGCGTGCCCGACGCTCCCGCAACCGAGGATCGCGTATCGCGTTCTCGCCGATCCGGATACCCCACTACTCATTGCCCGTGATTTCCGCGGGACGACACTTAACGAGTGCGCTCTCCTCGCGGGACGGGAGAAGGGAACCGAGCGAGAAGTGAATCGGGAGAGACGAACGCCGATCGGGGCGGACGGTGAGCGCGACCTTACTGCGTCACGGCGTCGGGCGACTCCTCTGCAGTCGTCGGGTCAGCCGTCCCGCCGTCCGCGCGCCGCCGGTTCCGGACGAGACCGACGACGAGCATCGCTGCGCCGACGACGCGAGCAACGAGCTCGTTCGTGACCGAGTAGAGCGCGATGTCGACGCCCGCGATCCCGAACCCGGCGCTGACCGGGAGCAGCACCATTCCGGGCACCGACAGCACACTGCGGCAGCGACGAGCGCAACCCCCGTGAGCGAGCGTCGGTTGTCGATCGCCTCGAGATAATGGTTTCCCACGGGGACTGCCGCCACGATCACGGGTTCCACGGTTCCTTCCACCGATTTTTCGGTCGAGCAACACGAGTCGCTCGCCGTCGAATGAAAAGGCCTTTTACGTCGACACGGATACGATTGGATGAGGGCCGGTAGCTCAGTTAGGGAGAGCGACGGACTCTTAATCCGTCGGTCGCGTGTTCAAATCGCGCCCGGCCCGCTTTTTGAAGGACGGATACCAAGTCAGACTGTTAGCGGCTGAACTACCTCTACCTACGCATTAGGGCCAGTAGTCGATCTCAGTCACCTCATACATCATCGGATTCGGATCCGTGCTGCATACAGGGCGCGTAGCTAGCAACTGTGACTCCACAGAATCGACAATCACCAGCCAACTATATTCAGATATACCGCATCTCATCGACTGTTATGGAGAATATCGACTCAAGTTCAAGAACAGTCCGTAGGATTGGTTTTTGGGCAGCGATCTTCGCTACCCTGTTCAGCGTCACCTACATCGTAGCACAGGTCGGCGAATGGCTTGGACTCTTAGGGTCGGCTGGCGGCCCGGAGAGTTCCAGCACCCCGTTCGGTCTCATCGTACTGCTCACCCCGTCGTTGTTCCTCGGAACAGCGTTCGCGATCCTGATGGTCAGCGTCCACTACAACACGTCCGAGGAACGAAAGATTTGGAGCCACATCGGTCTCGTATTTGCAACCATCTATGCCGTGTTGATCAGCATCAACTACTACGTCCAACTCACGTTCGTCGTGCCCCGCCTGCTTCAGGGAGATGTGGATAGTATCTCACTCCAGCCGTTCCTGTTCGTTCCCTTCGATTCGTTCCTGTATTCCGTTGACATCCTCGGCTACAGTTTCATGAGTCTCGCTACGCTGTTTGCAGCGTTTGCGTTCACCGGCAAGGGTATCGAACGAACCGTTCGATGGTTCATGATTGCAAATGGCCTCCTCCTCCCGTTCCTCGCACTTCAAATCTACTACCACCCGTTGATTTGGATCGCCGCCTTGTGGGCAATTACGTTTCCGGGGGTAACAATCTCTCTCGCGGTCTTGTTTCGACGAAATTCGGACAGATAGCGGAACCAACAGTCGCTCTCGCGTACCCTTCTCTCAGTCACCTGTCTTCAAACTCTTCAGTTGCTGATGGGTTCAACAGAGCCGCAGCGGTAGTCACGACCGTCGAACCCGGGCACCGAACGCTGTCACGAGGAGCGCGAGCACCGCGACGATCACGCCAAATCCGGGAATGTCCTCGTTTGTTTCGGCGTCAGTCGACGTCGCGCCATCGTCGTCATCGAACAGCGTGATCGCGCCGACCTCGTTCCCCTCGAGCGACACCGTTCCGCTCTCGCGTGGTCGGAACCTGATCTGGACGGTCGCATTCTCACCGGGGTCGAGTGCCACCTCCCGTTCGGCAACGGACTCGCCATTCATACTGACAGTGAGGTTTCGGGTTGTCGGGCGGTCACCGGGGTTCTCGACCGTTGCCCGGAGCGCCGTCTCGTGGCCCACCCGAACCTGATCCGCCGGCACGACACTCTCGACGACCTCGACGCGTCCGGGTTCGAGCGCGACGACGGCCACGGGCGTCGCGTACGAGAGTGTCACCGTGTGGGTGTCCCCCTCAACGTCGTGGCCGACGTTCTCCGTCGTCCACGCGCCGTCGGCGTACCGAAGCACTGCAACGTTCTCTGGCCCCAGCCCACCCGGAATCGTCTCCTCGTCGATGTCGAATTGGAGCGTCGCCGCGCTCGTGCCGTCCGCATCGAGCGTCGAATCGAACTCAATGTGCCCTAACGCTACTCCGTGGGGGACGGGATCGCGACCGCTCGGCTCGGCCGTCGGCCGCCCGATCGTCGTTTCGAACGCCGCTCGGTCACCGGCCGGATCCACCGCGACCGAGGTCACCGACACGGCGGGATCCGAGTTCGACGGGCCAGCGAGGTTCACTGCGATATCGTAGCGCTCGCCGGTTGCGCCGTCGATCTCGACGGTGATCGACTCGTTCGACTCCGACCGAACCACGGTCGGCTCCTCGTCGCCCGCCGTGGCCGAGCCTGACGAGCGGGATGAGCCTGACGAATCAGTGGACCCCGAGGATCCAGAAGATCCGGACGGCCCGCCTCCGCCATCGGAGTTGGTGTTTCCGTTCGAGTCGGGATCTGTCCCGGGAGAGTCGGTCTCCGGACTCGATTCAGGCTCAGTGCTGGAAGAGTTTGTCTCAGTCTCGGTAGTGTCTGTTTCCGTATCGCTGGAGTCGGTCTCCGTCTCTGGAGAGCCCGTCTCTGTACTAGAGTCGGACTCCGTCTCCTCAGAGTCAGTCTCCTCGTCCTCTTCCTCATCCTCGTCCTCCTCGTCCTCATCCTCCTCGTCCTCATCCTCCTCCTCATCATCCTCCTCCTCATCATCCTCCTCCTCATCATCCTCCTCCTCATCATCCTCCTCCTCCTCGTCCTCTTCCTCATCATCCTCCTCCTCCTCAGATTCGGTCTCCTCAGAGTCTGGCTCATCCGAATCAAGATCTTGACCGGGAGGATTGGGTTGCTGACCGGGAGGATTGGGTTGCTGACCGGGAGGATTGGGTTGCTGACCGGGAGGATTGGGTTGCTGACCGGGAGGATTGGGTTGCTGACCGGGAGGATTGGGT